>VFSW01000656.1_pt1 | contig 51336 bp, 48 predicted proteins | sample 5358111 | NCBI WGS metagenome assembly VFSW01 (sample SAMN11554181, study PRJNA540505) | mine drainage metagenome | isolation source: sediment from site ElyBrook_90M | place: USA: Ely Copper Mine, Vershire, VT | collected 2017 | reverse complement strand
GTCTCCACCAAAATCGAAAATCGGGAAGGCGTGAGCATCAAGTCCACGGGAGGGGACATCAGCCTTGATGTGAACGACTTTACCGAATTCGGCGAAGTTCAGGAAAAGCGGGTGGTTGAAGGCGTCAACCTGACCTTCAATTCTTCCGTGTTTGGTACGGTCATTTCGCGCAACGGCACCATACAGATCAATGGCAACCTCTCCGGAGGTCGCGCCCAGGCCATCAATGGCCACATCAACATCAAGCAAAAGGCCATCAACGCCAGGATCGAGGCCCTTGATGGGGATATCCATCTGCACATTGCCGAGGAATGTTCGATCATTGGCCGCCATGTTACCGTGGCACATGCGGTGAATTGCGAAATTGTCGGTGAGCAGTTGCAGATCGGCCTGGCTGAAGGATGCGCCCTGGCCGGCAAGGTCATTGAGGTTGAGCGCTCCAACATCCGTAAATTCAACGAAACCGTCATTTCTGTCGTTTTGCCCGACCTTCCGGCCCTGGATCGGAAACTCACCGAGACGAAAGCGCACGAAGCACAGCTTCAGCAGGACATGCAGTTAAAACTGCGCAGGCTCATCGAAACCCAATCCAATGATGGGTTTGCCAATTATCTGGCCCTGAAGGCAAAGATCGAGGCGGGTACGGTACACCTGTCGACCGAGCAGCAGGAAGGCTGGAGCAAACTGGTGGCCCGATACGCCCCGCTGCTGCATGGTGTGGAGGAACAGACAAAAAAGCTTCAGGACCTGCAGGCGGAAATACTCGTGCTCGAGGAACAGCGAATGTCCGCTGGAACGACTGAAAGTTGCCAGGTCAAAACCGTCCTGGGCGACACGGTGGTGCAAAAACTTGTTTCAGGAACAGGGCTTGCCGCGTTTTACAGGCTTTCCGGGCAACAGCTCGGCGTGGTTCTGCGGCAGGTGAAGGAAGGCTGTAGCCGGATCTTTTCCGGAAGCCATGGCGCCGTGGTCTATGCATCCCAGACGGATGCGGGTGTTTCGAATGACGCCTTGAGCAACCCGAAGTAATGGCGTTGACGCGGTCCCGTTGATAAAAGGGGGTCAGGCTTGTGGCCTGCCCCCTTCCTTTTTTTCTTCCTTCCTCTCTCCCTTACTGACCCAGCAAGTGGGTGACTGCGTGCCGCTCTTCCAGAAGCTCGTCATGGGTGGCCTTGATGCGGGCCCTGCTGAATTCACTGATCGACAACCCCTGCACGATACTATATTTCCCACCCGAGCAGGTGACGGGATAGCCAAATAGCACGCCCTCGGGAATGCCATAGCTGCCATCCGAAGGAATGCCCATCGTTACCCAGTCGCCTGCAGGGGTACCGTGTACCCAATCGCGGATATGGTTCATGGCGGCATTGGCCGCCGAGGCAGCTGAGGACAATCCGCGGGCCTCGATGATGGCGGCGCCGCGCTTCTGCACCGTGGGGATGAACGTGTTTTCAACCCAGGCCTGATCGTTGATGAGGCGGGATACGGCCTGTCCATCCACTTCGGCATGGTACAGGTCGGGGTATTGGGTGGCAGAGTGGTTGCCCCAGACGATCACCTTTTTCACGCTGGCCACGGGCTTGCCCAGTTTTGTGCCAATTTGCGACAGGGCACGATTGTGGTCGAGGCGCATCATGGCGCTGAAGTTGGCGGGTTTGAGTTCCGGCGCATTCTTCATGGCAATGAGGCAGTTGGTGTTGGCGGGGTTGCCCACCACCAGCACCTTGACGTCGCGACTGGCCACTTCAGAAAGTGCGCGTCCCTGCTCGGTGAAGATGGCCCCGTTCATTTCCAGCAGGTCCTTGCGTTCCATGCCCTTGGTGCGGGGACGGCTGCCTACCAGCAGGGCCACGTCGGCATCCTTGAAGGCCACACGTACGTCGTCGGTAATGATGACGCCCTGCAGCAGGGGGAACGCGCAATCGTCCAGTTCCATCACCACGCCGCGAACGACGGGAAGTGATGGGGTGATGTCGAACAATTGCAGGATGACGGGCTGGTCAGGGCCCAGCATCTCGCCGCTGGCGATACGGAACAGCAGGCTGTAGCCAATCTGGCCACCAGAGCCGGTGACCGCAACACGCATGGGTTTTTTCATGGGATCAATCTCCTAGGGGTAAATAGTCAGGCGGTCATCAGTTCGCGCAGTACGAAGGGCAGGATGCCGCCATGGCGGAAGTAATCCACTTCGATGGGGGTATCGATGCGCAGCAACACGGACAGGGTGTCGTGGCGGCCATCCTTGCGGTGGATGGTGAGGGTGACATCCTGTTGCGGCTTGATGTCGCCATCGATGCCGCTGATGTCAAAGGTTTCACTGCCGTCCAGCTTGAGGGATTGCGCCGTGGCGCCATCCTTGAACTGGCAAGGCAGCACACCCATCCCCACCAGGTTGCTGCGGTGGATCCGTTCAAAACTGCGGGCCACTACGGCCTTGACACCCAGCAGCTGGGTGCCCTTGGCGGCCCAGTCGCGCGATGACCCGGTACCGTACTCCTCGCCAGCAAAAATCACGGTGGGTACGCCCGCGGCCACGTACTTCATGGCGGCATCGTAAATGGCCAGTTGTTCGCCCGAAGGCTGGTGCAGCGTGATGCCACCTTCGCTGCCGGGAATCATCAGGTTCTTGATGCGCACATTGGCAAAGGTGCCGCGCATCATGACCTCATGGTTGCCGCGGCGCGAGCCGTAGCTGTTGAAGTCGGCTACGGCCACACCATGGGCCTGCAGGTACTTTCCGGCGGGGGAGGAGGGTTTGATGGCACCGGCCGGGCTGATGTGGTCAGTGGTGATGGAGTCACCAAAAATGCCCAGGGCCCGGGCGCCGCGAATGTTGGCGGTGCTGCCCGGCTGCATGGAAAACCCCTTGAAGAACGGAGGTTCTGCGATGTAGGTGGAAGTTTCCCAGTTGTACACCATCCCGGTGCTGGAGGGGATGTCGTTCCACAGCGGGTTGTCTTTGGTGAAATCCGCGTACAGGCGGCGGTAGGTGTTGGGATCGGTGGCGTATTTCATCACGGCCCCCACTTCTTCCTGGGTGGGCCAGACGTCCTTGAGGTATACCGGCTTGCCGTCCGAGCCCACGCCCAACGGCTCGGTGGAGAGGTCCATGTTGACGCGGCCGGCAATGGCAAAGGCCACCACCAGCGGGGGGCTCATGAGGAAATTGGCGCGGATGTTGGCATGGATGCGCGCTTCAAAATTGCGGTTGCCCGACAGGACGGCGCATCCCACCAGATCATTCTTGACGAGGGTTTCTTCCAGGTCGGCATCCAGCGGTCCGGCATTGCCGATGCAGGTGGTGCAGCCATAACCCACCAGGCGAAAGCCCAGCTGGTCCAGGGGCGCCTGCAACCCGGCATTCTGCAGGTATTCCGTGACCACGCGTGATCCCGGTGCAAGCGATGTTTTGACCCAGGGGTTTACTTTCAGGCCGCGCGCCACGGCTTTTTTGGCCAGCAGGCCCGCCGCCAGCAATACGCCCGGGTTGGAAGTATTGGTGCAGGAGGTGATCGCGGCGATCAACACGTCCGCATCCGCAAGGCTCACTCCGGCCTTCGCCGTCGCCACGCGCCTGGCCGGGCTGTGCGCAGGTTTGCCGTAACCCCCTTCAGCCACGGGCTGGGTCAGCAGCGCCTCGACCTTGTGCTTGAGCTGCGAGAGCGCGATGCGGTCCTGGGGACGCTTGGGCCCGGCCACGGAGGGCTTGATGGTGGACAGGTCCAGTTGCAGCGTTTCGCTGTAATCGCACTGGCCCTCCTGGGGAATGCCGTACATGCCCTGCGCCTTCCAGTAGCTCACGAAGGCGTCAATCTCGGCATCGGTGCGGCCGGTGGCTCTGAAGTACGCCACGGTTTCGTCGTCTACGGGGAAAAAACCCATGGTGGCGCCGTATTCCGGCGCCATGTTGGCAATGGTGGCGCGGTCGGGCAGTGCCAGCGAGGTGGCGCCTTCGCCGAAGAATTCCACGAACTTGCCCACCACCTTGGCCTTGCGCAGCATTTCTGTGACCGTCAGCACCAGGTCGGTGGCCGTGACGCCTTCCGGCAGGCGGCCTTTGAGATGGACGCCTACCACGTCGGGAGTCAGGAAGTACACGGGTTGACCCAGCATGCCAGCTTCTGCCTCGATGCCGCCCACGCCCCAGCCCACCACGCCGATGCCGTTGATCATGGTGGTGTGCGAATCGGTGCCCACCAGGGTGTCGGGGTAGTACACGCCGTCCTTTTGCAACACGCCGCGTGCCAGGTATTCCAGGTTGACCTGGTGCACGATGCCAATGCCCGGGGGCACCACGCGGAAAGTGTCAAAGGCCTGCATGCCCCATTTCATGAACTTGTAGCGTTCGTTGTTGCGCTGGAATTCCAGCGCCATGTTGTCCTTGAGGGCGGTGGGCGTGTTGTAGTAGTCCACCTGCACCGAATGGTCCACCACCAGGTTGACCGGCACCAGCGGCTCGATGCGCTTGGGGTCTTTGCCCAGGCTCTGCGCCACGTTGCGCATGGCGGCGAGGTCAGCCAGCAGGGGCACGCCGGTAAAGTCCTGCAGCACCACGCGCGCCACCACAAAGGGAATTTCCTCGGTGCGGGCGGCACGGGGCTTCCAGTTGGCCAGTTCGCGCACGTGCGCCTCGGTGATGCGTTTGCCGTCAAAGTTGCGCAGCACCGATTCCAGCACGATGCGCAGCGAAACGGGCAGGCGCGACACCTTCGCCACGCCTGCGGCTTCGAGCGCAGGAATGGCGTAGTAGGTGCCCTGGCCAGACTGGAGGGCAAATGTTTTGCGGGAATCAAACAGGTTGTGACTCATAAAGCTCTCCCAAAAACCGCTTAGATGACGAACAGGTCAACGAATGCGTTGACCGGGGTGTTTTCCAGGCGCGATTGATCCAGCGCGAGGGCCAGAATGGCCTGTTGTTGCTTTGCCGGAAATCGGCGCGCCAGGTTGGTGCGGAACTTGGCCTCGAGATGCGGAATGCCTTCGGCACGGCGACGGCGGTGCCCGATGGGGTACTCCACGGCCACCTGCCCGGTTTTGCTGCCGTCCTTGAAAAAAACCTGGATGGCGTTGGCGATGGAGCGCTTGTCCGGGTCGTGATACTCGCGGCTGTAGCGGGCATCCTCCACGCAGGTCATCTTGTCGCGCAAGGCGTCGATGCGCGGGTCGCTCGCCACGTTGTCTTCATAGTCGGCGGCGGTCAGGCGGCCAAAAATCATGCCGATGGCGGTCATGTACTGGATGCAGTGGTCGCGGTCGGCAGGGTTGTTGAGCGGACCGCTCTTGTCGATGATGCGGATGGCCGACTCATGGGTGGTAATGACCACCTTGTCGATGTCATCGAGGCGGTCCTTGACCTGTGGGTGCAACTGCAAGGCGCACTCCACCGCGGTCTGGGCATGGAACTCGGCGGGGAAGGAAATCTTGAACAGGACATTTTCCATGACATAGCTGCCGTACGGGCGCTGGAACCTGAAAGGCTGCCCCTTGAACAGCACGTCATAGAACCCCCAGGTTTTTGCAGTCAGCACGGAGGGGTAACCCATCTCTCCCTTCTGCACCATCAGGGCAAGGCGCACGGCACGGCTGGTGGCATCGCCCGCAGCCCAGGACTTGCGTGAGCCGGTGTTGGGCGCATGGCGATAGGTGCGCAGGCTCTGCCCGTCCACCCAGGCCAGTGATACGGCATCGACGATTTCGTCGAAGGTCAGGCCCAGCATCTTGGCCACCACCGCGGTGGAAGCCACCTTGACCAGGACCACATGATCCAGCCCTACCCGGTTGAAGCTGTTTTCCAGCGCCAGCACACCCTGGATTTCATGGGCCTTGACCATGGCTTCCAGCACGGCACGCATGGTGAGCGGCGCCTTGCCCTCTGCCACACGGTTGCGCGACAGCCAGTCGGCCACGGCCAGGATGCCGCCCAGGTTGTCGGAGGGGTGGCCCCATTCGGCGGCCAGCCAGGTGTCGTTGAAATCCAGCCAGCGGATCATGCAGCCGATGTTGAAGGCGGCATGCACGGGGTCCAGCTGAAACTGGGTTCCCGGCACCTTGGCGCCGTTGGGCACCACGGTGCCAGGTACGATGGGCCCCATCAGCTTGGTGCAGGCCGGATAGGACAGGGCTTCCAGACCGCAGCCCAGGGTGTCGATCAGACAGTTGCGGGCGGTGGTGAGGGCTTCTTGCGAGTCGATGCGGTATTCATCGACATAGCGGGCAATGTCCACCAGGACCTGGTCGGGCGCGGGGCGGACATTGGAGATGGGTGCGGACATGAGGGCTCCTGGAAGAGAGGTGATTTTAGCGCAGGTCGATGGGCACGAAGGTACGGGGTTCCGGACCGGTGTAATTGGCGCTGGGCCGGATGATCTTGTTGTCCTCTCGCTGTTCGACCACATGGGCTGACCAGCCACTGGTGCGTGCAATCACGAACAGCGGGGTGAACATCAGGGTGGGCACGCCCATCATGTGATAGCTCGAGGCGCTGTACCAGTCGAGGTTGGGGAACATTTTCTTTTCGTCCCACATCACGGTTTCGATGCGCTCCGAGATCTCAAACAGCGTCATGTAGCCGGCTTCCGAGCAGAGGCTGCGCGAAATTTCCTTGATGATCTGGTTGCGCGGATCGCCGATGGTGTACACCGGGTGACCGAAACCAATCACGATTTCCTTGGCGGCCATGCGGCGACGAATGTCGGCCTCGGCCTCGTCGGCCGAATGGTAGCGGCGGATGATCTCCATCGCCACTTCGTTGGCGCCGCCATGTTTGGGGCCGCGCAGGGCGCCAATGCCTGAGGTGATGCAGGAATACATGTCTGAAAGCGTGCCGGACGTGACCCGTGCGGCAAAGGTGGAGGCATTGAACTCGTGCTCGGCGTACAGGATCAGGGAAGTGTCCAGCGCCTTTTCATGGCTCTTCGAGGGCGCCTTGCCGTGCAGCAGGTGCAAAAAGTGGCCCGCGATCGTCTCGTCGTCGGTTTCCACGTCGATGATCCTGCCGGAATGGGAATAGTGGTACCAGTACAGCAGCATGGAACCGAATGAGGCCATCAGGCGATCGGCAATGTCGCGTGCGCCGCTGATGTTATGGTCGTCCTTTTCAGGCAACACCGTACCCAGCATGGAGCAGCCGGTGCGCAGCACGTCCATGGGGTGCGCGGCAGCGGGAATCTGTTCCAGAACCGCCTGCACGGGAGCGGGCAGGCCACGCAGCGACTGTAGTTTTTTGCGGTAATGGCGCAATTCGGCGTTGTTGGGCAGATGGTCGTGGATCAGGAGGTGCGCCACTTCTTCGAATGTGGCATGCCGGGCCAGGTCGAGAATGTCATAGCCGCGGTAGTGCAGGTCATTGCCGCTGCGCCCCACGGTGCAGATGCTGGTATTGCCGGCGGCAACCCCGGACAGGGCCACGGATTTCTTTGGTTTGGCAGTCATGCCGCTGATTTCGCTGCTCATGCGTTGTCCTCCCGTGAAAAGAGTTCGTCCAGTTTTTGTTCGTAAGCGTGGTAGTTCAGAAACTCATACAGTTCCGAACGGGTTTGCATGAGGTCCAGCACACCCTTTTGCGTGCCATCCCGACGGATGGCCTGATACACCTTGAGCGCGGCGGCGTTCATGGCGCGGTAGGCGCCGCAACAATAGAGCACGATGTCCACGTCGGCAGAGGCCAGTTCCTGCACGCCATACAATGGTGTGGCGCCAAACTCCGTGATGTTGGCCAGGATGGGCACCTTGACGGCGGCCCTGAACTGGCGATACATGGCCAGGTCCGTGACGGCTTCGGGGAAGATCATGTCGGCACCCGCTTCCACGCAGGCCTGGGCCCGTTCGATGGCGGCATTGAGGCCTTCCACGGCGAGGGCGTCAGTGCGCGCCATGATGACGAAGTCGTCATCACCCCGCGCATCCACGGCGGCCTTCACGCGGTCCACCATTTCGCCCTGTGAGACGATGGCCTTGCCGGGCCGGTGGCCACAGCGTTTGGTCTGTACCTGGTCTTCGATGTGCATGCCGGCAGCGCCCGCCTTGGCCAGCGAGCGTACGGTGCGGGCAATGTTGAAGGCGCCGCCCCAGCCGGTGTCGGCATCCACCAGCAAGGGCAGGGCAGAGGCGTCGGTGATGCGGCGCACGTCGATGAGCACGTCCTCGAGGCTGCTGATGCCCAGATCCGGCATGCCCAGCGAGTTGGCAGCAACACCGCCTCCTGATAGATAGATGGCCTTATAGCCCGTGGCTTCGGCCATTCTGGCCGTATAGGCATTGATGGTGCCGATGAGCTGCAGAGGCTTTTCGGCAGCGACGGCCGCCTTGAGGCGGGACCCTGGTGATGGAAGTGGTGACATGGGTTCTCCTTACCGAAACCGGGATCAACAGAACCTTTTCCCCGGCGACCGAATGATGTTAAGGTGCTGCCTTCATCATGTCAAGTAACATATAACTTATATAAGATATAACACAGTGGACATTCCTGAAAAGCCCGTGATAGACTCGCATCAACATGGAGATGACATGAACATCCATTCGTCCCCCAGCTTCAGACCGCTCTACGACCAGATCAAGATCCTGATCACGCAAAGCCTGATTGCGGGAGAATGGCGCCCGGGAGATGCCATTCCCAGCGAAATCGATCTGGCCGCGCGCTTCAAGGTCAGTCAGGGTACCGTGCGCAAGGCCATTGACGAGCTGGCTGCAGAAAACATCCTGATTCGCCGTCAGGGCAAGGGCACCTTCGTGGCCAGCCACTCCCAGGAGCGCGCCTCCACGCGTTTTCTGCGCATTGCCAGAGACGATGGCGTGGCCGAATACCCCACCAGCAGGTTACTCTCCGTCACGCGTGAACGAGCTCCCGAGGCTTCTGCCAGTCTGCTTGACCTGCGCACCGGCGCCAGCATTTTTTGTATCAAACGATTGCTGTCCTTCGAGGGCGTTCCTCGGATTCTGGACGAAATTCATGTGCCCGCCGCTTCCTTCAAGGGCCTGGATGACGCGATGATTCGTAATTACCCGGGTTCGCTCTACAGTTTCTTCGAATCGCATTTCGGCATTGCCATGATTCGCGCCGAGGAACACATCAAAGCCGTCAAGGCTGGCCCAATTGAGGCAGAATTGCTGCATGTGCCCCAGGATCAGCCACTGTTGCGCGTGGATCGGGTTGCGTTCACCTATGGTGACCGTCCGGTGGAATGGCGCCGCGGTCTTTGCCATACCGAACGTTTTTCGTATGTTACCGAGATGAGTTAGGAGGGAAAACCCGTCATGGTCCCAATCGTCCCCAAGCCGAGACCCAAAAACCTCGATCTGCGCACCATCCGGCTGCCGCTACCCGGGATCGTCTCCATTCTGCATCGGGCCAGCGGCGCGCTCCTGTTCCTGCTCGGCATCCCCCTGATGCTGGCCGGCCTGCAGGTTTCGCTGCATTCCCGCGAGGGTTTTGCCGAAGTCGGCACAATGTTTGCCCACCCTGCAGTCAAGTTGTTGCTGCTGGCCTTCATCTGGTCGTTTGCCCATCATTTCTGCGCCGGCATCCGCTTTTTGCTGCTGGACGTTCACAAAGGCGTCAAAATCGAGCCGGCCCGCACCAGCAGCCTGTGGGTCATGATCGTCAGCCTGCTGCTCACCCTCGCTGCCGGAGTGGCGCTATGGTGAACCGCATTGTCGTAGGCGCGCATTACGGATTGCGCGACTGGCTGTTGCAGCGCATCAGCGCCATCGTCATGGCGCTCTACAGCGTGGCGTTCCTGCTGTGCTTTCTCCCCCGGCTTCCCCTGAATTTTGAAGAATGGCATGCCTGGTTTGCCCACCCCGTGGGAAAGATCGCCACGCTGCTGTTCATGCTGTCGTTGCTGTTGCATGCCTGGGTGGGCGTGCGTGACATCTTCATGGATTACATCAAACCTTTTGGGCTGCGCTTCAGCCTGCAGGTACTGGTGATCCTGTTGCTGCTGGTTTATGCCTTGTGGGCAGTCGCCCTTCTCTGGAGCATTTGAAATGGCCTTGTCCCGACAAATCTTCGATACCGTGATTGTGGGAGGAGGGGGCTCTGGCCTGCGTGCCGCCCTGCAACTGGCTGAAGCTGGTCACCATGTGGCGGTTTTCTCCAAGGTGTTTCCCACCCGTTCGCACACCGTGGCGGCGCAGGGCGGCATTGGTGCCTCGTTGGGCAACATGCAGGAAGACCACTGGCTGTGGCACATGTACGACACCATCAAGGGGTCGGACTACCTGGGAGACCAGGACGCCATCGAGTTCATGTGCCGCAAGGCTGCGGAAGTGGTTTACGAACTGGAACATTTCGGCATGCCGTTTGACCGCAATCCTGACGGCACGATTTACCAGCGCCCTTTTGGCGGGCATTCGCAAAATTTTGGCGAAAGGCCCGTGCAACGCGCCTGCGCTGCGGCTGACCGCACCGGCCATGCCATGCTGCACACGCTCTATCAGCGCAACGTCCGGGCCCACTGCCAGTTTTTCGTCGAGTGGATGGCCCTTGACCTGATTCGAGATTACGAAGGTGTCGTCGTGGGGATCGTGGCGCTTGAAATGGAAACCGGCCAGGTCGTGATTTTCCAGGCCAAGTCCACCATCCTGGCCACCGGTGGCGCAGGGCGCATTTACCATTCCAGCACCAATGCCTTCATCAACACCGGAGACGGCCTGGGTATGGCCGCCCGTGCGGGCGTACCGCTGGAAGACATGGAGTTCTGGCAGTTTCACCCCACCGGGGTTGCCGGCGCTGGCGTGCTGATTACCGAAGGGGTGCGCGGCGAAGGCGGCATCCTGCTCAATTCTGAAGGTGAGCGCTTCATGGAGCGCTATGCCCCTACCATGAAGGATCTTGCCAGTCGTGACGTGGTGTCCCGGGGCATCGACCAGGAAATCAAGGAAGGGCGGGGTGTTGGGCCCGAAAAGGATCATGTGCTGCTGAAGCTTGACCACCTTGGCGCCGAAGTCATCAACAAGCGCCTGCCGGGCATTCGGGAAATCGCCCTCAAGTTTGCCAATGTGGACCCCATTCGTGAGCCCATTCCCGTGGTGCCTACCTGCCATTACCAGATGGGCGGCATTCCCACCAATTACTACGGGCAGGTGGTGGCGCCGCGTGGCGCCCTGGGCACCAGCGAAGTCATTCCCGGTCTGTATGCCATTGGCGAATGCGCCTGCGTGTCGGTGCATGGCGCCAACCGCCTGGGCACCAATTCACTGCTCGATTTGCTGGTTTTCGGAAAATCTGCAGGCGATCACCTTTGCGAGTGGCTGAAAACCAATCCCCAGCATCGCGATTTGCCGCATGACGCCGCAGACCGTTCCATGGAACGGCTCTCGCGACTGGATGGTGCGCAGTCTGGAGAAAACATTACCGAGGTGGCCCAGGCCATGCGCCGCACCGTGCAGCACCATGCCGGGGTGTTTCGCACCGGTACGCTGTTGCGGGAGGGGGTCGAGAAAATTCGCGAGGTGGCAAAACGCGCACGCAACACGGCCATCAAGGACAAAAGCCGGGTATTCAACACCGCACGCATCGAGGCGCTGGAGCTGGAAAACCTGGTCATCGTTGCCGAGGCCACCCTTGTGGCGGCCGAAGCCCGCACCGAAAGTCGGGGTGCCCAGGCGCGCGAGGATTTCAAGGATCGTGACGACAAGAACTGGCTCAAGCACAGCCTGTGGTATATGGAGGGCAGCCGCCTGGACTACAAACCGGTCAACCTGCAGCCACTGACAGTGGAATCCTTTGAACCCAAAGTACGCGTGTATTGATCAGGAGCCGGCAGATGAAATTCAGCATTTATCGATATAACCCGGAAAAAGACGACAAGCCTTACATGCAGGACTACGAGGTGGAATTACAGCATGGCGATCGCATGCTGCTCGACGCCATCCTGCGCATCAAGGCCATGGACGATTCCCTGGGGTTGCGCAAGTCCTGTCGCGAGGGCGTGTGCGGATCGGACGGCATGAACATCAATGGCAGAAACGGCCTGGCCTGCATCACGCCCCTGAAAGATCTCAAGGAACCCGTGATTCTCCGGCCCCTCCCGGGGCTGCCGGTGATTCGCGATCTGATCGTGGACATGAGCCAGTTCTTCAAGCAATACCATTCCATCAAGCCCTATCTCGTCAACGACAATCCGCCGCCGCAAAAAGAGCGCCTGCAGTCACCCGAAGACCGGGAAGAGCTCAATGGCCTGTATGAGTGCGTGCTGTGCGCCTGCTGCAGCACTTCCTGCCCATCCTTCTGGTGGAATCCCGACAAGTTCGTTGGGCCTGCCGCACTGCTGCAGGCCTATCGCTTCATTGCCGACACCCGTGACGACGCCACCAGTGAACGCCTGGACAACCTGGAAGACCCGTATCGCCTGTTCCGCTGCCACACCATCATGAACTGTGCCGATGTCTGTCCCAAGGGGCTCAATCCCACTGAGGCCATTGGCAAGATCAAGGAACAAATGGTCAAGCGGATGGTGTGAACCTGCCATGACAGCCACACTGACCCGTGAACAGGAACGACTCCGCTGGCGTAGCCGGCGGGGCCTTCTCGAAATGGATCTGATATTGCAACGCTTTCTGGATCAGCACCTGACAAGGCTCACCGAACCCGAAGTCAGGGCCTACGACGCGCTCCTGCAGTTGCCAGACAATGATTTTCTGGATCTGGCCATGGGCAGGAAGGGCCCTGAAGACGCAGAACTGCTGCCGGTGCTGGAAAAAATTCGGCAATCCTGAATACCAGCGGGGAAGGCCCCGCAACGACTTTTACGGAGAATTGAGCATGAATAGCAATGGCAAGGCGGTATTGACTTACGAAGGCGGTAAATCCATCGATCTGCCGATCTACTCCGGATCGATCGGACCTGACGTCATCGACATCCGCGCGTTGGGGCAAACCGGAATGTTTACCTACGATCCCGGGTTCCTCGCCACGGCAAGTTGCCAGTCTGCCATTACCTACATCGATGGTGACGCCGGCCTGCTGTATTACCGGGGTTACCCCATCGAGCAACTGGCCGAACATGCCGACTTCATGGAAGTGTGTTACCTGCTGCTCAATGGAGAGCTGCCCAACAAGTCGCAGCGTGAAAGCTTTGAGAGCAACATCCGGCGCCACACCATGGTGCATGACCAGCTCACCAACTTCTTCAAGGGGTTTCGCCGCGATGCGCACCCCATGGCGGTGATGGTGGGCGTGGTGGGTGCGCTCTCGGCGTTCTATCACGATGCGCTCAACATCACCAATGCCGAGCACCGGGCCATTTCCGCCACCCGCCTGCTGGCCAAGGTGCCCACCATCGCAGCCATGTGCTATCGCTACAACACCGGCCTGCCGTTCATGTATCCGCGCAATGATCTGAGCTACGCGGCCAACTTCCTGTACATGATGTTTGCCACCCCCTGCGAGGAATATGTTCCCAATCCGGTGCTGGTGAAGGCCTTTGACCGCATCCTCACCCTGCACGCCGATCACGAGCAGAATGCCTCCACATCCACGGTGCGTCTTGCGGGCTCGAGCGGGGCCAACCCGTTTGCCTGTATCGCTGCCGGCATCGCCGCCCTCTGGGGGCCGGCGCATGGCGGGGCCAACGAAGCGGTGCTCAAACAGCTGGGTGAAATGGGCGATGTATCCCAGGTGGGCAAGTACATTGCGCGCGCCAAGGACAAGAACGACAGCTTCCGCCTCATGGGCTTTGGTCATCGGGTCTACAAGAACATGGATCCGCGCGCCGGCGTGATGCGCAAAACCTGCCACGACGTGCTCAACGAGCTGGGGCTTCATGATGACCCCATGTTCAAGCTCGCCCTGGAGCTGGAACGCATCGCCCTGGAGGATGAGTACTTCATCTCCAAGAAACTGTATCCCAACGTGGATTTCTACTCCGGTATCGTCCTGCGCGCGCTGGGCATTCCCGTCAGCATGTTCACGGCCGTGTTTGCCCTGGGCCGCACGGTGGGCTGGATCACCCAGTGGAACGAAATGATCAGTGATCCGGAACAAAAGATCGGTCGCCCGCGTCAACTCTACGTTGGTCCGGCCAAACGCGACTGGGTTCCGGAGAGCAAGCGCGCTTAACGACATTAGGGGAGTTTCATCATGATGAAGGACGAGTTCGCCACGTCGTACCTGTTCGGCTCCAATGCGCCGTTTATCGAAGAGCAGTACGATCTGTACCTGCAGGACCCTGCTGCGGTCGCTCCCGACTGGCGCGCGTATTTTGACGCCCTGCAAAAGACTGCAGGGGCCGTGGCGCACGATGTGGCGCATACCCCCATCATCGAATCCTTTGCGGCAATGGCGCGGCAGCCTCGCCCGGCAGCCACGGCGGCAGCAGAGCATACGCACCAGGTGGGCGTGCTGCAGCTCATCAACGCCTATCGTTTTCTCGGCAACCGCAATGCCAGCCTCGACCCGCTCGAACGCCATCCCCTGCCGGTCGTCCCCGAGCTTGATCCCGCCCATTACGGGCTGACCGAAGCGGACATGGATGCCGAATTCGACACCGGTTCGCTGGTGGGCCCGCCCAGGGCCCGGCTGCGTGAGATTCTGGAGGCGGTGCGAACCACCTACTGCGGCCATGTGGGCGTGGAATACATGTACCTCACCAGTACGGATCAAAAACGCTGGATTCAGAAGCGTTTTGAGGGAACGCGCTCGCACATCGAACTGGGCAGGGAAGACAAGATCCGCCTGCTCCAGCACGTCACGGCAGCCGAGACGCTGGAGCGCTATCTGCACACCCGTTATGTGGGACAGAAACGGTTTTCGCTGGAAGGTGGCGAATGCCTGATTCCCATCGTGAATGAAAGCATCCAGCGCGCGGGCGCTGCCGGGACCAGGGAAATTGTCATCGGCCTCGCCCACCGGGGCCGCCTGAACGTGCTCGTCAACTGTCTGGGCAAGATGCCCAAAGACCTGTTCTCCGAATTTGAAGGCAAGCATCCGGATGATCTTTCCTCGGGCGACGTCAAGTACCACCAGGGTTTCTCTTCTGACATCCGCACGACCGGTGGCCCGGTGCACCTGACCCTGGCGTTCAATCCTTCCCACCTGGAAATCGTCAACCCGGTGGTGGAAGGCTCGGTGCGGGCGCGCCAGGACCGGCGCAACGACCATGAAGGGCGGGAAGTGCTGCCCATCCTGATACACGGGGACTCGGCCTTTGCCGGCCAGGGCGTGGTCATGGAAACGCTCGCACTGTCCCAGACCCGCGGCTACGCCACCGGCGGCACGCTGCATATCGTGGTCAACAACCAGATCGGTTTCACCACCTCCGATCCGCGCGACACGCGCTCCACCACCTACTGTTCTGACGTGGCCAAGATGATTGAAGCTCCGGTGTTTCATGTGAATGGCGACGATCCGGAAAGCGTGCTGCTGGTCACCCAGATTGCGCTGGATTACCGCAACACCTTTCATCGCGATGTGGTGATCGATCTCGTCTGCTATCGCCGTCTGGGGCACAACGAGCAGGACGAACCGATGGTCACGCAGCCGTGGATGTACAAGAAGATCAACGCCCGTCCGACGACGCGCAAGCTCTACGCCGACCAGCTGGAAAACGCGGGCGTGCTGCCTGCCGGTGGCGGCGACAAGATGGTGCAGGACTATCGCGATGCCCTCGATGCCGGCGTATTGATGGACCAGACCGTGCTGCACGGCTACCAAAACCCGTTTACGGCCAACTGGGGCACCTACCAGAACAAGGATTGGCGCACGCCTGCCAAGACGGCGGTGCCATTGAAGGTACTGAAGCGCCTGGCAGAAAAACTCACCACGGTGCCCGAAGACTACAAGCTGCACCCCACCGTGCAGCGGGTCATGGACAACCGGCGCCTGATGGGCAAAGGCGAGCTGCCGCTTGACTGGGGCATGGGCGAAAACCTGGCCTATGCGGCCCTGCTGGACGATGGCTACGGCATCCGCCTGTCCGGTCAGGATTGCGGGCGCGGCACGTTTTCGCACCGGCATGCCGTGATTCATGACCAGAACCGGCAAAGCTGGGATTCGGGCACCTACATTCCCCTCCAGCACATTGCAGAAAACCAGCCTGCCTTCACCGTCATCGATTCCATCCTGTCCGAAGAGGCCGTGCTGGGCTTTGAATATGGCTACGCCACCGCCGAACCCCGCCAGCTTGTGCTCTGGGAAGCCCAGTTTGGTGATTTCGCCAACGGCGCCCAGGTGGTGATTGACCAGTTCATCAGTTCGGGTGAAGCCAAATGGGGCAGGTTGTGCGGCCTGACCATGCTGCTGCCCCACGGTTACGAAGGGCAGGGCCCCGAGCATTCCTCGGCCCGTCTGGAACGCTACCTGCAGCTTTGCGCCGAATACAACATCCAGGTCTGCGTGCCCAGCACCCCCGCGCAGATTTTTCACCTGTTACGGCGTCAGATGATCCGGCCGCTGCGCAAGCCGCTCATCGTGATCACACCAAAAAGCCTGCTCCGTCGCAAGGAAGCCACTTCCGACCTGCGTGAGCTGGCAAGCGGTACGTTCCAGAACGTCATTTCCGAAACCGAAACGCTGCAGGATGACAAGGTCAGGCGCGTCGTGGCCTGTAGCGGCAAGGTCTATTACGACATCGTGGCCGAGCGCAAGGTGCGCGGCATCGAGGACATTGCCGTGATTCGCCTGGAACAGCTCTATCCCTTCCCCCACGCGGAATTCGCGGCCGAGATCAAGAAGTACCCCAAGGCCCGCTCCGTGGTATGGGCCCAGGAAGAGCCGGGCAACCAGGGCGCCTGGCATCGCATCCAGCACTACCTGTCCCGCCATTTGCGGGAAGACCAGACGCTCTCCTATGCCCTGCGGCCCTCGGCGGCCTCACCGGCAGTGGGCTACCTGGCCAAACATAACGAACAACAAAAAGCGCTGATTAACGCGGCGTTGACCATTGCGTCCTGAGGGCGCAGCACAAAAGGGAGTTAAGACATCATGCTGATCGAGGTGAAGGTTCCCCAGTTGTCCGAGTCCGTGGCCGAAGCCACCCTGCTGGGGTGGCATAAGAAGGTCGGCGAAGCCGTGGCGCGCGACGAAAACCTGATCGACATCGAAACCGACAAGGTGGTCATGGAACTGCCGGCACCCGCCGCAGGTGTTCTGGTGGACGTCAAGAAGCTGGAAGGGGCGTTGGTGGTCAGCGGCGAAGTCATCGCCACGCTCGATACCGAGGCCAAGGCAACGACCCAACCTGCTGCAACGCCCAAGGCTGCCGTCGCGGCTGCGACGGCACCTGCAACGGGCAGTGCCAGCGCAGCAGGTGTGGCCATGCCCGCAGCACGCAAAATCCTGGCCGAACATGCGGTGGACCCTGCGACCGTGGCAGGCACCGGCAAGGATGGGCGCGTCACCAAGGAAGACGCGCTCGCCCACCTGGCTCGTGCAACGGCGCCTGCAGCCGCCCGCGCTGCGGCGCTCGACCAACCAAAAGTGGCCGTGCCTCTGGGCAATCGCCCCGAACAGCGGGTGCCCATGACCAGGCTGCGTGCACGAGTGGCTGAACGCCTGGTGCAATCCCAGTCCACTGCGGCAATCCTCACGACCTTCAACGAAGTGAACATGCAGCCCGTGATGGATCTGCGCACCAGGTACAAGGACAAGTTCGAGAAGGAACACGGGGTGAAACTGGGTTTCATGTCCTTTTTCGTCAAGGCTGCCGTGGCGGCGCTCAAGAAGTATCCCGTGGTCAACGCCTCGGTGGACGGCAGCGACATCGTCTATCACGGCTATTTCGACATCGGGATTGCGGTGGGCAGCGCCCGGGGGCTTGTGGTCCCCATCCTGCGTGATGCCGACCAGCTGTCCATTGCCGGGATTGAAAAGAAGATTGCAGAGTTTGGCGAACGCGCCCGTGACGGCAAGATCACCCTGGAAGAGCTGACCGGGGGCACGTTCTCCATCTCCAACGGTGGCGTGTTTGGTTCCATGCTCTCCACCCCGATCATCAACCCGCCGCAATCGGCGATCCTGGGCATTCATGCCACCAAGGAGCGTGCCGTGGTGGAGAACGGCCAGATCGTGATTCGTCCCATCAACTACCTGGCACTGTCCTACGACCATCGCCTGATTGACGGGCGCGAAGCCGTCCTCGCACTGGTGGCCATCAAGGAGGCCATGGAAGATCCGGCGCGCCTGTTGCTGGACCTCTGAAACACTCAAACGGAAAGGTAGCGATGACGCAACAATTTGACGTGGTCATGATCGGGGGCGGCCCCGGTGGATACATTGCCGCAATCCGTGCGGCGCAGCTCGGCCTGTCCGTGGCTTGCGTGGATGCCTGGACCAATGCCCGAAACAAACCCAGCCTGGGGGGCACCTGCCTCAACGTGGGCTGCATTCCTTCCAAGGCCTTGCTGGAATCGTCCGAAAACTACGAGCGTGCCCTGCATCATTTTGCCGAACACGGCGTGCGCATCGGGGAAGTGAGTCTCGATCTGGGGCAGATGCTCTCACGCAAGGACAGGATCGTGGACCAGCTCACCGGTGGCGTGGCTTATCTGTTCAAAAAGAACAAGGTCACTTCGTTTCATGGCCACGGCAGTTTTGCTGGTCGCACCGAAGGTGGCTTTGCCATCACCGTGCGTCAGGGCGACACGGAAACCACCCTGCAGGCACGCCATGTGGTGGTGGCCACGGGGTCTGTCCCCAGGCCCATTCCGGCGGCACCCGTGGACAACCAGCTGATCCTCGACAATGAGGGGGCGCTGGCCATGACGGCAGTGCCCAAACGCCTGGGCATCATCGGTGCGGGCGTGATCGGCCTCGAGATGGGCAGCGTCTGGAAGCGGCTGGGCAGCGAGGTTACCCTCCTCGAAGCCATGGAGACTTTCCTGCCGCCGGTGGACGAGCAGGTCTCGAAGGAAGCGTTCAAGTGCCTCACCAAGGACCAGGGCCTGGCCATTCACCTGGGCGCCAAGGTCACGCGGGTGGAGCGCAAGGCCAAGGCGCTCAAGGTGCATTACACCGATGCCCAGGGCGAGAAATCCCTCGAGGTGGACAGGCTCATCGTTGCCGTAGGACGGGCGCCCAACACCGAAGGCCTTAACCTGGCATCCGTGGGCGTACAGGTAGACGCGCGCGGTTTCGTCGAGGTGGACGAGCACTGTCGCACGGCCACTCCGGGCATCTGGGCCGTAGGTGACGTGGTGCGCGGGCCCATGCTGGCCCATAAGGCGGAAGAGGAAGGGGTGGCCGTGGCCGAGCAGATTGCAGGCCAGCACAGCCATGTGGATTTCAACACCATTCCCTGGGTGATTTATACCGCGCCGGAAATTGCCTGGGTAGGGCAGACCGAACAACAGCTCAAGGCGGCAGGAACGGCTTATCGGGCAGGCAGTTTTCCTTTTGCCGCCAACGGTCGCGCCAAGGCGCTGGGTGAGACGCGCGGCTTCGTTAAAATTCTGGCCTGCAAAAACACGGACCGCATCCTGGGTGTGCACATCATCGGGCCCTTTGCCTCCGAGCTCATCACCGAAGCGGTGGTGGCGCTTGAGTTTCGTGCCAGCAGCGAGGACATTGCCCGCATCGTGCACGCCCATCCTGCGCTCTCCGAAGTTTTCCACGAAGCAGCCCTGGCCGTGGACGGCCGCACCCTTAACATGTAATGCCCCAGCGCCATGCAGTTGCACGCATCGGACAGAGTTGATACTGTCAGGGTCATGACTGAATCCTCAGGCCCAGCGCGGTGGTATCGCAGTTTTAGCGAACGCGCCGATTTTGAACCCGACCCTGCGCAACTGCAGGTCATCGCACATCTGCAGGCGCTGCATGATGACCTGATGGCGTTCAAACGCTACCGCCAGACGCTGCTGGCACGCACGTTTGGTAACCGCGAGCCACCTCGCGGCCTGTACCTGTACGGTGGCGTGGGGCGCGGCAAAAGCGCCATGATGGACGGATTTTTTTCCACGTTGCCCTATCGCCGCAAGCGGCGCGTGCATTTCCATGAATTCATGGCCAGCGTTCACGAGCGCATGCGCCGCATCCACAACCAGGAAGACCCCCTCAAGATGGTTGCGGCAGAAATCGCCGTTCAGACGCGCGTCCTGTGCTTCGATGAATTCCATGTCAGCGACATCGCCGATGCCATGATCCTGCAACGGCTGTTCGAGAACATGATCAATTGGGGGGTGGTGCTGGTCATTACTTCCAACTATGCTCCCGATGCCCTGTACCCAGGCGGGCTTCAGCGCGAACGATTTTTGCCTGCCATCGAGCTCATCAAGGAACGCCTGGACGTGCTGGAGGTTCATGGCGACATCGACCATCGCATGCGCGACCTGGAACACCTGGATACCTACTTTCATCCGCTCGACAGTGCCAGCAGGGGCGCCATGCAGGAGGCTTTTCGCGCCTACTGCCCGCAACCCTCAGCCGCCAAGGGTATTGAAGTCATGGGGCGCCTGCTGCCCGTGCTGGGCATAGGCCAGGGCGTGATCTGGTTTGATTTCGATACGCTCTGCGGCAGCGCGCGCTCGCAACGCGACTATCTGGAACTGGCCGAAAAATTCTATGTGTTGCTGCTCTCCAACGTACCGGTGCTGACTGCGCGCCAGCGCGACGCGGCGCGACGACTGACCTGGCTGGTAGACATCCTCTACGATCAGCGCGTCAAGCTGCTGATTTCAGCACAGGTCCTGCCAGACCAGCTTTATCCGGAACCGGAAGGCGATCTGGGCCAGGAGTTTCAACGCACCGTCAGCCGGCTGCTGGAAATGCAGACGGCCGAGTACCAGTCCACCCTGAAAAGCTAATCACCCGCCCCGTCTGTACGGGGGGGCCATGGGAGAAATGACATGTCGTTCAAGGCATACCGCGTGGATTCCATAGAGGGGCGCACCTGCGGCAGGATCGTGACGCTCGAGCTGGCCGACCTGCCTCCTGGTGAAGTCCTGATCAAGGCGGAATATTCCAGCGTCAACTACAAGGATGCGCTCGCCGCGACCGGCGCCGGAAAAATCATGCGCCGCCTGCCCATGACGGGCGGCATCGACGTGGCTGGTGCCGTGCAGGAATCCACCGATGCGCGCTTCAAGCCGGGTGACGCCGTCCTGGTGACGGGTTACGACCTTGGCGTGGCGCAAGACGGCGGCTATGCACGCTATGTGCGCGTACCGGGTGACTGGGTGGTGCATCGTCCGGCAGGGATGGACGCACGCGAAGCCATGGCCATTGGCACGGCCGGGTTTACGGCGGCGCTCTCCGTGGTCAGGCTGGAGCAGAACGGGTTGCGGCCTGAAAATGGTCCGGTGGTGGTGACTGGGGCCACGGGCGGGGTGGGCAGTCTTGCCGTGGAATTTCTGTCTGGCCTGGGCTACGCAGTCACGGCCGTCACCGGCAAGGCCGACCAGACCGATTACCTGAAGGGTCTGGGGGCCAGGGAAGTGCTGTTGCGCAGCACGCTCGACATGGGCGCGCGCCCCCTGGAAAAGGCCCTCTGGGCCGGCGCCGTGGACCCCGTGGGCGGGGCCATGCTGGCGTGGCTGACGCGCACCATGCAGCAGCATGGTTCCATTGCCAGCAGCGGGCTGACGGGAGGCATCGAACTGCATACCACCGTCATGCCCTTCATTCTGCGGGGTGTCAACCTGCTGGGCATCGATTCGGTGCTCTGCCCCATGCCGCTGCGACAGGAGGTGTGGCACCGGCTGGCTACAGACCTGCGTCCGCGACACTGGAATGCCATCATGCACGAAGTGACGCTCGAGCAGCTGGACGGCGTGTTTGCAAAGCTGATGAAGGGAGAAGGTGCAGGAAGAACCATCGTCAAACTGACGGATTGATTGATCGCCGCCAGCCCTCGGTCCATCGCCATTTCTGGAGGAAGGCACATCATGTCGGGAGAAATACAGCAACGCTTCCATGCGCGGTCCATTGAAGATCCGGACGGTTTCTGGCGCGAGCAGTCCGCGCTGGTCCACTGGGAAACGCCATTTGACCAGGTCCTGGATTATAGCCGTCCCCCCTTTGCGCGATGGTTTGTGGGGGGCAAAACCAATCTGTGCTACAACGCCGTAGATCGGCACCTGGCGGCGCGAGGCGACCAGAATGCCGTGGTCTACATCTCCAGCGAAACCGGCGTCGAGAAGCATTACACCTTTCGCCAGCTCCATGCCGAAGTCAACCGCTTTGCCGCAATCCTGAAGCGGATTGGCGTGGGGCAGGGGGACCGCGTCATCATCTACATGCCGATGATAGCGGAGGCGCTCTTTGCCATGCTGGCCTGCACCCGCATCGGTGCCATCCATTCCGTGGTGTTTGGGGGGTTTGCAGCGCACAGCCTTGCCACCCGAATCGACGATGCCCGGCCGCTGGTGATGATCACTGCCGATGCCGGCATGCGCAGCGGCAAGAGCGTGCGTTACAAACCGCTGGTGGATGAGGCGTGCCGGCTGGCCCAGTTTCCGCCACAGCGCGTGCTGATCGTCAATCGGGGCATCGACCCGGAGATGTCCCGCATGCCCGGTCGCGACCTGGATTACGCCGAATTGCGCGAGGCCGTGGGTGAGGCCACAGTACCCGTGACCTGGCTGGAATCCAGTGCGCCGTCCTATATCCTCTACACTTCAGGAACCACCGGCAAACCCAAGGGCGTACAGCGGGATACGGGCGGCTATGCGGTGGCGCTGGCGGCATCCATGCACCATATTTTCTGCGGCAAGCCCGGTGAGGCCATGTTCACCACTTCGGACATCGGCTGGGTGGTGGGCCACTCCTACATCGTTTACGCGCCGTTGATTCACGGCATGACCACCATCATGTACGAAGGGCTGCCCACCCGGCCGGATGCCGGCATCTGGTGGAAGATCGTGGCGCAGCATGGCGTGACGGTGATGTTCAGTTCACCCACGGCCATTCGCGTCCTGAAAAAACAGGATCCCAAATACCTCTCCCAGCACAACCTCCAGTCGTTGCGCACCCTGTTCCTGGCGGGCGAGCCGCTGGACGAACCCACGGCACGCTGGATTTCGGACGGCCTCGCCGTGCCCGTGGTGGACAATTACTGGCAAACGGAAACGGGCTGGCCCATCCTCTCCGCCATGCCGGGGGTGGAAGACACGCCGCGCAAGTACGGCAGCCCCAGCTTTCCGGTGTATGGCTACAACGTGGCGTTGCTGGACGAAAACACCGGGCAGGAAGTGGGGGCTGACCAGAAGGGCGTCCTCGCCATCGTGCCCCCCCTGCCGCCGGGCTGTCTTAGCACCATCTGGGGCGACGATGCGCGTTTTGTCAGCACTTATTTTTCGCTACTCAAAGAGCGCAAAGTGTATTCGTCATTCGACTGGGGCATCCGCGATCAGGACGGTTATTACTTCATCCTCGGGCGGACCGATGACGTCATCAACGTCGCGGGACACCGGCTGGGCACGCGCGAGATCGAGGAGGCCATCAGTGGGCATCCCAACATCGCCGAAGTGGCTGTGGTAGGCGTGGAGGACAAGGTCAAGGGGCAGGTGCCGGTGGCTTTTGCCGTGGTCAGGAATGCCAGCAGCCTGCAGGACGATGCAGCGCTGGCCGCGCTGGAGAAGGAAGTGATGGAAACCGTGGACCAGCGCCTGGGCGGCATCGCCCGTCCGGCGCGTGTCCATTTTGTGACCCTGCTGCCCAAAACCCGCTCCGGCAAGCTGCTGCGACGAAGCATCCAGGCGCTGGCCGAGGGCCGTGACCCGGGCGATCTGACCACCCTGGATGACGCCTCGGCCCTGGAACAGATTCGCGCAGCGTTGGTTAGTCGTCGCTGATGATGGCGTCTGCCTCGATCTCGATCAGCATCTCGGGATCAATCAGGCGCTTGACCTCCACCAGGGTGGTGGCAGGGCGAATCTCGCCGAACATCTGGCCGTGAGCCCGGGCAATCTTTTCCCACTGGTCGATCTGGGTGACGAACATGCGGGTGCGCACCACGTGCTTCAGGCTGGCCCCGGCGCGGCCAAGGGCGGCCTCCAGATTCTTGAGGGCCTGCAGGGTCTGGGCCTCAGGATCGCCCGGTCCCACCAGCTTGCCATCGGCACCGGTACCCGTGGTGCCCGAAACGGCCACGTGCGCCCCTACTTTGACGGCACGGGAGTAACCAATGATGGGTTCCCAGGTGGAACCGCTGGAAATGTTTTCGCGTTTCATGAAAAACCTTCTGTCAGGGTTTATGGATGGTCAAGGCAGGCATTATACTGTTCCCCCATGATGAAACCATCCCAAAAATCAGATTTGCGCGCCGCCGTCCTGGCACGGCGAGACGCCATTCCCGAAGACCAGCGACGCGCCCGTAGCGCTGCCATTTCCCGCAAGGTCGAGGCCTTGCCCGAATTTGCTGCGGCCAGGGTGGTCATGGCCTACATGTCCATGGGATCAGAATTCGACACCCTGCCTCTGGTCCAGGCCGTGTTGCAGCGTGGTGCACGACTGGTGCTGCCGCGCGTGGACAAGGCCACCAAAATGCTGGCCCTGTATGCCGTGCGCGACCTGCAGCACGATCTCCAGTCCGGCGTATGGGGCATTCGCGAACCCGATCCCACCCGTTGCGACAGCGTGGCGCTTCCGGAGGTGGACTTCATCCTGATGCCAGGCGCGGTGTTTGACCGCAAGCGCCAGCGCCTGGGCTATGGCGGCGGCTTCTACGACAAGATGCTGGCGCTTCCCGGGCGCCGTGCACTGACCGTGGCCGTAGCCTTCGACGAACAGGTGGTGCCTTCGGTGCCGACCGAGCCCCATGACATCCCGGTGGACATCCTGGTAAGCGACCATGACCTCCAGCGCTAGTCCAATGCGCCGCAAGTCATACAAGGCGCTCTGGTTGCATGGGTTTCATCGGGTGGATTACAGCGAATGGGGTAACCCGGACAACCCGCGCGTGCTGTTCTGCGTGCATGGGTTGACCCGCAACAGCCGCGATTTCGACGCCCTGGCCGATGCCCTGTGCCAGGAGTACCGGGTGATCTGTCCCGATGTGGTGGGACGGGGCACCAGCGAATGGCTGACGCATAAAACCGACTACGGCTATCCACTCTACCTTGCCGACATGGCCGCCCTGATTGCGCGCAGCGGCGCAGAACAGGTGGACTGGGTCGGCACTTCCATGGGGGGCATCATAGGCATGATGCTGGCGGCCCAGTCCGCAACGCCGGTGCGCAAGCTGGTGCTCAACGACGTGGGCAGCATCATTTCCACCGCAGCGCTGCAACGCCTGGCCAGTTATGTGGGCAAACCCATGGCCTTTGATGACCTGGAAGCCGCCGAAGCCTATTTCCGTCACACCCATGCCGCCTTCGGCGCATTGACCGACGCGCAATGGCGCCATATCGCCCTGCATGGCGTGAGACAGTGGCCGGACGGCAAGTACCGGCTGGTGTACGATCCCGCCATCGCTGCGGTGTTCGTGGGTCCGCCCATGGGGGACATTGACATGAGCCTCATCTGGAACAGCGTGCGTTGCCCCACGCTGGTCATCCGCGGACAGGAATCCGATCTGCTCCAACCCCATACGCTTTCCCTGATGAAATTTGCCCATCCCACCATGCGGGTGCTGGAAGTGCCAGGATGCGGCCACGCCCCGGCATTGATGGACTCAGCCCAGATTGCGGCCGTGCGCGAGTTTCTCAATGAGCACTGAAAAAGTCCGGCTGTCCAAGGTGATGTCTGAACGCGGCATCTGTTCGCGTCGTGAAGCAGATGCCTGGATCGAGAAGGGCTGGGTGTTCGTGGATGGCGTGCGCGTGCAGGAGCTGGGCGTGCGCATCGACCCAGCCCAGATCATTTCCCTTGATGCCGCCGCACGCGGCCAGCAACAGGCACAGGTAACCGTGCTGCTGCACAAGCCGGTGGGCTTTGTGTCAGGGCAGGCTGAAGACGGACACAAGCCGGCCGTCGTCCTCGTCACTCCCGCCACCCACTGGAAGGAAGACAAGACCACCCGCCCGCTCACCCCGTCGATGATGCGCGGCCTCGCGCCTGCGGGGCGGCTGGACATCGATTCCACCGGACTGCTGGTGTTGACCCAGGACGGCAGGATCGCCAAGACGCTCATCGGTGCCGATTCGGCCATCGACAAGGAATACCTGGTGCGGGTGGAAGGGCACCTCACGGACGCCGACCTCGCCCGCCTCAATTTCGGTCTGTCGCTCGACGGGCGACCCCTGCGACGCGCCCAGGTATCCTGGCAAAACCAGGACCAGTTGCGCTTCATCCTGCGCGAGGGACGAAAGCGCCAGATCCGTCGCATGTGTGAGCTGGTGGGCCTCAAGGTGACGGGCCTCAAGCGCGTGCGCATCGGCAATGTGCGCCTGGGGACGCTGCCCGCTGGACAGTGGCGTTATCTCGCCCCTGACGAATCTTTTGAGTGATATTTTTGGTGCACCCAAGGAGAGGATTCCATGAATGATTACCGCGCCCCGTTGCGGGATATGGCCTTCGTCGTCAAGGAGCTGCTGGGGTTGACGCGCGTTGGCCAGTTGCCCGGGTTTGAGGAAGCCACGGAAGACCTGTTCGATGCCGTGCAGGAAGAGTCGGCCCGCTTTTCGCAAGAAGTCATCGCGCCACTCAACCGCAGCGGCGACCAGCAGGGGGCGGTGCTGAAGGATGGCGTCGTGAACACTCCGGCGGGATTCAAGGCGGCCTACCAGCAGTTCGTGGCCGGAGGGTGGAATGGTCTCACCTGCGACCCCGAATACGGTGGCCAGGGCTTGCCCAACCTGATGGGTGCCCCCATCGAGGAAATGTGGCACGCCGCCAACATGGCGTTCACGCTGTGTCCGCTGCTGACGCGCGGCGCCATCGAGGCCATTCATTTCGCCGGGTCCGAGGCATTGCGCACGCGCTATCTGCCCAACATGGTCAGTGGCCAATGGACCGGCACCATGAACCTCACCGAACCCCAGGCGGGGTCCGACCTCGCGGCACTGCGCACGCGTGCCGTGCCTGAGGGCGACCATTACCGCATCACGGGCCAGAAAATCTTCATCACTTATGGCGACCAGGATTTCACGGAAAACATCGTGCACCTCGTTCTGGCACGCCTTCCGGATGCCCCTGCGGGCGTCAAGGGCATTTCGCTGTTCGTGGTGCCCAAATTCCTCGTCAACGACGACGGTTCGCTCGGGGCGCGCAACGACGTGCACACCGTGTCCCTCGAACATAAACTGGGCATTCACGGCAGCCCCACCTGCGTCCTGGCCTTTGGCGACGAGGGCGGGGCAGTGGGCCATCTTCTGGGCGAGCCCAACAGGGGCCTCGAGATCATGTTCATCATGATGAATGCCGCGCGCTTTTCCGTGGGGGTGCAGGGTCTTGCCATCGCCGAACGCGCCTACCAGGGTGCCGTGCATTATGCCCAGGAGCGGGTGCAGGGCATTCCCGTGGGGATGACCACACGCGCCCCCATCCTGCACCACCCTGATGTGCGCCGCGTGCTGGCTACCCTCAAGTCCCGCATCGAGGCTTGCCGGACGCTGGCCTATTACGCGGGACAGATGCTCGACTTTGCGCAGGCCGAAACGGATCCTGCACGGCGCGCTGCCGCGCAGGCGCGTTCAGACCTGCTGACACCCATCGTCAAGGGTTTTTGCACCGAAATGGGCGTTTGGGCGGCCAGCGAAGCGCTTCAGGTGTATGGCGGCATGGGCTACATCGAGGAAACGGGCGCGGCCCAGCACCTGCGCGATGCCCGCATCACCACCATCTATGAGGGCACCACCGGCATCCAGGCCAATGACCTCGTGGGGCGCAAGCTGCTGCGCGATCAGGGTGCCATGGCCCGGGCGCTGTTCCAGGAAATCCGCGCGTCGCTGCCGGCACTCTCGGGGCGGCCAGAAAGCGCGCCGGTTGCGGCCGCGGTGGCGCACACCCTGGTTGCCGCCGAGGCTGCCAGCGCGCACCTGTTGCTGCATGCCCAGGAGCAACCTGAAGCGGTGTTTGGGGCTGCCGTGCCCTATTTGCACCTGATGGGCTGGCTGGTCACGGGGTGGCTGATGGCCCGCAGTGCCGGGATTGCAGCGGCACGCCTGGAGGAGGGCGAGACCGATGCAGCGTTCTATCGCGCCAAGCTTGCGACGGCCCGCTTCCTGGCAGACCATGGGCTGGGCATCTGCGACAGCCTGCGTGCCAGCATCATGGAAGGAGGAGCGGCACTGCTGGGCATGGAAGCGTCTCAATTTTGAGGTGATGATGAACTTACGACCATTCTGGTTCAGCGTGATGGGAGGATTGATGATGATCGGCATGCTCTCGACTGCGGATGCTGCAAGCCCGTTTCCGGGAGCGCAGGAAGGCCGTTTCGTCATTCGTGATTTCCAGTTCAGGTCGGGCGAGGTGCTGCCCGAGCTGACGATTGGCTATACGCTGCTGGGCACGCCGCAGCGCGATGCGGCGGGGCGCATCACCAATGCGGTCCTGCTGTTGCACGGCACGACGGGCACGGCGCAGAACTGGTTCTTGCCAGGACTGTCCGCAAACCTGTTTGGACCGGGACAGCCACTGGACCGACAGCGTTATTTCCTGATCATTCCTGATGGCATCGGGCTGGGCCGCTCTTCCAAACCCAGTGACGGGCTCAGGGGACATTTTCCACACTATGGCTACCAGGACATGGTGACGGCCAATATGCGCCTGTTGCAGGAGGGGCTGCACATCGACCACCTGCGCGCCATCATTGGCACTTCCATGGGCGGCATGCACACCTGGCTATTTGCCGAACGCTTTCCCGAATTCATGGATGGGGCCATCGCCATCGCCAGCCTGCCGGCGCCGGTCAGTGGGCGCAACATGATGTGGCGCCAGGTACTGATCGAATCCATCCGGGGCTCGGCGGACTGGAAGGGCGGCGACTATACGGCGCCACCGGAATCGTTCGTGCATGTATGGCCCCTCTTTGGCCTCATGACGGATGGCGCCTCGCATCTGCAGGCGATTGCGCCCACGCGCGCCCAGGCCATCGCCCATTACAACACCCTGTCCGGCAATGCGCGTCTGCTTGATGCCAACGACATCCTGTACCGGTTTGAAGCTTCGGCAGACTATGATCCCCAGCCCGACCTGGAAAAAATCAAGGCGCCGTTCCTCGCCATCAATTTTCAGGACGACCTGCTCAATCCAGTGGAACTGGGCCTGTTGCAGCAGGAAATGCCGCACCTCAGCCAGGGGCGGGCCGTGATTCTGGCGCCGCAACCCCCTTCGCTGGGACACCAAAGCCTGGGGCAGGGTGCCCTGTGGGGGCCCGTAGCCGCCGATTTTCTGGAAAAGCTCCCGGTCAGGCCATGATGGTTACCATAAAAAATTTTTAGGCCGTCCAGGCGGTTCAGGCTTAAAATGCTCCGCCGATAAAAGGAGAGCCCGCGATGAAGAAGTTGCTGTACCAGTTTGACACGGATGCCTTGCCTTCCGTTTTTGACAACGTGGTGGCCCATGATGGGGGCGCGGACCAGGTCATTCCCTATGGCAGCATTTCGCCGCAGAATGTAGGCGGGCTGGTGGAAGGGGCCATCTTCACCCGGGCACCCAAGGACAAGAAGAACACGGCCATCTTTGTCGGCGGCAGCAACCTGCTGGCGGGTGAGGCCCTCTATCAGGCAGTCCAGAAAAAATTCTTCGGAAATTTCCGCGTGTCCATGATGCTGGACAGCAACGGCGCCAACACCACGGCAGCCGCCTGCGTGGCCTGGATGTCACACGGACGGTCCTTGCAGGGCATGAAGGCGGTCATTCTGGCGGGTACTGGCCCGGTGGGCCAGCGTGCCGCAGTGATGCTGGCCCAGGAAGGGGTGAGCGTGTCGATCACCGGGCGCCAGCTGGACAAAACACAGGCCACCTGCGACGCCATCGCGCAGCGCTTTGGTGTGACCGTCCATGCCATCGCCGCTCCCGACCTCGCCTCGCGCGCAGCCGCGGTGCGGGATGCCCAGATCATCGTGGCCACCGGGGCATCGGGCGTCGTCTTGCTGGAAGAGGAGCACTGGAAGAGCCTTCCGGGCCTGAAGCTGGTGGCTGACGCCAATGCAACGCCGCCCATGGGCATTGCCGGTGTGGACATCATGGACAAGGGTGCACAGCGTCACGGCGCCGTGGTCTTTGGTGCCATCGGTTTTGGCGCGCTGAAGCTGGCCTTGCACCGTGCCTGCATTGCACGCCTGTTTGAGCAAAACGACCTGCGTCTGGACGCCAATGAAATCTACGCCATCGCCAAGACGATGGTCGGTTGATACAAGAGAGGACCTCATGCAATCGATGCCGGTACAACAGTTTCTGGATGAACTCGCAAGTGCGGCGCCCACCCCCGGTGGCGGTGGTGCGGCAGCCATCATGGGCGCCATGGGCGCAGCACTGGTTTCCATGGTGGCCAACCTCACCATTGGCAAGAAAGGCCATGAAGGCGTCGAGGATGAAATGAAGGCCCAGCTTGTCGCCTCAGAAGCGCTGCGAGCCCGTCTTACCGCCATGGTGGCCGACGATGTGGCGGCGTTCAATCAGTTGATGGGGGCCTATCGTCTGCCAAAGGAGACGGATGAGCAGAAAGCCCGGCGATCAGACGCCATCCAGGAAGGATTGAAGGAAGCCACGCGTGTGCCGTTGGCTTGTGCCAAGACCTGTGCCGAGGTGATTGCGATAGCCCAGCGCTCGGCCGAACATGGCAATCTCAACGTCATCAGCGACACGGGTGCCGGTGTGCTGGCGTTGCAGGCAGCCATGCGCAGTGCGGCGCTGAATGTCTACATCAACATTCCCAGCATCAGGGACCAGGCTTTTGTGGCGTCCGTTTCCCAGGAGCTTGAGGCATTGATGACCAAAAGCCTGCCCCTGACCGAAGCGGTGTACACCAAGGTCAGAAGCAGGATGGGCGGTTAAGTTCAGAAGCGGTTGTAGAGCCGCTGGATGGTTTCCTGCTGTTCCTGGATGACGGATTTGACCAGATCCCCGATGGAGAGCAGGCCCACGACGCGTCCATTGTTGACCACCGGCAGGTGACGCATGCGTTTTTCCGTCATGATGGTCATGCAGTCTTCCTGCGTTTGCTGCAGGGTGACGGTCACCACCGGCGAGACCATGATGTCGGAGACGGGCGTATCCATGGCGGTCTTGCCCATCAGGGCCACCTTGCGGGCATAATCCCGCTCCGAAAGAATGCCCACGAGCGCGTCGCCCTCCATGACGAGCAGGGCCCCCACATTTTTCTCGGATAGCAGCCGCAGTGCCTCGATCACCTTGGAATGAGGGCTGATCGACCAGAAACCTCCTGGTTTGGTGGCGAGCAGATCTTTGACGCTATTCATGAGGGCGCTCCTCCTCGAGTCAGCTGTTGACGTAATTTTCCAGGTGATGGATGGTGGCTTCCTGTTCCATGAGGGCATCCTTGACGATGTCGCCAATGGAAAGGATGCCAACCACACGCCCGTTGTCCACCACCGGCAGGTGGCGGACGCGGTGCGCAGTCATGAGCGCCATGCAATCTTCGCGGTTTTGTTGCGGGGTGACCGTCAGCACGGGCGAGGCCATGATGTCGGAGACCGGGGTTTCCACCGAGGTTCGCCCCAGCAGGGCCACCTTGCGCGCATAATCCCGTTCGGAAAGAATGCCCACAAGCCGGCCTTCCTGCATGACCATGAGTGCCCCTACATTCTTCTCGGCCATCATGCGCAGCGCCTCGATAATCTTGGCTTCGGGCGAAATGAAGCTGAGCTCTGACGCCCTTTTGTTTTTTATAAGCATTTTGACGCTATTCATTGTTGTTCCTCCTCTGGCAAGCTGTGGAGTTACAAGTTGGGGTAATTCGGACCGCTCCCCCCCTCGGGCACCACCCAGCGGATGTTTTGGGTGGGATCTTTGATATCGCAAGTCTTGCAATGAATGCAGTTCTGTCCGTTGATCTGCAGTCTCGGGGCAGCGCCGGCTTCCCGCACAATCTCGTAAACGGCGGCAGGGCAATACCGGCTTTCAGGACTATCATACACCCTTAGATTGGTTTTAATGGCAACCTCAGGGTGCTGCAGGGTCAGGTGGACGGGCTGGTCTTCTTCGTGCGCGGTATTGGTCAGGAAGACGGAGGAGAGACGGTCAAAAGTAATGCGGCCATCCGGCTTGGGGTAAGGGATGGGCGTGCAGGCTGCCGCTGGCTTGAGTTGCTGGTGGTCGGGCCGATGGCGCAAGGTCCAGGGGGCCCTGCCGCGAAACACCCAGGTGTCCAGTGCCGCATGGGCCATGCCGGCCCATAGCCCCCAGTGAAATCCGGGGCGGATGTTGCGCGCGTCACGCAGTTCTGCCCACAGCCAACTGGCTTTGAGTTGCTGCTCGTATGCCGTGCAGGGGTCCGAAGCCGCAGTGCCAGCCAGATGTGCTGCCAGGGCTTCGGCGGCCACCATCCCCGATTTGAGCGCCGTATGGCTGCCCTTGATTTTGGGTACGTTGAGAAACCCTGCGCCATCCCCGATCAGCAGCCCGCCCGGAAAGGTCAGCCGCGGAATGGATTGCCAGCCCCCTTCGCTGAGGGCACGGGCACCATAGGCGATGCGCCGTCCGCCCTCGAAAATGGGGCGGATGGCGGGGTGGGTTTTAAAGCGCTGGAATTCTTCAAAGGGGCTGAGATAAGGGTTCTGGTAGTCCAGGCCCACCACAAACCCCACCGACACCTGGTTATCGGCCAGGTGGTAGAGCCATGATCCGCCATAGGTGGCCTGGTCCAGGGGCCAGCCCACCGTATGGACCACACGGCCGGTGGCATGCTGGGCGGGATCGATTTCCCACAGTTCCTTGATACCCAGGCCATAGGTTTGCGGATTGCAGTCGCGGTTGAGTTCGAAGCGCTCCATGGCCAGGCGCGTGAGCGAGCCGCGGCAGCCTTCAGCCAGCACCGTCTGGCGTGCCAGCAGCGCCATGCCTCGCTGAAAACGGGGACCAGGGGCACCGTCACGGCCAATGCCCATGTCGCCGGTGGCTACGCCCACGACCTCGCCCTGGGCGCCATACAGGATTTCAGCGGCCGCAAATCCGGGGTAGATTTCAACCCCCAGGGCCTCGGCCTGGGCGGCCAGCCACTTGCAGAACTCACCCAGGCTGACGATGTAGTTGCCGTGGTTGCGCATGGCAGGCGGGGTGGGCAACGCCCATTGGCCCCGGGTTGTGAGGAAGAGAAAGCGGTCTTCGGTGACGGCAGTGTGCAGGGGGGCGCCACGCTTTTGCCAGTCGGGGAACAGTTCATTCAAGGCGCGCGGTTCCATGACGGCGCCCGAGAGAATATGGGCCCCCACCTCCGAGCCCTTTTCCAGCACGCACACCGACAGCTCGCGCCCTTCGGCTGCGGCAATTTGTTTGAGGCGAATGGCGCAACCGAGGCCCGCGGGGCCGGCGCCGACGATCACCACATCGTATGCCATGGATTCCCGCTCAGACATGGGATAAATTCCTTCGTGGAGTTGAATCCCTGGAATTATAATGGCTGCCATGCCACAAGGACATCCTGTTCACCACCAGTTTCTCGCGGTTGGTACCGGGGCCGCCCTGGGTTCGGTGCTGCGCTGGGCGTTATCCCTGGCGTTCAACCAACCGGGTGCACCCCTGCCGCTGGGCACCCTGGCGGCAAACTGCCTGGGCGGGTTTCTGGTGGGCGTGGCCATTGCCCTGTTTGAACATCACGGCGACTGGCCTCCCGCAGTCCGGCTTTTTTCCGTCACGGGTTTTCTGGGAGGGCTCACCACTTTCTCGACCTTTTCCGGAGAGTCCGTTGAGGCACTGATGGGGGCCAGCCCTGCGGCCGGCATGCTGGAAATCCTGGCGCATCTGGCCTCCAGCCTGCTGCTCACGGCGGTGGGCATCGGTCTTGTCAGTCGCTGGCTGGACAAGCCCCGCACGCTGCGCTAGTGCGCATTGAGCACCTCGCGCAGCGCATCGATGACTTCCGAAGCGGTCAATCCCAATGGTCCCAGACCCTGGGCCAGACAATGGTCCGCTGCTGCACCGTGGGCATAAACGGCGCACTGCAGGGCCTGAAGCGGTGACAACCCCTGGTCCGTCAGGGCGCCCAGAGCGCCCGCCAGGACGTCTCCCATTCCGGGGGCCGAAAGGCCGGCATTGCCGCTGGTGTTGATCCACCATTGTCCCTGCGGCGTGGCAATGACGCTGCCGCAGCCTTTCAACACCACCAGGGCCTGGTAACGACGCGCCAGCGCCAGTGCCGTGCGCACCCGGTGGGTGATGGCCGCCTCACCCATCAGGCGGCAGGCCTCAGCAGGATGCGGGGTGAGCAGCGTGGGGGCCGTGCGTTGGGCTACGCGCGCAGCGAGGTCGGGATGCGCTGCGATCAGGTTGAGGGCATCTGCATCCAGCACCAGTTTGACGGGCAGGGACAACGCCGCTGCAAGCAGCTGGGTTGCTTCGGTGGATTGGCCCAGACCGGGCCCCACCACCAGGGTGGTGAGGCGCGCCTCGTGCAGCAATGCCTGTGGGCCATGTACCATCAACTCGGGTTGGTGCAGCGAGATGAGGGCCCCGCTCAGCGCCTCGTCCAGTGGGGCCAGCCACACCCGTCCGGCGCCGCATTTGAGTGCGGCAACAGCTGCAAGGAGGGCCGCGCCAGCCATGCCCTGGGCGCCACCCAGAATGCCGACGGCACCAAACTGGCCCTTATGGGTATTGCGTGCGCGGGCGGGGAGGGCGCGCAGTATTGCCGGGCCATCCAGCAGCGCACCGCTGCCCGAGGCCGGCACGCCAAGGTCCAGCACGCTGATGGCGCCGCAGTGGTCAGGGCCGTCGGCTGTGTACAGTCCTGCCTTGGCAGCGATGAAGGTGAGGGTGTGGCTGGCCCGGATGGCGGCCCCCTGGGCGCGCCCGCTATCGCCATGCAGGCCGCTGGGGATGTCCAGGGCAACGACGGGGCACTGCAGCGCGGCGGTGCGCGCAATCCACTCGGCATGGCGGCCTTCGGGCGGACGGTTGAGACCGATGCCAAAGATGGCATCGACGACCAGCAGCGGCGTGGGGTGAGGCTGCCAGTCTGCAGCCACCGGTCCGCCAGCCTCCAGGTATTCGCGACGCGCGCGGGCGGCGTCGGCGGGAAGGCGCTGCGGATCGCCCGTAAAAACCACCGTGGTCGTGTATCCGCAGTGCAGCAATTCGCGCGCCACCACCCAGCCATCCCCGCCATTGTTGCCGGGGCCCGCCAGTACCAGGACGGGGCCAGGAACCGGAAAATGGTCCCGAATCCATGAGGTCGCCGTGTTGCCGGCACGATTCATCAGGGCATACGGGGACTGCGTCTGGAAAGCCAGGCTTTCAGCGGCGCGTATTTCATCCAGGGTGAGAAGATCCATCGTCGTCCACCGGAACCAAATCAAAAGGGCCATGGTCAATGCCTGCATGGCCAGTGATACCACCATGGAAAGCGTTGCACCCTTGTATACTACACTTCGGGGTGTGGGCGTGACTCGGCCCCGGGTTCGAGAAGAAGTTCATAAGGCCGGGAGTGGCATGACAGATCGTGAGATCGACCAGAAGCTGGTCGAGCGGGCCCAGGCAGGAGACAAGCGGGCCTTTGGAATGCTGGTGGCTAAATACCAACGCAAGCTGGCGCGCCTGGTGGGCCGACTGGTGCGTGATCCGGCAGAAGCCGAAGACGTGACCCAGGATGCCTTCATCAAGGCCTATCGGGCGTTGAGCGCCTTTCGTGGGGACAGCGCATTTTATACCTGGCTCTACCGCATCGGGGTCAATACCGCCAAGAATTATCTGGTGGCGCAGGGGCGTCGTGTGCCCACCCATACCGCCGCAGACAACGAAGAAGCAGAGAATTTTGATGGTGGTGGATTGTTGCGTGACGTCAACACCCCCGAGGCCGAGCTCATGAGCCGGCAGATCGTCGAGACCGTCAATGCCAGCATGGATGCCCTGCCCGAAGAGCTGCGCACGGCCATCCGCCTGCGCGAAATTGAAGGGTTGAGTTATGACGAGATCGCCTCGCTGATGAATTGTCCCATCGGGACGGTGCGTTCCCGGATTTTCAGGGCCCGGGAAGCCATTGCGGAGCGGTTGCGGCCGCAACTGGACGTATCAAAAGACAGGAGATGGTAATGAATCGCGAACACCTATCCGCCATGATGGATGGCGAACTGGATCCATCACTCGAAGCCACGGTGCTGGCCCGGATGAAGGACGAAGACGACCTGGCCGGGGTGTGGAACGAGTACCACCTCATCGGAGACGTGTTGCGCGAAAAGGGCATCGGCGACGTCCGGGTGGGCCAGCGCGTGGCAGAAGCGTTGCTGGCCGAGCCCACGGTCCTGGCTCCCGGGCGGCTGCGTGCGCCGGCATCACCCGCACGCTGGCTGGCCGTGGCCGCCGCCGTGGCCGCCGTGGCCGTCTCCACCTGGACCCTGCAGCGCCCCGATGCACCCTCCAGTCCCGTGGTGGCCCGTACCGAGGCGCCAGCCGAGGTGTCGGTGGCTTCTACACAGACCGCAGAGGCCGAGCACTATGTGGCCATGCACCGGCAATGGTCACCCCTGTCCGGTTTTCAAACGGTGGATTACGCCGCAGGCACCGTCGCATCGCGATGAAGGCGCATCTGAAACACACCGTCCTTGGGCTGCTGTTGCTGCCCATGCTGGTTTGGGCTGAAGGCCCCAATGCCGCCGACATGCAGGACGAACTGCTGGCCCAGTTGGCCAGGGCCGCGCAGCAGCTTTCCTATGCGGGCATTTTCGTGTTTCAGCATGACGGGCGCATGGAAGCCTCGCGCGTCATCCATGGCTTCGATAATGGCCAGGAGCGCACCAAGATCGACACGCTCGATGGACCGCCGCGCGAAATCATTCGCGCCAACGAAGAGCTGCGCTGTTATTTTCCCGATGCGCGTTCCATCCGCCTGGAGCGGGGTCCGGGCAGGCGCTTCTTTCCGGCCCTGATTGCCCCTCCCTTTCAAAATTACCGCGACAACTACGACATCAGCATCGTGGGGGTGGATCGGGTTGCGGGGCATGACTGTCAGGTCATTGCGCTGCGTCCGCGCGACAACCTGCGTTTTGCCCACCAGTTTTGCGCCGACCTGCCCACTAACCTCCTGCTGAAGGAAGTAACGCTGGGCCCCCACGGCGAGCCCATCCAGATGTCGGTGTTTACTGAAATCACCATCGGGGCACATGCCGATCCCGCCCAGTTCAAGCCTGCCTACACAGACACTTCCGACTGGCGCGTAGACAACGTGCCCATCACGGGTCCGCAGAAGGAGGGTAGCGGCTGGAGTGTGGCCAATGTGCCGCCCGGGTTTCACAAGATCATCGAAGTCCGCCGTTCCATTCCGGGACACGCCGGGGGCATGACCCATCTCGTGTATTCGGACGGCCTCGCCAGCATCTCGGTCTTCATTGAACCCGCAGATGGCCCGCCGCGCCCGATGCGCATCGAATCCCTGCGCAGTTCGCTCAGTTATTTTTCGTCGCGCACTGCCGATCAACAAATCACCGTCGTCGGTGAAGTTCCTCTGGCCTCTGTGACGCAGATGGGCCAATCCGTCATCAATCTTCGGAGCAGTCATCCATGAAGCGTGTCGTTCTTGCTGTGGTTTTTGGGTTATGGACCTGGTGGGCACAGGCAGAAAGCCTGCCCGACTTTACGGATCTCGTGGAAAAGCAGGCAGCCACGGTGGTCAACATCAGCACCACCACCAACGCGCACCCTGTGGCCAACAATAATGGCGCGCCGTCCTTGCCGCAGGAAAACGATCCCATGTTCGATTTCTTCCGGCGCTTTGGCATTCCCATGATGCCCGGCGGCCCCGGGCAGCAGGGAGCCCCGATACCCGAATCGCACGCCATGGGTTCCGGGTTCATCGTCAGCCAGGACGGTTACATCCTCACCAACAGCCATGTGGTGCAGGGTGCGGACGAGGTGCTGGTGACGCTGCAGGACAAGCGGGAATTCAAGGCCAGGGTCATCGGCGTGGACCGCAAGACGGACGTGGCCGTGCTCAAGATCGATGCTTCGGGATTGCCCGCGGTCAAGATTGGCGATTCCAGCAAGGTCAAGGTGGGCGAGTGGGTTGTGGCCATCGGTTCACCGTTCGGTTTTGAGAGCACGGTCACCAAAGGCATCGTCAGCGCCAAGGGTCGCTCGCTGCCGCAGGAAACCCTGGTGCCTTTCATCCAGACGGATGTGCCCATCAATCCCGGCAATTCGGGTGGGCCCCTGTTCAACATGAAAGGCGAGGTAATTGGCATCAACTCGCAGATCTACAGCCGCACGGGCGGTTTCATGGGGTTGTCCTTTGCCATTCCCATCGACGTGGCACTGCAGGTATCCGACCAGCTGCGCACCAATGGCAAGGTCAGCCGCGGCTGGCTTGGCGTGGTCATCCAGGAAGTGACCAAGGAACTGGCCGATTCCTTCGGGCTGGGCAAGCCCCGGGGCGCGCTCGTGGTTTCTGTGCAGAAGGGCGCACCAGCCGACAAGGCGGGCATCCATGTGAGCGACATCATCCTGCGCTTTGATGGCAAGCCCATCAACACCCAGGAAGACCTGCCGCGCGTGGTGAGCGGTGCCAAGGCCGGATCGAAGGTCACCGTGCAGGTCTGGCGCAAGGGAGCCCCGCTGGATGTATCGGTGGTGGTGGGTGAGATGCCGGCTGACAAATCGGCACAAAATGAAGCCACGCCGGGCAAGCGGCACCCGGCCGGAGCCTCGGGCAAGCTGGGGCTGGCCCTGGCCGATCTTTCAGCCGAGCAGCGCAAGGAACTGGACATCGCCAGCGGCGTGCTGGTGGAAGATGCCAGCGGTGCGGCGGGCAAGGCTGGTTTGCAAAACGGCGACGTGATCCTGTCCATCAACAACAGCGAAGTGCATTCGGTGCAGGAGTTCAACCAGGTGCTGTCGCATCTGGACCCCAAGAAAATGCTGGCGCTGCTCGTCAAGCGCGGGGACAACGCCCAGTTCATGACGCTCAAGCCCGAGTGAGCCCGGTGCATTTCACCCTCTACAGCCGCAGTTATTGTCACCTCTGCCATGACATGATTGCAGCCCTCGAGTCGGCGCGCGCCACCCGGGACTTTCGCTTCGAGGTGGTGGATGTGGAGGACAGCCCCGATCTCGAAGCGCGCTTTGGCCTGAAGGTGCCCCTGCTGATGGCGGGAGAGCACGAGATTTTTCATTACCATTATCAGGAAGCGTTGCTGGATGCCGCCTTGCAGCTGGGGTCGGAAGATCGCGCTGCAAGGACGGCGTAATTCGTCTAGAATGCTGGTTTTAAGGGCTTTTTGGCCCCCCAACCTGTCAAAAGGGCATCCCGGGATGCCCTTTTTTGCGTAACGCCATGAACCTGATCCGAAATTTCTCCATCATCGCGCACATCGACCACGGCAAATCCACCCTGGCGGACCGCTTCATCCAGCTTTGCGGCGGCCTGTCCGACCGGGAAATGGAATCCCAGGTGCTGGACAGCATGGATCTGGAACGCGAGCGGGGCATCACCATCAAGGCCCAGACGGCCGCCCTGCATTACAAGGCGCGCGATGGCCAGATTTACAACCTCAACCTGATCGACACGCCCGGACATGTGGACTTCTCTTACGAGGTGTCGCGCTCGCTGGCGGCCTGTGAAGGGGCCGTCCTGGTGGTGGATGCCTCGCAAGGGGTGGAGGCGCAGACAGTGGCCAACTGCTATACCGCCATCGAACAGGGCATCGAGGTGGTTCCCGTCCTCAACAAGATTGACCTGCCCTCGGCTGAACCCGAGCGGGTGATCACAGAGATCGAGGACATCATCGGTATCGATGCCCATGAGGCCTTGCGGGTCAGCGCCAAGACCGGGGAAGGCATTGCCGACGTCCTGGAGGCCGTCATCGCGCGCGTGCCCGCGCCCCAGGGCCGTCTGGATGCGCCACTCAAGGCCCTCATCATCGACTCCTGGTTTGACAACTATGTGGGTGTGGTCATGCTGGTACGGGTCGTGGATGGCGTGCTGCGTCCCAAGGACAAGCTGTTGTTCATGTCCACCCAGACCACCTACCTGTGCGAGCAAGTGGGTGTGTTCACACCCAAATCCCTGCAACGCGACAGCCTTTCGGCGGGGCAGGTGGGCTTCGTCATCGCCGGCATTCGCGAACTGCACGCGGCGCGTGTGGGCGATACGCTCACCCTGGCGCAGAATCCTGCAACGGAAGCCCTTCCAGGATTCAAGGAAATCAAGCCGCAGGTTTTTGCCGGACTCTATCCGGTAGAGACCAACCAGTATGATGCGCTGCGCGACGCACTGGAAAAGCTCAAGCTCAACGACGCCTCGCTGCAGTACGAGCCTGAAACCTCGCAGGCCCTGGGCTTTGGTTTTCGCTGCGGGTTTCTCGGGCTGCTGCACATGGAGATCGTGCAGGAGCGCCTTGAACGCGAATACGACATGGACCTCATTACCACGGCGCCCACCGTGGTCTACCAGGTGGTGCTGCGGGATGGCACGGTGGAAGAGATCGAGAACCCCTCGCGCATGCCCGATCCGTCAAAGATCGAAGAGATTCGCGAACCCATCATCACGGCCACCATGCTGCTGCCGCAGGATTATGTGGGCCCTGTCATCACCCTGTGCAACCAGAAGCGCGGGGTACAGGTGGACATGCAGTATTCGGGCCGCCAGGTGGTCCTGACCTACGAGATGCCGCTCAATGAAGTGGTGATGGATTTTTTCGATCGCCTGAAGTCCGTCAGCCGCGGCTATGCCTCGCTGGATTACGAGTTCAAGGAATTCCGTGCCTCCGACCTCGTCAAGCTCGACATCCTCATCAACGGCGAAAAGGTGGATGCGCTCTCGCTGGTGGTGCACCGCTCCAGCAGCCTGTATCGCGGACGCGAGCTGGCCTCGCGCATGCGCGAGCTTATTCCCCGCCAGATGTTTGACGTGGCAGTGCAGGCCGCCATCGGCTCGCACATCATTGCGCGCGAAAGCATCAAGGCCCTGCGCAAAAACGTGCTGGCCAAGTGTTACGGTGGCGACATTTCGCGCAAGCGCAAGCTGCTGGAAAAACAGAAGGCCGGTAAAAAGCGCATGAAGCAGGTAGGTAGCGTGGAAATTCCTCAGGAGGCGTTCCTCGCCATCCTGCAAGTGGAGAGCAAATGATGGATCTTTTCAAGCTGGGGCTGGTGGGTCTTGCCGTCACCCTTCCAATCGTTCTGTGGGACCTTTTTTCAAAGCGTCCCAGGGGGCCTCAGGATCCACATGCCGGTTGGGTGCAGACGGCATGGCTGGTGATGCTGGTGTGCGCCTTCGGCCTCCTGCTCAAGGTCACGGGGTTTTCTGAAATCCTGCTGGCGGCCAGCGTCCTGACCGGGCTCGTGGTGATGTGGGACTGGCTGCGCCGGCGCCGTAGCGGCATCGGGGCCCCGGTCGCCCACAGTACCTGGGTGGAAATTTCACGGAGTTTTTTCCCCGTCATCCTGGTGGTGTTCCTGGTCCGCTCGTTCATGTTCGAGCCGTTCAAGATTCCTTCAGGCTCCATGATTCCCACCTTGCGCATTGGCGATTTCATTCTGGTGAACAAGTACACCTACGGCATCAGGCTGCCGGTGACCAACCATGCGGTGATCACGATCAACCACCCGCAACGCGGCGAGGTGATGGTCTTCAAGTATCCCGAAGACCCTTCAACCAACTACATCAAGCGCGTGGTGGGCGTACCGGGCGATACCGTGGTGTATGAGGGCAAGCACCTCAGCATCAACGGGCAGCCGGTTTCCACCACGGCAGACGGTACATTCACTGACGTGGAAGAATCGCTCAATTACGCCAGCTTCGACCGTTTCCAGGAAAAGCTGGGCGATCATACGCACAGCATCATCACCGTGGACCAGCAACCGCCCATCTTTTTGAGCCAGGTGCGCGACTTTCCGGATCGTTCCGCCTGCCTGTACAACGCCGAAGGTTTTGCCTGCAAGGTGCCGGCGGGGCATTATTTCATGATGGGGGATAACCGCGACCGCAGTTCGGACAGCCGATACTGGGGTTTTGTGCCGGAGGACAACATCGTGGGCAAGGCTGTGCTGGTATGGATGAATTTTCATGATTTCAGCCGCATCGGCACGGTGGTCCACTAGCCTTCATGACACGCACGGATGACACGCGGGCACGCGAACTGGGTGAGCGGATTGGCTACACTTTCCAGTCCGGTGCGTTGGCGCTCGAGGCCCTGACGCATCGCAGCCGTGCCGTGCGCAACAACGAACGCCTTGAATTTCTGGGTGACAGCGTGCTCAACCTGGTGGTGGCGCAAATCCTGTTCGACCGCCATCCCCAGTTGCCCGAAGGTGAACTGAGCCGCATCCGTGCAGGGCTTGTCAATCGCGAGGCGCTGCTGCAGATTGCGCAGAAATTGCGCCTGGGAGAATTGCTGCGCCTGGGCGAGGGCGAACTCAAAAGCGGCGGGGGCGGGCGGCCCTCCATCCTGGCCGATGCCGTGGAAGCCGTGCTGGGCGCCGTATTCCGCGATGGCGGGTTCGCCGCAGCTGAGGCCGTCATCCGTCATCTGCTGGCCCCCATGATGGATGACATCGACCTCACCACCGCCCCCAAGGATGCCAAGACCAGCCTGCAGGAATGGCTGCAGGCCCGACATCGGCCCCTGCCGCGCTACCAGTTGCTGGAGACCCGGGGTGAAGCCCATGACCAGACCTTTCGCGTGCAATGCATCATGGACGACCTGTCGCTGACCACCGAGGCTGAAGGCAAGAGCCGGCGCATGGCAGAACAGCTGGCTGCACAACGGGCCCTGGAAAAGTTGCCGGAGGGTGGCGCATGACCCGCTGCGGCACCATCGCCATCGTCGGACGGCCCAATGTGGGCAAATCCACGCTGCTCAACCATCTGGTGGGACAAAAGCTCAGTATCACCTCGCGCAAGCCGCAGACCACGCGCACGCGCATCAAGGGCATCGTGACGCAGGACGACACCCAGTACGTGTTTGTGGACACCCCCGGTTTCCAGACCCGCTACGGCAATGCCCTCAACCGGGCCATGAACCGCTCGGTGCTGAGCACGCTTCAGGATGTGGATGTGGTGTTGATGGTGATCGAGGCCCTGCGCTGGGGGGCGGCCGACCAGCAGGTACTGGATCGCATTCCCGACAACGTCAGGCCCTTGCTGGTCATCAACAAGGTGGATCAGGTCAAGCCGCGTTCGCTGTTGCTGCCCTACCTGCAGGAACGGGCAAAGGAAGCCCGCTTTGACGCGGTGATTCCGTTGAGTGCGCGTCAGGACAAGGATTTTTCAGGACTGATGCAGGAAATCCAGAAGCGCCTGCCCGAAGCGCCGTTCATGTACGACGCGGACGACCTGACCGACAGCAGCGAACGCTTTCTTGCTGCCGAATTCATTCGTGAGCAGTTGTTTCGCCTGTTGGGTGAAGAGCTGCCTTACGCCACCATGGTGCAGATTGACCAGTACCAGCAGGAAGGGCGGCTGCATCGCATTCATGCCACCATCGTGGTCGATACCGACAATCAGAAAGCCATTGTGATCGGGCATCAGGGCGAAAAGCTCAAGGCCATCGGCACCAAGGCACGAAAGGAAATCGAGACGCTGGTGCAGGGCAAGGTTCACCTCGAACTGTGGGTCAAGGTGCGCGGAGGTTGGGCTGATGACGAGCGCGCCTTGAAGCAATTGGGATATGACCTCTGAACGCCACCTGGCGACGGCAGAACCGGCTTTCGTGCTGCATAGCACCCCGTGGCGCGAAACCAGCCTGATCGTTGAACTCCTGACCGCACACCATGGGCGCGTGCCGCTGATCGCCAAAGGGGTACGTCGTCCCCGTTCGGCGCTGCGCGGCCTGATGCAGCCCTTCCAGCCGCTGCTGGTGAGCTGGTTTGGCAACGGCGAGCTGCGTACCCTGAAAAACGCGGAATGGCAGGGGGGCTTGCCGCTGTTGCAAGGCAGTGCCCTGTTTTGCGGGTTTTACCTCAACGAGCTGCTGGTGCGCCTGTTGGGGCGTGATGATCCCCATGATGACCTGTTTCTGGTGTACCAGACCGCGCTGGCGCGACTCGCCGCCGCTGAACCGTTCGAGCCCGTGCTGCGCGCTTTTGAAGTGGCGCTGCTGCGCGAGCTGGGTTACGCCCTGCAACTGGAGCGCGAGGCAGACACGGGGGCGCCCATCGTGGCTGAGGGGCAGTATCGCTTCGAGCACGAGCGCGGCGCCATCCGGGTCGTGGAGGCGAGCGGTAATGCAGTACAATTCGCAGGAAAAACCCTGCTCGACATGGCCCAGTCGCGTTACGACGACCCGGTCACCCTGGTTCAGAGCAAACAGTTGATGCGACAGTTGCTGGGGCATCATCTGGGATATCAGGACTTGCATACCCGGCGCATCATTCAGGAGCTACCTTCGCTGTGATTCAACTGGGCGTTAACATCGATCATATTGCCACCCTGCGCCAGGCGCGCGGAACCCGCTATCCCAGCCCGGTACAGGCAGCGCTGCTGGCTGAATACGCCGGTGCCGACGCCATCACGCTGCACCTGCGCGAGGACCGGCGCCATATCCAGGACCGCGACCTGGAAATTCTGCGCGAGGTGCTGTCCACGCGGATGAATCTGGAAATGGCCGTCACTGACGAGATGCTGGCCATCGCCCTCAAGACGCGTCCCCATGATGCCTGCCTCGTGCCGGAGCGGCGCCAGGAAATCACCACGGAAGGCGGTCTGGACGTGGTCGCTCATTTCGAACGCGTCAGGAAGGCCTGCCAGATTCTGGGAGATGCCGGCATCCGCGTGTCGCTGTTCATCAACGCAGACCAGGCCCAGATCGATGCGGCCCAGGCCGCAGGGGCCGCAGCGGTTGAGCTGCACACCGGACATTACGCCGAACTGGAAACCGAAGCGCAACAAAAGGTCGAGCTGGAGCGCCTGCGCACGGCAGCCGATTACGGCACCAGCCTGGGGCTGCGCGTCAATGCGGGACACGGACTCAATTACCACAACACGCGCCCGGTGGCGGCGCTGGCCAACCTGCGCGAACTCAACATTGGCCATGCCATCGTGGCACAGGCCCTGTTCGTGGGGTGGGAATCGGCCGTGCGCGAAATGAAGACGCTCATCACGAGCGCCGTTGCCGTTTCATGATCATCGGTATCGGGGTGGATACCGTGCAGGTACGCCGCATTCGCGAGGCCCTGAATCGCCACGGCACGCGCTTTGCAGAAAAACTGCTGACGCCGCTCGAATTGCAGCGCTTCAACGTCCATGGCCAGCCGGCCCGTTATCTTGCCAAGCGTTTTGCCGTCAAGGAGGCGTTTTCCAAGGCCATGGGCACGGGCATCCGCAGCCCGGTCACCTGGCGCAAAATTGGTACCGCCCATGATGAAAACGGGGCGCCCATCATCGCCATGCACCCCGACCTGCAGGCGTTTGCACAGGCGCGCGGGGTGACGCATACCCATGTTTCGGTGACGGATGAAGAACATCACGCCGTGGCATTCGTGATCCTGGAGCGTCTGTGATCGGCCCGGTGATGCTGGACATTGCGGGCCTGCGTCCGGATGCAGCCGAACGCGCGCTCATCAGCCAGCCGCTGGTGGGGGGGCTGATCCTGTTTTCGCGCAATTTCCAGTCTGCAGACCAGCTTGAGGCACTGACCGCCGAGTTACATGACCTCAAGCCCGGACTTCTCATCGCGGTGGACCACGAGGGTGGACGGGTGCAGCGTTTTCGCAGTGGTTTTACCGAACTGCCCCCGATGGCTGCACTCGGCCGGGCCTTTGATGCCGATCGTGGGCAGGCATTGCGCCAGGCTGAGGCGGCAGGATTCGTGCTGGCCTGGGAGCTGCGCCGGCATGGGGTGGACCTCTCTTTCACACCGGTACTGGATGTGGACCATGGGCGCAGTGCCGTCATCGGTAACCGCGCTTTCCACGGCGATCCTGAGGTCGTGGCATTGCTGGCTGCCGCGCTCAGCAGGGGTCTGCGTGCCGCCGGGTTTGCTGCCGTGGGCAAGCATTTTCCGGGGCATGGGTTTGTCGAGGCGGATTCGCACCACGACCTGCCCGTGGATCCGCGTGATCTCAACGCGCTGGAACAGTGCGACATGGTTCCCTTCCGGCGCCTGATTGCCGAGGGCCTCGAGGGCATCATGCCGGCCCACATCCTGTATCCGGCCATTGATGCACAACCCGCAGGTTTTTCAGTCTTCTGGTTGCAGCGCGTGCTGCGCGGCAACCTTGGTTTTGACGGCGTGATCTTCAGCGATGACCTTTCCATGAAGGGCGCCCTGGGTGCCGGAGCACCCGCTGAGCGCGCGCATGCGGCACTGGCGGCAGGCTGCGACATGGTGTTGCTGTGCAATGATGCGCCAGCGGCACAGCAGCTGGTGAAGGGCCTTGAAGGCTTTCAGTCGCCAGCGGACAGCCAGCGCCGGCTGGCTAGCCTCGTACCCCGGCCGCTTGCCGCGCGGCAGGCCCTGGAAACCCGCCATCAAGAGGCGCTGGCCTTGTTGCGGACGTTGCCGACATGAGTCTGGGCCATCATCACCATCATCATCATCGCAAAACCCGCCATGAGGCGCACCGGCACCACGATCCGGCCGGGCATTTTCATCATGCCGAGCGTCCCCATACTACCCGCACCATGCTCTGGGCCCTGCTGTTTACGGCTGCCTTTGCCGTCGTGGAAGCCCTGACGGGCTGGTGGTCCGGTTCGCTCGCCCTGATCTCCGACGCAGGACACATGGTGTCTGATGCACTCTCCCTGGGGCTGGGCACCTTTGCCGTGTGGATCGGCAACCGCCCCCCTACACAACGCCACAGCTACGGCCTGCAACGGGCCGAGGTGATTGCCGCCCTGCTCAACGGATTGCTGTTGCTGGCGGTGATCTCGGGCATCGTGTTCGAGGCCATCATGCGCATCAATACGCCCACCCCGGTCAGCGGGCTGCCCGTCATACTGGTGGCCTTTCTGGGCCTCGTGCTCAACGGGGTCAACGGCTGGATGTTGTCGCGCATGGAGCAGGGCCTCAACACCCGTGCTGCCATGATTCACGTCATCGGCGATTTTCTGGGTTCAGTGGCAGCACTGCTGGCAGGGATCATCGTCTGGTGGACGGGCTGGATGCCCATCGACCCCATTCTGTCCCTGGTAGTGGCAGCGCTAATGCTGTATTCCACCGTACGCATCCTGACAGAGTCCATCCATGTCCTGATGGAAGGCGTGCCTGACACAGTATCGCTGCATGAGGTGGGTGAGAAACTGGCTACCATCGAAGGAGTCAGTTCTGTCCATGACCTGCATATCTGGACGCTGGCATCGGGCATGCTTGCACTCTCGGCCCATCTGGAACTGGATAACCTGGCCTCCTGGCCTGGCGTACTGGAACGCACGCTCAACATGCTCAGCCATGAGCATGGCATTGAGCACGTGACCCTGCAGCCCGAAGTGCGCCAGTCCACATGACAACGGCTGCCCCCTTCGATCCTGCCTGTCGCCGGTGTCATCGGCTGGCAACGTTTCTGGACGAGGTGTCGCGCAGGCATCCCGACTACTTCGCCGCACCCATTCCTTCCTTTGGTGACCCCGCCGCTGCATTCCTGGTGGTGGGTCTTGCCCCGGGCATGCATGGGGCCAACCGCACCGGACGACCGTTTACCGGGGACCATGCGGGATTGCTGCTCTACCAGTCGCTTTTTGATGCCGGCTTCAGCAACCAGCCCGACGGACTCGACCCTGCGGACAACCTGACGCTGCGCAATTGCCGCATCACCAATGCCGTGCGCTGCCTGCCGCCGGCCAACAAGCCCATGCCCGAGGAAGTGCGCCAGTGCAACGACTATTTGCACGACGAGCTGAGCGCATCGCCGACTCCCCGCGTCATCCTGGCGCTGGGCCAGATTGCCCATCAGGCCGTGCTGCACGCCTACCGGCTGCGCCTCAAGGATTACCCCTTTGGCCATGGCGCACGGCATGAACTTCCCTCGGGGCAACGGCTGCTCGACAGCTATCATTGCAGCCGTTACAACACCCAGACCCGGCGGCTGACTGCCGCCATGTTCGCCCAGGTCATGAACGAAGCGCGCGCGCTTGTTGAAGGTGACGCCGCACCCGCGCCATGACGGGCGATTTTGACCTGGCAGCGTTTCTCAAAACGCTGCCTAACCAGCCGGGCGTGTACCGCATGCTCAATGCGGCTGGCGAAGTGATTTATGTGGGCAAGGCACGCGACCTCAAACGCCGCGTCAGTTCCTATTTCCAGAAAACGCACGACAACCCGCGCACGCATCTCATGGTGTCGCAGATTGCCAGGGTGGAAATCACGCTGACGGGTTCCGAGGCTGAGGCGCTGCTGCTGGAGGGCAATCTCATCAAGGGGCTGTTGCCCCGCTTCAACGTGCTGTTCAAGGATGACAAGAGTTATCCGTACATCCAGCTGACTGCTCATCCCTTTCCGCAAATCCGCCTGTACCGCGGCATGCTGGATGAGCGCCACCAGTATTTCGGTCCGTATCCCAATGCGTGGGCTGCGCGCGAAGTCATCAACCATCTGCAGAAACTGTTTCGCCTGCGCACCTGCGAGGATGCCGTTTTCAGGAATCGTTCACGGGCCTGTTTGCTCCACCAGATCGAGCGCTGTTCGGCACCTTGCGTGGGAGCCATCGCGCAGGCGCAGTATGGCGCCGACATCGAGAATGCGCGGCGATTTTTGGGTGGCCATGAAAGCGAGGTACTGGACGACTTGCGCGTGTCCATGCAAAACGCCTCTGATGCCCTGGACTTCGAGACTGCTGCCCATTACCGCGACCGCATTGCCCTGATGCAACAGGTGTTGTCCAAGCAGTCCGTGTCCTCCACCACCCATGGGCGGGACGTGGATGTGATTGCCATTCACCGAGACGCCCAGGCAGTGGCGCTCAATCTCGTGATGATCCGGGGTGGGCGGCATCTGGGCGATAAGACGCTTTTTCCGCAAAACGCCGAAGGCGTGGATGAGCAGACCATCGTGGAAGCCTTCATGGCCCAGCATTACACCGACAATCCCATTCCTGCGGTACTCATCACCAATGCACCGCTGGACCAGGAGGGCATTGCCGCGATGCTGGGTCTGCGTGCCGGGCGCACGGTCCATGTGGTGCTGCGTCCCCACGGCGAGCGCCGGGCCTGGCTGCAGGGCGCCCAGCAGAATGCCCGCTTTGCCCTGGAACAGCGGCGTGCCCAGCAGACGGCCCAGGGCGTGCGCGTGGCGGCCTTGCAGGAGGCGCTGGAACTGGCCACGCCGCCGCTGCGCATGGAATGCTTTGACATCAGTCACACCATGGGCGAGGCAACGGTGGGCTCGTGCGTGGTATTTGAAAACGGGCAGCCGTTCAAGGACGACTACCGCCGCTACAACATCACCGGCATCACGCCAGGTGACGACTATGCGGCAATGCGTGACGTGCTGGAGCGGCGCTACAAAAAACTCATGGCAGGAGAGGGCAAATTACCCGACCTGATCCTGATCGATGGCGGGCGTGGGCAGCTCAATGCCGCCATGGCCATCCTGGGCGAGTTGGGCGTTCGCGACATTCCGATCGTGGGAATTGCCAAAGGGGAGGGGAGAAAGCCGGGCCTGGAAGCGCTTATTTTTCCCGAAGCAGGCAAAAGCCTGCACCTGCCCATGGACCACCCGGGCTTTCATCTGCTGCAGGCCATTCGCGACGAGGCGCACCGTTTTGCCATCACCGGACACCGGGCCCGACGCGGCAAGGCGCGCACGCATTCCACGCTGGAAGACGTGGCTGGCGTGGGGGCCAAGCGGCGCCAGAAGCTGCTGGCCCAATTTGGCGGGTTGCGCGGGGTGCAGAATGCCAGCATCGAGGATCTGGCTGCGGTGGCAGGCATCGGCCTTGCCCTGGCGCGCAAAATATATCAGCAGCTTCATTGAACAGGTAGAATGCGGACCATGGTCTTCAATATTCCCAATGTTCTCACCCTGATCAGGCTGGCCCTGATTCCACTGTTCGTGGGTGTGATGTATTTTCCCGACCACTGGTTGTCCGTTCCCAATGCGGGGTTGACGGCCGCCGGTATTTTTGTGGCGGCAGCCATCACCGATGCCTTTGATGGTTACCTGGCACGCCGCCTGAACCAGACCACAGCGTTTGGCGCCTTTCTGGACCCCGTGGTGGACAAGCTGATGGTCATGGCGGCGTTGATTGTGCTGGTTGACCTGCAACGGGCACCTTCCGTGCTGGCCCTGGTGATCATCGGTCGCGAAATTGCCATTTCGGCCCTGCGCGAATGGATGGCACGCATTGGCAAAAGCGCCAATGTGGCCGTTTCAACCCTGGGCAAGATCAAGACCACGGCGCAGATGATTGCCATTCCCTTCCTGCTCTACGACAAATGGCTGTTTGGTGTGATTCCCTGCCACTGGATCGGCTCTTTTTCCTTGTGGGTGGCTGCAGCCCTAACCCTGGTGTCCATGGTTTACTACCTGCGGGTGGCGGTGAAGGTGGGGGCAGTGTGACCATGCGCGCCGATATTAGGGAAATAATTTGACGAGTTCTTACAGCCCCGTTAAAATAATGGACTTCGTGCGGGAGTAGCTCAGTTGGTAGAGCGCAACCTTGCCAAGGTTGAGGTCGCGAGTTCGAGACTCGTCTCCCGCTCCACTTTTCCAGGGGAAAATGGCCAGTACATTTTCCCCTTTCAGTTTCTAAACCTTCGCAGTACAACACCCCAAGGCGGGGTGGCAGAGTGGTCATGCAGCGGCCTGCAAAGCCGTCTACGCCGGTTCGATTCCGACCCCCGCCTCCACATCTCACTTTCACGGGTGGGCAATGAGTTTTTCTGCCACCAGTGTGGCGTGAACTGCCGGGCGTGCCGCGACCCGATCCATGTAGGCTGACAGCATTGGCATGGATGAAAGATCGAGCTTGACGTGCTTTGCCCAACTGAGAACCGTGTACAGATAGGCATCCGCCACCGTGAAATCTTCACCCATCAAATAGCTTCTGCCTTCTAGATGCCTGGCAACAATTTCAAGCCGTCTGTTGAGTAGTTCTCTGACCATTGACTTCCAGTCGTCTGGTGCCTTTGGGTTGAACAGCGGCGAAAAGGACTTGTGCAGTTCGGTGGAAATGAAATTCAGCCATTCTTGCAGGCGATAGCGTTCCAGCGTTCCTGCGGGCGCGGCGAGTTTCTTTTGCGGGACCAAATCGGCCAGATACTGAACAATCGCCGGACCTTCGGTCAGCAGCTGGCCGTTGTCCAGTTCAAGCGTAGGAACGTACCCTTTGGGGTTAATTTTCCAGTAGTCAGCGCCATGCTCGGTTTTCTTGGTCGCCAGATTCACTTTTTCGAGGTCGAAGGCAAGGCCGGATTCGGCCAGGACGATATGCGGGGAAAGTGAACAGGCACCGGGGCTATAGTAGAGCTTCATTCC
>VFSW01000655.1_pt1 | contig 51370 bp, 39 predicted proteins | sample 5358111 | NCBI WGS metagenome assembly VFSW01 (sample SAMN11554181, study PRJNA540505) | mine drainage metagenome | isolation source: sediment from site ElyBrook_90M | place: USA: Ely Copper Mine, Vershire, VT | collected 2017 | reverse complement strand
CGGCTTCGCGGGCGGCCTCAATAGCATTGATGGTGGAGGCGCCTGTGGTGCAGACGTCGTCCACAATCACCACCCGCGCGCCCTCGCGGCAGAAACCCTCAATGCGGCGGCCTGTGCCGTGGGCCTTCTCAGCCTTGCGAACCAGAAAGCCGTGCAGCAGGGGAGCTCCGGAGCTAGACTGCGTGCGCCAGGCGCTGGCCGTGGCTACGTTAGAGACGATGGGGTCGGCTCCCATGGTGAGTCCGCCCACGGCCTCTGCCTCAATGCCCTTCGCCTCCAGAATCTCCAGGATCGCGTGCCCAGTGAGCCGGCCGCCCTCGGCATGGAGAGTGGTAGTGCGGCAATCAACGTAGTAGTCGCTGGTTCCGCCGGAGGAGAGCTTGAACTGGCCAAGGCGGAAGCTGAGGCGGGCGAGCAGGGAGAGCAATTGCTGTGCGTGAGTCAGTGTGGTCATCGGTTTGATTGTAAGCGAGCGGGGCAGTGAGCAGGCCCAGCGCTTTCTTACATCTTGTCTAAATTCTGAAAGCCGGCAGTGCCCAGCAGCATGAGCGAGAAGAGCAGGAAATTGTAGCAGGCATGGACCAGCACGCTGGCGGCCAAGGAGCGGGTGCTGAGCCGCGCCCAGCAGAGTACCAAGCTGACACCGACGAGCAAGACAAAGGGTCCGGCAGCGTATCCGGTCTGCTCGCCATGCATCAGGGCGAAGGGAATGCTGGTAACCACCGAGGCAATCGCCATAGCGAAGAAAGACCACTGAGGGTGGCCGTTTTCATCGAGAGGGGGGGCGGGTTTGCCGGTGGATTGTTCGATCGACCAGTCCCAGGCTGTGCAGAGAGCGGGCAGCAGAAAGCCGCGGAAGAGGGTCTCTTCAAAGAAAGGCGCAAAAGTGACGCCGAAGGCGAAGAGCAGCCAGGCAGCTCCGGGAAGGCGGAGAATCTTGTCGATGGGCGCATCGGAGGGGCCGGGCATCAGCAAGCCGTTGAGCAGCGCGAGCAGGAAGCAGATAAATGCCGCTATAAAGAGCTGCTTGCGCAGCCGCAGGGCGGTGATTACGCGCCAATGTACTCCGTTGAAAAAACTCTTATGCCAGAAGAGCGGAAAGACCAGGATACTGGCGCCAAAGGTGACCAGATAGAGAACCGCCATGCTGCCCAGGGTGTAATGGATGTCAGTAAGTGCTCGTTTGACGGTGGAGATTCCGAATAAATGGAAGTAAAGGGCGGAGCGGGTGAGCAGGCTGGCCGCCAGCAGACCGACGAAGGCGAGGGCGGCCAGGAGAGCGAGATGGCCGAGATGGGGAATGCGCGCCGTGGGATAAAACTCCGGCTGGGACCAGGAGTGAAAGAGCGGCGGTTCGGATGAGGTGACGCTTTCGGGGCGGTTGAAATCCTGGAAGGCATTGGGGAAATAGCCTAGCGCGGCTTGTACAGTTTCTTCCGCCGAGAGGGTTGGTTCCTGGGGCAAGTCGGGGAGTTCGGGCTTGAAGGGGTCTTGCTCGGGCTGGCTGCTCATGGGAGTCCCGTTTTCTTTTTTAGCGGCGCGGATTTTGCGGATGATTTTTTTTGAGCCGCCTTCTTTTCTTTTTAGCGCGGAGCGGAAGGAGAACCCGATGCGCTCGCCAGCGAAGGGGCGGCGTTGCTCGAAGCGCTTTCGGTTGGCGCAGATTCATCTTCAAGGTCAAGCGAGGCAAGTTGTCCGTCGCTGGAGGTGTAGTAACGCTTGAGGAACTGGCCTGTAAAGGAGCCCGCAGTGGCGGCAATCTTAGCGGGACGCCCCTGGCCAACAACGCGTCCGCCGTCTTCGCCGCCCTCCGGACCCAGGTCGAGAACCCAGTCGGCGTTGCGGATCACGTCCAGGTTGTGTTCGATGATGATGACCGAGTTGCCGAGGTCGGCGAGGCGGTGCAGCACCTCGAGCAGCTTGCGCACGTCGTCGAAATGGAGTCCGGTAGTGGGTTCGTCGAGCAGGTAGAGGGTGCGCCCCGTTTGCCGCTTGCTCAACTCGCGGGCCAGCTTCATGCGCTGCGCCTCGCCGCCGGAAAGAGTGGTGGCGCTCTGGCCCAGATGGACGTAACCCAGGCCCACATCGACCAAGGTTTGCAGCTTCTGGCGCACCTGCGGCACGTCGGCCAGCACGGGCAGCGCATCTTCAATAGTGAGGTCGAGAATGTCTGCGATGGAGTGGCCGTGGAACTTTACGGCCATGGTCTCCTGGTTGTAGCGGCGTCCGTTACAGACCTCGCACTGCACGTAGACGTCGGGCATGAAGTTCATTTCAATGCGGCGCTGGCCGTCGCCCTGGCAGGTTTCACAGCGCCCGCCAGTTATGTTGAAGCTGAAGCGGCCTGGCTTGTAGCCACGTTCGCGCGCCTCCGGCAACATGGCAAAGAGGTCGCGGATGGGCGAGAAGACCTGCGTATAAGTGGCGGGGTTGGAGCGCGGCGTGCGGCCGATGGGGGACTGATCGATGCGGACGACTTTATCGATCTGTTCCGCGCCAGAGAGCGACTCGTGCGCGCCGGGCTCTTCACGCGAGCCGTAGATGGTCTGGGCCAGCGAGCGGTAGAGAATGTCGTTGATGAGCGTGCTTTTGCCCGAGCCGCTGACGCCCGTGACCACTGTCATTACGCCAAGGGGAATGCGGATGTTGATGTCTTGCAGGTTGTGTTCGCGCGCGCCGGTCACAGTGATCCACTTGCCGGTGAGCGGGCGCGGGCGGGTGCGCTGCAGCATGGTGGCCGCGCCGGAGAGATAGCGTCCGGTAAGCGACTCGGGGCATGCCATGATTTCCGCCGGGGTACCCTGGGCCACGACATAGCCGCCCAAACGGCCAGCGCCAGGGCCCAGATCGAGTACGAAGTCGGCATGGCGGATGGTGTCTTCGTCGTGCTCCACCACCAGGACGGTGTTGCCCAGGTCACGGAGCCTCTCAAGAGCTTGAATGAGGCGGTTGTTGTCGCGCTGGTGCAGGCCGATGGAGGGCTCGTCGAGGACATAGAGCACGCCGCGCAGCCGGGAGCCGATTTGGGTGGCGAGGCGAATGCGCTGGCCTTCGCCCCCGGAGAGGGTGGCGGCATTGCGATCGAGCGCGAGGTACTTGAGGCCGACGGCGCAGAGAAACTCAAGGCGCTCGACGATCTCGTGGCGGATACGCTCGGCCACCAGCGACTCGCGTGCAGTAAAGCTCAGATTGATGGCCGCAGAGAGGGCGCGATTGAGCGGCAGCGCTGTAAAGTCGGCGATGGAAAGGCCGCCGATCTTAACCGCCAGCGACTCCGGGCGCAAACGCTTGCCGCGGCAGACGGGGCAGGGCGTGGCCGACATGAAGGTCATCATGTACTCGCGGTAGCCGTCGCTGCGGGCCTCTTCGACTGAGTCGCGCAAAAAAGCCAGAACGCCGTGGAAACCGGTGCGCGGCGCCTCGTTTTTGGGCGGTCCATAGACCAGGATGTGCTGCTGGCGCGGGGGCAGATCCTCAAAAGGGAGTTTGAGGTCGATGCCGTAGCGGTCTGCGGCCAGGTGGATGAGCTTGAGCAGATATTGCGAGGAGGAGCCGGGGCCAAGGCCGCCGTCGAGCAGGGGTTTTGACCAGTCGGTGATGACCTTGGCTGGGTCAAAATCGTAGAGCGAGCCTAGGCCGTGGCATTCCGGGCACGCGCCAAATGTAGAGTTGAAGCTGAAGCTGCGCGGCTCCAGTTTGGGCACGTCGAGGCCGCAGTCCGGGCAGGCCATGGAGGAGGAGAACAACTGCTCCTCGCCTCCGGTTACGGCGACCAGGACCAGTCCGTTGGCCATTTGCAGCGCCTTGGCTACGGCGCTTTCAAGACGTTTTTCAACCGAAGGCTTGCCGGGAGGCAGAGGAGGTGCGTCAGGCGCTGGAGTCTTGAGCAGGATGCGATCGACAACCGCCTCGATGGTGTGATTCTTGCGCCGGTCCAGTTGCAGCGGCTCGGAGAGGTCGCGCATTTCGCCGTCCACGCGGGCGCGAAAGCCCTGCTGATCGATCTGGTCGAGCAGATCTTTGAACTCGCCCTTGCGGCCGCGCACGATGGGCGCCATGACGGTAACCCGCTCGCCCCGTCCCATTTCAAGAATGCGCTGCACAATCTGGTCGGCGGTTTGGCGGGAGATGGGGCGGCCGCAGTTGGGGCAGTGGGGCGTGCCGATAGAGGCGTAGAGCAAGCGTAGGTAGTCGTAGATTTCGGTAATGGTGCCAACGGTGGAGCGGGGACTGCGGCTGGTGGTCTTCTGCTCGATGGAGATGGCCGGGCTCAGGCCCTCGATGGAGTCCACATCGGGCCGCTCGATCTGGTCAAGGAACTGGCGGGCGTATGCGGAGAGCGTCTCGACATAGCGGCGCTGGCCCTCGGCATAGATGGTGTCAAAGGCGAGCGAACTCTTGCCGGAGCCGGAGAGCCCGGTGACCACGGTAAGAGTATTGCGGGGAATGCGCACATTGATGTCTTGCAAATTGTGCTGGCGCGCCCCGCGCACCGAGATGTGGGTGATAGGCATGGTAAGGCAAGTGGGAACGGTGGATGGTAAAGAGCGCAACCGGCCGGATACCGGATTGCAACCCCTAGAGGTATTCTATTGGTCAATAGAATTAAGGGTCAACGCGGCGGCTTGTTCTGAGACAATCGCAGACATAGCTCGATTGGCGAGCGGGTCAGATTGCCAGCCAGAGAGCAGGAACGCGGTGTGTGACAAAAGGAGCGAAGGCGGGTGCGATGGTAGATATGTTGAATTTGGCAATGCTGATTGCAGCATCGGCTGGCTCGATGGCGTTTGGCATTCTGGCGGCCTATGGAATTCTGCGTGCAGGATTTGCGCTGATGCGGCCACGCCAGCAGCAGGTTGCAGTCAAGGTGCGGCCTGAAGTGGCGAGCGTTTCGTAAGAGCCCGAAGGTGCAGCGGCCAGCCTCCGGATCAATAGCTAAAGACATCTGTAACACGTATCCCCTCGGCCTCGGTCAGGGCTGGCATTCGACTCTCAGTTTTCCCATCTGAAGACAGCAGAAATCAGAGGATGATTCGCCGCCCTAGTCCGGCGGCGGATTTTGTGTTTGAATCTGCCCCTGCCGCTCCCGCATCTCTTCCATGATCTGCTGCGGAGTCCGCGGCGGTCCGCCAGGTACAAAGTTGGGCCGGATAACGGGGGCCGGGGACTGCTGCTGCGGCTGTTCGTCGCTCTCGTTATCGACCGCTTCGTCGTCGTTGTTGCTTGCCGCGTTTGCAAAGGATGCGTTGGGCGCGCTGCCTGCGCTGCGGGCGCTGAGAATAATCTGCCGCGGCGCTCCCTGGCCCTGGTCTCCGATCATGATCACGTTATAGCCGCAGCCGTGAAGCAGTTGGGAGAGCACGTCGCGCGCCTGGCCTGGGCCGTAGACGCCAAATACCCGCACATCAGCGCCCATTCCTTCCACCTTGACGCCGGTTGCCGTGGAGACATCGCTCAATATCTGTTGCAGGCTGGAGTTATGGGCGTCGATGCGCAGCCCATGGCTGTCCCAAGTGACGGACGCATCTTCCGGACGCTCATTGACTGGCCACAAGGGAAGCTTGGGCGCTGGCGGGGCAACGGGCGCAACGACATCCAACACCTGGGGGGCTTTGGGATGGGCGGTGGCTGGGTGCGAGCGGCGGTGAACCGCTTTGTGTGCCGATACTGCGGGGTGAGATTTGGCGGGCTTCTGCGCGGCGGGAGTTTGCGCCGCAGGCAGCACATGAGCAGAAAAAAAGAGCATTGCCGCCGCTAGCATCGTAAGCTGAGTCCGTACGCAACCGGGAAGCTCTCTCCACACAGTTCTGCTCCGCGGTACTCGCAACTGGATCGATCTGCGCATTGGATCTCGCTTCCCCCGTCCATTAAGTGCGCCCCGGTACTCGTCTGGGGTCTGGAGGCGGAAATTGATTGCCACTCTGTTGTACTAGACTAACAGTGGCCCGCGGACGCTCATCGAGAGTTTTCCCAGGGCAGAGAGGATGTTTCCCAAGATGCGCCTCTGCAGGAAAAGTTGGGCCTTGCCCCTATTTCTTTGTGCTTGGCTGGGAGCGCCGGCCGTAAGCCATGCGGTGAGCTGTACCACGCAGGCCGCGCTACAGCCGCTGGATCGCGAAGCGCTGGCGGCGGTTGGGGGACGCATTGCACAGGCAGTATCGGACCAGGACTTTGCGGCTTTGCATGCCGCCCTGTTGCCGGCCGAGGCTTCGGAGTGGGATGGCATTCGCGCCGTGGTGGAGCAGTCCGTGCCGCTACTGAAAGGCGGGCGCATCCAACTGCAGAACCTGTATTTGCTGGACGCCACCAGCCTTACCGCCCCAGCCGATACGCAGTTTTTCTGCTCGAATGCGGATGCCTCGCTGACTGTGACCATTACCATGCGGGCGCTGCCGCCGGGCCGGTATGCGGTGGTGCTGGCCGATGCGGCGGGCGCTCCGCTGAGCGGGCAACTGGCCTTCATTCTGGCCTGGGACAGGACCGCCGCCGCCGCCATGTGGAAGCTGGGTGGCTTGACCGTGCGGCCGGGCATCCTCGATGGGCATGACGGCGTGTGGTACTGGTCACATGCGCGCGATCTTGCCAGGTCAGATCAGCCTTGGAGCGCCTGGTACTGCTATGAGGCGGCGCGCTATCTTCTGCTGCCGGTGGATTTCATCTCCTCGCCCAACCTGGACAAACTGAATACGGAGCAGGCCGCTATCAAGGGCTCCCCGCAGGGTGCGTTTCCCTTGTCGCTGCCCGATGGCGCGCGCACCTGGAAGCTAGATGCGGTGCGGCTGGATACGACGCTGCTGCACGCCGATCTGGGCGTCACCTATCAATCGACAGGAGTCACCGATTCGGCTGCGTTGCGCACTGAGGCAGTGGCCGTGTTGAGCGCGCTGCTAAAGGCGCAGCCTGGGTTGAGGGAGAATTTTCATGGTCTGTGGGCTTATGCGGTAAAGGATGGCAAGACGACTCCGGTGATGGAGTTGCCCATGGCGCAGATACCGTAAAGGCGGCGGCGTTAGCCGCGCTACGCGCGTGTTTGCGGAGTGAGGTGGTGCGCCAGGCCCCGATTCTTAATGTTGGAAATGGCCAAAGTTGCAACCAGAACTAACTCCGCTTACCACGCCAACCTCGCTTTTCACAAAAGGAGCATGTACTTTGTCAGCATTGATCGATTTGCGTTCGGATACAGTGACGAAACCTACGCTTGAGATGCGCGCGGCCATGTCAGCGGCGGAGGTGGGTGACGACGTTTACGGCGAAGACCCTACTGTCAACCTGCTGGAGCGGCGCGCGGCAGAGGTTTTTGGCCGCGAGGCGGCGCTATTTGTGCCCACAGGCACCATGGGGAATCAGATCGCGATCCGCCTGCACACGCAGCCAGGCCAGGAAGTGATTGCCGAGTCGCGGGCGCACATTCTGGACTGGGAGATGGCCACTACAGCGGTTTTCTCCGGCTGCCTGGTGCGTGCCGTGCCCGCCGAGGACGGCATTCTGACATGGAAGCAAATTGAGCCGGCGATCCGCGAGCGCGGAGCGTTGCGCGCCGCTACCGGGCTCATCGAGATTGAGAACACCCACAACATGGCTGGCGGGGTTGTGACGCCGCTGCCGGTTCTGGAGGAGATTTGGACAGGGGCCAAGGAGCGGAGGCTGCCGCTGCATTTGGACGGGGCGCGCATCTTTAACGCGGCTACGGCGCTGGGCGTGGATGTAAAAACACTGACACGCGGCTTTGACACGGTGATGTTTTGCCTGTCAAAGGGGCTGGGCGCGCCGGTAGGCTCCATGCTGACCGGATCGGCAGAGCTGATGGCGCGTGCGCGCATTTTTCGCAAGGCGCTGGGCGGCGGCATGAGGCAAGTGGGTGTGCTGGCCGCGGCGGGGTTGATTGCGCTGGAGCAGATGCCGGCGCGGCTGCATGAGGACCACGCAAACGCGCGGCTATTGGCCGAGGCGCTCTCGCACATGCAGGCAGTGGAGATCGATCCGGAGACGGTGCAGACGAACATTGTCATCTTCAAGTTGAGAGGCAAGCTGAGCGCGCCGGAATTGGTGGCACGTCTCAAGAAGCGCGGCATTTTGTGCAGCGCGCTTGGGCCTGACACGATTCGTCTGGTGACCCACATGGATGTGGATCGGGCGGCCTGCGTTGCGGCGGCAGAGGCGCTGACAGAAGAGATTGAGGCGGCGTGAAGATGAGCGCATTGCCCGATCGATGCGCCGACCCATTAGTCAACGCTCTTTTCGCTATATCATTTGCCTGGTGAGGAATACAATTGCCCGAGCCGATGTCGAAAGATAAGATTCGGTTGGGAGGAACTAAAACGTGCAGTCTATTGAACCGCGGCTCACGTCAAAGCTGAAGACATCTGGTATCTACCAGAGATTGAAGGCTTCGCCTCTCTACGATCTGTACTCAATACTGAAAGACAGGCGTTGGATCGATCGCCGCAATGATGAAGTCAAGTTCTATCGAGAGCTCCTCATCGGCCTCCAGCCTGGCGACCTGATATTCGATGTCGGCGCCAATGACGGCACCAAGACCGACATGTTCTTGAGATTGGGCGCCAAAGTGGTGGCGGTCGACCCGGACGAGACGTGCCAAAATCTCATCCGCGGCAAGTTTCTGCGTTACAGGCTATTTCCAAAACCAGTCAGGATTGTCGCCAAGGCCGTGAGCGGCACATGTTCCTACGAGGCAATGCGGATTGACGGGCCGGGATCAGCCTTGAACACGCTCAGCAGGAAATGGAGCGAGGTTCTTAAAAGCGACAAAGTGAACTTTGAAGGTTCCAGTTACGGGCTCAATTTTGAGCAGACCGCGCTGGTTGAAACCACGACTCTCGAAGAGTTAACCGGAACATACGGCGACCCCTTCTACATCAAGATTGATGTAGAAGGGTATGAGGTTCATGTACTCCAAGGTCTTAAGCATCCAGTACCGTTTCTATCCTTTGAGATCAACCTGCCGGAGTTCAGGCCGGAAGGGCTGGAGTGTGTTCGCACACTTGAAGCACTTGAATCCGCCGGGTTGTTCAATTATTCGGCCGACTGCCAGCGGGGTGTCGCGCTCGATAGTTGGGTCGAGGCTTCAAAGTTTGCATCTGTGCTGGAGCAGTGCACAGAGAAATCGATTGAAGTCTTCTGGAAGACGGAGGCAATCTCGAGGAGATGAGGATGTTCTCTCTTTCACGCCTTTTTGCCGGTTGACATCCGGTCGGTGAGGAGGAGTATCTGCATCCTTGATGCGGTTCTCCATCTTGCTGCGGGTGCAATAGGACTTCTCGAATAGATTCTGCGGAGCCCATTGGTCCGGGAAGAGCGAAGTGATGATGAAACGCGGGTTCTCGCCTTTGTCGAGGGAGGCCGGCTATAGGCGCCACATGCTTCGAACAGGATGACCTCATTCTGGTCCGATACTCGAACTCAGTGAATATGAGCGCGCAGCCTTGCCGATGCGCAACTATTTCCGCATCTGCGCGTTGATATCTTCAACTGGCCGGCAAGGATGCATTCAGCCGGAGACGCATCACAACGGTGGTCTCTCTTTTTCGTGAAAAGACAGCATTGGCGGTGTTGCTTGCTCTCACTCTGCTTCCTGCGGCTTCGTTTGCGCAGCTTGCTATACGCATAGGCCCTCCACCCCCTGTCGTTGAGCGCAGGAGGCCGCAGCCTGAACGGGGATTTGTTTGGATCGAAGGCTACCAGCGCTGTGACGGCAATCGCTACGACTGGACTTCGGGCCGCTGGGAGCGTTCGCAGCATCCTCATGCGCGCTGGGTTCGGTATCACTGGGTACACCGCCACGGCGGCTGGGGGCCGATTGAAGGGCAATGGCGGGCAATGGCGGTAAATCGCATACCGAATATATAGAAAGCGGTGCGCATGCTCCGCTTTCTATATTTGCATCGCTGTCATTGTGACTAGCTGATTTCGATCACATCGGTAGCCGCTGCCGCAGCGGCCTCGGCGCGTTCCATCAGCTTTTCCGCCACGGCATAGAACTCCGCTGCCTGCGGGCTCTTGGGGCCGGCCAGCGTCACGGGCAGCCCGCGGTCGCCGCCCTCGCGGATAGCGGGCACAAGCTCAATCGATCCCAGGAAGGGAACGCTGAACTGCTGCGCTGTCCGTTCGGCGCCGCCCCTGGAGAAGATGTCGATCTCCTGGTGGCAGTGGGGGCAGGTGAAGTGGCTCATATTTTCGACGATTCCGAGCACTTCGACGTTAACCTGCCCAAACATCTCCAGCGCCTTGCGCGCATCTTGCAGGGCCACGTCGCTGGGCGTGGAAACCACCACCGCGCCGGTCAGGGGCACAGTCTGCACCAGCGAGATCACTACGTCTCCGGTGCCCGGCGGCAGATCGACGATGAGGTAGTCCAGCTCGCCCCAATCCACCTGCTGCAGGAATTGGCGGATGATCTGGTGCAGCATGGGTCCGCGCATCACCATGGGCTTGTCGCTGGGCGAGATGTAGCCGATGGAGATGGTCTTTACGCCATGGGTCTCGTTAGGCTGGATTCGGTTGTCAGGGCCCACGGCCGGCTGTTGGCTTGAACCCATCATGAGAGGAACATTGGGGCCGTAGATGTCTGCGTCGATGAGGCCGACGCGCTGCCCGAGTTTGGAGAGCGCGATGGCCAGGTTGACGGCGACGGTGGTTTTGCCCACTCCGCCTTTGCCGGAACCGACAGCGACGATCTTTGAAACGCCGGGCAAAGCCAGAGGCGAGGGCATGGCTGGTGAATGCGCCATAGTGTTTTGTTGCTCCTTTATTTGAAACTCGGTTTGCAGAAAATTAGAACTGCCTGCTTAGCGGCCTGCGGGCAAGGGGTCATTGTAGTCGGAGTGGGCAAGCCGCTCCTGCTTGCGGCGGGCGGACTCGGCCTCGCGATGCTCGCGGCGGCGCATGGCATCCGCATAGCGGCGCAACTCGTTGGGCGTTTCGGGCAGCAGTTGCGGAATCTTCTGGCGGTGGCCTTGCTCGTCGATGGCCACAAAGACCAGGTAGGCGCTGGCCACATGCAGCATGGAGGCAGCTTGGGTATTTTCAACCCACACCTTTACGCCCACCTCCAGAGAAGTGGTAAAGGCCCGGTTGACGCTGGATTTGAGAATAAGCAGATCGCCCACATGCACCGGCTGGATGAAGTCGATGTGGTCCATGGCCGCGGTAACAATGTGAGTGCGCGTATGCCGGTAGGCCGCCATGGCGCCGGTCAAATCGATAAAATGCATCAGCCGCCCGCCCAGCAGGTTGCCCAGGGTGTTCGTGTCGTTGGGCAGGATAATCTCAGTCATCTCCGATTGCGTACTGGCCACTGAGCGCGCCTTTAGGTTGGTTTCAATGGAACTCATTCTACTGTCACTCCATTTTTCCATTCACTTGGCATGCCGCTGGCGCTTGTCTGCCGCCAGCTAAAATTGAGTTGGCGGCCTGCTTGCCGACAGGGCATACAGTTCCAGTTTCGGCAATCGCAGCCAATTACGCAAATCCACCGCGGCCAGGACGGCCGCAATCGAGCGATATGGACAAGATTGCAGGACTGAAAGAGATACTGGCGCAAGAACCGAAAAACAGCTTTGCGCGCTACGGCCTAGCCATGGAACTGGCGAACAGCGGAGAGATCGTTGCGGCGCTGGCGGAGTTCGACACCCTGCTGGCCAACGACCCCGGCTATACGGCCGGCTACTTCATGGCAGCGCAAACCCTGGCCACGGCCGGGCGCGTCCCGGAGGCAATCAAGCAGTTGAAGGCCGGTATCGAGAGCGCCGCCAGCAGTGGCAACCGGCACGCCCTCAGTGAGATGCAGGCCATGCTCGACGAGTTGGACCGCTAGAGCGTTTTCGGGGCAACTGGGTTTTGAAGATTGCCTTCCTTCATTCTGTCGCCCCGTTACAGCAGGGTCTCTCAACATTTCCACCAAAATGACGTCTACAATGTCATCATGGCGAAATATTCCATAGTAGTGCCCTTTCATAACGAAGAAGAGAACGTCACTGTCTTGTATGCTCGCCTCAAGCAGGTGATGGAGCAGGTTGGCGATAGTTTTGAGCTGGTTCTGGTGGACGATGGCTCCAGCGATCGCACCTATAAGCTTTTGGAAGAGATTGCCGCCGTGGACAGCCGCGTTCTGGTGGTCAAGCTGCGGCGGAATTTCGGCCAGACTTCTGCTCTTGCGGCGGGCTTCGACAATGCCTCGGGCGACTTCATACTCGCCATGGACGGCGACCTGCAGCACGACCCGGAGGATATCCCCAAATTTCTTGAAAAGCTGGAGGAGGGCTACGACGTTGTCTCCGGCTGGCGCAAGGAGCGCGTCGACAACCTGATCATGCGGCGCATTCCCTCGCGTTGCGCCAACTGGCTCATGGCCAGGTTCTCGGGCGTAGATATTCACGACTTCGGCACGACGTTCAAGGCTTATCGCAGCGACTTGATCCACAATATAGCGCTCTACGGAGAGATGCACCGCTTCATTCCCGCGCTGGCCAGTTGGTATGGTGCTTCGATCTGCGAGATTCCCATCAAGAACAGGAACCGCGAGCGGGGTAAGAGCCACTACGGCATCGGGCGCACATTCGGCGTCTTCTTCGATCTGATAACCATCCGCTTCCTGCTGAAATACATGGGCAGGCCGCTGCATTTCTTTGGCGGCTTCGGGACCATCGGCATTGCGGTAGGCAGCGCTATCTCGGCCACTCTTCTGGGGATCAAGATTCTCAATCCGCACCAGAGCGTCATGGAGTTGCATGGGCCAATGTTTGTGATCGGCTCTGTGATGATTATTGCCGGCATCCAGATGGTGGCCATCGGCCTGCTTGGCGAGTTGCAGGTGCGCCACTATAACACCAGCCAGCATCGCACGCCGTACGCCATAGAACGCATGGTGCGGCTGCGTTCCTCTGAAGAGCCGAGCATGTTGTCAGAGCGGCGCGAGGGCGGCTTTTAAGAACGAGACACGACCGAGAAACGGTGAGTGTTCGTGACCCGTCGGGCATTGCCGTGCGGGGATTCTTATTTGCAGAGATCCGGTAGACCGCGCCGCGCGGGCCGGGCAATACGCAGCCCCTTGCGGCAACAGGCCCTCAAGGTGCATTCTTGCACTGCGATGAAAGCTATTCAAATTTACGAGACAAACGGGCCAAAGGTTTTGAAGTTGGCCGAGTTGCCCATTCTCCAGCCGGGGCGGGTGTTGTGCGCGGCGCGAATGCTCTGCGTGATTCTGTTGTTGCTCTTGTTGCCGACTCATGCGGCCCATGCCAGGACTGTGCAGCAGGAACCGGTTGTACATCTATCAGACGGCGCTCTGCGTGGCTACGTTCAGGGCAATATTACAGTCTTCAAAGGGATTCCCTTTGCCGCGCCTCCAGTGGGGGATTTGCGATGGCGTGCGCCGCAGCCGGTGGCGGCCTGGAAGGGGATTCGCGACGCAACCAAGCCGTCGAACTCCTGCATGCAGGGAGCTATGGGAATCGATCCTTTCATCAAGCCCCTGGCAGCAGCCTATGGCGTCACTTATATTCCGGAGCCTGTGGCCGCGTCGGAGGATTGCCTGTATCTGAATGTGTGGGCGCCGCAAGCACCTTTGCAGCGGCCGCTCCCGGTGATGGTCTGGTTGCACGGAGGCAGCAATCGCGATGGAAGCGGTTCCCAGTCTGCCTATGACGGTAGCTCGCTAGCGGCGCATGGCGTGATTGTTGTAACGGTGAATTACCGGCTAGGCGTCCTGGGGTTCTTCAGCCATCCTGGACTTACGGCTGAGTCGCCCCATCATAGCTCTGGGAACTATGGCCTGCTGGATCAGCTAGCGGCGCTCGAATGGGTTCAGAAAAACATTGCGCAATTCGGTGGAGACCCTGAGACCGTAACTGTTTTCGGCGAGTCGGCAGGCTCAATAGATGCTGGAATCCTTGTGACCTCTCCGCTCTCCGCCCATCTTTTCCAGCGTGTGATTTTGGAGAGCGGCCCGCCTTTCGGACTGGGAGCGATCCACACTCTGGCGGAAGCGGAGGCGGTTGGAACGGCGATAGGTAAGTCTGCGCCGGGGAATTCGAAATCCGCACTGGAGAATCTTCGCAAGCTACCGGCAGCGGAGCTGATGCGCATTGCGAATGCGCACTACGGCGGCACTTACGATGCCAGTTCCATTGTGGATGGATGGGTGCTACCCCGGCCTCCAGCCGTGGCATACGCAACCGGAGCCATTCAAAAGGTGGATATGATTGCAGGCTTCAATAGCCGAGAGATGAGCGCTTTCCGCGTGGGCGCGGCGGCCGCAGCCAAGGCCACGACAGCGCAGAAGAAGAGCGGCGGAGCGCTGGATGGAATCGAGAAGCTGGCCTATGCCGCGCACCCGCTCTACGGCATCTGGACGTATGCGGCAATTGCCAAATACGTTGGCCAGGCTTTCATACATCGCGACCAGGCGATCGATCAGGCCAGCAACGATATACTCATCGCCTGCCCGATTGGAGCCATGGCGGTTCTTACCTCGGCCACGGGGCAAAAGGTCTTTGTCTACGAGTTCGAACGCACGGTTCCCGGCAAGGGCGAGGCGGACTTAGGCGCCTTTCACAGCATAGAGCTGCCCTATGTCTTCAATACATTCCAGGATCGCACCTGGCGATGGCTGCCGTTTACCGATGTGGATTTGAGGCTTTCACTCCAGATGGAAAACTACTGGACGAACTTTGCAAAGACAGGCAATCCCAACGGTACTGACTTACCGGGCTGGCCAACATGGAGGGATGACTCCGAGGACTTCATGGTCTTCTCGCAGTCTGGTACGCCCGCCGCACAGCAGCATTTGTCTCCGTCGTTCTGTTATCTCTCTACCAGTAGGTTGCGCAAAGAACTCACTGCAGGCAAGTAGTGCAGAGAGTCTTAGAGCGGGCGGGTTGACGCCGCATTGGTGCGAGGACGAAGCGCTTACAGTAGGAACCGGGCAATTTGCAGGCGCTTGCAGTAGCCGGGTCTCAAGGTGCATTCTTGCCCTGAGATGAAAGCCATTCAGATTCACGAGACAGGCGGGCCAGAGGTTCTGAAGCTGGCCGAGTTGCCCATCCCCGAGCCGGGACCTGGGCAGGTGTTGATCCGCGTGGAAGCCATCGGGGTCAACTTCATCGAAATATACTTTCGCAAGGGGGTGTACAAGGCGTCCCTGCCTCTGACGCCGGGCAGCGAAGCAGCAGGCACGGTGGAGGAACTGGGGCCGGGCGTGACAGGCTTTGCCGCGGGCGATGCAGTGGCCTCGACCAGCGTGCTGGGCAGCTATGCCGAGTATGCACTGGTTCCGGCGGCGCAACTGGTAAAGGTACCGGCGGGACTGAGCATGGAGCAGGCCGCCGCCGCCATGTTGCAGGGAATGACGGCGCACTACCTGGCGACCTCAACCTTTCCGCTCAAGGCTGGAGATACGGCGCTGGTTCATGCGGGGGCCGGCGGCGTGGGCCTGCTGCTGACGCAGATTGCAACGCGGATGGGCGTGCGTGTGATTACGACTGTCTCGACGGCGGCGAAGGCGGAACTCTCTCGTGAGGCCGGCGCAGCAGAGGTGATTCTCTATACCGAGAAAGATTTCGAGGCGGAGGTAAAGCGGCTCACCGGCGGCAAAGGCGTGGACGTGGTCTACGACTCGGTGGGCAAGACAACCTTTGCTGGAAGCTTGAACTGCCTGCGTCCACGCGGCCTGCTGGCCCTCTTCGGCGCCTCCAGCGGTCCCGTGCCGCCCTTTGACCTGATCCAGCTCAGCGGCAAGGGGTCGCTCTACATTACGCGGCCCACGTTGTGGCACTACATTGCCACCCGGGCGGAGCTAGAGCATCGCGCCGGGGAAGTGATGGGTTGGGCTGCCAAAGGCGACCTGAAGTTGCGCACTGAGTTTACCTATCCTTTAACCGAGGCCGCGCAGGCACAGACAGATATGGAAGCGCGCAAGACCACGGGCAAGATCCTGCTGGTGCCGTAGAAGAACAGCTCCTAGCTGCTAGCTCTTCGCACCCGTGCCCGCGCCGTGATGTACCGCAAAATACCAGTCGAGTTACCGAAAGCAAAGAGCTAGAGGCTAAGAAGCAGGTGGGGCAACAGTAGTTTAGGAAGGCAAAACCATGACGAAGATTTTGATTGCGCCTGAAGACCGGGTGTTTGTGCTGACCGGGGCGGGCATCAGCGCGGAGAGCGGGTTGCCCACCTTTCGCGCCGAAGATGGGTTGTGGGCAGGGCATCGCGTGGAGGATGTATGTACTCCGGAGGCGTGGAAACGCAATCCCGCGGCGGTGTGGGCGTTTTACTCCGGGCGGCGCGCGGACGGCGCCAAGGCCGCGCCCAACCCTGCGCACATTGCGCTGGCGGAGCTGGAGGCGAAGCTGGGCGACCGCTACTTTCTATGTACGCAGAATGTGGACGACCTGCACGAGCGGGCCGGTTCCACGCGGCTGGTGCATATGCATGGCGAGCTGGCCAAGGCGCGCTGCGAGCGGGAGTGCGGGCGGCCGCCGGTGGAGGACCGCGCCATCTACGGTGGCCTGGACGAGGTAGGCCGCTGCGAGTGCGGCGGGCGTCTGCGGCCTCACATCGTTTTTTTCGGCGAGATTCCGCTGGAGATGGAGCGCATTGAGAAGGAGATTGCCAAGGCCACGCTGATGCTGGTGGTGGGCACCTCTGGGTCAGTCTATCCGGCGGCGAGCTTTGTCCACTGGGCGCGGCAGGCAGGCGCGCGCACGGTCTACGTGGGGCCGGAACCGCCGCTTAACGCCTCGGCGTTTACCAATGTGGTGGAGGGCAAGGCCGGGGAAGTGATGCCAGGACTATTTGTGGTGGAGTAAACCGCCCGGTCACGCTGCAATCTACTTTGCCTTCGCCTTGATGAACTGCTTGCGGCGGAAGCGCAACGCGGTCCAGTTCTCGTCAATGGCGATGGCGCGCACGGTATCGAATCCAGCAGCCTTCAACGCCTCCCAGCCGGTGTCGCGGTTCAAGTCGCACTTATATTTTTTCGATGTGCCCTTGGGATAGGCGAACCAGACTATGGCGTCGCCTTGGGCGCGCGCGGCTACCTGGGGCGCGAGCGCGTCCACCTCGCTTTGGCGGGTGACAAAAGCCAGCGAGAAGCCGATCTCCGGTAGAGACTCGATGTGGCGATGAATGGTGAGTACGGGCAGGCGCGCAAGCTCCGGCTCGAAGCTCTCGGGCGCATGCAGAACCAGGATCTGCTGTCGATCCTTGAGGTTGAGTTTTTCGGTCAAGGTAGCCATAAAATCCGATGATACCCCGATTGTGGAAATAATCCGCAAGGGTGTTGTAAAACTGACGTTCGCGTGCGATTTTCTGCGAAAGTGACCAAAAACAACCCCAAAACCGATAAAAGACGGCCATTTTCTAGGTCTTTTGTTTACCCAATTCCCCTGTGGCCCAACTTCGTCAAATTCTTTACGATTGTGAACATGCAACCGATTGACATGCAGCACATCGCCGTAGTGACCGCTACCGCGGTAGCAACCTATGTCGTCGTATCAATAATTGTTGGGGTTGTGTTTGTCGAGTACGCGCTTCATCTTCCGAGACAAGATAGATTGGGCAAGTCATTGCTTAGGTCGGCTGCAATCGGCCAAGGGATTGGTTGCCTAGAAGATGCCACCGTTACTGTGCAGGACGGAGTTCGTTTGTTCGGCTGGTACGTTCGACCTGTGAACGACAACGGTTCGGTAGTAGTCCTGCTGCATGGCGCGGGGCATGATAGAGTGCGCGTTGAAAAGCAAGCTCTTGTTCTGCTTAAACACGGCTATCGGGTACTCATGCCAGATTCTCGCGGCCAAGGCCACAGTGAAGGCCGCCTGACTACATTTGGAGTTAAAGAGAGTGACGACGTGCAACGCTGGGTTTCCTGGTTGCAGAAACACCACTCGCCGAAATGCATATATGGCTACGGCCAATCTATGGGAGCACTGATTCTTCTTAGAAGCTTGGCTGTGGAGAAACGATTCTGCGCTGTAGTTGCCGATTCCTGCCCCATCTCTTTTGTGGAAGTGGGGTATGACCTCATCGGCCGTGCCTTCAGGCTCAGTTCCTGGTTTGGACGATCGTTTGGACGCGCAGCGATGGAAAGTGCGATTCTTTATTCGCGACTTCGATATGGAGTTGATTTGACAGACGCCAGCGCCAAGATCGGACTGCTTAAGACCGCTAGCCCGGTATTGCTGGTTCAGGGTACAGCGGATCAAAAGGTGCCGTTGCGTCATGCTGGCCATCTCTGCTCGTGCACCCGCATGGCGGAAGTATGGTATGTGCCCGGAGTGGGGCACAGTGCAGCCATTGATGCAGCCAATTCCGAGTACGAACTCAGACTCGTGAGTTGGTTTGCGCTGCCATGATCTGCCGGAGCGCTCGGAAGGATGTAATCCGTTCAGAGCGCTGTTGTATGCGGAATGGGAAAAATCTCCTGAAGCCGGTCAATATCCGCTAATCAATCTGGGTATGATTGTCGGTTGCTGCCAACAACCAAAGGCCTCATAGAGCATGTTAGGGAGAGTCTTCGCGTTCCGGGAATGGCCGGTGTGCGTGGAAGGATGCGCGCGGGTTCAGATGATTTGGTCTGTATCCCACCCATCCGCAATAAGGCTGCGGAAGGATGGGATACCACTCCGTTGGGGAGAATCGCGTTGGTTCCTTATGCCCTCATTTCCGGCGCAATGTCGTAGACGCTGCGTACTTCCAACTTGCTGCGGAAGTCAAACGGGGTCATCGGCTTGTCGAGCGTGATTTCGATTTCCACAGCCCGGCCCTGGCGCAGGTCAATGAAGTTGTCAGAGTAAGAAGCGTCAGTATCCTTCAGATTGGCCCAAACCCAAAGGGCAGGTAGGTCGCTTTCGATTACTACTCTGTATTGCAGATCGCCGCCGCTCACCTGGACCGCGAGTTTCGGCTGCTTGAGCTTCAACTCCTTTGGCCGGGTAAAGAGCAGAGTGTTTTGCGCCACGGTCAAGCCGTCGACAACCACCTCGGTCCAGACCAGTAGATTGGCGGCGCCTTGGGCTTTGACCAGATCGGAAAGATCGAGTTTCTCCGCCTGCTGACTTATCCGCGCCGGAATATCAATTTTCTTTGAACCCTGCCGGAGCGCCTCCCCAGCCAGGTTGGTCACACACCAGAGCAAGTCGCCGGAAACATTCTGCTGGCGGTCGCTGGTAACCCAGATCCCGGCCTGGCCGGTTGCCGCATCCGGCACGCCGCTTACCAGGATGGGAGCGAAGAAGTGCTTCGACTGGTAAAGCACGGGCTTCCAGCGCCGGTAGTAATCGACCATGGCCCAGGTTGAACCTGGCCAGCAGTCGTTGTACTGCCAGATGGCCGCGGCCATGGATTTGGGCATATCGCGCCGCCAGTGCTCGACGCCGTAGCGCATGGCCCAGGCCTGGTTGACGTTGTTGAGCCACAGGGTATCGTCAAAGCTCTGCGGAGCCTTGCCGAAGTTGGCCACGGTGTATTTCATGATGATTTCGATACCGTGGTTGCTGCCGTCCATCTCGTGATATTGCATCACCGCCGAATTGACATCCTGGCGATCGGAGGGGTCAGTAAACGCGTCAACGGTCATGGGGACGGGAGTGGACTGCATGCCGAACTCGGTAACGAAACCGTCAATCTGGCTGTAGGACTCGACAGGCTTGTCACCGTGCCAAACATCCCAAGTGTGGATGTCGCCGCTGCCGTGAGCGCCACTGCCGACCTCATAAAACGCACCGGGCAGAAGGCGCTTCACAATGTCGCCGATGGTGACCTTGAAGATTTGGTCGTATCCTTCAAAGTACTCGATTTCGTTGTTCCCACTCCAAATCACAATGGAAGCATGGTTTCTGCAGCGGCGCGTCTGCTGCTCGATTTCTTCGCGCAGATTGTCCATCCACGGCTTCTCATTGACGGGATAGCTGGCGTTGGCAAACTTGAACTCGAACTGAAGCATGAGGCCCAGCTCGTCGCACAGATCGAAGAGTTCGTCTTCTTCGTAATAGCCGCCGCCCCAGAGGCGGATGAAGTTGAAGTTGCATTCCACGGCTTTGGTCATATACCAGCGCAGAATTTCCGGCGTGACGCGCGATGGCAGATTGTCGGCAGGAATCCAGTCGGCGCCCTTGGCGAAGACCGGCACGCCGTTGACGCGCAGATGCATGGCAACGCCCTCGCTGGGCGGCAGCACCTCGACCGTTCGCAAGCCGATGCGGCGGCATGCTGTGTCTACAGTCTTGGCATTCGCGTTCAGCAATTGCGCGGTTACAACGTAGAGCGGCTGGTTTCCCATTCCACTTGGCCACCAGAGTTGCGGCTTGGAGACAGTCGCGCGCAAAACGGCTTCGCCATTTGTGACCTGGCCTGTGGCTTCTGTGACCACATCGCCGGCCAGCGAGATGCGCGCCTTGACGGTTGCTCCTGAAGCCTGGCCTGCCACCGCGGTGTGAATCTCCAGTTGCACGCTTCCGTCCGGCTGGTGGTTCTGAAATGCGGCCAGGTCAGTAATGCGGGAGTCGTAACCGATGACCTCAATTTTTCTCCATATGCCCTGGGTCAAGATGGGGCGGCCCCAATCCCACCCCCACATATAAGGCCCTTTGCGTACCCAGGATCGCTCATTGGGAAGGTCGACTCCATATTTTTGCTTGTAGGCAGCGCGCTGTTTTTCGACATAAGCGTTGAGCGCGTCGAAGCGGATGCGCAGATGATTTGTTCCGCTTTGCAGGTACGGCTTGATGTCAAACGTCCAGGCGCGGAACATGTTGTTGGTGCTGCCAATCTGGTGGCCGTTGAGCGAGACCGTTGCCAATGTGTCGAGCCCGTGGCAAATCAGTTCCACATGTTGCTTGTCACGCAAATTGCCTGGAACCTCAAAGTCGCGCTCAAAGAACCAGTTCTTGTTTGCTACCCACTGCACTTTGTCATTGTTCTCGCCAAAAAAAGGATCGGGAATTTTCTTGGTTGCCAGGAGATTTGAGTAAGTGCTGCCCGGAATCAGCGCCGGAGTTGCGCCCGGCTTGCCCTCTTCCTGGAAGGTCCACGTATCGCCGCCTAAATCAAGTGATAACGGACCATCCACGCTGGCGCCCAAAGCGACTCCGGGTGTGTCAAGCGCCAGTGCCACGCCCAGCCCAGCCGTGGCCCGCAGCATCTCCCGCCGTGTTAAGCGGGGTGCAAGTATTGGATAAAGTATTCTGCGCAAAATCCTGCTCCTTTTTCGAACTCTCCATTGTTCTGCTCTGCACAATGACTGTCAAGCAAGCTCATTTTTCCATTACAAGATGCCTTAAGGAGCAGGCGCGCCGGAGATTGAACGCAACGCGCATGAGGCAGGAGAGTTGAGCCCGGGTTAAAACTTAGACCTACGGCCTGTACCCTTCAAGACTGCGGGTTCCAGGGAATAGTGAGCGAGAGACGGAGCGCGCCGGTCGAGAGGATGTATGGGGTCGTGCGATCCCCTGGTCTCAAAACAAGACCAGGGATCGCACTCTATTGTGGGGATTGCGACGCGACTCCCCGCTAAGCTCAACTCCGCATTGAGCTGCTTAAAAGTGGAAGCGGTAGCGCAGCTCGGCGGAGAGCATTCGCGGATCGTTGAAGTGGAATCCGCCGATGGTGACGGAGTTATCGAGCAGCACGCGGTGATTGGTGACATTGAGTACCGAAGCCGAGAGTTTCCAGCGCTCGCCGATGGGGCGGCCCGCCGATATGTCGAAGGTGGCATGCGCGGGCAGATAGGCGCCCTGGTATGGACCCTGACCTGAATCCGCCAGTCCGTTGACAAAGCCCGAGCCGTAATAGACATTGCTGGCAAACCATGTACGCAAAGGCAGGTTTGCGGTAAAGCCGGTGTTGAGGGTGTGGCGTTGGTCGTGATCGACGGGGGTGTAGCCGGGACCGAGGTTGCAGGCCGGGTCGTTTGGATCGTTGCAGGCAAAGCCGCCGATAATGTTGCCGCGCTGCTCGGCGATCTGGTTGGAGTAAGCCAAGTGGAACTGGCCGAAGTGGGCCAACTGGGGCGAGCGAACTGACATCTCCCAGGCGCGGACCAGAGCGCCATCGACGGCGATGGGGAAGTAGAGGTTGGACTCGCCTACGTTGGAGTGATCGAGAAAGTTGTTGACGCGGTTCTTGAAGGTGTCCACGTCGAGCATCCAGCCTTTGTACGGGATTTGAATGCCGAACTGGTGCTCCTCGTCGCGCTCGGAGGGCAGCGGCACAAAGGCGTTTTCTCCCTGCTGGCTGGTGACGTAATTGAGGAAGGAACTGGATACAGTCTCAAGCGGAGCGGGCTGGAAGAAATGGCCGTAGAAGCCGCGCAAAACCCAGTTGAGACGAGGAATCTTGACGGTTGCGCCGATGCGCGGATAGGCCGCGCTCTCGTTCAATCCCGCGCGGTAGATGGAGAAGCGCATGCCGCCGAGCAGAGTGATGTATTGGCCGATGCGCAGGTGGTCACTGAGATGAAACTCGACCAGCCCGGCGTTGGCCGTGGCGGTGGTGTTCGGTACGCTGTTGGCGGAATAACTCTGGTCGTTGATGACCAGGCCGAAGAGATCGTCTTCCTTCTGGTAGAAGGCGTAGAGCCCTGCGGAAAAGCTGTTGGGGCCGAGATCTGCATGGACGTCTGCTTGCGCTCCGGCATAGTTCGAGGTCTGGTGCCAGGTGGTAGCGACGGGGTTGTCGGTTGACGGCGAGTCGTAGTTGGCCTGATTGAAGTGATAAAAAGGCGCGACAGAAAACAGCGCCTTGGGCGAGAGGGTGTGGATCCAGTTGGCGATGACGAATGAGTCGCGCTCGGTTTGCCCATCGCGCAGGCCGTAGGAGCTGTAATACCCGGAAGTGGTTTCATAGTCGTTGGGATTGGGGTTGTAGGGAACCTGAAAGAAATCCTGGCGGTATTGCGCGTTCAGGCGCAGTTGATCTTTTGGAGTCTGGTTGCGGATGACGGAGAGAAAGCCGCTTTGCGAGTTGGTTGCGTCGTGGTAGACGCCGGTAACCGGAGTGGCCAGGCCGTAGTTAGAGCGGGAGCCGGTGAGGCTGGCGTACCAGGCTGTTGAGGCGGAGTGGTCGCCGAGCGAGAGCTGTGTTTCTCCAGAGTAGAGATTGCCGGCGGAGACAAGCAGTTCGCCCTCGTGGTTGCGCTCAAAGCCGTTGCGGGGCAGAACATTGAAGACACCATAGGTGCGGTCGCCTACCTCCGCCTCATAGCTGCCGCGCTGGGTTTCAAGGGCGTCGATGTCTTTGGGGTCGATCTGCGGACCGACATTGGAGTCGATCTTGGTGTTGGGAATGGCGACGCCGTCAATGAGCCAACTGGTCTGGTGACCTCCGCGCATGTGGAGCATGTCGTGTGTCATGTAGGCGCCGGGCACGTAGTCGGTAATCATCTCCATGCCGATGGTGCGGCTGGCGCCGGGAGTCTGGTCAATCATGGCGCGGGTGATGAGCGTGGTGGGGGTGACGGAGTCAGTGGCGGAGAGAGAACTCTCCTGTCCCCGCACTTCGACGGTCTGGTTTGCGGAGGCAACGGCGAGCGCAACGTGCAGAACCGGATTAGTGCCGGAGGAGAGTGTGATGGGCTGGGTGGCGGTGGCAAAACCGAGCGAGGCGACGGTGAGCCGGTAGACGCCGATGGGCGCCTGGGGCAGTTCGAATTCACCTTCGGCGTTGGAGACAGTGTGCAAGTTAAAGGCTGAGTCGGCGGCATTGAGCGTGACTGTTGCGCCAGCGATGGGGCGGTGCTGAGGATCGTGAACCACGCCATGCACGGAGGCGAAGACGGTGGCCAGCGCGGGCACGGATGCGGCCAGCAAGAGAATCGCGGAAAGGGAAAAAGAATGAATACGCATGAATAACCTCCAGAAACGAAAAGCTGAAGTGCAGGCGCGAGTGCGCGTGGAGAATGCGGCGCAAACTGCCTGACATGCACGAGGAAATCGTCGAAAGCAGGACCGACGCTGGAGGCGAGAGGGATTCTCGCAGTTCCAGATGGGCGTTGCGAACTGCTCAGCCGGGGAACGAGCCGAGGAACTTCTGCCCGCTAAGCAGGAGAAGCGATTCAACAGGGAAGTGAAAACTCATGCGAGGGATGCGAAGGGAGGGCTACGACCGGCTCGGGTGCGCGGCTGGCCCAGGCGGGCGGCGGCGCATTCCGTGGCGGGTGTGTGAGGCTGCGTGAGCAGGACCGGAAGACCGGCGAGGGCAACGGCGAGCGCATGAACCGGGGCGTTGAGTACGGTTGCGTGCTGTGGATAGAGAGGGCAGGTTAAAGGCGCCGTGAGGAAAGGCCTGCCCGCTTTGGCCTGGGCCATGATGGCGGCCATGCGCATAGCCATGGCGCAGTGATGCGCTCCGTGGCGGCGGCAGCAGGGCGGCAGGCGCGCGTCTTCACTGCCCGGCAGGGCCGCCGCAAGCGGTCCCAGACCGAAGAGCAAAATCAGGAAAATGGAAAAGCCGCGCCACATCTGGGAATTATGTTACATGACTGGTGTGTTCAGGGTCACACAACGGGATAACGATGCGCGCGCGTCGGGTATCATCGGTTTGTTCAGTATTTTCACTTACGCAACAGAGGGAAAAACAGGTGTCTGAAGTGAATCCATCCGTATCGTCGCATCAAGTTAACGCTGCAGGCGCGCAGAAGCCGCGCGTTCGCCGTCCGCTGCGCGTTGCCATCTTCGGCTTTGGAACGGTGGGCAGCTCGGTGGCGCGGATTCTGGCCGAGTCAAAGCCGGCGGGACTGGAGCTGACCCATATCTTCAATCGCGACGTGGAGCGCAAACGTGTGGACTGGGTACCGGCAGGCGTGGTGTGGAGCGAGGACTCCGATGCGGTGCTGGCTTCCGACGCGGACGTGATTGTGGAACTGGCCGGGGGGCTGGACCCGGCAGGCAGTTGGGTTCGCAAGGCGCTGGAGAGCGGCAAGAGCGTGGTCACGGCCAACAAAAAACTGATTGCGTACCAGGGCGTGGAGCTGGAAAAGCTGGCCGCGGCCAACAGTGTCCACTTGAAGTATGGCGCGGCGGTGGCCGGCGGAGTTCCAGTGATTCCCGGACTTGAACAGGGTTTGGCAGGTGATCAGATTGAGCGCATTGAAGGCATTTTGAACGGCACCTGCAACTTTATCCTGAGCAAGATGCAGGAGGGCGCGGAGTATGCGCCAGTGCTGGCCGATGCGCAGCGAATGGGCTATGCCGAGGCCGATCCGACCGAAGATGTGGGAGGTTTTGACGCCCGCGCCAAGCTGGCCATACTGATGCGGCTGGCACTGCGCGTGGAGGTAGACCCGGAGGAGATTGCGCCGCAGCCGATTACGGCGATTACCGCGGTGGACTTTAGTTATGCGCGTGACCTAGGCTGCACCATTCGGCAAGTGGCGCGCGCCGATCGCGCGGACGGCAAGATTGCGGCTACCGTGGGACCGATGCTGGTGGATCTGCATTCGCCGCTCGCCTGGTCGCGGGGAACGGAGAACATGGTGGTGCTGAGCGGCCACTACGGTGGCGATGTGGTTTTTTCAGGCCACGGCGCCGGAGGACACCCTACGGCGGTGGCGGTGGTGAGCGATTTGCTAGCGCTGGCTCACGGCTCGCGGCGCGTCAAGGTTCCAGCGCTGCCTGCGCGGCTGAGCGCCGAGTTCGAGGTTCCGCATTACATTCGTTTCATGGTGAACGACAAGCCGGGAATTATCGCCGACATTACCGTGGCGCTGGCCAGCGAGGGCATCAACATCCGCGCCATTGTGCAGAAGCCGGGCTTTCCGCAAAACGCGCTGCCCTTTGTGATGACCGTGGAGCCGTGCAAGTCTTCCGCGCTGAAGCGGGCGCTGGGGTGCCTGCGCGGCAAAGACTACCTGCTTGGAGAGCCGCTGGATTTGCAGATGCTGGAGTAGGGAAACAGAGTCAGGGAGCTGATGGGGAGATTTTTGCGGGAGGTCGCGCGATGATTGGCACGAGTTATCGATGTGAGATTTGCGGTATGGATAGCGATAGGCCGCAACGGTGGATCGTGATCCACTGCAACGATGCGCAACTGACGGTTTTCAAGTGGACCAAAGAAGCAGCCGATGCCGCCCATGCGCGCCACTACTGCGGCGAGGCCCACGCACAGGTGTATATCAGCCGCTGGTTTGAGAGGTTCTGCAGCTAAGAGTGCGGCCTATGCTCTGCCAGGCGCGCAATATTTTTTGATTGGCATTCCGTCATGGCTCCGCCGGATCGACGAGCGGGTTCACAACCTGAATTGCGCCGTGGTGTTGTCCCGCTGCAAATAAATAATTCCCTTTACATAGTATGGCCTGTAGTGACTAGTTGATCCATGGCTTGGGAGATCGAAGTCAGCGATGAGTTCAAGGAGTGGTACGAATCGCCGACCGACGATGAATGCGGCAGCGGAACGGCATCATTGACGCGCTGGCGGAGTTGGGTCCGTCACTGGGCCGGCCGCAGGTGGATACGCTCAAGGGGCGCGATATTCCAATATGAAGGAGTTGCGGATTCAACATCAAGGCGGCCTTATCGCATCCTCTTTGCGGTTGCCCCTCGCCGCTTCGCATACCTGATTTGCGGAGGCGACAAGACCGGAGATGCGCAATGGTACGTGGACGCAATTCGGCAGGCGGACCTGATCTTTGCCAAGCATCCTGAAGAGATTGGAGGGTGAGATATGGCCCATAAGTGAAAAGATATTCGCTGAAAACTTTCGCAGGAACAGGAAGAAAGGACACGGCAGTACGTAAAGTCGATCGTGGAGGCGGTCACCCTGAATCAGCTCAGGGAGGCCCGGAGTCTGACACAGGCCAATCTGGCCAACATTCTTGGCATCAATCAGGGTTCCGTGTCGAAAATGGAGAAGCGCACGGATATGTATGTGTCCACGCTGCGCAGTTTTATTCAGGCGATGGGCTGGAAACCCCAGATCAAAGCTGTTTTTCCCGAAGGTGAGGTTAAGATCGAGCAATTTGTGAACGTCGCTGTACCTCCAGTGGATTCCCGGCACGAAATCGCCGCATAAGGTGCTGCAGCAGTGTGCCTTGGGAAATGTGGGCGCCAGCGAAGCATTTATCGTTCGTGCAGTTCATCCCGTGAGCGGGGAGCGTCCAGTTCAAGTCGAATTATTTTATTAGCTTTTTTGGCGCTTGGCCCGTTGACTCGCGGACGACCAGCTCCGGGGCCATGACGATTTCGCGAAGATACTCATTTTCGCGGTTGGCGATGCGTTCCAGCAGCACCTGCGCGCCGCGGCGGCCCATCTCCAGCAGCGGCTGGCGGACGGTGGTGAGCGAAGGCGTGGAGTAGGCGGCTGACTGGATGTCGTCAAAGCCGACCACGGAGACATCGTGGGGCACAGCTAGACCGGCATCTTTGAGGGCGCGGATTGCGCCGATGGCGGCAATGTCGTTGAAGCAGAAGATGGCGGTGAAGTCGCGGGTCTTCTCCAGCAGGGCCTGCATGGGCTTGTAGCCGATTTCGGGGGCCATGGGGTGGTATCCGGTCTTCATCGACCATCCGGCAGAGTCGATGCGGATGACCAGGGCGGGGTCGAGCTTGAGGCTCATCTCCCGAGCCACCTGCTGGATGGCCTCCCAGCGGAACTCGGAGTCGGAGATGGCGCGAGGGCCGCGCATGAATGCGATGCGGCGATGGCCGAGCGCATAAAGATGGCTGAGCGCCTGCTGGACGGCGAGATGATGGTCGAGCACGATGTTGGTTACGTTCTCTACTGCGCTATGGGACGAGATGGCCACCACCGGAACCGGCACATCGATGTGGTCGGTGGGCGTGTTCAGCAGCAGGAAGCCGTCTACGGCGCGCTCCACCAGCATGCGCGGGTACTTGTCGATGAGTTCCTTCTTCCAGTCGTGGCAGGCGGTGAAGTAGAAGTAGTGGGCGCTGGTCAGCTCCTCAAGCACGCCGCTCATCACGCGCGTAAAGTAGCCTTCGCTCAGGTCCGGGGCCAGTACGCCTACGCTCATGGAGCGGCTTTGGCGCAGCGAGCGGGCAAAGTAGTTGGGCCGGTAGTTGAGCCGCTCTGCCGCCTCGGTGACGCGGTTGCGGGTCTCCTGGGGGATGGACTTGGCCGAGGGCGAGTTGTTCAGAACCAGGGAGACGGTGGTCTGTGAAAGCTCAAGATGATCGGCGAGCATTCTAAGGTTGACGCGCCCCGGCGGCGTAGAACTCTTTCCCTTTGCCATGTTGGTTTTGTAACACGTTTCCCGCAAGGGGAAAACAGTGTTTCCCCTGTAGTGCATCGATTTTATGGGATTGCGGACGAGACGCGCAGTCTTCGCCTTTCTCATCCGCAACCCTAGCGGCTGGTCAAGCAGCCGGGAGCGGAAAAGGGAAGGATCAGATTACGGGATAGAAATGCGGTTCACACCCGGCTTGAGCGGCAGGGTTTTGCCTTTGTAGACAAAGCTGCCGGTAAGCGTACCGGGCAGCGTAACGGTGGCGGTGAGCCCGGCACCCCGGCGAAGATACTCCACCGCGATCATGCCCTGGGGGTGCGGAAATGCAGCCTTGAGCGAGGGCAGCGCGCCTAGGTGCGGCGCAATGCGCACGGTGGCAAAGCCGGGGCTGGCCGGCTGAATGCCCGCTACCAGCGTGAGCAGGTCGTAGATGGGGTGCGCGGTCCAGGCGTGGGAGTCGGAGCGGGTGTCGCCGGGAATCTCAGGCCAGGTGCTGAAGTGCAGTGCCAGCAGCTTGCGCCAGGGCGAGATGGAGCCAAGATAATCGTTCGCCATGCCTGCGTGCTCCAGCGCGCGGGCCAGGTAGAAGCGGAAGTAGTACGAGGCGCTGAGGATGCTGTCGTGGGTGTTTCCCGGCTCAATGGCAAGCATCCGGCGCAGCACCTCTTGCCGGCGATCTTTGGGGACAACATCGTAAAGGACTGCGAGGATGTTGGCCTGCTGGCTGAAGTTCTTTTGGTCCGGATTGTCGGCGACCAGACCGCGGGATGCAACCCAACACTTGTTGAGGAGGCCGGAGCGCACATGGGCTGCGCGAGACTTGTAGCGAGTGGCCAGCAGCGGGTCGCCTAGTCCCTGTTCCAGATCGGCGGCATCGTTCAGCGCGCCCAGGTATTGGAGCGTGGTGACGCAGGATTCGTGATTGGCGCCGTAGGTGGGGATTTCGCCCGAGGAGACCCAGTCAATGAAGCTCCACCAGGGCAGTTCATGGAGCAGACCGTCTGGATCTTCCTGGCGCGCGAACCAGTCAAGTACGGTGCGGGTTCCGGGCAAGACGGCGCGCGCAGGCTCAGGGTCGGGGCGGTACATCCAGAAGTCGCGGACCATGCCGACGTAGAGCAGGGAAAAGGTGGGAATGATCTGCCGCAGCGAACTGGGATAACGGCTGGTGGTGATGCCCTGCGGGATGCGGGATTGGTCAAAGGCTTCGACGGCTTGGCGGGCCAGCCGGTCGTCGCCGGTGACGGCGTACGAAATGAGGGCCTGGATGCGGGTGTCGCCTACATATTGGAGCTGCTCATAGTAGGGCGTATCCATGTAGGTTTCGTGAGCATCAAGGCGCGCGGTGCGCCAACTGATATCCCAAATCTTTGCCAACTCCGGGTCGGGGGAGTGGAAGGTGGCGCGCTCATCAAAGGGATAGGCGGTGAAGTTGGCGGTCAGAGACTCAAGTTGGAGCGGCTCAGCGGCTGTTTGGATGTCGAGATCGAGATAGCGCCAGGTGCGCCACCAGAGCGGCTGAAAAGCGCGATGCGCGCCGCCGTCGGGAAGAAAGCTGTCATTGATGCCCAGTGCGGAGCGGTTGCCCACGGCGTCGCGGTCTCCCTTGTGCTGGTCTTTGTCATAGAGGGCCTCGGCGTAGGTAAGGCGGATCTGAGCTCCCGTGCCGCCGGAGACGGTGAGCAGCGGATAGGCGGTGGTGAGGGTTTTGCGGTCGAGGAGGATGCGGACATGCGCTCCAGCAGGGACGGTAACAGGTGCGGCGGGAAAGGCTTGTAAAGCTGGCTCCTGCGGCCCGCGGTTGAGGATGTCGATGCGAACGGAGTCGCCCGCCGTAGTGGACATGTACTCCATGTGCGGCAGAGAGTCGGGGACCAGGCCCCATGGATTGTCGCCGGTGGTGTCTGCCGAGTGGGCTTTGTTCACGCCTGCGAAGATGCTGTCGCGCATGGGCGAGGCGGCCGCAATCCAGGAAGAAGCTGGATCGGCAGGCGTATCCCAGTTCCAGTCATAGAGCGCGGCATTGACCTGTTCGCCGGGACCGGATGCCATGTAAGTTTCTAGGGTGACGGCGCTGCGACCCAAGGGTCGCTGGCCATCTTCGCGTTCCACCTGCCAGCCTTGAGGGGTGCTGATGTCCGCATCGCCCGTGGCCGCGCTTTCCAGCAGAAAAGCGGTGCGATCACTGATTTGCGCGATAGGCGCGAAGATGCCCCAGTTCCACACCGTTGCGGTAATGAAGTTTTTGCCGGGTTGGAGCAGAGGGGCCAGGTCGAAGCGCTCATAGCGCCAGTGAGCCAGGTCGCCGCGTGCGGGGCCGTCGCCGGCGCGATGGCCGTTGACGTAAAGGATGAAGCGGTTGTCTGCGCTGACGCGGACCGGGTAACTGGCGGGAACCGCGGCCAGGGTGAGAGAGCGTCGGAAATGAAGCACCAGGGGCTCGCGCAAGGGAGCTGTGGGATGCGTGATCCAGGAGGCTCGCCATTCGCGGTGCGGCGCGTCAGGCTGATTGCCTGGCTGGGCGTAAAGAGCCAGAGTGGCGAAGACGAGGGCAAAAGACGTCAAGATTGGACGCATGGATTCAGGCCTTACGGATTCCAGCTTCCCAGCTTAATGGAAAACTAAAACCAATGGGGAAATACTTTCTGACTTGTGCTTCAGCTCACCCGGTTACTGCAGATGGATTGAGCATTCCAGTTCATTTTGTCCGGCAGTACTCATGGGGTGGCGCGAAATGCCGTTCCGCCGTCTATGCACCAGTTTTTATCTTTGTATGCGCTTGATTTAGCAACCTTGTAACCTTCTATTCACATAGCGCCGGTAGCCTAATCTAGGTGAGTGCAAACGTGTCTGAGATCAGAATCCCTCAAGTTCAGCTTCAGCCAGAGTTGAGCACCTCCGATGGACAAAGTCCGGTCGAGGAAGCACCGCTCCAGATATCCGCGGTTCGCGAGTTTCTACTCTCGCGCGGTAACTCGGCGATTGCCGACCGCGGATTTTCATGGCTTATGCTTCTGTGCGCACTGAGCATCTTCGTCATTGTGGCGTTGATCGCTACTGAACTGGTGGTGAACTCACGGCTCTCCTGGCACAAATTCGGAATGAGCTTTTTTTACCAAGTATTCACCGATCCGGATACGGGCCTAAAGATGTACTGGGATCCGGTGAATGCGCGTTTCAGCGCTTTGCCCTTCATCTATGGCACGTTGGTTTCGTCATTTCTGGCGCTGCTGATCTCGGTTCCGCTGGCCGTGGGGCTGGCAATTTTTCTGACTGAAATGTGTCCGCGGGCGTTGCGCGGCCCCCTGGCGTTTCTCACCGAATTGCTGGCAGCCATTCCCAGCGTAATTTACGGGCTCTGGGCTGTCTTTGTGCTGGTGCCAATACTCCGGGAGCATTTGAATCCGCTGCTGGTTCATGGGCTGGGCTGGACGGGCTTCTTCAGTGACGACAATCCGACCGGCTTGGGTTATCTTTCGGCCGGGGTGATTCTGGCCATCATGATTTTGCCTATCATCTCCTCGCTTACGCGGGAGGTGATGACGGCGGTGCCGCACTCGCAGCGCGAGGCGGTGCTGGCGCTTGGCGCCACCCGCTGGGAGATGATCCGCATGGGCGTGCTGCGCAATGCGCGCATTGGCATTGTGGGCGCCATCATTCTAGGACTGGGGCGCGCGCTGGGCGAGACAATGGCCGTGGCGATGGTCATCGGCGCCACGCCTGAGATTCACCGCTCGCTGCTGGCAAATGGTAGCTCCATGGCGACCGTGATTGCCAACGAGTATGCCGAGGCCGTGGGCGACATGCACCTGAGCGCATTGACTGAGATAGGCTTGGCGCTGTTTGTGGTAACCATCATCGTGAATGCCCTGGCTCGTTTGCTGATGTGGGCGGTTACGCGGGGAACGCCTTCGCAGGCGCACTAAGGAGATCACTGGTGAGCGTGGAAACATTCAAATTCCGGTCGCGGATGCGCACACTGACCGACGGTGCAGTGACCGGATTGTCGATTCTGGCTACATTTCTCGTGGTCGCGCCCCTGATCGCCATCTTCACCTATCTGATTTACAAAGGCGCCAGCTCTCTGAATCTTGCTTTCTTTATCAAGATTCCCAAACCTGTGGGCGAGTCGGGCGGCGGCATGGCCAACGCGATTGTTGGATCGGGAATCCTGCTGGGGATTGCCAGCCTCATCGGCGTACCCATCGGCATTGGCGGCGGCATCTACCTGGCCGAGTTTGGGCGCGGAACCAAGCTGGCCAACGCGGTTCGATTTACCGCCGATGTGCTGAATGGCGTGCCATCCATCGTGATGGGCCTGGCGGCCTACGCGCTGATCGTGAATCCGCAGAAGCACTTCTCGGCATTGTCTGGCGGCGTGGCGCTGGCCATTATGATGATTCCCACCGTCTGCCGGACGACGGAAGAGATGCTGCTGATGGTGCCCCATGTGGTGCGCGAGGCGGCGCTGGGATTGGGCGTGCCCAACTGGCGTTCAGTTCTTTCGATCACTGTCAAAACGGCCTCGCCGGGCATTATTACCGGCTGTATGCTGGCCTTTGCCAGGGTGGCGGGAGAAACGGCTCCTCTACTTTTTACTGCGCTGGGCAATCAGTTCTGGAGCATGAGCCTAAACCAGCCGATTGCCGCACTGCCGCTGCAAATCTACGTCTACGCGCTCTCCCCCTACGACGATTGGCACAGGCTTGCGTGGGCGGGTTCGCTGGTGTTGATTATTTTGATTGTGGCCGCGGTTTCGCTGGTGCGCTTTGTCACTAGCCGCGGTGTTTTGAAGGGAGCGAGCTTAGTGGGCGTTGGCATCGAGGTAACCAACCTGAATGCGTGGTACGGAACGAATCACAGCCTGCAGGACATTAACCTGAACATGCCGGGCAACCACGCGACGGCGCTGATCGGCCCCTCGGGCTGCGGCAAAAGCACCTTTGTCCGCTGCTTGAATCGCATGCATGAGACCAATCCCATTGCGCGGGTCACAGGCTCCGTGCGCATCGGCGACCTGGACATCTACAGCGACTGCAAGCCGGTGGAAATCAGGCGGCGCGTGGGCATGGTCTTCCAGCGGCCCAATCCTTTCCCCACCATGTCCATCTACGACAATGTGGCGGCGGGGCTCAAGCTAAACGGATATAACAACCGGCGCGAACTGGACGAGATTGTGGAGCGGTCGCTGAAGAACTCGGCGCTGTGGGACGAGGTGAAGGACGACCTGAAGAAGAAATCGGGCGCCAGCCTCTCCGGCGGCCAGCAACAGCGGCTGTGCATTGCGCGCGCGCTGGCCGTGGACCCCGAGGTGCTGCTGATGGACGAGCCGGCCTCCGCGCTCGACCCGGTTTCGACCTCGAAGATTGAGGATCTGATCTTCCAGTTGAAATCGCAGTACACTATTGTGATTGTGACCCACAACATGCAGCAGGCGGCCCGCGTGGCAGAGAAGACGGGCTTCTTCTTGAACGGCCGGATGGTGGAGTTCGACTCCACCCACAAGATATTCACCAATCCCAGCGACAAACGCACAGAGGACTACATTACAGGCAGGTTCGGATGACGCGCATACGCTTTCAACAAAGCCTTGACGACTTGAAAGAGCAACTGCTGGTGATGGCCGGGCTGGCCGAGCAGGCCATCCAGCGCGCCATTGAGGCGTATCGCGTGCGCGACCTTTCCATCTGCGATCTGGTAAGCCGCAGCGAGATCGCAATCAATCGTCTGGAGCGGGAGATCGATCAGGCCGCGCTGGACTTGCTGGCCATGGAGCAGCCCATGGCCATCGACTTGCGCTTTATTCTGAGCGTCATCAAGATCAACGCCGACCTGGAGCGGGTGGGCGACTCGGCCAAGAGCATCAGCGACCGGGTGCGGCACATGGAGCAGATGGCCGTAGTGGATTTGCCTGTGGATATTCCGCGCATGGCGTCCTTGGCTGCCGAGATGGTGCGCAAGTGCCTGCAGGCGTTTATCGAGGCGGACGCGGATATGGCGCGCTCCGTGCTGGCCATGGACGACGCCGTGGATGCGATGAACCGAGCGGCGTACAAGTCGCTGACCAAGGTGATGGAAGAGCAGAGCCACATTGCCCCGCAGGCGCTGAATGCGCTGATGATTAGCCGCAGCCTGGAGCGGGTGGCCGATCACGCCACCAACATCGCCGAAGACGTGGTCTTCTGGGTGCAGGGCGCGGATGTGCGCCACCACAAGAGCGCCACCGGCGGCCGCGACCCGCACGCGCTGGGATAAGCGCCTTCGAGCCAATGCTTGCCGAAACTCCAGGTCTCAAAGGCGAGACTTGGGGCGCCCGATACGATCAATATTGACGATCTATAACTCCCACCAATCCAGCAGTAACATGCGCGGATAGTAGAGTCCGGCGCGGATGGGCGCGTCTGTGCCGTACAGGTTGCGCAGGACTGCGGCATAGGTCTCTAACTGTGGCGCAAAGATGCTTCGCAGCTCAGGCAGCGCCGAAGCCGGATCGGCAATCTCCGCGTGCGCGGTCTTGTAGTCCACAATCCACCAGCAATCTTCGCCTTCAGACAGCGGCGCGTGGCCGGCGCGGAAGACGCGGTCAACGCGCACCGTGCGCAAGCCTCCCGCGACGACGCCGGTCCAACCGGTCTCGCTGGCGGCATCGGCGTGAAGCGAGAGAATCCACTCGCCGGCTGGGTCACGCGATGCCTTGAGCGCGATTTCGAGCGCCTCGGCGGCGATGCGCGCGGCCTGTGCCGGGTCCACACCTTTTGCACGAATCTGGGCGGCGATGCGAGGCTCGAAGTGCGACAGAGCCGTGCGCGCCGGTTCCCACTCTTGTGTCAGGCGGAGCCGGGAAAGCTCTTGCAGCAGAGTATGAACGGCGCTGCCCAATGCGCGAGAGAGCAGGCCGCCCTTGTGGCGGGTGTAAGACGCATTATCCCAGGTCTCAGAAGCGAGACCTGGGGCACCCGACAATAAGTCGATTGAGGGTTGAGGTTCGTGGTTTCCCACCCTTTCCGCAAAGGAGCGCGGAAAGGATGGGGCACGGAACATTTCAGGCGAATCCGCTGTTGCTTGCGCTTGCGAATAGTCAGGCGGCAGGCGTCGCAGCAGTGAGGGCTTTACAGCGGACGGCATGACGAGCAGGTTGCTCTCGCCAGCGGCGGCGATGGATTCAATCTCCAGCTCCACGCGATCATCCGATGCGGCTCTAGTCGTCTTCCAATTTTCAAAACGCGCGCGCACTTCCTCTTCCAGCGCGGGCCAGGCGGTGGCCAGCAAGCTGCCGGTTGGCGCGGCGAGGCTTAAGTCACCACTGCTGTCTTTTTTATAGGCCGGGCGGGCGAAGAGATGCAATTCTTCGCGGGCGCGGGTGGCGGCCACGTAGAGAATGCGCCGCGTTTCCTGCAACTCGCGTCGGCGATGGACCCAATCGACCCAGGCCTTGGCTTTGCCGCGGTCTTCACCCTTGGATTGCAGGGGAGCAATCAGAAACTCGGTAATCTCGCCGGAGTCGTCCGGCGTGTCCAAGCCGCGCTCAAGCCACGACAGCAGCTTGCGGCTGCCGCGTCCGTTGCCGGCCTGTAGATCGGGAACCAGCACCACCTCGAATTCAAGGCCCTTGGATTTGTGGATGGTCATCAATTGCACACCGCAGTCGCCGCTGGCATCTGGGTCGGGCAATGCGGTCAACTCGTCGAGAGCCGTGCTGAGCGCCGGGCCAAGCAGGTCTTGTTCTCCGTCGGGCAAGCGGTCAAGGCAGCGCCACAGCAGGTCGAGATTGGCGCGCGCGGCGGCATCCACGCAGGCCGCTCCACCGAGGCGCAGCCAGACTTGTTCCAGCCAGGTGCCCAGCGATGCTGTAGGCTGTGCATCGCGAATGGCAGGCATGGAAGCAAGCGCGTCGAGCACCCGCGTAGCGGCAAGGCACCCCGCCTGGCTCAGCAACGGCGACCGCTCCGCCAGCAACTGCGGCACGGGCTGGGCAAGCAATGCAGGGTCGTCGGCGCTGGTGAGCCGGCGCAAGTCATCAAGCGACAAGCCGCACCATGGGGCGCGCAAAACACCCAGCCAGGCCACGCGGTCCAGCGGATTGAGCAGCGCACGGGCCAGCGCCAGAGCATCCAGCACCTCAGGGCGCGCGGAGAGCTGCTCGGTATCGATGGCGCGGAAGGGAATGGCGGCCTCGCGCAGGGCTACGGCCACGGGCGCAAGCGCGGAGCGGGTGCGGCCCAGCACGGCGACGCGGTATTTTTCTCCTCGTGCGCGCGCCGCTGCCATGGGAGCAACGTGGCTGCGGATTAGCTCGACCATCTCCGCAGTTTGCGCGGCGCGGGCATCTTCGCGTTCCTGGGCTGTGGCTACGTCGCCGCCTTTGCCACTACTGACCTGGGGCACAAATCTCAGATGCAGTGCGAAGCGCGGATCGGGCCTGGAGCTATCTTCACGGGCCGGCAGCGCGGAAGAGAAAGTAACGCCGCTGCCGTCGTCGTCGGCAAAGATTCGCGCAAAGAGATCGTTGAGCCGCGCAACAAGCGGCGGTGCGGTGCGGAAGTTGGCCAGGAGAGGAACAAAGTCGAAGGGCAGCGGCTCGTCGTTGCCGGTTTCAAGCCCCACGCCGCGCAGCCGCCAAAAAAGTTCGGGATCAGCATCGCGAAAAGAGTAGATGGATTGCATGGGGTCGCCGACCAGGAAACAGGTGCGGCCGGTCTGCTCTGGCCAAGCCGCGATGAGGCCGGCGAGCAACTGGTGCTGGCGGCGGCTGGTGTCCTGGGCCTCGTCCACCAGCAGGTGGCGAATGCCGTCAGAGACGGCCAGCGCGGCGTCGGTGGGCAGGCCGTCGGCATCTTTCAGCACGCGCTGGGCAACCTGGGCCACCTCAATAAAGTCCACCGCGGCTGCCTCGGCAAAGGCCACATGCAATTCGGCGGCGGCGCGGCGCAGCAGCGTAAAACAGGCATGAACAATCTGCCAATCGTCCTCTGTGTAGCGCGCCGGAGGCAGATTGCGTACAGCGGCCAGTGCGGCTTCAAGGCCGGGAATGGCGGCCAGCGCTGCAACGAATTGTGCAAACCGAGTCTTGCCGGCACGTCCGCGCGAAGTAGCTGGAAAGCCATCCGTCGCCTTGAGCCCCTTTTCTGTACGCCACGCGCCTTTTTGGGTTTGCAGAAAGAGGGCAAGGGCACTCAACACCTCGCGGGCCTCTTCCAGTTCGCCGGTAAATGGGGTGCCGGGAATCTCAACGGATTCAGCCAATTGCCAGGGCGAGTTCTTGCCAGGTTCTTCGCACGCAAAGCGCGCCAGTAGCAGCGCTTCTTCGCGCGCGCCGGGAACCTGATCCAACAACTGGTCCAGGCTGGCCAGCGCCTCTCGAACCGCATTGGCAAAGGGCCGCTCCAGGCGCTCGCGCAGGACTTGCTCGTCCAACTCGCTGCGCAGCACAAAGCCGTGCATCCAGCGGTCGCGCACGCCGAGCATTTCCACCAGCAGCTCTTCCATCTCCTGCCAGCCGTTGTCGCGCCACAGCAGCAGAGCCTCAATGGCTGCGCTCAGCGGCTCATCGGTTCCGTCGATCTGTTCCAGGGTTTGGCGCGCGGCGCGGCGGTACAACTCCGCGGGCTGCTCGGCAATTTGCAGTCCGCCTCCTAGGCCGGAGAGCAGCGGCTGCTGCAAGGCCAGGTCGCGGCAGAAGGAGTCAATGGTCGAGATGCGCAACTGCGCGGGCAGGTCGAGCAGTTTCCAGTCCAGGGCCTGCGACCGCTCCAGCACGCGGCGGGCCAGGGCGCTGGGGGAGTTCTTGCGCAGCTCATCCAGAATGCGGTTGCGCATCTCGGCGGCGGCGGCGTTGGTAAAGGTGATGGCTACAACCTGGCCGGGATCGTCTACCTCGCCCAGCAGGCGCAAAAACCGCTCGGTCAGCAACGTGGTTTTGCCTGAGCCGGCCGGAGCCTGCACCAGGATGGAGCGACCAGGGTCCAGGGCCTGCTCGCGCTGGGGCTGGTCGGGCGGCGCCGGTCTGGCAAGGTTACTCATCGGCGGCCTCGGCAAACTCTGTGCTGTCGTCGACGTCCGGATCCAGCGCGGCCTGGTACTCTTGCACGCGGCAAAGCGTTTGCAGTCCGCAGCGCTCGCAGGTCTGCGGATACTCGCGTGGGTTGACCTCGGCGCGGCCGTCAAGGAACTCCCATGCCAATTGCTCGATGCAATTTTTCCATTCGCAGAGCTGTCTGTCGTCGAGCGAATTCTTTACCAATCTATTGTTGCCCTTGAGGCCTTCAAAAAGGGTAGCGGCGACATCGCGCACCCGCCCGTCAAAGCTGCGATCTCCGGCGCGCACCTTGGCAAAGACCAGGCCGCCGGATTCGTCGTTTGGCGCCAGAGCGAAGCCGGCATAGAGCGGCAGTTGCACGTCGTCGGGGCGGGGCAGATCCCAGGCTTTAGGCGAGACGTCGCCGGATTTGTAATCGATGACGAGCAGGGAGCCGTCGATGAGCTGGTCGAGCCGATCGAGGCGCAGGTCGAAGGTGAGTCCGGCCAACGTGACGGTGCGCGCAACTTCAGTGTCAACCACATCGAAAGCGATGCGGGTCGCCTCGTAGCCGAGCCACTCGGTTACCAGGCGCGTGAGGCGCAGCTCTTCCAGTTCCAGGTAGCGCCGCGGCATACGCTCTCGGATGCCTGCTGGGAGCTCATCCCGCAGGACGCGCTGCACATGATTGGCGACAAAGGAGCCGGGCTCAGCAAGATTGAGAAGCTCGCCGTGGGTACGGATGCCTTCTGGCGGCCCACCCCAGATTGCGTGCAACACGGCATGGAGTAGTTGCCCGCGCTGCGCTGCTGTCAGGCCAGCCTGGGCCGGTTCCCAGCCGCGTGCGCCCAGGCGCGCCGTAGCGAAGGCCTTGAACGGGCACTGCGACTGAGCGGTTAGCACGCTGGCGCCGCCCTCCACTTTGCCGGGCGGAAAAGGAATGTGGCAGGCATCATCAAAAAACTCCGTCAGCGGCGCTGAGCAGGGCGGAGCGGCCAGTTCCGGCGGCAAAGGCTGCGGAAAGCCGGCAAACTGCGCCACCAGTGCGGAGAGACGGGCCTCCGATGCATCACTTTGCCGCGCGTAGCTGAAATGCACTTCAGGTGCGGCGGTGAGCAGACGCGATGTGATGGCGCGGGCGAGCTCCCAATCAAGCTGGGCGGTGGCGTGGGGCATTCCCGCCTCGCGTTGCACCTCGGGCGGCAGCAGCGGATGCGTGGCGCCGCTGCCCGGCCATGCGTCCTCATCCGCGCCCAGGAACCAGACCACATCGGCCGCGAGCCCCGCCGACTCAGCCGGGCCGGCAATCTGGATGGGCGCATCGCGGGACTCGGGGGCAAACAGCGTCTCCTCCAGGGCGCGGCCCAGCGCGGAGACAAACTCCTGCCAGCGGACGCGGCGGCCATCAAAGCCCAGTGAGCCGCAGCTCTCCACAGCCAACTGCCAGCGGCTCGCGGCCTGGTGCCCGGCACTGGTTAGCGGACGCTCGCCGGGCCAGCCAACAGTTTGCAGCAGGCGCGGAACCAGCTCAGCCCAGTCCAGCGGACTTTGCCGCCGGTTTAAGCAGGTCTCCAGCAATCGTTGCGCCCCGATCAGGCGTTCTGTCCACGCGACAGGCAAAAGGCTGGAGGTTGCACGCTGCGTGAGGAAGGCTGTCAGCGTCCACTGCGTGCGCTCCAGGCCGCGATGGCGCAACAAGCGCATGGCAGCTCCGAGCGTCAACGATTCCTCTGCGCTGGCAGCCGCGTGCCCGGCGGAAAACAGCCAGTCCAGCTCCTGCTCGGCAAGTGGGCCGGAGAGCCAGCGGAGAACGAGATACGCAGATTTGGCCAGGGCTACTTGGCTGAGAGGGACGCCCAGCGAAAACTCGAAGAGCGGGGCAGATGCCGAGCCGGTGAAGCGCAGGAAGGCGCGTTCAATCTGACCTCGGCGAGCGCTTGCATCTTGCGTCACAACCAGCAGCCGCGCGCGCGGATTGGCGATAAGCTGGCGGCTGCATTCCAGGGCGCAGGCAGCCAGTTCGGTTTGTGCATCTGCGGCGGCATAAAAGTGGACTGTTGCGGCAGGTTCGCCGGATGCGGCCTGCCGCCACTCGCCCCAGGCCTCAAAGAAGCTGTGCTGCGCGGGCAAGATGCGGTCAAAGCCCACTAGCAGCAGCGGTGGCCGTTGCGCGGTGTCGGCCTGGAGAAGAAGCGGGATGAGTTCCAGCGGGAGACGGCTGGGACTGAGCAAACTGCCCGAGCGGCAGGCATCGTCAAAGGCCGTGAGCCAGCAGCTGAAGGCCCCCGCGTCCTGCTGCCAGGCGGCGCGGGCTACCGTGCGCAGAAACCGGGGCGCGTAAGAGCAGAGCAGCTCGTGGGCCTCCATGGCCAGGCCAGCCAAGCGGCGGCGCGGACCCTCCAGCAGCGCGGCCGGTTGCCTGCTCTCGCTCACAATGCTTGTCCACAGCTCCGCCTCCTGCGTAGAGTTCAGCAGCAGCCGGCCATCCTGCGCGCGTTCTTCCCAGGCGGCGCGGAGAAAACTCTTCCAGTCCAGGATGTTGGGCGCGGGCCAGGCAGAGAGCCCCTCGGTCCGGCGGGCACGGTGAAAGGCCGAGCCAAGGGCGCGCGCGGCACGGTCGCTGGCCGCAACCACCAGCCCGTCATTCCTCAGCCATCTGTCGATCTCCGCTTGCACCCGAGCCCCCACTCCAGCGTAATCCCTTGGCCCGGCCCCACAGGGTTGGCGCAGATATTTGGGAAACGCGGGCGGCTTGAGGAGTCAGGGCAAGACTGACCGGGCACCGGCGCGTACCGTGAATCGTCCGAGCCTGTGCCACGTCCAATAGAATATAGATTGGGGCTTTCCCCAGCCCATCTCACCGGAAGCAGTTTCGCAAGAGGTATTTTTGATGGTTTCGTCTCCCGTAATCACGGCGGTAGTGTCGCTCGCAGGCCTTTGCGCTGTCCTCGCCTGGCGCATCCGCGAAGGGCGCACCGCCGTGACCGCAAGAAAGATACTGATTCCGCCGATGGGCATGGCCACGGGATTCTCCATGTTTTTTGTGCCGGCCTTTCGCTTTCCCTTGGCATGGGGCATTGGCGCGTTTCTGATTGGAGCCATTGTGCTGGCCTATCCACTGCTGCTTACTTCGAGCCTGCGGCGCGAGGGCGACGCCATCATGATGAAGCGCTCAGGGGCGTTCTTTGCAGTGGTCATCGTGCTGGCCGCCGTCCGCTACCTGGCGCGCGATTACTTCGATTCCATCCTCTCGCTGGAGCAGACGGGAGCGCTCTTCTTTGTTCTTGCTTTTGGAATGATTCTGCGCTGGCGCGCCAGCCTCTACCTCAGTTATCGAGCGCTTACCAGTCCGGCATTCCCGGCGGACGAAGCTCTGGAAGAGGCGGCGGATTAAAGCGGAACCAGAATGACTGCGCCAGGGCATCCGCGGTCCACGTTGTTGGGTATCTAACCGATCCGTACATAATCGAGACTTAGTTACCGGGCCATTGGGGAACAATGCCGCTGTCGATGATATGAGTATCTCTTATAGGGTTGCGAAAAGTGGCAACTCTTGACATTCGGTGTAGCGGATATAATCCTCCTCACGTCCTAGCATCGCTGCCAATTTCTGAATGCTGATGCGCTTCAAAACTTCGGCTGTGACCGGACGCTTCTCATCCCAGTGAATCATAGATTGGAGGAATTCTTGCGCTAATTTGGAACAGAGTAGACTCTCGATGAAATCGGCCTCTGCTTCAGACCAGCACGGCAGAAAGTAAATAGTGTCATCAAATACGACAGGCGTGTCTTCGATCGGTCCTATCTTAACGAAGTTTAGCTTCTTATAGAATCCAGAAATTGCGACCTTCCAGGGAGAAAAGCTGTAAGGTCCAACGCCGAAGATAGAATAAGCGGGCTTGTTCTTGTAAATGACGCTTCCGCGCTTGCCCAGCAACTCGGCATGGCGTTCCAGGTATTGCCATGTTTTAGGAGCTTTTGTACTGATATAGCTCGTGTCTGCCCCTACAAACCTTTGCGTAACTACCATCGCAGCGCGTGTTTCGATGCGTCCATTCCCAATATCGGAACTCTTGAGCAGGGGGAAAAGAAAGCAGTTCTCAATATTTACAGTCTCGCCCAGTCCATTTCGATAGCCGGATGGCGTTTTCATGAGCTCCATGACCTTAGAGCAGTCATGTTTGATTCCAGAGCGCCAAATGTAGTGATTCTCATGCCCCATGAGATTTCGGTGCTCGTTGAATGTGGCTATATGGGGGATAATATGGCCGTCGAGGAAGCCTATCGTATGAGAGGGCGCTTCGGCTCTAAGCGAGGCAAAGATTTCACATTCGAGTGCCTTGCCTTGTGGTTGGATGTCAAGGACAAAGAAGCAAGCATCAACGGATGCTCCAAAGTAGGCATGTGCATCGAATTCGTAAATACGGGCAGCGCGTAGAGGAATGTTCCCTTGTTTCCAAATGTGGTGCAGGATTTTACGTGCAACGGCAGTTTTGCACAGGACGGCAATAGTTCCTTCGCAGGCATTAAGCCAATCGAGGTAGCGCAGAATCATCCATTCGGAAATATCGAAATTGCTTTTTCCTGTGATTGCCTCAATTCCCATGCGACCGTGAAAGTTAGACTTTTCTGGTAGGTTATCGCTTTCTATAGCGCCGAGGCTGGAACTGGTGACCCATGGAGGATTGCCGATGATCAACCACGGTCCCCCAGCCTTCGTGACGATGCTTCCCCATTCCACCTTGAAGAAATCTCCTTTTCGCAGATCGATTCTGTTGTCGAATCGACTTGCGATAAGGTCAGCAAACCGCAGATGGTTCTCATTGATGTCGATACCGATGAGCGATTTCGAGTCTGGAAAACATTTGGCGGCAGCGCCAAGGAATGCGCCCCGGCCACAGGTTGGCTCTATGATCGACCGCGGCCGAATGCCGAGATCACGGAGAATTTGCGACGCCGTAAGCGCAAGCTCCGGAGGCGTCTGAAAATCTCCGAATTCAGTAACCCTCTTACTCTTGCGTTGCTTGGACAATTGCATTACGTCACCCGAAGAATGCCATCGACGACGCCTGCCTGTTGAATTGCGCGGCCGTATTGAAGCCGCCATTGGAGCGCGTTGGAGATTGTTAGGTATCCTTGTTCCGGCTTTTGACGTAAAAGCAACTCTGCGATGTTTTGAGCTTCAATATCATCCACGGGAAGATTTCGGTCCTGCATAAAGGCAATCAAGTCTTCCGCGTTTCCGTCCCGTTCAAGTATTTCGCGTAGCCCCCGTGTCATCTGGTAGTCGCCCGTGCGAGCCTGTTCAATGAAAATCGTGTGCTTGATATCGAGGCGTCCGGTTTGGCTCGCTCCGTCATCAAATTTCTCATACACAAAAACAATAAGACCGTAGCCGAGGCCATATATCTTCTGTCGGGCAGCCTTGTATGGACATGAAGACTGGGGCTGCTTGATGCTAGTGACCTTAATATCAACATTGATGCTTGGAATGTCTATGCCGGAAGCGGAGTTGCCACCAGCGAAGGAGTATTTCTCCATCAAACTCGTAGTGAATTTATGTTCCAAATACGTCCCCACCGCCTTGCCGTCCGTGACCCCAAAAAGTGCGGGCTCCTCGTGGACGCTCTCCGCTACAGAAAACGTAGCAGCTTCCCCAAGAAGAATATCTGTCGTTAAGGTAGGTTTCATCGCGGAGAAATGCCTCTCTTACGCATTGCGTGAAATCTGGGTGGAACCACGGATACCCCACTATTATTCATCTTAGCGGACAAATTGTTCAATTGTCCGATCCATCGTGATGACCTTCCCATTTCGGTGTTTCCTTGGATTCACAAACTAGAGGGAAGAGGATAGATATGAATCCCTACATCAGCCTTCTGCGGATGAGGTCGAGGGCTTGCTGTGTGGCATAAGTGCGGATGCGGTCGCGGTCGCCGCGGAAGGTGCGCTCCACGCATTCGGTCTTCTGGGCGTCGGAGATGGCGATGTAGACCAGGCCCACGGGTTTCTCGTCCGTGCCGCCCGAGGGGCCGGCAATACCGGTGACGCCCACGCCCATCGTTGCGCCGGTGCGCTGGCGGATGCCCACGGCGAGCGCCTTTGCCACTTCCTCAGAGACTGCGCCGTGCTCAGCGATGAGTTGCGCCGAGACGCCGGCGAAGGCGGATTTTAACTCATTGGAGTAAACCACGACTCCGCCTAGGAATGAGCGCGAAGCTCCTGGAATGGCGGTGATGCGCTGGGCGATGAGGCCGCCGGTGCAACTCTCCGCTGTGGCGAGAGTGGCCTGGCGCAGGCCCAGGTAATAAAGCACGATCTGCTCGAGCGTTTCGCCTTCAGAGGAGTAAAGCCATTCCTCCAATGCCTCTTCCAGCTTGCCTGCCAGCTCGTCCACGCGCTGTTGGGCGGCCGCTGCATTTGCCTTGGAGCAGAGCAGCGTAAGCTGGATGTCGCCGGAGTGGGCCAGGATGGTGGTTTCCACATCGGTGTAGGCGGTGTAGATGGGAGCCAGCAGCTTGTCGGCCTGGGACTCAGGAATCATGGCCGCCTTGAGGGTGCGTTTGGCGATGGAGCGCTTGGGTAGAATGGCGCGCAGGCGTGGCAGGCATTCGGCGTCAAAGAGCGGGCGGCACTCCTTGGGGGGGCCGGGAAGCAGCAGGATGAGCTTGCGATAGCCCTCGAAAGTGGTGTCAAGCCATTGGCCGGGAGCGCTGCCGTTGGGGTTGGCCAGCACGGTAGCGCCGAAGATGACATCGGCTTGCTTGAGGTTATTGTCTGGCATGGGCATGCGCCAAGTGGCGGCGCGTGCGGCCAGAGCTGCCACCTGGGCACCGTCGCGGCGCAGCTTGAGGGAAAGCGCCTCGGCCACGGCCTCACGCGTCAGGTCGTCTTCGGTGGGGCCCAGTCCGCCCATGATGGCGACGATGTCACTCCGGCTGAGCGCGGTGCGGATGGCGCTGACCAGGTTTTTGCGGCGGTCGCCAACGATGGTTTTGAAGGTGACGGTGACGCCGATCTCATTGAATTTCTCAGTGAGATAGAGTGAGTTGGTGTCCTGGCGGAAGGGAGTGAGCATCTCGGAACCGACGGCGATGATTTCCGAATTCATAAGATAGCTTCTAGCTCCTGGTTATTAGCTACTAGAGCAGTTCTCCAATTTCTATGGAGTTCATAGGGGCGTACAAGATGGCTTTTTCTTAGGGAAAAAGCCACTTGGCGATCTTGCTCCCCTATACACCAATTGGAGAACTGCTATAGCCTCTAGCTCTCAGCCTGCGTCGTCTATACCGCCCAAAGCGCTCCATCCCATGCAGCCTGGAAGCAAAGCCATCTACCTCCCTACCACTCTGGCTAGCAGTTAGAAGCTAAAAGAGATGCATTCCTTCCACTCCCAAGTCCACATCATAAACGGCGTCGCTGGTGGCTAGAATGGTGGCGCCGAGCGGAGAGAAGGCGAGCCCGATCAAATTGGTTCCAGCTACCACCAGCGTTGCCTCGCCCTGGGGAGTGATGCGAACCAAGCCGCGCCGTCCGTGAAGGCAGGCAGCCAGATAGATGTCGCCCTCTCTGGAGAGTGCTAGTCCTTGGGGCCGGCCCAGGCCACGATACCAGACAGACGCTTCGCCGTGCGTGTCGATTGCCCAGATAGCGTCGTTGGAGGAGAGGGTTGGGCCTGTGACATAAAGCACGCCGGTGGTGTCAACGGCCAGGTGATAGGCGGCGACGCTTGGTTCCAGCGTTGCGTAGACGAAGATTTGACGCTCTGGATTGATCTTGAAGATGGTGCCGCTGCGGTCGCCGACAAAAAGATTGCCCTCGGCATCGAAGGCGGCTCCGGTGGCCACGCCCATGCCTTCAGCGTAGACACTGGACTCGCCGGACTCGTCGATACGGTAGACATTGCCCTCGGCGCGCGAGGTGACAAAGAGGTCTCCATCAGCATTGAGGGCGAGGCCGGTGGCGTTGAGAATGTCGCTGACAAAAGGCATTCCGCGGCCGTCCGGGCTGATACGGACCACGGAGACCGGGGTTTGCTTGCCGCGCGGGCCGGAGATGGTGGCGTAGATCATGCCGGAGCGGCTGACAGCGGGGTTGGAGACGGGGTGCAGCTCCGCAGAGAGCTGGCGGGCCACGCGCAAGGGCACGGCGTTGCTGGCGCCGCCGGGATTGCGAACCTCGACCAGTCCAGTGGAGGCATCTGCCGGGACGCGCACTGCCAGACGGGTGGGTCGGCTCATCAGCACCTGAGCCGGCTGGCCATCCACCAGCACAGTGGGTGGACCGGAGGCATCCGGGCCCAAATAAGCACCGGTGATCTCGATTTCGCCCAGAGGCATGGCAGCGGCAGGCGCAATATCGTCAATGCGCGGTGCGGGCAGACTTTCAGCGGCGGATTGGGCACGGGTACGAGGCATATTAGATCCAAAGATGTAGCAGAGATGCTACACCCAAAGCATACAACCCGGCCGCCACGTCATCGAGAACGATGCCCCAGCCGCCGGGAAGGCTTTCAAGCTGGCGGGCTGGGAAGGGCTTGGTGATATCGAAGAGGCGGAAGAGTACGAGGGCGATGAGGGCGTGACGCCAGTCGGCGAGGCTGCCCAGAAGGGCGATCCACTGGCCTGCTACCTCGTCGATCACCACGAATTGGGGGTCTTTGCGGCCGCTCTCGTGGGCGACGATGGTTGAGGCGGGAATGCCCAGCAGCAATGTGAGGGCAATGCCGGTCAGGAGCAGCAACAGCAGGGCTTGCGCGGTGGGATGAAGGCCCCAGGCTACGGCTGCCCAGAGGGATACGGCAGCTACCGAGCCCCAGGTGCCGGGGCCGGGCTTGCCCAGGCCCGCACCAAAGAAGGTGGCGACGGACCAGGCCCAGAATGTTTTGTGCGCGGCCGGGGCAGAAGCGGGCAGGTCAGTTTTCATCGTTGTCTCCGCTCTGGCCACCGCTCAGGCCACCTAGATCTTCAAGAACCTCGGGGTCGAGGATAGGAGAGCTGATTTTATACACTCCCATGGCCCACTTGCCGAGGTCGATTTTGCGGCAGCGGTCGCTGCAGAAAGGGAAATCTTCGTCCTTGGGGCGGACCAGCATTCCGCAGGTGGGACAGTGGAGCAGCTTGACGGATTTTTTCTTTGCGGGCATGAACCTATCTCTGCCTTGGAGTCGGGCGATCAATGAATATGGTACCGCGCGGAGGGAATGAAGCGTTGCAAGGGGCTGAGGCGGCACTGCTGTGACCGGCGCAGCGCCCAGTGCGATCTGGTCGTTTATAGGTTGGAGCTAGTAGTGACTAGGCAAGAGATCAAGCGCGCCTTAGCCGTCAAACCGCCATAAGGCCACGCCGCCCAACAGACCGGTTTCATTGGGCACGATCTTGATATTCGGACCCGGCTTGAAATCAATCTTCTTGGTATTGCCGCCGCCCAGGTAGAGGTGGTCCCAGTTGAAGGTGGCGAGGGTTTGCGCAATCGCCTCTTGCAGGAGCAGATTCCATTCCTTTTTGCCGTACTTGTCCAGGCCGCGGCGTCCCAGGTAGTCCTCATAGGTTTTTTTGCGCCAGGGGTGGTGGCCAAGCTCAAGGCCGGGGCACAGGTGGCCACTGGTAAACAGCGCCGCGCCCATGCCGGTGCCCAGCGTCATCGTCAGCTCCACGCCGTCGCCCTGGATGGCTCCATAGCCTTGTACGGCTGCGTCGTTGGCCACGCGTGCGGGCTTCTTCCAGCGGTTTTCCAGCTCCGCTTGCAGCGGGAAACCCATCCATCCTGGATGCAGATTGACGGCCGTCCAGGTGGTTCCGCGCTTGATGACGCCAGGAAAGCCCACCGAGACGCGGTCAAATTGCGGCAGCAAGGTGCGCAGCTCGTCCAGTCCAGCCAAGACTGCCTCGGGCGTGGGTATGGCAGGAGTTACCACGCGCTGGCGTTCGCTCACCGGCTTGCCGGCGGGGTCCAGCAGCATGGCTTTCAGCCCCGAGCCGCCAATATCGATGGAAAGCGTTACGGGCGAGTGTTGGGTGGCGGAAGCGCTGTGCGAGGAAGCGGCGGTGTTGGCAAATATTGGGGTCATCAGCAATGAATTGTACTGCGCAGAGACGGGTTTGTAATGCGCGAGTAAAAGTGTTCTTTTGACGGTCCTCTGCGACGGGCCGTCCCATCCCCTACACTGATCTTTGCCTCTTATGCCTGCCTACTGCGAAATCGCTTTGCCTGTACCGCTGGACCGCACGTTTACTTATGCTGTGCGGGAGGGGCAGCTTCCGCTGCGTGGAGCGCGGGTGATTGCTCCTTTCCGGAACGAAAAGCTGATCGGGGTGGTGACGGCGCTCAACGCCAGGGCCCCGGCAGATTTCGAGGTGCGTTATCTTGAGGCGGTGCTGGATGAAGAACCGCTGCTGAGCGATTCACTGCTGGCGCTGGGCGAGTGGATGGCGCAGTACTATCTGGCACCGCTGGGCGAGGTGCTGCGCGGCATGTTGCCGCTAATGGCTGAGGTGCGGCGCACTGTACTCTACCGCATTACCGACCTGGGCCGCGACGTGTTGGCCGGCAGCATGGATGGCGATTCGGCTGGCTGCCGGGTTTCTAAATTGAGGTCCGGGACGCCCAAAGTCCTATTCGGGAGCGAGCCCTCCGCAAAGCGGCGCGGCAAGCTCTCGCCCGAGGAGCAGGATCTGGAGCGCCGGGTGCTGTCGCGGCTGGCCGAGGGCGAGCCGGTGAAGGTCTCCACGCTGCGTACGGCTACGGCGGCAACGCTGCCAGTGCTGGTCGGGCTGGTACGCAAAAAGTGGATTGCGCGGGAGAATGTGGCCGTAGAGCGCGACGCGCGGCGGATGGAGCGCTTTGCCGTTTTGATTCCCGAGGCGCGGCTGCCGGCGCTGACCGCAAAACAGCAGACGATTTTGGCCGAGCTGGCGGCCTGCGGCGGCGAGCTGCCTCTGGCCGAGCTGCGGCGCAGGGATTTGCCCTCTTCCACGCTGCAAACGCTGGTCCGGCGCGGGCTGGTACGCATCGACGAGCGGCCTGCGGCCTTCCATCTGGGCGGCTTACAGTCCACCGCCGAGCCCTTCCACCTCAACGAAGCGCAGACCGAGGCGCTTGCGTCGCTGGCCTCGGCGCTGGGAGGATTTCATCCCTTTTTGCTGCATGGAGTCACGGGCTCGGGCAAAACCGCCGTTTATCTGGCGGCGATGCAGAGGGCGCTGGACCGGGGAATGTCGTCGATCCTGCTGGTTCCGGAGATTGGCCTGACGCCGCAGACGGCGGGGCTGCTAGATGCAGTTTTTGGGCAAAAGGTGGCGCTGCTGCACTCCGCGCTCACCCCGCAGGAGCGCAGCGATCAGTGGCGGCGTATCCGGCGGGGCGAGGCGCCCATCGTTGTCGGCACCCGCTCGGCCATCTTTGCGCCCGCGCCCAAGCTGGGCTTGATTCTGGTGGATGAGGAGCACGACCAGAGCTACAAGCAGGAGGAGACGCCGCGCTACAACGCCCGCGATGTGGCCGTGATGCGCGCCAAGCTGGAGGGCGCGGTGGTGGCGATGGGTTCGGCCACGCCATCCTTGGAGAGCTGGCAAAACTCGGCACAAGGAAAGTACACGCGCATCGAGATGCGGGACCGGGTGATGAACCGGCCGCTGCCGCAGGTGGAACTGATCGACATGCGGCGCGAGTTTCAGGAGACCGGCAAGGAGCAGCTCTTTTCCCGTTCCCTAGTGGAGGAGACGCGTCAGGCGCTGGACCGGGGCGAGCAGGCGCTGATTCTGCTCAACCGCCGCGGTTACTCCTTTGCCGTCATCTGCCGGGCCTGCGGGGAAAAGCTGGAGTGCCAGAACTGCGCCATTTCACTGACCCACCACAAGCCGCCCGCCGAGGATGTCGGGATCGCCCGCGAAGGCCAGCGGCTGGAGTGCCACTATTGCGGCTACCGGCGTACGGTGCCGGCTCGCTGCCCCAAGTGCGACAGCGAGCACCTCTACTACCTGGGCGCGGGTTCCGAGCAGGGCGAGGAGCGGCTGGGAGAGATCTTCCCCGGCGCGCGCATTGGCCGCATGGACCGCGACACGGTGCGCGGGCGCTACGACCTGGAGCGGCTGCTGGCGCGCCTGCACTCAGGAGAGATCAACCTGCTGGTGGGCACGCAGATGATCGCCAAAGGCCACGATATTCACGGTGTTACGCTGGTGGGCGTGGTGGGCTGTGACCATGCCCTCTCCATGCCGGACTTCCGCGCCGCCGAGCGGGTTTTCCAGCTCATGACCCAGGTCTCTGGGCGGGCCGGGCGCGGGGAGCTGCCGGGGCGCGTTGTCGTCCAGACTTACTATCCAGATCACTATGCGATTGTGGCCGCCAGCACCCACGACTACGCCAGTTTTGTTGAGCGGGAGTTGAAATACCGGCGCTGGATGCACTATCCGCCCTTCGGCGTGCTAGCCAATGTGCTGGTGCAGTCGGCCAAACTCGAGGAAGCTGCCGGGTGGTCGTCTATTCTGGGCACATTCTTGACCAAGACGCTAGACCGCGGAGCGGTGCGTGTGCTGGGCCCCTGTACCGCGCCGGTCGCGCGCATCAAGGGAACGTACCGGTTTCACCTGATTCTCAAAGCGTCGTCGCGCAAGGCGCTGAATGCCACTCTGCGCGGAATGCTTGCGCATGCGGACGAGGCTGGAGTTCCGCGGCGAAATCTGATTGTGGATGTGGATGCGCTAAGGCTGATGTGAACATCCCCAAGAGATCAGGGATCAGAAAACACGCCGGTTGAAGTTCGTGGATTCCCATATCCCAAAAGCAGGTTCTGGGGCACCCAACCGTTTTTGGATAGTCGGAGATGGGCCACCTGCCCTCTATTGAGTCTTGATCCGGTTGGCGAAGTAAAAGCGGAGTACCGTTTCCAGAGTCCCAGCTAGAGCTGGTAAAACGATTGCAAAGGCTTCCTTCGCTTGCACCCATGTTCCATTTCCCTGAATGGTGACCGCCTCAAAGAGAAACGCACCCCAAAAAACCACCAGTGCAAGCGAAAAGAGAACGGTTACGAAGATGCGGAGCCAGTCTTCGGGGGCGATACATTTGATTTTGCGATGCTGCATATTGGGCCTCTCCAGTGTTAGAAAATCCACCTAGAGCGTTTTAGCAAATAGTGTAGACTGTGTTTGGCGAGAGTCCGCGACGAA
>VFSW01000654.1_pt1 | contig 51393 bp, 52 predicted proteins | sample 5358111 | NCBI WGS metagenome assembly VFSW01 (sample SAMN11554181, study PRJNA540505) | mine drainage metagenome | isolation source: sediment from site ElyBrook_90M | place: USA: Ely Copper Mine, Vershire, VT | collected 2017 | reverse complement strand
GTCTTGAGCAGTTCGACAAACGTTGCCGCGGCGATCGGCAACACCCGCCCGCGGCGTGTCGCCAGAAAGAGCCTCGCGTGCAGCAGCGCCGGGTCGATCAGCGGCAGCGCGACCATGTCGCCCGGCGGGCTGACCGCCTTGCCAGGCGTGCGGAACTGAAAGCAGACGCCGCGGTTCATCCGGGCGAACGCCTTCATGGTCTCGACCGAATCCGAAACCAGCCGCGGATCGAGTTCGAACGAGGCTTGCGCCAATACCTGCTCGATCAGGGCGCGCCCCGCCAGCGTCGCATCGCCCAGCGCCAGCGGATAGGCGAGGCAGTCGCGCAAATGCAGCTCGCTGCGCTTGGCGAGCGGGTGGTCGTGAACCATCAGCGCGCACAACGCCTGCGGCGCGGCCGCGGCGATGGCGATATGTTTCCGCGGCGGCGGATGGTGCGTCAGGATCAGATCGACCTGATCGGCAATCAGGGCGGAAACGAGTTCATCCGGCGCACCGATGCGCACATTGAAGCGGACGTTGGGATGCTCGACCTGGAATTTGGTAATGGCGGACGGCAGCAACTCGCCGGCGACCGATTCGACGGCGGCAATGCCGACTTGCCCGCGGACCAGTCCGCGCAGCTGTTCGACCTGCGACTCGACTGCTTTGAGTTCTGAAATCGCCTGCCGCGCATAGGCGAGGAAAACTTCACCGGCCGCGGTCAGGCGGACGCCGCGCGGCAATCGTTCAAACAACGCCGCGCCCAGGTCGGTTTCGAGGTCGAGAATTTGCCGGTTCAGCGCCGACGACGCGACGTTGAGCGTATCCGCCGCCTTGCGGATCGAGCCGTGGCGGGCCACGGCGTCGACGTAAGTCAACAGCCGCGGCGGACGAAGCCGCTTACGGGGATTGGCGATTTTGCGAGTCGCGGGCCGCGCGTGCGGCGCCCGGGTTTGCTGTCTGCTCGTTCCGGGCAACCGGCTCAAAATCGCCTCCGGCGGCGGTGTTTGTGCCGCCCACGGCGGGCATTCTAAACGGTTTTTCGGCGAGCGAGCGGATTTTTCGCTCGCTGCGGCCAGAAATTGCTTCTGGTGACGCTCACTCATCCGACCGCATAGTCGCGCTTGCCGGGCTCCTTCAGGAGGGCAGCGACCATGCGCGTTATGGCATCCATTCTCTTGCTGGCTTTGAGCAGTCTGTTCGCCACCGCTCTCGCCGACGAGGCGGTTACGCTTCGGCTCAAGTGGCTCAATCAGGCACAATTCGCCGGCTTCTACGTGGCGAAAGACAAGGGCTACTACAAATCCGAAGGTCTTGACGTGAACATCCAGCCCGGCGGCCCGGATTTCCCCGCCGTGCAGATGGTGACCGGCGGCAACGAGCAGTTCGGCGTCACCGGTGCCGACCAGATCCTGATTGCGCGGAGCAAGGGCGTGCCCGTCGTCGCACTGGCGGTGGTCTATCGGCGCAATCCGTTTGTGCTGTTCTCGCTTGCGAAGTCCGGCATCAAGGTGCCGACCGATTACGTCGGCAAGAACGTCGGCGTGAAGATTGGCGGCAACGAAGAACTGATCTACCGGGCCGTGCTCGCCAAGTCCGAAATCGACAAATCGAAGCTCACCGAAATTCCGGTCAAATTCGATATTACGCCGCTTCTGACCGGCACCGTCGACGTCTGGCCCGGCTATCTGATCAACGAAGTGCTGGCGGCCAAGGAAAAAGGTTTCGAGGTCAACGTCATCTACCCGTCCGACTACGGCATCGACCTTTACGCCGACACGCTGTTCACGACCGAGAAGATGCTCAAGGAGAAGCCGGATCTGGTCAAAAAGTTCGTCGCGGCGACTCTCAAAGGCTGGAGTTCGGCGATTGCAGCGCCGGAGGAGGCGGCCAAGATCACGGTCAAATACGGCGACAAACTCACTTACGATCATGAACTGGCGATGATGAAGGCGAGCTTGCCGCTGCTTACGCCCGACAGCAAGCCGGTCGGCTATATGGACGAGGCCGGCTGGAGTTCGGCGCAAAAGCTGTTGCTCGGCGCCGGCTTCCAGAAACAGCCGGTCGACGTCGCCAAGGCCTTCACCACCCAAGCGATGCCGACCAACTGACGTCATGAACGCGATTGTCTTGACGGATCGGTTGGACGCCGCCCCGCTCGCACCGTCCAGGCCGGTTCTCTCGATCGAGAACCTCGATGTCCGCTTCGGCAGCGTGGTCGCGGTCGAGAACCTCAGCCTGACGGTGCGTCGCGGCGAGTTCGTGGCGCTGCTGGGACCGTCCGGTTGCGGCAAGTCGACACTGCTCAAGGCGATCGCCGGCTTGATTAAGCCAAGTGGCGGGCTGATCTCGCGCGGAGAGGCGGATTTGCGCACCGGCTTCATGTTTCAGAAGCCGCTGCTGCTGCCGTGGCGGACCACGCTCGATAACGTGCTGCTGCCGATCGAGATTCAGTTCGGCGGCAATACCGCCGGCTCGGCGGAACGGCAGAGTGCGCTGCGCATGCTGGATCTGGTGCGGCTCGGCGACTTTGCGCAAGCTTATCCGCATCAACTGTCGGGCGGCATGCAGCAGCGCGCGGCTTTAGCCCGCGCGCTGATGTGCGATCCGGACGTTCTTCTGCTCGACGAACCGTTCGGCGCGCTCGACGAATTGACCCGCGACGTGCTCAACGAGGAACTGCTCCGCATCTGGCAGAGCAAAGAGACGCGACTGACCATGGTGCTGATGGTGACCCATTCCATCCCGGAGGCCGTCACCATGTCGGACCGGGTCATTGTGCTGTCGCGCCGGCCGGCGCGGCTCGTTGAAGATGTAGCCGTGCGCTGCGCGCGACCGCGGGAGCCGGAAGACGCCGATACCGGCGCGATCATCCGCCACATCCGCGCCATGGTGAGGGGAGACCGATGATGTCACGGGCGCTCGCGCCAATTGCTTTCGGGTTGCTTTTGCTTGTCGCCTGGCAGGCGATCGTCGTCGTCGCCCAGATTCCCGAGTACCTCTTGCCGTCGCCGGCCGCGATCTTCGCCACCGTCGATCGCTCGCTCGCCGTGCAGTTCAGCGTCACGTTCGTCGAGGCGCTCGCGGGATTCCTCATCGCCAGCGTGCTCGCCTTCGCGATCGCCACCCTGTTCGCGCGCTTCCACACCCTCGAAGACGGACTGTTCCCCATTGCGATCGCGGTGAAGACCACGCCGATCGTGGCGATCGCGCCCTTGCTCGTGATCTGGCTTGGCACCGGCTGGTGGTCGAAGATCGTGGCCGCGATCCTGATCTGCTTCTTTCCGGTTCTGGTGAACACGGTCAAAGGACTCAAAGCCGCCGATCTTGAATACCGCGAGTTGTTCGAAACCTTGGGTGCGAGCCGCGCCCAGGAATTCCGCAAGCTCCGCGTTCCTTATTGCCTGCCGTATCTGTTCTCGGCGCTGAAGATTTCGTCGTCGCTTGCCGTGGTCGGCGCCATTGTCGGCGAATTCGTCGGCGCTACGCAGGGGCTCGGCTATCTGATCATTATTTCCTCGGCGCATCTCGAAACCGCGACGCTGTTTTCGGCGATCTTTGCCGCGGCGCTGGCGGGCATTGCCATGTTTTATGCAATCAGCTGGACCGAGCGGCGGCTGATCTTCTGGTCGAGCGGGGACGCGGAATGAGTGGGCGTGCAATTTCCGTTGATGTGGTTCGCATTCCGACCAAAGGTCCCGGCGACGTTTCGGGACTGATGCAGCTGATTGCGGCTGGAAAGATCGCGCCGGCGGCGATCCTCGCGGTACTCGGCAAGACCGAAGGCAACGGCGGAGTCAACGATTTCACCCGCGAATACGCCATGGCGGCGTTATGCGAGGCGCTGTCGCCGCAGCTCGGACTTACGCCGCGCGCCGTCGAAGACAAAATCGCCTTCGTCATGTCGGGGGGTACCGAAGGCGTTCTGTCGCCGCACCTGACTGTGTTCACGCGCACGGTGACCGACACCGGGGATAGAGCGGCGAGCGAGAAACGCCTAAGCATCGGTATCGCCCACACCCGCGACTTCCTGCCGGAAGAGATCGGCCGCAAGGTCCAGATCGAGGAGACGGTCAACGCGGTGCATCAGGCCATGCGCGACGCCGGCATCGATGATCCCCATGACGTACATTTTGTGCAGGTCAAATGCCCGTTGCTGACCAGCGAACGTATCGAGGCGGCGCTGCATCGCGGGCACAAGACAGTGACGACCAGCGCGTACAGCTCGATGGGCTATTCGCGAGGCGCCTCGGCGCTTGGGGTCGCGCGAGCGCTGGGCGAGATCGAGACCGAGATCGAGGAAGACCAGGTCCTGAAAAACTGGGAGCTGTTTTCTTCGGTCGCTTCGGCTTCCGCCGGGATCGAATTGATGCACAACGTCGTCATCGCGATGGGTAATTCGCGCTGGTCGAGAAGCCCCTTCGTGATCGGTCACGCCTTGATGCGAGATTCGATCGATCTTTCGTCGGCGATTGAGGCGCTCAAGAGCGTCGGCCTCGGCTTGGCGGATGCGCGGATGCAGGATCGGCTGGTGAACATTTTCGCCAAGGCAGAGGCTTCGCCGGACGGCGCGGTGCGCGGCTTCCGCCACACCATGCTGGACGATTCCGATGTCGGCTCGACGCGGCACGCACGCGCCGCGGTCGGCGGTCTAATCGGCGGCTTGTCTGGAACCGGCGCCGTCTATGTTTCCGGCGGCGCCGAGCATCAGGGGCCGCCCGGCGGCGGCCCGGTGGCGGTGATCGCGCGGGTGTGACTGCGGCCGGCCCATAACGCAGTGTCGGTTGCGCGCGCTGCGAGCAGCGAATACTTGTATCGGCCGGGTTTGCGCGATTATCTTCCTTGGACCGGCGTCACAAACCCGTAATTGTCGGCGCTCATTACTTCCGCGGAGGAACTCGGATTCATGAGCGCTGAGGAGTTGAAGGCCCTTATCGGTATGATGGGTGAGGGTGGTCCGGACCTGGCGGCACCGCCGGCGCAAGCGCGCGCCGAGTTCGAAGGTTTGCTGAGTAGTGTGCCGGTCGCTCCCGATCTTAAGATCGAAACCGCGAACGCCGGCGGCGTGCCAGGCCTTTCGATCGGCGCGCCCGGCGCACGGCAGGATCGCATTCTGCTCTACCTTCACGGCGGCGGCTACATCGCGGGCTCCGCCAACGGGTACCGCTCGCTGGTGGGCCAGCTCGGCCGCGCCGCCAAGGCGCATGCTCTGGCAATCGACTACCGGCTGGCGCCTGAGCATCCGTTCCCGGCAGCGGTCGACGATGCGGTGACGGCGTATCGATGGCTGCTCGACGGCGGCGCTGCCGCCAAGTCCGTCGTGCTCGCCGGCGATTCGGCCGGCGGCGGGCTCATTGTTGCGACGATGATGGCGATCCGCGACGGCGGTCTGCCGTCGCCGGCCGCCGGTCTTTCGATCTCGCCGTGGATCGACCTCGACTGCACCGGTACGTCGATGACGAGCAAGGCGGCGAGCGATCTGGCGCTGACGAGGGACGAGCTGTTGCACGCCGGCCGGTCCTATCGCGGCGCCACAAAAGGCGGCGGACGCGGCGGGCAATTGGCGCCGCTCACCGGCAATCTTTCCGGCCTGCCGCCGCTGCTTATTCAGGTCGGCTCGGCGGAAATCCTGCTCGATGACGCGACGCGGCTTGCGGAGTGCGCCGGCGCCGCCGACGTTTCGACCCGCCTCGAAATCTGGCCGAACATGCCGCACGTCTGGCATCTGTTCGGCTTCATGCTGAGCGAGGGACGTGACGCGATCCGCAGCGCCGGCATGTTCCTCGAAACACACCTGAACGGTGCGTAGCGGTCTGGTCGGTCCGTCGGTCCGACTTCCTAATCCGCCATGCCGAGCAGCACGCCGCCGTCGATGATCATTTGCGATCCGGTCACGTAGCTTGCCGCGGGCGACGCGAGAAACAGCGCGAGGCCCTGGATTTCGTCGGTCGAAGCGATGCGATGTAGCGGCACGAAACGCGCGAACGCCGCGACCGTGGTCGGGTCGCGCATGTGCCCGCCGGCGATGTTGGTGACGAATGGCCCGGGCGCAATGGCGTTGACGAGGATGTTGTGTTTGGCAAGTTCCAGCGCCGCTTGGCGGACCAGATGCGCGGCGCCGGCTTTGGCGGGCATATAGGGCATGCCGACAATCGCCTCGCCGCGAATCGCCGCGACTGACGTCGTGACGATGATGCGCCCGCCTTTTGCATTCTGTTTCATGTGCGGCACGCAGGCCTTGATCGTCGAGTAGATTGAGGTGAGGTTGGTTGCGATGACCTGGTCCCAGCGCTCGTCCGAAACATTTTCGAACGCGCCTTCGGGCACCCGTTCGCCGGTCATGCCGAGAAAGCCCGGCGGCGAATCGATGCCGACATTCGCGAAGGCGACATCAAGCTTGCCGTAATGGCTGGCGGCGGCATCGACGGCCTTGCGCAGTGCCGGGCGATCGGTGACATCGAGAACTTGAGCGCGCGCGTCGCCGCCCCGATCGGTCAGCCGGCGCACCGCGGCTTCAAGCGACGCCTTGTCTTTGTCCAATAACGTCACCCGCGCACCGTTGTCGGCCATCACTTCCGCATAGGCCAAGCCGATGCCGCTAGCCGCGCCGGTGACGATGGCGGCAAGCCCGCTCACGTCGAACAACTGGGCTGCCTTCATTTGCATTCCTCCCGCGTTTTCCGTTCCTGCGGGAGAGGACAGCACTACGGCAAGGAATGCAATGAGGCCGTCCGGTGCGAGCCGCGTCCGTTCGATTACCGAACGCGTCGCGGCTTATCCGGAAAATCCGCCTCGCAGCGCTCCGGCTTCGCAAACGAGCCCGATGGCGACTGCGGGGACGCCGAGCCTCATTCATGATGGTGCACGGGTCCGCGTGAAGCCGCACGAGAATATTTGTCTGATCCGTTCCGGTCAGGACTGGAGCGATACGGATGCCGCCGAGCGCGGGATGTATCTCGACGATGTCGAGCCGGTGTTGCGCGCCGGCATGGAATTCCTGCGTGACGAAGGTCTCGCGATCGGATGCTTCGTCAATCGCTACATGACGGTTCTCGACCGCGACGGACGGCCAAGTGAAAAAAGCTACGGCATGAGCTGGTGGAACAGCCTCGCCGCGCTCGAGCGCTGGGCGGAATCGCATCCCACCCACGTGCGCATCTTCGGCGCGGCGATGCAGTATCTCTCACGGCTCGGCCCGGCCGCCAAACTCCGACTCTATCACGAAGTCACTGTGGCGCCGGCGGCCGATCAGTTTTTCGAATATATGAATTGTCACGGGCGAACCGGCATGCTGAAGGCGGCGACTTAGACTGGAGCATCGCGTGCGGTCTTGTCCGGTACTTTTCCGGTCCAATCCAGAACATTTGCGTCCCGCATACTGCCGAAGCCGGTTGCGTTCGCTTTGCGAACAAAAAATGGTTCGCTTGAGTTTACGCTCTGCCGCTTTCTTAGTCAGCTTCCGTCACCTTGATTGCGATCGGGCACTTCGCGCCGACCAACGCCGGTGATAATGTTGCTCGCGCGTTGCGCACGTAGTACGCGTAACTCGTGCTTGCGCAAAAAAGCGCGCACGAAAAGGGAGGGGAGCTTTCAATGCAACGGACAATTACGGTGTTGCTTGCCTTGGCTGTCACCGGGCTTGCATCGGCGCTGGCGATAGCGCCGGCTTCGGCGGCGGATGCGCCGAAATGCGGCCTCAACAACGGCAAGGCTGCAACCGGCCAGCCCATCGAAATTGGGGCGATCGTCGGCAAGACCGGCCCGGCCGATTTCAGCGGGTCAGCGCAGGCCGCCGCCGCATATTTCGCTTGCGTCAATTCCAATGGCGGCATCAACGGCCGCCCGATCCATTACAGCATCGAAGACGACCAGTGGAATCCGGAAACCGCGGCTCAGCTTGCCGCCAAGCTCGTCAACGATACCAAAGTGGTCGGCATGGTCGGCAATTCCAGCTTCGTGGAATGTGCCGCCAACGCCAAGTTCTACGAGACCAACAATGTGCTGGTGATCGCCGGCGTCGGCGTGCCGCGCGATTGCTTCCACGCCAAGAACATCGCACCGACCAATGGCGGCCCGCGCATGAGCAACATCGGCGCCGCGCAGTATCTGCACGACGAATTGAAGGTGAAGCGCCTGGTGTGCCTCAGCCTCAACATTCCCAATGTCGGTGATTGGTCGTGCGACGGTATTGCCGCCTACGGCAAATCGGTCGGCATGGAGGTAAAGACCATTCTGTTTGATCCGGCTTCGATGGATGCGACCTCGCTGATCCTCCAAGCGATGGCATTCAAGCCGGACGCAATCGACTTCAACACTCCGAAGGAAGGCGGCATTCCGCTCTACGCGGCGGCCGAGCAGCAGCAGCTGGGCGGCAAGGTCTATCTGACCGCTCCGACTTCGCACTATGACGAAAGCGTGCCTAAGGCGATCGGTTCCTATTGGAACCAGCCCGGTCGCGTTTTCATCGAGCTTGAGCTCGAGCCGCTCGACAAGCACGGCGGCGATGTCGATAACTGGCACGCAGTGCTCGACAAATACGGCAAGCCCAGCGATCAGCGTAACACGTTCTCGCAGGCCGGCTATCTAGCGGCTCTGGCGGCAACCAATGCGCTCCTGAAACTGGATCCCGCCAAGATCGATCGCGCCGCGGTCGCGACGGCTTTCCGCAATATCAAAGATCTCAAGACCGACGTGTCTTGCAGTCCTTGGTATTTCGGACCCGGCGACGAGCACAACGCGATTCATGCGGGTTCGGTGGCCGAGATCGTTGACGGCAAGTTCGTGACGCGGAAGTCGTGCTTCCAGATGATCGATCCCGACTTGGCCGGTATCGTGAAGATGGAGAAGGACCTTCATCTAGCTGATTGAGCCGGGCGTTCGTTCATAGCAAGTTGACGTAATGCCCGATCTCAGTCCGTTCGTTATTGCAGGCCTCAGCACCGGCGCGGTTTATGTTCTCGCCGGTGTTGGTCTTGTTGTACTCTACCGGGCTTCCGGCGTCCTCAATCTGGCTCAAGGCGCTCTCGGCGCCTTGAGCGCGATGATCGCCTGGCAGATCGCGGATTCCGGCGGGCCGCAATGGATCGGCTGGACTGCCGCCGTCGCCGCCTCAACGGCGCTGGCATTGTTTTATGGCCGGCTCATTGCGCCGCGCCTCGCGACCAGCGACCCGATCGTTCGCGCCGTGGCGACGCTCGGCTTTGCGCTGATCATTCTCGGCTTTTGCGAGTTCGTGTGGGGTGAATGGCCGCGCGCGCTGCGCTTGCCGTCCGACAATTTGGGCTTCGAACTGTTCGGCGTGCGCGTGACCGCGACGCGGGCGATCGCTTTCGGGTTGGGTCTCGCCGTAACCGTCGGGATGATCCTGTTCCTCAATCTCACGCGTCTTGGCCTGTCGATGCGGGCGCTTGCCAACGACCGTGAGATCAGCGGTCTCGTTGGTGTTCCGGTCCTCCGCGTCGATGCCTGGGCGTGGGTGATCTCCGGCGTACTCTCCGGCGTCAGCGGAATTTTCCTCGCCAACATGGTGCGGCTGCAGATCATTCCATTGACCTACATGGTGATCCCGGCGGTGGCGGCCGCAATCCTTGGACGTCTGACGTCGCTAACGGCGGTTGTCATTGGGGGGCTCGTCATTGGCGTGCTCGAAGCAGTCGCGTCGCCGTTTCCTGAAGTGTCGGCCTTTCGCTCGGCGACGCCGTTCGTCGTCGCCGGGCTGGCGCTGCTCTGGTACCAGCGCGGCGGCCTGACGTTGAGCCGGATGGATCAGTTCCGCTCGGTCGCCAACAGCCACCAGCCGCCGAGCACGCTGTGGCAGGAACTGCGCGTCGGCATCGTCCTGGCCATCATTGTCGCCATTGCCGTCCCCTATCTTGCCTCGGCTTATTGGCTCAAGACGTTCACCGGAGTCGTCATCATTGCGTTGTGCAGCTTGAGCGTCGCGGTGCTCTATGCCCAACTCGGCATGGTGTCGCTCTGCCAGTACGCCTTGTTCGGCGTCGGCGGCTGGATCACCTTGCGTCTCTATCACGGATTTCACATTCCGTTTGAGTTCGATCTTCTGGCAGGGGGCGTCGCTGCCGCAATCTTCGGCGTGATTTTCGGTTTGCCGGCGTTGCGCATGCGCGGGCTCTATTTCGCGCTCATCACCTTGATGATTGCCGGCGGCTTCCAGGTCTTCATCAATGCAATCGGCTTCCCCGACGGCGGTCCCGGCTTTACCGGCAAGATATATGCGGGCGCCCGGCAGTACATGCCGCATCCGCCATTGGCTCCGAGCGATGGCGCCTATTTCCGTTACGTGGTGGCGGTGGTTGCGGTTGGCTTTGTCATTGTGATGTTGATCCAGCGCTCACGCGCCGGCCGCGCTTGGGCCCTGATCCGCCGCAGCGAGCCGGTGGCGGTGGCGATGGGCGTCAATATCGTGGCCTACAAGGTCGTGGCGTTCGCCATTGCCGGCTTCTTCGCCGGCGTCGCCGGCGGCTTGATGGCGGCCAATGTCGGCCAATTGGACGGACGCGCCTTTCCGGCGAGCGACTCGATCATGATGTTCGCGCTGACTGTAATCGGCGGCGCATTCCATTGGTCGGGGCCGATCTTTGCCGGCTTGTTGTTGCGGGCGGTTCCGGGCCTGCTCACCGACTGGCATATCGACGGCAATCTGGCGACCATGGTGTTCGGCGCCGGTCTTCTGCATGCGCTCATCACCGCACCGCAGGGCGTTTCAGGTCAGGTCGTCAGCCTCGGACGCCTGATCGGTAGCAAGCTTTCCGCCGCGATGCCGAGCATGATGGAGCGGAAGCTGTGATCGAAATCCGCAATCTCACGGTTGAGTTCGGCGGCGTGCGCGGCTTGAACGACGTCACCGCCGACATCGGCGCCAAAATCACCGGTCTCGTCGGGCCGAACGGGGCCGGCAAAACCACGCTCCTCAACGTCATGAGCGGCTTCGTCAAACGGTCGGCCGGAACCGTGATGATGGATGGCCAGGATCTGCTTCGCATCCCGATGAGCCGCCGCGCGGCCTTCGGCGTGCGGCGCACCTTTCAAACCGAGCAGGTCGTCGAAAACCTGACGGTCTGGAATAACGTGGCCGCTGCGCTCGACAATATTCCGACCGGCGGCCGCGCGCGCCGCGATCTCCTTGGCGAAGCCTTGGAGTATGTCGGCATGATCCGCCAGGCGGAGCGGGTCGGCGCTTCGCTCAACGCCAGCGAACGCCGCCTGGTCGAGATTGCTCGCTGCATCCTGGCGCGGCCGAGGCTGGTGATGATGGACGAGCCGGGAGCCGGCTTGAGCGAGAGCGAAGCGGATCACCTGCGCCAAGTGATCGTGGGTATTCCCGAGTTTTGCGGCGCCCAAGTGCTGCTGGTCGATCACGACGTGGATTTGATCTCAACCACCTGCCACGAGACGCTGGTGCTCGATTTCGGCAGCAAGATCGCGTTCGGTCCGACCGCGCAGGTGCTCAAGGATCCCAAGGTCCGCGCCGCCTATCTCGGCACCCTCCTCGAAGAGGCCGCATGAGCCAGGCCCTGTCGGTTTCCGGCTTGACGGTCGCGCGCGGCGGCAAGACGGTCATCCACGGTGTGGATGTTGAGATCCCGCCGGGCAAGATCACGGCGCTTCTCGGCGCCAACGGCGCCGGCAAAAGTTCGCTCGTGCTTTCGATCGCCGGCGCTTTGCCGGCGGAACGCGGCCAGATTGTCCTCGATGGCAAGCCGATCAGCGGGCTCCGGCCGGAGAATGTGCGCCGTCTCGGCGTTGTGGCGGTGCCGGAAGGACACCGCGTTCTCACCGAGCTTACGGTCGAGGAAAATCTGCGCGTCGCCGGCACCGCGCTGAACCGCCGCGAACTCGACGACGCTGTCTACGGTGCGCTGGAGACGTTTCCCGAGTTGAAACCGCGCATTGCCGCGCGCGCCGGCACGCTGTCCGGCGGACAACAGCAGATGCTGGTGCTGGCGCAGGCCATTATCAGCCGGCCGCGCTACATTCTCGCCGACGAGCTGTCGTTCGGGCTGGCCCCGGTGATCGTGGCACGGCTGGTGCCGGTGTTGGAAGCTTTTGCCGCGGACGGCGTCGGCGTTCTGCTTATCGAACAGTTCACGCATATCGCGCTTCGGATTTCCCAGCATGCCTACGTGATGGAACGCGGCCGCATTCGCTTCTCCGGCGAGCCCGACGAACTGCGACGAAATCCGGATATTTTGCACAGCGCCTACCTCGCCAACTAAAAAGAGCAACCGTACATGACCGACCGTTTTGTTGATCGCAACGTCCTCGTCACCGGCGCGGGTTCGGGCATCGGCAGGGCAACTGCGCAACTGTTCGCCGCCGAGGGCGGGCGCGTGGTGGTCGTGGATCAACACGAGGCGGACGCGGAGAAAACGGTCGCTCTTATCAAGGACGCCGGCGGCGAGGCTTTCGCGGTTGCCGCCGATGTGAGCCGCGAAGCCGATTGCCGCGCCATGGTCGAGCGCGCGGTCGCGGCCTATGGCAAACTCAATGTGGCATTCAACAATGCCGGCGTCGGCGCCAGCGGGTTTGCCGTCGCCGACGAGGAGGAGGTCGCCTTTAGCCGCCTCATGGACGTCAACCTGAAAGGCGTTTTCCTGTCCATGAAGTACGAGATCCCCGCAATGCTGGCGGCCGGCGGCGGCGCTATCGTCAACACCGCGTCGGTTGCGGGTCTCGTCGGTGAGCGCGGCATCGGCGCGTACGCAGCGAGCAAACACGGCGTCGTCGGCCTTACCCGCACCGCCGCGCTCGATTACATCGGCCAGGGCGTTCGCATCAACGCCGTATGCCCCGGCGCGACGCGCACGCGCATACTCGCTGACTGGTTTCAGGACCCGAAAGTCGAACAGTTCATCCTCTCGCGGCATCCGATCGGGCGCATAGCGGAGCCGGAAGAGATCGGGCGCGCGGTATTATTCCTGGCGTCTAACGACGCGTCTTTTGTTGTCGGCCAGGCGCTCGCCGTGGACGGCGGCCTGACCGCGCAATAGCAATCCGCCTCGCGAACGATCAAACAAGCCGGCGCAGCGCCGCGTCCAACAGCAATCCGGCAAACAGGATCAGGCCTGCGTCGCGGTCGGATTTGAACAACGCCAGGCAACGGTCTGGATCTGCGATATCGAGCCGGGCGATCTGCCAAGCCAGGTGCATGGCGAAGGCGAGCAGGCCGATCGCAAACACCAATCCGGCGCCGGCCGCGAATCCCGCTGCGCCGAGCAAAATGACGGCGAGCGCGTAGAACAGCGCGAGCATCGGTTTGGTGCGCTCGCCGAACAACAACGCGGTCGATTTGATGCCGATGAGCGCATCATCGTCGCGATCCTGATGGGCATAGATCGTGTCGTAGCCGATCACCCAGGCGATGGAGCCGGTATAAAGCAGCAATGCCGGCGCATCGAGACTGCCGAACGCGGCGGCCCAGCCCATCAGCGCGCCCCAGGAAAACGCCAGGCCGAGCACGATCTGCGGCCAATACGTGATCCGCTTCATGAACGGATAAACCGCAACGATCGCGAGCGAGGCAACGCCGAGTCCGATGGTGAAAGCGTTGAACGAGATCAGCACCGCAAGGCCGATCAGTGCCTGCAGCACCAAAAAGCTCGCGGCCTGGACAACACTGACCTGGCCGGACGGGATCGGCCGCGAGCGCGTCCGCTCGACACTGCGATCGAGGTCGCGATCGACGATGTCGTTCCAGGTACAACCGGCGCCGCGCATCGCAAACGCGCCGATGAAGAACAACACCAGATGGAGCAGGTTCGGGACCGATTTGCCGGCGGCAACAGCGGCGAGGGCGGACGACCACCAGCACGGTAACAGGAGAAGCCACGAGCCGATCGGTCGATCGAGCCGGGCGAGGCGCAGATAGGGGCGGGACCAGGCCGGTGCGAGGGTGTCGACCCAATTGCCGGTCGCATCCGCAACCGAACCGGCCGCCGGGCTCATTTTGCCAGCGGATTGCCGTTGAGCGAATCCAGCGTGCCGCGGCCCGTCTTGGTGTTGTTGCCGGTGTCGACCGACGGGGTGCCGATGGCGTCACTGAGCGAAGGCGCCCGCGGTTTCGCGGCCGGCGCCTCGGTGCAGGCCGCGGTGCGGAATTTCAAGGTCCGTTCGTGATTGGATTTGGCGGCCGTGATCGCCTGCTCGGGAATGCCACACCAGGTTTTGTTTTGTTCGAGGAATTTGACGACGGTCTCCTCGGCGGAGGCAAAGCGTTGCACCAGTGTGCAAATGTCTTTGCGCTCGGCTTTGTGCTCGAGCGCGGTGCGCACCGCAATCGCCTTCTTCTCCGCGTCGTCTTTCAGGCCGCCGAATGCGCTGCACTGCACCGGAGATGTCTGCGCCAGCGCAGAATGGGATCCTATGGCAATGGCAAGGAGCGCCAGCGCCGCGGGGCTCCGCATCATGTTAAGTCCTTTCCCGCTTCCCGTGACCCGCACCTTGCGTCCTTGCGCTTAATGGCTCGTTGATTTCGGCAACACCGCGGCAGAACCATTGGTAAAATGGATACTGCGACGCCGAGTCCGGCACGCCGGCGATGCCTGCTGGCGCGGCAATGCCGCTCATATTATTCATATTTTCTCATGGCCCGATATGACTTTCGCAGCCCGCGTCTGTATGTGAACGTTCCGCTGAAAGAGGGGGCGAGTGTGGCGCTGGATCGGGCCCAGGCGCACTACCTCGGTACGGTTCTGCGCCTGACATCAGGGGACCGCGTTCTCGTCTTCAACGGCAGCGACGGCGAGTGGAGCGCACGCCTCAAAGCGGAGAGGCGCGCGGCCACGCTGGTCGTCGGTCCCAAGACCCGTGCTCAGACCGCACCGGCGGATTTGCACTACCTGTTCGCGCCCCTCAAAGCCGCGCGACTTGATTACATGGTGCAGAAAGCGGTCGAAATGGGGGTCTCGCGGCTGCAGCCCGTGCTTACCCGCCATGGTCAGGTTGCGCGGGTCAACATCGAGCGAATGGTCGCCAACGCCATCGAAGCCGCCGAACAATGCGGCATTCTTTCGCTGCCGTCCGTCGATCCACCCGTATCGCTGGCTCGCCTCCTCGCCGCGTGGGATCCCGCGCGCCGCCTGGTGTTTTGCGATGAAGATGCCGAGGTGACGAGCCCGGTCGACGCGCTTGCCGGAGTACCGCGCTCCCCGCTGGCGGTATTGATTGGGCCGGAAGGCGGATTTGCCGAGGACGAGCGCGCGGCGTTGCAATCGCTGCCGCATGTGGTGCGGATCTCGCTCGGGCCCCGCATTCTGCGCGCCGACACCGCCGCCGTGGCAGCGCTTGCGCTCGTCCAGGCCGTGATCGGCGACTGGAGTTGAGCGGCTGCGCCCTAGTGAATGACGTGCGGGCGGTCCATGCAAACGAAGGTGACGTAGTCGCCGTATTTAGGATGTACGCTCGTCACTTGCGACAGGCGGCCCCAGTGGGCGCAATAGCTGGCGGCCAGTTCGCGGTACGTCCCGCTGATTTCCGGCCTGTAAGGGATGATTCCGCCGGTATCGTTGCCGTACGGCCATGGGTAGCCGAACCATGGGCCGGGGCCGAACAGTCCGGCGAGCGCGATGCCGCCCGTGCAGCAGCTCAACACCACGCTCAGTGCGACAGCAATCAAGGTATTTCTGGCCATTTGCCCGAGTCTCCGCACCACGGACCATGATCTTAGAGGCCTGCAGCAATATTGGAAAGCGGGGTCGCAACCAGCTCACAGCATCGAAAAGGCGCTGGCGACCATGCCGACCGGCCGCTTGTCGGAGGCACTTAGCAGCATCACGCGGCCGAAGCTGGTACTGCTGCCGATCCGAACCACACGCGCGTCGGCGACCACGTCGAAAGTGACGGGCCGCAGGAAATGCGTCGTCTGATCAATCGTGCTCATCGGACGATAGCCATTCCAGGCGGCCGAACAGGCGATCACCATGGCGCTGTCGGCGAGCGCCATCAGCGCTTGGCTGCAGACCGCCTTGCCGTCCGCGCAAATCCTTGTAGAGAACGGCAGCCGTAGTACGGCACCCGGCTGCCAGTCGGGTAACGCTCCCGGCGGCCGAATGGCTTCCACGGTCTCCACCAGCAACGCCAAGTCCAGTACCCAGGGCGGGAAAATCTTGGTCAGGAGCCGCCCTGCAGCCAGCAGGCCAAACGCCGCTTCAGACGTTACGAGCTGGTGCACCTCGCCCATGTCCACCTACCCCGGAGGGTCTGCCGCCCTCTTGACCCGAGCCCGAGGCTCCCGTGTTGCGAATGCCGGCGAAACAAACGCTCGCGGGCGAATCACGCTGCCTTCTCGCTGTCCGTCCACCGACCCGCTCGGCGGAACGGGGCAGACAGCAAGGCCACTCAAATCCACAAATTCCGATTGGCCGCCTCACGCACGCGCCCGACGAATCGGAGGCGACCGCGTACGAACGTTAGCATAATGCCGGTGGATTTCGCGCACGGCGTGACGGTGAAAATCTGTGATCAAAAGAAATCGGGACTCAAATCGTGTCACTCCGCGGAATTTCGCCGTGACGCTCCGGTCGCGATGCGATGTCCGCGCCGTCCACCCTTCACCGGTTTTCGCGTTCCGTCACTCTTGACCGGCAAACGCGGGCGCGGCACGGTTGGTCGGTTCTGCGCAGGTGGCAGGCGCTGGAGGGTCTATGTCAGTTCGGATCGCGTCATTAGCGCTGGGGCTGGTACTGAGCGCCATTTCGCTGTCGCAGCCACGGGCGGCCAATTGGTTCGAAAAGAATTTTTGGCTGCCGGGCCCGGAATATTTTCGTGACATGCCGGCGTGCGATTTTCGCCCGGCGCTCAATCGTATTATCGGCAATTTCCTCACCAAAGAGACGAGGTTCTGGAACTCGGAGCTAAAAATCGTCGGTATCGAGAATATCCGCGAAACCGCGGTGTTGGCTTGGGCGGCGCAATCCATTCCGCGGCGTTTCTGCAGCGGCACGGCGCTGATGAACGACGGCGTGAGGCACCCGATCTATTATTCAATCGGGGAAGACACCGGCATGATCGGCATGGATTTTGGCGTCAACTTCTGCGTTGTCGGGCTCGATCGGAATTCGGCGTACGGACCGGCGTGCCGCGCCGCGCGGCCCTGAACGAGCGCCAAGTTGCGCTTTGTTCAACGCACGCCGTGCCAGGGATCGTATTGCTTGTCCGGCAAATTCTTGAGCACGGAATTATAAGCCTTTTCGTTGGCTTTCACTTTTTGCTCGCCCGAAGGATCCTGGTTTGATCGCCCCGCGGATTGTCCAATCGCCGAAGCGCCCTGCATTTGCGAGGTTTGAGGGGCCATTTGGGCCTGAGCGCTTGCCATCAAGACCGCCATGATCACGCCTGCGATCAGAAATTTCATGGGCTTACCCCCCTTCTGATTTTGGCTCATCGGCTGGAACCCACCATTTTGCTAGCATAGAGATCAGGAGCATTAAAGTCAGGCGATGTTTCTGCCGCACCTGGGAATCGAAATTAGGACAAGCACCGGAACGGACTTGTCGCCACCTTCCCCGAGCGGCAATTTCCCGAATATTTGCGGGGCTTGGTCTTACGGGCCCCGCAATGCTAATTTGTTCTTGATTTGTTCCAGCAATCAGCTTATGGTACCGGCGTGTTAGCGGCAGTCGTGCGGGGGGTGTCATGGTCAAGTTCGTTGCTCGCGCCACGCTGATTGCGTTCGTTATTGTCGCCGCCGTGCTCCAACAAGCATCGGCTCAGGATGCGCGGCAGAACGAGGCGGGACAGTTCGATTTCTACGTTCTTTCGCTGTCTTGGTCGCCCTCATTCTGCGCCGCCGCCGCCGAACGGGAACGCGGGCGCGCGCCGGCGTCCCAATGTGGCCCGCGGCCGTACGCGTTCGTGGTCCATGGGCTATGGCCGCAGTACGACCGCGGCTTCCCGGAATATTGCCAAGTGCCGGCGCCGCGGCTTGATCGCGGCATCGTGTCGTCGATGCTTGATCTCATGCCGGCGCCGCATCTTATTTTCAATGAGTGGGACAAGCACGGGACCTGTTCCGGGCTGGCGCCACGGGTCTACTTTGAGACGGTACGCAAGGCGCGTGCGGTGGTGAAAATCCCGCCCGACTATATCAACCTGCAGGAGCCGCTGAGCGTTACGCCGGCTGCGGTCGAGGAGGCTTTCAAGACGGCAAATCCTGGGCTGTCGCCGAGCGGCATGGCGATCGGCTGCGACAAGAAGCGATTGACCGAAGTCAGAATTTGCCTGTCAAAGGAATTGCAATTTCGCGACTGTGCTGAGATCGCAAGACGCAGCTGCGGCAGGGATCAAGTGCTGATGCCGCCGCTCCGCGGGAGCTGATGAACTATCGCCACGCGTTTCACGCCGGCAATTTCGCCGACGTGCACAAGCACGCCGTCTTGGTGCGGATTCTCGCCCATTTGCAGCGCAAGCCGGGTGCTTTTCGCGTGATCGACACCCACGCCGGCGCCGGCCGCTATGATCTTTTGGGTCCCAAGCCGAGCCGCAGCGGCGAATGGCACGATGGGATCGAGCGGCTGTGGAATATGCGGGGGCAGGGAACGCTGGCCATTGCGCTTGCGCCGTATCTTAAGGCCGTCGAAGCGCTCAATCCCGACGGCAACTTACGCTTCTATCCGGGCTCTCCGCTTATCGCGGCGAGTTTGTTGCGGCCGCAGGACCGCCTCATCGCCTGTGAACTCGAGCCGAACGCGGCTGCGTTGCTTGGCGCGGCACTGCGCGGCGACCGCCGCGTCAAAGCGGTGACGATCGACGGCTGGACCGCGCTTGGCGCGTATCTGCCGCCAAAGGAGCGCCGCGGCCTTGTCGTCATCGATCCGCCGTTCGAGCAAACGGGAGAGTTCGAGCGCCTGTCGGACGCGTTTTCAGAGGCGTACTGCAAATGGCGGACCGGCATCTACCTGATGTGGTATCCGATCAAGGAGCGTAGCGGGCCGGACGCGCTGGCACGCCGGTTGCACCGGCTTGGGGTGCCGGACGTTCTGCGTTGCGAGTTGACGCTCGGCGCGCCGCGCGGCGATGCCGGTCTGGTCGGCTCGGGGCTGATCATCGTCAATCCGCCGCACACGTTACAGCCGGATTTACAGCGCTTTATGCCTGCAATTGCCGGCACATTGTCGCCCGCGGCGGCCAGCAGGGTCGATTGGCTGGCCCAAGAAACCGCGCCAAGCCGCTGACCCGGCGGCCGGGGGATTTTCGTCAACGGTCAGCGGCCACTGTTCCACACGCAAAAAATGTGGCTAATTAAAGCGTTGCTGGCTTAGACGTTCCGCCTCCTGTGGGGGCCGGCGGAGACACTGAGGCCGTACGCGGCCGAAGCCTTGCCTGTGTGGATGTCCAGCCAAGCCGTCGCGCCGTGGGGGCCGGCGGCGAAGCAACACGGGGAAGGAGTTGCTCGATGGCAATGGCCGGTACGGTCAAATTTTTCAATGGCGAGCGTGGCTACGGCTTCATCAAGCCTGATGACGGCGGACGCGACGTATTTGTTCACATCACCGCGGTGGAACGCGCGGGGCTGAAGTCGCTGATTGAGGGGCAGCGCATCAGCTTCGATGTCGAACCTGACAAGAAGGGCAAAGGCCCCAAGGCGGTCAATCTGGTGGTGACCGGCTAGTCGCACGATCCGGAAGGGTGGAAACCCGGTCTTCCTCCCCAAGGATCATGCTTCACTAATTGCGACGAGGCAGTCTGTGCCGCGCGAATGCGGCGCCGGTTGCGCGGCTTAAGGCCGCCGCAACCGGCTATTGTCCTTTCAACGTCGTTTTTTCTACGCTACGGCTTTGACCATGAACCGAGCGATGCCGTCATGATGATCTTGCGTTCTGCCGCACCTTCTCCATTTGGCCGCAAGGTGCAGATCGCGCTGTCTGTGCTCGGCTTCGATGACGTCAAAGTCGAGCCAGCCGACACCATGGATCCGCGCGACGCGGTCCGTGAGCAAAATCCGCTTGGCAAAATTCCAGTCCTGATCGCCGACGACGGCACCTGCTATTACGACTCGCGCGTGATCCTCGAGTATCTCGACGACAAGAGCGGTGGCGGCAAAATCATTCCGCGCCAATCCAAAGAGCGGTTCGCCGCGTTGAGATTGCAGGCGCTGTGCGACGGTTTGATCGATGCTTCGATCCTGACGGTTTACGAAGGCCGCTGGCGCCCACCCGAGCGCCACGAACCCAAATGGCTGGATCACCAGGCCGGCAAAGTGAAACGTGCGCTCGTCGCACTCGAAGCCGCGCCGCCGGCGCTCGATCCCGGCCCTGCTCTTCCCAATGTCGGTCAAATTGCGCTCGCCTGTGCGCTCGGTTACCGCGATTTGCGCTTTGGCGGAGATTGGCGCGCCGATCACCCGCGGCTGGTAGCCTGGCTCAATAGCTTCGCCGCCCGCGTTCCGGCCTTCGATGCGACTGTAGTGAAGGCTTAGACGGAAAGTAACAAAAAAGCCCCGGGATTTTGGTCCCGAGGCTTGACAGCGATCGCTGATGATCGCGACGAAGGGCGATCAGAACCGGTAGTTGACCCCGGCACGAACCAGGCTGGTTGTGAACGATACGTTGTCGACCGGCGCGCCGCAGCCGGCGCCGCAATTGAATTTGCCGAGGTCGACGTAGAGATATTCCGCCTTCGCCGACCAGTGGCCGGCGATTGCGAATTCGAGGCCGGCGCCCACTGTCCAGCCGACGTTCGTTGCGGTCCCGCCGGCCAGGCCCGGCGTGGCGGCATTAATGTTGCCGAACGCACCGCCGCCGGTGACGTAGGGCATGAAGCGGTCGGCCGCATAACCGACGCGCGCACGCAGGGTGGAAAGCCATGAATCGCTGGTCGTGCAGCCGGCGGGGCAAGCGCCGGTGGTGGTGGTGCCCTTGATGCCGCTCCAGTCGATATCGCCTTCGGCGCCGAGTACAGCCGGACCGATCTGATAATTGTAGCCGACCGTGCCGCCGACCACGCCGCCGGTTGCGCTGAACGAACTCGTCGTGTCCCACGCCGAGTTTCCGAACCCGCCGCCGCCGTTCACGCCGATGTAGAATCCGCTCCAACTGAAAGCCGGGAGCGCATAGGGCGCCTTGTAGTAATACGGCGCCCCGCCGGGAGGCAGATCGGCCGCCGCCGCAGCGCCCGCAAGCGCGACCAAGGCTACTCCCGCAGCAAACAAACGCTTCATCTGTGGATCTCCATCGCGCGTGGGTCCACGAATAGTATTCCCGGCGAGCATTGCGTCTAGTGTAGAAAAGACACACAGCGTTTCTTCATGTGGACAATATTGTGTCAAAATTAAACTGCGCATTGTCATCATTATAGGTAATTATGTTTTAAACTAATTCTCATCATGGTTAAATTACTTCTAATTTACGAAGAAGAAATAATATAGCGAACTTCATTCGCCTCGCCGCGCGTGGTTTTCCAGGCGCCGGCAAATCGTGGCGTTGCCTGCTTCCATCGCTGGTTCTAGACCGCTGCAAACCTTACGTTTCCCGGAAAGCGGATTGCGAACGAGTAGCCCGCCGCGGCACCGAGACTTCCTAAATCAACCAAAACGCGGCTACGCACCGAAAGCGCAAGCCGCAACCAGCTGATGTTCGAGCAACCAAGCGGATGAGCGTTCCGAAAAAAAACATCGAACCGGAAATCGAGAGCACCGAAGAGGACGAGGAAGCGTCGCTTCCTCAATCGGACGAAATCGATCTGGCCGACGGCGGCGCGGAGGAGGCCGATAGTTCGCTGGCCGCGGGCCGCGCCGCCATCCTGCGTTACGCCAAGCTCGCTCCGCCCCGGCCGGGCGTGTACCGCATGATCGATGCGCGCGGCGACGTGCTCTATGTCGGCAAGGCGAAAAACGTCCGTAACCGCGTTCGCGCCTATGCGCGTCCGGCCGGCCTCGACACCCGCATCGAGCGCATGATCGGAGCGACCCGCGCGCTGGAATTCGTCGTTACCCGCACCGAGACCGAAGCGCTGCTGCTTGAAGCCAATCTGATCAAGCGGCTGCGGCCGCGCTTTAATGTGCTGCTGCGCGACGACAAGTCCTTCCCCTATATCCTGATCACGTCCGATCACTGGGCTCCGCAAATCATCAAGCATCGCGGAGCGCGCACGCGCCCTGGCCAATACTACGGTCCGTTCGCGTCGGTCTGGGCCGTCAACCGCACCATCAATGCGCTGCAGCGCGCATTTCTCTTGCGCTCATGCACGGATCCATTTTTCGAGAGCCGCACCCGGCCATGCCTGTTGCATCAGATCAAGCGATGTTCGGCGCCATGCACCAATGAAATCGACTTCAACGAGTATGCGGCGCTGGTGCGTGAAGCCAATGCATTCTTGTCCGGGCGCAGCAAGGCCGTGAAAGACGAGCTTGCCGGCGAGATGGAGAAGGCCTCGACAGCGCTCGATTTCGAACGCGCCGCGATCTACCGGGATCGGCTGGCGGCGCTTTCAGCCATCCAGGCGCACCAGGGCGTGAACCCGCGCGGGGTCGAGGAAGCCGATGTTTTTGCGCTCCACCAGCAGGGAGGTTTTGCCTGCGTCGAGGTGTTTTTCTTCCGCACCGGACAGAACTGGGGCAACCGCGCTTACTTCCCCAGAGCGGACCGCTCGATCTCGCCTGGCGAAATCCTCGGCGCATTCCTTGCTCAGTTCTATGACGACAAGCCGTGCCCGCGGTTGATCCTGATCTCGCACGACATCGACGACCACGAACTGTTGGCCGACGCGCTTGGCACCAAAAGCGGCCACAAGGTTGAAGTTGCCGTGCCGCGCCGCGGCGAGCGCAAAGATTTGATCGAGCATGCGCTCGCCAACGCGCGCGAGGCGCTGGGCCGCAAGCTAGCCGAGACCTCCACGCAACAGAAGCTGCTGCGCCAACTCGCCGACACGTTTGGGCTCCCGCGGGTGCCGCGACGCATCGAGGTCTACGACAACAGTCACATCCAGGGCTCAAATGCCGTCGGCGCGATGATTGTCGCCGGCCCGGAGGGATTTCGTAAAAAAGAATACCGCAAGTTCAACATCCGTTCGGCGGAGCTTACGCCCGGCGATGACTTTGCCATGATGCGCGAGGTTCTCGGGCGCCGCTTCAAGCGTCTCGTGGCGGAAGCGCCGCGTCCCGCCGCTATAACAGAGCTTGCCGCGCTAGCCGGGGCGGCGACGTCCGAGCCGGTTCTGCCGCGGGGCGAGATCGAAATCCTGCAATCCGAGCCCGGCGCCGACGAACTGGAATCGCCCTGGCCCGATCTCGTGCTCATCGATGGCGGCCAGGGGCAGCTCAATGCGGCGCGGGAGGTGTTGGCCCAATTTGATGTCGAGGTTCCGCTCGCCGCCATCGCCAAGGGACCGGATCGCGACGCCGGCCGCGAGACCTTCTTTCTTCCGGGGCGCGACTCGTTCAAGCTGCCGCCGCGCGATCCGGTGCTTTATTTTGTCGAGCGGCTTCGCGATGAAGCGCACCGTTTCGCGATCGGTTCGCATCGCGCCCGCCGCATGCGCGATCTGCGCGAGGCCGGCCTGCAGGAAATCGCCGGCATCGGGCCGACGCGAAAGCGCGCCTTGCTGCACCACTTTGGGACGCTCAAAGCGATCGAGCGCGCCTCGGTCACGGATTTGATGCAGGTTGATGGTATCAGCGCGGAAACCGCGCGGCGCATTTATGAATTTTTCCATGAGGGAGCGGCGTGACCGGAAATCATGGCGTGATCGGAACCCGCAGTGACGGACCGGCGGGGGCATCCGGTGTGCAAGCCGAAACGCAGGCATGCGGCGAATGGCCCTGTCAGCCATGGCGCCGCGGCGTTAAGGTGCGGATATGAATTCGACAACCACGACGACCGGCCGGCTGCGCAGGGGTCCGCTCGCGCTTCCCAATGTGCTGACCTATGGCCGTATCGTTGCGATACCGATCGTCGTCGGCTCCATGTTCTGGCAAAGCATCCTCGACGGTCCGCTGTGGCTCCGCTGGATCGCGCTCGCGTTTTTCATCGCCGCCGCGATCAGCGATTTCCTTGACGGTTATCTTGCCCGCATGTGGGATCAGCAATCTTCGCTCGGCCGCATGCTCGATCCGATCGCCGACAAGCTCCTGGTATCGTCGTGCCTGTTGATGCTTGCCGCCGAAGACACCATCCGCGGCTGGTCGCTGTTCGCCGCCATCGTCATCCTGTGCCGCGAGATCCTGGTCTCGGGCTTGCGCGAATATCTTGCCGAGTTGCGCGTCAGCGTTCCGGTGACCCGGCTCGCCAAGTGGAAGACGACACTTCAGCTCATTGCCGTCGGGTTTTTGATTGCCGGCGATGCGGGCGATGCGGTTTTCCCCCCGATCACGTCCATCGGCGTCATGCTGTTGTGGCTCTCGGCGTTACTGACCATCTACACCGGATGGGATTATCTGCAGGCGGGGCTGCAGCATCTGAGCCGGGAGGATGCGTGAAGCTGCTTTATTTCGCCTGGGTCCGCGAGCGCGTGGGCAAGCCCGAGGAACAGATCGATCCGCCCGCGGGAGTAGCCACCGTCGGTGAACTGATGGCGTGGCTCGCGGCGCGCGATGAGCAATATGCCTACGCGTTCGAGAATGCCAAAGTGATCCGTGCGGCCATCGACCACCGGCATGTCCGTCCCGAGGCACCGATCGCCGGCGCGAGCGAGATTGCGTTTTTTCCGCCGATGACGGGCGGTTGAAGCCATGGCATCGACCACGACCATCCGCTTGCAACGCGAAGCGTTCGACGTCGCCGCCGAAACCGCAGCGTTAACGCGCGGCCGGACTGATATCGGCGCGGTTGTAACCTTTACCGGAATCTGCCGCGCCGACGAGAACGGCGAGCCGATTGCGGCGCTTACGCTGGAACATTATCCGGGCATGGCCGAAGCGGAGATCGCACGCCATGTTGAAGAGGCGTATGCGCGCTGGCCGCTTCTTGGCGTGACCGTGATCCATCGCTACGGGCGAATCGAGCCGGGCGAGGTCATCGTCGTCGTCGCCGCCGCATCGAGCCGTCGCCAGGCGGCGTTTTCGGCGGCGTCCTTCCTGATGGACTATCTGAAAACGCGGGCGCCGTTCTGGAAACAGGTAGAGGCGCCGACCGGCAGGGCGTGGGTCGAAGCCAAGAGCGCCGATGACGCCGCGGCGGAGCGCTGGTCGCCGCTGCCGCGCGAAACCGCGAAGTAGTTCAGCACTCACCCGATTCGCTCAATATGGCAGCGCTTCGGCGTTGGCAGGGCGCGATGAGTTGGCTACCTATGCGGGAAGGAGATTCCCGATGGCGCGAAGCCCGACGAAAAGCGTAGGCATTCAGTCGGTCGAGGTCAGCGCCGCCCTGTTGCGAGCGCTCGCCGAAACGTCCGGTCCGATGACGCTCACCAGCCTGGCCAAGCAGGCGCGGATGAGTCTGAGCAAGGCGCACAAATATCTCGCCAGCTTCATTCGTATCGGTCTGGTCCGGCAGGATAGCGTTTCCGGCCGCTACATGCTGGGCCGCTTTGCCGCCGAGCTTGGCTTTGCTGCCATGCGCAATATCGACGTCGTGGAGATTGCGCAGGAGACGCTCGACTCGCTGCGCGACCGGCTCGACACCACCGCGGCGCTGTCGGTCTGGGGTTCGCAGGGGCCGACCGTCGTGCGCAAGGCGCTCAATCTCCAGCCGGTATCGCTGCTGGTTCAGCTCGGCACGGTGACGCCGTTGCTGACCTCCTCGACCGGCCGCGTGTTCGCCGCTTACCTTGACCGCCGCAAGACCAAATCGATGATCGACCGTGAACTGGCGGACCGCAAGGGTGCGGCGGCGCGGTCCGGCCTGCGCTCGATGGCTGATGTCGAGAAGCTGTTGGCCAAAGTTAAAAAGGACGGCATGGCGGTTGCCGTCGGCTTGATGCATCCGGGAGTCATCGGCATGAGTGCGCCAGTGTTCGACATTGACGGCGATGTCATCGCTACCGTCAACTTGGCGGGCATGGACGGCATCATCGACACGCGGCCAAACAGCGCCGCGCGCCGCGCCCTCCGTGCTGCCGCCGCGGATTTAAGTCATCAGCTCGGCCGCCATTCGACCGACTGAAATCGGGATGGCGGGCACCGGGCGCGGTGGCGGCTCAGGCTTCTCCGCGCTTTAGCTTCTCGAACGCCGCCTTGATCGCAGGCGCCAGGCAAACGATCTCCATCAGCGTCCCGACCGGATGATCGACGTCGAAATAGGCAAAGCGCGTTTCGCCGTTTCGTCCACTTTGAACGAGCTTGAAGCCGCGGCCGATCATGTCGGCAACGCCGGCGTTGTAGTCGTCCGACAGGATGCCGAGGTGATGGACGCCGCCGTTCGGATTTTGTTCGAGAAATTCGGAATAGGTGCTCGCGCCGGAGAGCGACTGGATCAGTTCGATCTGCACGTCGCCGGCATAGCCGAAGGCGATGCTGTGGCGGAAATCGCCTGGCTTGCCGCGATAGGTCTGCTCCTGGCCCTGGATGTCCTCCTTGACCAGGAAGCTCGGCACGCCGAGTTTCTCCTTGAAGAAGCGGACCGACGCGTGGAGATCGGGCACCACGTAGCCGATCTGAAAGACATTGCCCGCCAGCGTCTGAGCCAGTTGCATTGTTTCCGCCTCCCGTTGGTGGTTTCGCGGAGTGTAGGGCGCGAGACCAAGTTTCTCAATAGTAAAGTACTTTCCAACCGTCCGAGCGGTGTCAGATCGTGCCCAAATAGGACTGCCGGATAATGTCTGACCGCAACAAACGCTCGCCCGAGCCTTCGGCGGCGATCGATCCCCGCTCCAGCACGTAGCTGTAGCTGGCGATCCGCATCGCCTGGCGCACGTTCTGCTCGACCAGCAGAACGGAAGTTCCCGAGACGTTGATGTCGCGGACGATTTTGAACAGCTCGGCGACGATCTTCGGCGCCAGGCCGAGCGAAGGCTCGTCGAGCATCAATAGCCTCGGCGCGCTGACCAGCGCGCGGCCGATGGCCAGCATCTGCTGCTCGCCGCCGCTCATGGTTCCGGCGAACTGCCACCGGCGCTCGGCAAGGCGCGGAAATAGCTGCATGACCGTGTCGACGCGGCGGCGCCGGTCGCTGCGGCCAACAAGGAAGCCGCCCAGTTCGATATTTTCCTCGACCGTCATGTCCGGAAACAAGTGCCGGCCTTCGGGCACCAGCGCGAGACCCTTGGCTACCCGATCCGACACCGAGGCGCGGGTGATGTCCTCGCCGTCGAATTCGACGGCGCCGCCATTGGCGATGCCACCACCGCTCGCCTTAACGAGCGTGGTCTTGCCGGCGCCGTTTGCGCCCACCAGCACCGTCAGCGCGCCTGGCTCAACCGCGAGGTCGACGCCATGGACCACCGTGAGACCATCGTAGCCGGCGCTCAGTTGGGTGACCTTCAGCACGGTCTACTCCGCACTCGTCTCGCCGAGATAGGCGTCGATCACGGCGCGATCTTGCGCCACATCTGCGGGAAGGCCATCGGCCAGCACCTCGCCGTGGTGCAACACCATCACCCGGTCGACCGCGCGCATCAGAGTGCTGACGTTGTGCTCGATCCAGATAACCGAGATGTTCCGCTCCCGCCGGATGGATTGAATCAGAGCGGCCATCGCTTCCGCCTCGCTCTGGGTCAGACCGGCGGCCACCTCATCGAGCAGCAGGAGGCGGGGATTGGTGGCAAGCGCCATGGCAACTTCCAGCAGCCGCTGCCGGGTCGGCGGCAAGCTGCCGGCCGCCACTTGCACCTGTTCGGCGAGCCCAAGGCGCGCCAGCAGGCTGTCGGCTTCAGCGCGCGCGTCCGCCGCACGCCCGCCGCGGCGCCATGGAAACCGCAGGCCGAATTGCACGTTTTCCCGGACCGTCAGGTTGCGGAACACCCTCGCGGTTTGAAATGTCCGGGCGATGCCCAGGCGATTGAAGACATGGGCCGGCCGCCCGGTCAGCTCGGCGCCGTCGAAGCTGATAGCGCCTGCGGTCGGCGGCGCGATCCCGCTCATGACGTTGAAAAGCGTGGTCTTGCCGGCACCGTTTGGGCCGATAATGCCGACGAGCTCGGATGGCGCGGCCTTAAAGTTCACGCACGACAGCGCCGAGATGCCGCCGAAGCGGATTGTCAGATCGCTGAGTTCGACGAGCGCGTCAGGCATGCTCGCTCCTCGCGCTCCGGAGCGTGCGCAGCCGGTTTGAATTGAAGAGGCTTGCGAGGCCGTTGGGGACATACAGGACCGACAAGATCAGCAACACGCCGAGCAGGATCAGGTAGTAGCTGGCGAAGTTCAGCCGCAGCGTTTCCTGCAACAGTCCGAACACGACTGCGCCGAGGATCGGTCCGATAAGCCTGGTCGGGCCGCCGATGGTGGCAACCAGCACGGTCTGAAACACGATGAACGGGTTGAAGACGATCTGCGGCTCGATATAGGTCCAGCGCACCGACATCGCCGCACCGATCGCGCCGGGAATGAGCGCACTCAGGCAAAAACCCGCGATCTTCGCGTTCCTGACGTTAAGACCGAGCGTTGACGCGCGGCCTTCGTCGCTGCCGATCGCGCGCAAGGCGGCGCCGAAATCGCTCCGGGCGACAAGCCAGTAGAGAGCGGCGGCGAGCACGGCCAGCGCCAGGACGGTCCAATAGATGATCGACAGTGGCGGTGCGCCCATCATCAGCCGGCCGACCGTGCCGAACTCGGACTTCTCGATGTACATGATCAGGTTTTTCAGGAGTTCGCTGATCCCGAAGGTCAGGATCGCGAAATAGGTACCGCGGAAATGCAGCACGCACAGGCCGAGCACCAGCGCCAAGAGCGCGGCGACCAGCGCGCCGGCGGCAATGACGAAAGGCCACGGCCACGAGCCCAGCACGATGGCGCAGGTGTAGGCGCCAACGCCGAAGAAGGCCGACGTCGACAGCGCAACGTAGCCGGTCGCGCCACTGAACATCGACCAGCTCAGGGCCAGACCGGCGAACATTGCGATCGACAGCGTCAACGACAGCACAAAGGTTGAGGCGACCAGCGGCATCGCCGCAAGGCAGGCGATGAGCACCGCGCCCGGAATCAAAGCCGTTCTCATCGCGCGAACAGACCTCTCGGGCGCAACAGCAGCACCAGCACGAACACCGAATACGACAGCAGGATCTTCAGCGACGGGTCGGTGAAGTAGACGCCGAAGCTTTCGACCAGCCCGAGGAGAACGCCGCCGATCATGCTGCCGGTCAGGCTGCCGAGGCCGCCAAGCGTAATGACGATGAGCGCGGTGATCAGATACGGCGTGCCCATGTCCGGCGATATCAAATAGATCATCGACAGCAGCGAGCCGGAAAGCCCGGCGAGCGCCAGGCCCAGCGCGAAGCACAAGGGATGCAGGGTCCCGGTGTTGATGCCGACCAGCATGGCGCCGAGCGGCGCCTGCACCATGGCGCGAATGGCGCGGCCGAGCAGCGTGAAGCGCAGCCCGAGAATCAGGCCGGCGCTGAACAGGATGGCGAGCAGCAGCACCAGCAGCCGGTTGGCGGTAAATACCACGCCGCCGAAATGCAGGCTGTCGGTCATGAAGTCGTAGCCGTGGAGGTCGGCGCCCCAGATCAGCACCGCTGCATTCTGCAGGATGAACAACAGGCCGAAGGCGACGATCAGGCTCTTTTCCTCCATCACATCAAGGTTCGGGGAGATCGCCGACAGCCGGCGGAAAATGGTTGCGTGCAGCAGAAGGCCCAGCGCGAACATCGCGGCTGCCGAAACCGGAAGAAACCACAACGGGCTGGCGCCGGTTGCGACTTTGAGCGTGTAGGTGACGAAGGCGCCGATCATCAGGAACTCGCCGTGGGCGATGTTCAGAATGCGCAGCATGCCGTATTGCAGATTGAGCCCCATCGCGATGATGGCGTAGAGGCCGCCGAGGAGCAGGCCGTTCACCACGAGGTCGGCAAACAGCGAGGGAGAAGCGAATAGGGCCGCCATGCCTCGCCGCGCCTTCTTGCTCTGGTCGGAGAAGATTCTTGGTCACTCGGCGCCAAGCCGCGATCCGCCGGTAGCCGGCGGATCGTGCCGTGGCTAGTCTTTATACGATTGAGTGATGCGATTCCGCGAAACCGGAATTATTTCCACTCCGGCTTCGGGTAAAGCGGCGGCTTGGTCGCAGTTGCAGCCGGCCAGATCAGCTCGTAGCTGCCGCTTTGCCACTGGCTGACTGTGCCGCTGTCGCGCGCCAGCATGCCGTCCTTGTAGGATATCTTGCCGAGCAACGTCGTGAACTCGTGCGAGGCGATGTAATCGCGGATCGCCTTGCGATCGAGCCCGGCGTTTTCCACCGCCTCTTGCAGAGCCTGCAAGCTCGACCAAACAAACCCGGTGGTGTCGCGGTCGGGCTCCTTGTTGAAGCGCTTCATGTAGGCGTCGCGGTAATTCCGCTGCATCGGCCCCTCGCTCGGTGTCCAGGTGCCGAAGCCGATCATGCCGTCCGCGGCGTCGCCGAAGCGTTGTTTGAAGAACGGAAACGCCGGGCCGATAGCGACATAGAACAGCTTCGGATTAAAGCCGATCTCCTTGGTCTGCGTCGTCATCAGGAAGCTTTCGGCGGGATAGGTCAGGCCGACGAGGGCGTCGGGCTCCCTGGCCTTGAAGTCCTTGAGCACCACCGAGAGATCCTTGGTGTTCGCCGGGAAACTCTTTTCTCCGACCACGGTGATGCCGCGCTCCTTGAGCATCGGCAGCATCAGGTTATAGCGCTCGAGCCCGAACAGATCGTCCATGTAGCCGATGGCGACAGTCTTGACGTGCTGCGCGGCCATCAAATCGACCAGCGCTCGGGTTGATTGCTCGGACGTCCAGGACGCCCCGAAGAAGTAGGGCATCTTCATGTCGAGCAGTTTCTTCGGGCTGCCCGTAGTCGACAGGAACGGATAGCCGTATTTGTTTGCCAGCGGCCCGACGGCAAACGCGAAGTTCGAGCCCCACGGCGGCAGGATCAGATCGACCTTGTCGTCGGCCATCAGTTTCTCGTAAGTGCGCACCGACGTCTCGACGTCGCTCTGGTCGTCGTAGCCGATCAGCTCGATTTTGCGCTTTTGTCCCTTAACGTTGAGGCCGCCGGCGGCATTGGCCTGCTCGGACCACAAGGTGTAGTTGGCTTCGACACCGCCCTGTGCGGCGACTGCGTTCGGTCCGGTGCGGGCCATTGAAAAGCCGACGCGGACCGGAGCATCCTCGGCGCGGAGCGGCAGGGCGGCGAGCGCCAGCAGCAAAACGAGGCCGCTGCCGATCGCGAAGAATGGCGACCAGATAAACGATGCCGCGCGGGGGGCGAGCGTGGACATTGCGAATTCCTCCCTTGGAAATAAGTTTCTTGAACGCAGACTAGACGCTTCGAACCGCAAGTTCAATGGATCGCGCGGGTCGGTCCGGTGTGTGACCTTTTGGGCGCGGCCGGTTCCGCGCCGGCCGCATGGCGCGGCTCATGTGCAAATAATCCCGATCCCCGGGTTCGGCATCGCCGGCGCGGGGTTAAACGCGGCTTGATCGGCGTAATCAGCGCGAAGCCGGCGCCTGCCACTTGTCGTAATAAAGTTCGTCGACGTTCACAGTCCGGCCATGGCCGCGGGCCGGGCCGCGCGGCAGCTTGTCGGCGCCCTTGAAGCCTTTTTCGCAGTAGAGCTCGATCAGGTTGCCCGACGGATCGCGGAAGAACATCAGCGCCTCGACGCCCATGCGGGTCCAGAAGATCGTGCTCGGTATGCCGCAGCGCTTCAGCCATTCCTTCATCTGCAGCATTTCCTCACCGCCGGCATGGAAGGCAAAATGCGGATACTCGGCGCTGCGCTCCACGTAGGAACAGCCCTCGGCGCCGATGCCGATGGCCGCATCGGCAACCTGGATCGAAGCAAAAAACGGCTCCTTGACCCGAACCCTGCCGCCCATCACTTCGGTGTAGAAACGAATGCCTTCCTCAAGATCGCGGCACGGAATGCTGACGTGATGAAACGACTCGAACTGGGGCGGTGCATCGACGCCGGCAGTCTTGGTGGCGCTCTCGGACATGTATTCCTCCATAGGAAATCGCTTTATTTTTTCAGTTTGGGCCAGCACGGCCGAATTTTCAAGGGCTGCCGAAAAGCGCCGGGCGCGCGACATCGTTCGCGAAGTTTCCTGCGCAGCGATCGTGCCCGGCGACGATGAGTTCATGCGGACGGCCCTGCCGGGTCGAGCGGCCGCCGCTGGCGCCGGCGCCGGCCCGGCGAACGTTGAGATATATCAAGGCGCTGGCGCCCATCGGCGGCTAGTGATTTTTATCCGGGTACTCGTTCACGAAGGGTCCGAACCTGCATACCCCCGTCGCTGAAATATCCGCGAAATATGTCGGGGCACCGTCGCATGCGCCGCGCGGCAGTTTTGCGGCGCTGAGTATCGGCGCACTGGGCATTGTGTATGGCGACATCGGGACTTCGCCGCTTTACGCCATGGACCAACTGTTCCTCGGCCGCGCCGGCGCCGGGCAAACGCCGGCCGATGTGCTTGGGGGCGTGTCGCTGGTGATCTGGACCATCACCGTCATTGTCGCGATCAAATACGCTATTCTGGTGATGCGCGCGCAGAACGACGGCGAGGGTGGCCTGTTCGCGCTTTACGGCCTGCTCCACGGCGACAAGAAGCGCGGCACGACACTGGTGCTGTGGGCGCTGATGCTGGGTGCTGGGCTGCTGTTCGGCGATGGTATGATCACGCCGGCGATCAGCGTGCTCTCGGCGGTCGAAGGGCTGCAGGTGGCGGCGCCGGGGCTGGCCGGCGTCGTCATACCCGTCACGATCGGCCTGCTGGCGGCGCTGTTTGCCATCCAGTTCAAGGGAACCTCGGGCATCGGCATCGTGTTCGGTCCGATCCTCGCCGTTTGGTTCGTCGTCATCGCGGTGATGGGAGCGTGGCAGATCGCGCAACACCCGGAAATTCTCGCGGCGTTTAACCCCGTTCATGGCACGAAATTCCTGGCGCACGCCGGCTGGTTTGAAGACCTGCTGATACTGAGCGCGCTGATACTCGTGGTTACCGGCGGCGAGGCGATGTATGCCGACGTCGGCCATTTCGGCGCGCAGCCGATCCGGGCGAGCTGGTTTGGAGTGGTCTATCCGGCGCTGCTGCTCAACTACCTGGGGCAGGGCGCCTACCTGTTATCCGGCGCGCCGATTGCGGGCGGCAAACTGTTCTATAGCCTGGCGCCCCAACCGCTGTTGTTCCCGACCATTCTTCTCGCCACGGTCGCGACCGTCATCGCTTCGCAGGCGTTGATTTCAGGCGCGTTCTCGCTGATGTCGCAGGCGATCCACCTGGGTCTGTTTCCGCGGCTCAAGCTGCTGCACACTCACGATCGGCATGCCGGTCAGATTTACATCCCGTTCGTCAATTGGTCGCTGCTTGCCGGATGCGTTCTGCTGGTGGCCGCGTTCGGGTCGAGTTCGGCGCTGGCGGCGGCCTTGGGTCTCGTCGTCTCCGGCGTCATGGTCATCACGTCGGTCGCGATGTTTCGCGTCGCCCGGGTTTACTGGAAGTGGGGACCGATCACGACCAGCGTGGTGTGGGGCGTGCTGCTCCTGGTCAATGCCGCGTTTCTGGTCGCGTGCTCTTTGAAATTCCTCGAAGGCGGCTTCGTGCCGCTTTCGATCGGCGCGGTGCTGTTCCTGGTGATGGCGACCTGGCGCTGGGGCCGCAAGGCCACCTTTGCCGCCTACGCCGCCAAATCCACCATGACCATGGCCGAGCTGGTTGCACTCCATCGCAGGTGCAAGGTTTTTATGGAACGCAACGCCGTGGTCATGGCCGCGCGGCCGGTGCACGCGATGACCGATCGTGTTCCCGCCATTGTCGAAATGTTGTGGGAGCGCCACGGCATTCTGCCGCGGAATTTGCTTCTGGTCGAAGTGGCGCACCGCAAGGTTCCCTACATCAATGACAGCCGCTATCGGGTGACGGTGTTCGATCGCGATCATAACCGCGGCAGCATCATCGCAGTCGAACTTAGTTTCGGTTTCATGGAGGAGCCGAACGTTGAGAAACTGCTGGAGGAGATGGCGCAGCATAAGGAAATCGCGCTGCCCACCGACCGCCACCGCTGGATCGTGCACGCCTCGCAGGAAAATCTTCTGCCGTCGCGGCGGATGGACTTGCTGCGGCGCCTGCGGTTCCGGCTGTTCCTGTTCCTGCGTCTGGTTTCGCAACCCGCTTATTACTATTACGGGCTCGGCGACGAACAGAAGCTTTCGGTCGAGATCATCCCGGTGCGCCTGCGCTAGAGCCTGTCTCGTAGCAAGGTGCCGGCCGCCAGTTGGGATATGGTGCCGGCTCCATCAGCGAGGCGTCCTGACAAAGCCATGCCCGATCTCGATGCCGTGATAATCGGAGCCGGTCACAACGGGCTCGTCTGCGCGGCCTATCTCGGCATGGCGGGACTGCGCGTGCGCGTTGTTGAGCGTCGCGGCGTGGTCGGCGGCGCCGCCGTCACCGAGGAATTTCATCCCGGCTTTCGCAACTCGGCCGCGGCCTACACCGTGAGTTTGCTGCAGCCGAAAGTCATCCGCGACCTCAAATTGCACCAGCACGGCCTGCGCATTGTCGAGCGCCGCGCGCAAAATTTTTTGCCGCTGCCGGACGGTCGCTATCTCCTCACCGGGGAGGGACGCACCGAGCGCGAGATTGCAAAATTCAGCGCCGCGGACGCCGCCCGCTATCCGGCCTATCAGGCCGAGATCGGCCGCGTCGCCGGTGTCTTGCGCGATCTTGTGCTCAAGGCGCCGCCCAACGTGAGGCTCGACAGTTTCAGCGCTGCCGCGCGCGATCTCGGCAAGCTCGCCGCAATCGGCAAGCGGCTGTGGCAGGAGGACAGTCTCAAGTCGGCGTTACGCCTGTTCCGCCAATCGGCCGGCGCGGCGCTGGACCGCTGGTTCGAGTCCGATCCGATCAAGGCCGTGCTCGGTTTCGACGCGGTCGTCGGTAACCTCGCCAGCCCGTACACGCCAGGCTCGGCCTATGTGCTGCTGCATCACACCTTCGGCGAAGTAAACGGCAAGCCGGGCGTGTGGGGCCACGCGATCGGCGGCATGGGTGCGATCACCCAGGCGATGGCAAAGGCCGCCGCCGAGCACAGCGTCGAATTTACCGTGGGTATGGCCGTGCGCGAAGTCATTGTCGAACGCGGCCGCGCCGCGGGAATTGTGCTGGAGGACGGAACGCCAATCCGGGCGCGCTCGGTCATCGCCAACGTCAATCCGAAACATCTGTTTCAGGCCCTGGTCCCGCATGAGGCGGTTCCGCCGGCGATGGCGGAGCGCATGAAGGCGTGGAAGGCAGGCTCGGGGACATTCCGCATGAATGTCGCCCTGTCGAAGCTGCCGACGTTCTCCGCACTGCCCGAGGTCGGCGACCACCACACCGCCGGCATCATCCTGGCGCCGAGCCTGTCCTACATGGATCAAGCCTACCGCGATTGCGTGCAACGCGGCTGGAGCCGCAGGCCCATCGTCGAATTGCTGATTCCGTCGGTGCTCGACGAGAGTCTGGCCCCGCGTGGCGCGCACGTTGCCAGCTTGTTCTGCCAGCATGTCACCCCGAAATTTGCCGACGGCTCTTCATGGGATCAGCACCGCGATACCGTCGCCGATCTGATGATCGAGACAGTCGAATCTTATGCGCCCGGCTTTCGGGAAAGCGTGGTCGCAAGGCAAAGCCTTTCGCCGCTGGATCTGGAGCGGACCTTCGGCCTGCCGAACGGCGACATCTTCCATGGGGCGCTGACGCTCGATCAGCTTTTTTCGGCACGCCCGATGCTTGGCTACGCCGACTACCGCATGCCGGTTGCGGGGCTCTATCTCTGCGGCTCCGGCGCTCATCCCGGCGGCGGCGTGACCGGCGCGCCCGGGCACAACGCGGCGCAGGCGGCGATCGCCGATCTCTTGCGAAAATGAAGTCCTGTCGGTTATCTGGGGATTGTCGGATGACATCACGCGAATCTGCCGCTAATCGCAAGCAATGCCTTCACCGTTCTATCGTATCGGCCGCGCGACGACCGGGCTCGGCCTGTTCGCCACCAAACCGATCAAACGAGGCGCGTATATTGCGACCTATCGCGGCCGGATCATAACCACCAAGGAAGCCGACCGGCGCGAAGCGCGCGGCGCCCGCTACATGTTCGAGCTGAACAGCCGCTGGACCATCGACGGCTCGCCGCGATGGAACATCGCGCGCTACATCAACCATTCATGCCGGCCGAATGCGAAGCCAGTGAGCCGCAACGGCGGCATCGTCATCGTTGCCGAGCGCCGGATCGAGCCCGGCGAAGAGATCACCTACAGCTACGGCAAGGAATATCTGGAATACTTTCTGAGCAACGGCGGCTGCCGCTGCGCGGCTTGCCGCGCCAAGGCCGCCCGGCGCCGGCGCAAGGCCCGGCTTGCCAGGGCGGTGCAGGGCTCGCGTAAAGCGCGCCGCAACAAGACCGTCCGCCGCGGCTAACTCACTCCGCGGCGATCTGGGCGGCCTCGGCTTTGAGCTTCGGATTGAGTTCGCAGGCTTCCTCCCAGCTCAGCACGTTGAGCGATTTGACGAACTTGCCCACCCCGTCGACCTGGGCACAGAACAGGCCAAGTTCGAGGATCTCTTCGTCGCTGAAGTGCTTGCCAAGCTCGGCGTACACCTCATCCCTGTCGATGGCGTGCTCGCCCTGCTTGAATAGGTCGGCGTAGTGCAGTGCCGCCTTCTCGCGCGCGGTGAAATATGTGCTGCCGGAGTAATCGAACAGATCGTCGATCATGGCTTCGGTCAGTCCCTCCGCCTTGGCGACGTTCGATCGCACCGTCGAGCAATAGCCGCATTGATGCGCCACCGAAATCTTGATGCGGCACATCTCCTTGAGCTTGTTCGGCAGGACGCCCTGATAGAGCAGCGCATTCCAGTACTCGACCCAGGCGGTGCCGAGCTTGCTCCGCGTCATCAGGCTGACGACGCGCGGGTCAGGGGCGCCGGTGCGCTTGGCCGATTCGATCAGTTCGCGGGTATGCTGGGTCTTCTCGCTCTCTTCGATGTAACGGAGCCTGGGCATTGTTTCCTCACTTGCTTAACTTGAAGGTCAGTTCGCCAGTTTTCGCAGCCAAACCTTGTTGTCGTGGAAGGCGGCGCCGCCGAACGGCGCCACCGGGTCGGCCCCCGTCAGGGTGTTGATGCCGCGGCCGTCGGCGTAAGCGGAATTGGGCCAGAGCGATTCCGCGATCAGAACGCCGCGGCGGACGCCGTCGAACAGCCGCGCACGCAGCCGCACCTGGCCGCGGCGGTTGCCGAGCACGACCTCCTCGCCGTCGATGATGGTGAGAGCGGCGGCGTCCTCGGGATGGATCATGACTTCGGGCCGCCGTTCGCCGACGAGCGACGTCGGCGTTTCGGTGAAGGTCGAATTGAGAAAGCCGCGCGCCGGCGAGGTCGCGAGACGGAACGGATGTTCCGGCTCGGCTTCCTCGATCACTTCCCAATGGTCGGGCAGTGTCGGAATCGACGGCGACGCGTGATTGCGATGCCAGCGCCGGAACGGCACGGTCGGCCAATCCGGCTTGAAGCGGAATTTGCCGTCGGGATAGGCAAAGCCGTTGAGATAATGCGCGGCGGCGAAGTCCGGCTGGCAATCGATCCAGCGGTTGGCTTCGAGATCCGCCAGCGTGCCCCAGCCGGATTTCTGCAGCGTCGCATCGATCAACTGGCGCGGCGTCATGTCGAACCCTGGATGCTCGGCGCCGACCCGCTTGGCTAGGCCGCAAATCACTTCATGGTTCGACCGGCATTCTCCGGGCGGATCGATCAGTTTCGGCCCAAGCAGAATGTATTGGCTGCCACCCGCCGTGTAGAAGTCGTCGTGCTCGACGAACATGGTGGCAGGCAGCACGACGTCGGCCATCTTGGCGGTGTCGGTCATGAACTGCTCGTGCACGCACACGAACAGATCGTCACGGGCGAAGCCGCGCTTGACGATTTCCTGGTCGGGCGCGACCGAAACCGGGTTGGTGTTCTGAATGAGCATCGCGGAGACCGGCGGTCCGCCAAGCAGAGCGTCGTCGTCGCCGGTCAGGATGGCGCCGATGCGCGACTGGTCGAGCATGCGGATCGACCCATCGCGCACGTCGGTGCCCTCGATCAGCGTGGCGTCAAGGTGAAAGATGGCGCCGTTGTTGTGGAAGGCGCCGCCGCCCTCGTAGCGCCAGGCGCCGATGACGGCTGCGATACAGCTCGCCGCATGCAAGTTGATTGCGCCGTTGCGCGACCGCGAAAATCCGTAACCGAGCCGGAAATACGCGCGCTTGTTTTCGCCGACCAGGCGGGCGAAGGCCTCAATCGTTTCCACCGGCGCGCCGGTAATCCGCGACGCCCATGTGGGATCGCGGGTGCGCAAGTGCTCTTTGAGTTCATGCGGCGCATCGGTGTAGCGTTCGAGGTAATCCCAGTCGGCCTTGTTGTCGCGGAACAGGCAATGCATCACCGCGCAGGCCAGCGCACCGTCGGTGCCGGGCCGGATCAGCACCGGCAGATCGGCCTGCCGCATGGTGCCGTTCATGTACACATCGACCGCGACGATCTTGGCGCCGCGCGCCTTCCGGGCGCGTGTCGCATGGGTCATGACGTTGATCTGGGTGTTGACTGCGTTGGTGCCCCAGATCACCACCAGATCGGACTTCGCCATCTCGCGCGGGTCGGCGCCGGCGAGCTTGCCGGTGCCGGCGATAAAGCCGGTCCAAGCCGGATTGACGCAGATGGTCGAGAAAAATCCCGAATAGTTCTTGGCATGCCGCAGCCGGTGGATGCCGTCGCGCATGACGTAGCCCATCGTGCCGGCGTAGAGATATGGCCATACCGTCTCCGAGCCGTGCTTTGCTTCGGCGCGGAGGAATTGCTCGGCGACGAGATCGAGCGCGTCGTCCCACGAGATCGGCGCGAATTCGCCGCTGCCTTTGCCGCCGATGCGGCGCAGCGGCTGCTTCAACCGGTCGGCATGGTGCACGCGCTCGGCGTAGCGCGCGACCTTGGCGCAGATCACGCCGGCGGTGTAGCCGTTATCCGCGGCGCCGCGGACGCGACCGATCGCATCGCTGCCGAAGACCTCGACCTCAAGCGCGCAGGTCGACGGACAATCGTGCGGGCAGGCCGAAGCAAGGATTTTAGGGCGGAGAGCCTGATTCATTGCAACGGCAACCTACCGCGTCTACGCGGCGCCGAACAGTCTGTGACCCGGCAGAGCAAGAACTTGCAATCAGTTGCCACAGGGGCCGCCAACAACGGCGGTCGCCTGGGAAGCAGGCCTATGCTGCCGCGGCTTTGCCCTTCGGCTGCACTTCGGCGGTGTAGTCGGCCATCAATTGCTGGGTGATGCGGCCGGGCGTGAACGACCAGTCGGCGATTTGCGAAACCGGGGTCACCTCGGCAGCAGTGCCGGTGATGAAGCACTCGGAGAAATCCGCGAGCTCTTCCGGCATGATGCGGCGCTCGATCACCTCGATGTTGTGACGGTGCGCCAGCGCCATGGCGGTCGCGCGCGTGATGCCGGCCAGGAAACAATCGGCGGTGGGCGTGTGGATTTTGCCGTCCTTGATGAAGAAGATGTTGGCGCCGGTGCATTCGGCAACGCGGCCGAGCCAGTCGAGCATCATGGCATCGGCGAAACCGCGCCGCTCGGCGCGATGTTTTGAGATGGTGCAGATGGCGTATAGGCCGGCCGCCTTGGCCAGCGCCGGCGCCGTCGTCGGATCGGGACGCCGATACTCGGCGAGGTCAAGCCGAAGGCCCTTTAATCGCTGCGCCGGGTCGAAATAGCTCGGCCATTCCCAGGTCGCGACGGCAAGGTGAATTTTGTTGTTTTGCGCCGAGACGCCGAGCTGTTCGGAGCCGCGCCAGGCGATCGCCCGCACGTAGGCTTCGGTCTGATTGTTTCGCTCCAGCACGACGCGCTTGGCCGCATCGATCTCGGCAACGCTGAAGGGAATTTCGAAATCCATCAGCTGCGCCGAGCGCTTGAGCCGCTCGGAATGCTCGGTGCACTTGAAAATCTCGCCGCCATAGGCGCGTTCGCCCTCGAACACGGTGCTGGCGTAATGCAGGCCGTGGGTCAGCACACTGATCTTGCAATCGGCGGTAGCAATGAGTTTACCGTCGAACCAGATCAGGTCGGGACGTTGGTCGAAGGGCACTGCCATGGCGTTGCCTCCCTCGGCAGGGGCGGCCCGTTGCCTGCCGGAATTCTGCCGCGCATGGATTCTACCGCGCGTCATGGGCCTTTGCGCTCAGCCGAGGCTTTTGCGTCGGGAGCGAACTCCCAGTATGGTCGCATCGGCCCTAAGAGAGCGCGCTTTGGCGCTTCTAGCACGTCGCGCCCCAGCTAGGCACGACGTTGCCATGTCGTTGTTGTCACGTCGTCGCGCTTTGGGGGTAACAATCAAACCGAATTATGTCAATATGACTGACATAATGACATGACCTAATGACTGGCTGACATAATGGCCGACATCAGTCTAACCGCGCCGAGCAAAGCCCGGCCCACCGCCGAGGCGGCCGATACCACGGCCAAAGCGCGGGAGCCGTACTGGGATCTCATCGAACTCCTGTTCTTCGCCTACCGCGACTTTGTCGGCGACCCGGACCAGGTTCTGGAAAAGCTCCGCTTCGGGCGGGCCCATCACCGTGTCCTTCACTTCGTCAACCGCAACCCCGGTATGAAAGTTGCGGAGCTGCTCGACGTTCTCAAGATCACCAAACAATCCTTGGGACGGGTGCTCAAACAACTGATCGATGACGGCTACGTCGTGCAAAAGGCCGGCCCCGACGATCGCCGCCAGCGGTTGCTCTATGCCAGCCCCGCCGGCTCGGCGCTGGCGATGAAGCTTGCGGGCATGCAGACCGAGCGCTTCGGGCGGGTGCTTGATGAACTCGGGCCAAGCGCCCGTGAGACCGCGCGTCGCTTTCTCGCCGGCATGATTGACCCCGAAGACCGCGAGCGCGTGCTGCGTCTGATTGCCAACGCTGATCGGGTGCGATCGAACGGTCGCGACGGAGCGTCATGACGACGCTCGCCGCGAACCCGGCCGACGACGCGCCGCACCTGCTCGTTGTTGACGACGATCGCCGCATCCGCGTTCTGCTGTCGCGTTTTCTGGTCGGGGAGGGCTATCGCGTCACGACGGCGGAGTCATCGCGCGAGGCCAGAGCCAAGCTCGAAGGGCTCAACTTCGATCTTCTTATCCTTGACGTTATGATGCCCGGCGAGAACGGTTTCGATCTGGCGAGCGCGATCCGCACCGGATCGGCGGTGCCGATCCTGATGCTCACGGCGCGCGACGAGAAAGAGAGCCGCATCAAGGGCCTCGAAATCGGCGCCGACGACTATCTGGCCAAGCCGTTCGAACCCCGCGAGTTATCGCTGCGCGTCGCCAGCATCCTCCGCCGCGTTCGGCCGCCGAGCGCGGCGGCACCGGAATCCGTGCGCTTCGGACCGTTTGTCTTCCATCTCGCGCGCGGCGAACTGCGCCGCGGTGAGGAAGTGATCCGCCTCACCGATCGCGAGCGCGAGATGCTCCGGGTACTGTCCGCGAGCGTGGGCGAGACGGTCCTGCGGCAGGCGCTCGCCGGCAACGGCGAGAGCGTCAGCGAGCGCACCGTCGACGTGCAGGTCAACCGGTTGCGCCGCAAAGTCGAAACCGATCCGGCCAATCCGCTGTTCGTTCAGACCGTCCGCGGCGTCGGCTACCGGCTGGTGGCTGCGCCATGAGTAGCTCAATGACGAGCCTTGACGGAGGCGCCGGACGCTTACGCAGCGCGGCAAGTCACCTTCTGGCCGCCGCCAACGTTGCCGCCACCACCGCCGGTGCGATGGCGACACCCATCACCGGCCCGTGGGATCGTTTCACCCAGTGGCTCAAGCTCGTAATGCCGAAAGGGCTGTATGCCCGCGCGCTGCTCATCATCATCGTGCCCATGGTGGTGGTGCAGTCGGTGGTCGCGTTCATGTTCGTCGAGCGGCAGTGGAACCTGGTGAACTACTACCTGGCGTCGGCGGTAACGCGCGAGATCGCGACGCTGATCGACGTCTACAAGACCTATCCGCAGGGCGCCGATCGCGCCGAGCTGCGCCGCATCGCTCAGGACCGGCTTGGACTCGTGGTCGATTTCCTTCCCGAGACGCAATTGCCGCCGCCGGGACCGAAGCCGTTCTTCTCGCAACTTGACGCGGCGCTGTCGGATGAAATCCGCAAGCTCGGGCTGCCGTTCTGGATCGACACGCTTGGGCGTTCTTCGATCGTCGAAATCCGCATCCAACTCGACGACACGATCATGCGCGTATTTGCGCGCCGCGCTGACGTCTACGATGCCAATTCGTGGATTTTCCTGCTGTGGATGGTGGCGACGTCGCTGATCGTGCTCGGCATCGCCATTCTGTTTCTCCGCAATCAGATCCGGCCGATCCTGCGGCTCGCCGACGCGGCCGAGGCGTTCGGCAAGGGCCGTGAGGCGCCAAACTTCCGTCCGCGCGGCGCCCGCGAAGTACGGCGTGCGGCCGCGGCATTCCTGGAAATGAAAATCCGCATCGAACGCGCGATCGAGCAGCGCACCACGATGCTCGCCGGCGTGTCGCACGATCTGCGTACCATCCTCACGCGGTTCAAGCTCGAACTCGCCTTGCTCGGTGACAGTCCGGAAGTCGAGGCGATCAAGAAGGACGTCGATGAGATGGCGGCCATGCTCGAAGCTTACCTCGCGTTTGCGCGCGGAGATTCGGGCGAGCAGTCGGCGGCGACCGATATCGCCGCCATGCTGGAAGAACTCAAGGCCGACGCCGAGCGCCATGGGCATCGGGCGACCGCCGCATTCCACGGCCAACCCGAAGTCGCCGTGCGGCCGGCGGCGTTCAAGCGCTGCCTCGCCAATCTCGTTTCCAACGCCGGGCGGTTTGCATCCACGGTCGCGATCACCGGCCACCGCGATCACCGCTGGCTTACCGTGACGGTGGACGACGACGGTCCGGGCATCCCGGCGTCGCTGCGCGAGGACGTATTCAAGCCGTTCCTGCGGCTCGACGATGCCCGCAATCAGGACGAAGGCGGCACCGGGCTCGGTCTTGCCATCGCCCGCGACATCGCGCGGTCCCACGGCGGCGATATTGCGCTCGGCGATGCGCCGATCGGCGGCTTGCGGGCTACCGTTCGCGTGCCGGTGTAATCGCCGCCGTCACTTGCGCTGCAAATCCGCCGCCGCGCGCGCGATGATTTCAACGAGCTGCGCTTCGAGATCGGCGTCGCCTTCGAGCCGCTTGCCGACGGTGTCGCGCAAGTGCGCAAGCGCCGCATCGACCAGCGGCGGCAGTGAGCGGCGGCGGTCACGCTCATCGTCCGCGGCTCGCCGCATGCGCGTCGTGCGCTCGCCGACAGCGCTGAGGCGGGCGAGCACGATGTCGGCAATCGGCCGATTGGCGGCGAGGTAAGCGCGGCCTTCGTCGGTGATGGTGTAAAGCCTTTTGCTGCCCTCCGCGGCGACGGTCACGTAGCCCGCTTCCTCGAGATAAGTCAGCGTCGGATAGACCGTGCCGGGGCTCGGGCTGTACCAATCCGCGGTTTTTTCTTCCACCAGCTTGATGATTTCGTAGCCGTGGCGCGGCGCCTCGGCGATGAAAGCCAGTGCGATCAGCCGCAGGTCGCCCTGCGCCAGCATGCGTCCGGCGCGGATGTCGTCCGGCCCCATGCTGTCCGATCCGCCATAACCGTGACGGCCGCTATAGCCGTGGCTGCGGTGCCGGCCGCCGCGATGGCGGCTTCCGCAATGTCTTTCACCGCGCGATTCGTAATGTCCGTACATAAGATTTCTCTCCTGTTTCGATATATCGTTAGATAGCTCATTATAAGATGTAACGCAAGATATATCGTTATCAAAATTTCATCTTGATAATATCAATATATCAATGGCTTATGAGTTTGCCACTCTAGGACGCAACAACCATCGTAGCCGGATCGTCGGCTTCCAGACTACAATACAAAAATGTTCGCGACCTTCTTCCATGAGCTCAAAGGCGCCGGCGTTCCGGTGACGCTGCGCGAGTATCTCACGCTCATGGAGGCAATGGAGAAGGACTTGGCGGGCCGGCGGATCGAGGACTTCTACTACCTGTCGCGCGCGGCCCTGGTGAAAGACGAGCGCAACCTCGACCGTTTCGACCGCGTCTTCGGCCACGTCTTCAAAGGTCTCGATTTCATCGAGGACGCGCTGACGGCGGAAATCCCGCTGGAGTGGCTCAAGAAGCTCACCGAGAAGCACCTCACCGAGGAAGAGAAGAAAATGATCGAGGCCATGGGCGGCCTCGACAAGCTTCTGGAAACGTTGCGCCAGCGCCTTGCCGAACAGAAAGGCCGTCACCAGGGCGGCAAGAAATGGATCGGCACGGCGGGGACCTCGCCGTTCGGCGCTTACGGCTACAATCCCGAAGGCGTGCGCATCGGCCAGGACGGCAACCGCAATTTCCGCGCCGTGAAAGTGTGGGACAAACGCGAGTTCAGGGATCTTGCCGGCGACGTTGAACTTGGCACCCGCAATATCAAGATCGCACTGCGACGGCTGCGCAAATTTGCCCGCACCGGCGCGGAGGATGAGCTCGACCTCGACGGCACCATCAAGGGCACCGCGCACAAGGGCTATCTCGACATCCTGATGCGTCCGGAGCGGCACAACACCATCAAGGTGCTGTTGTTCTTCGACATCGGCGGCTCGATGGATTGGCACGTCAAGGCGACCGAGGAACTGTTCTCGGCCGCCAAGACCGAGTTCAAACACATGGTGCATCTCTATTTCCACAACTGCCTGTACGAAAAAGTGTGGAAGGAGAACGCGCGGCGCTGGACGCAGACGACGCCGACCTGGGATGTGCTGCACACCTATCCGCACGACTATAAGGTGATCTTTGTCGGCGACGCGTCGATGTCGCCTTACGAGATCGCGGCACCCGGCGGTTCGGTCGAGCACTTCAACGAGGAAGCCGGCAGCGTGTGGATGCAGCGGATTATTTCGACCTATCCGTCCTGCGTCTGGCTTAATCCGGTGCGCGAGCGCGAATGGGAGATGACGGAATCGATCAAGATGATGCGCCAGCTGCTCGGCGGTCGGATGTATCCGCTGACGCTTGAGGGGCTCGATGGGGCGATGCGGGAATTGGGGAGGTAGCTTGGTTGGATGGGGGCGATGTTTGCTAAAGGACAGCCGCGATATCATTCAACGACTGGAACGCGAGGGTTTCGAGCTTGTATCGGTCGCCGGGTCGCATCATAAATTCGTTCATCGCGTACTGAGACGGCGGGTTATCATTCCGCATCCAAAGCGCGATCTTCCGGTTGGAACCGTCCGCGCTATATATAGGGATGCGGGTTGGAAAAAGGACTGAGTGAACTCGCGAAATGACACATTACATCGCTCTGATCCATAAAGATGCCAATAGTTGCTATGGCGTATCTTTCCCCGATTTACCCGGTGTGTTCACGGCGGGTGACACGATCGATGAGGCCATTCGCCAGGCAGCCGAAGTCCTCGAGTTCGCCGCGGAAGATTGGCCGGGTTTAAGCGGCGCGCAATTTCCCAAGGCCCGGACCATCGATGAATTGCGCGCCGATCCGGAATTTCAGACGCAAGCAGCAGACGCGGTCGTTGCCGCCGTGCCGTTTCGATTAAATACCGAGGCTGCGGCGTAAATTGCCAGCACGGTTTGAGCGGATGAACGTTCCGCCGGCGTCCAAACAATAGCAAATCTCACAAGTCCGCGATCCAGCGCGCACAAGGAGGAGGCGCCCATGCCGGCAGATAGCAACACTGACAACAATACCGCGCCCGGTACCGTCATTGTGCGCGAGACGCGGCGCGGAATGTTTCAGCAGGACATCATCACCGGCGCGCATCGACTCACTGCCGACGAGCCGGTGAATGTCGGTGGTCTGGACAGTGGTCCTGGGCCGTACGAACTCCTGCTTGCCGCGCTTGGCGCCTGCACGTCGATGACACTGCGGCTCTACGCCGACCGCAAGAAGCTGCCGCTGACGCGGGTGCAGGTGCGGCTGCGACACAGCCGGATTTACGCCAGCGACTGCGCCGAGTGCGAAACCAAGGAAGGCATGCTCGACCATATCGAGCGCGTCATTTCGCTTGAGGGCGAGCTTGATGACAAACAGCGCGCGCGGCTTTTGGAAATCGCGGACAAATGCCCGGTTCACCGCACGCTAAAATCCGAGATCGATATCCGCACCGTTGAGGAGCCGGCCAAGTAACGCGAACGGCTTCAAGTTGCTACGCTCGCAACTACCCGCTCAAACCGCGGCTTTTTGCACCCGCTCGCGCGCCTCGGCGATGACCTCAGGAATCGCCGCGTCGTTACCCGGAGCCATGATGTGAACGCCGGCGACGCCGGGGATGGTGGCAAGCTCGTCGATCAGTTCCATGCAAATGCGCGTACCCTCGCGAACCGGGTTAGCGGCTTTCTCCATCCGCGCGATGAACGCATCGGGAATGACGGTGCCGTGGAGGTGGTTTTTCATCCATTGCGCCGACTTGGCCGAGCGAAGCGGATTGATGCCGATCAGAATGGCGAGCTGCCGCGTCAGGCCGGCTGTGGCGAGGGCGCCGACGTAGCGTCGCACCAGTGCCGCATCCATGCAGAACTGGGTCTGCACGAACTGGGCTCCGGCGGCGACCTTGCCGCGGAGGCTCGACGGCTGCCAATCGGCGGGCGGATCGATCGGCAGGTCGGCGGCGCCAAGGAAGAAGGCGGCCTTGCCGGCAACCTCGCGCCCGGTCGGCAATTTGCCGTCGTCGCGCAGCCGCCGCGCGGTCTCGAGCAGCGTTTTTGAATCAATATCGAACACCGGCTTGGTGTCGGGCTGGTCGCCGGCTGTCGGATCGTCGCCGGTGAGCACCATGACATTGCGGATGCCGAGCGCGGCCGCGCCCATCAGTTCGCTTTGCAGCGCTATGCGGTTCTTGTCCCGGCAGGTGATTTGCAGGATCGGTTCAATGCCGGCGCCAAGCAGAATATTGGCGGCCGCGAGTGCGGCCATGTGGGCGCGCGCACCGGCGCCGTCGGTGACATTGACCGCGTCGGCGAGCCCCCGGAGCGGCGTAGCCTTGCGCAGCAGGTCCTGTGCGTCGCAGGAGACCGGCGGAGCGACCTCCGCGGTGATAACGAAGCGGCCCGCCCGCAGCCGTTCGGCAAAGGTCCGGGGGAGGTGAGCACTTCCATCGCTCATGGCAAACTCGCTGGCGCGGATACGCGTCCGGGAACAGAGCGCTTATATCCTTTGCGGGCGGACCGCAATTGGGCGTTTCGGCGCGCGTTTTGTGGACAGGAAACACCCGCCCCGCTAGAGAGTTACCTTAAATGAGCGGCGTCAACGAAATCAGGTCGAACTTCCTCGGGTTTTTCGCGCGCGAAGGGCACGATATCGTGCCGTCTTCGCCGCTGGTGCCGCGTAACGACCCGACATTGATGTTCACCAATGCCGGCATGGTGCAGTTTAAGAATCTCTTCACCGGCCTGGAAAAGCGCCCCTATTCGCGCGCGGTCACTGCGCAGAAATGCGTGCGCGCCGGCGGCAAGCACAACGACCTCGACAATGTCGGCTACACCGCGCGCCATCACACCTTCTTCGAAATGCTCGGCAATTTCTCGTTCGGCGATTATTTCAAGGAGCGCGCCATCGAGCTTGCCTGGAAGCTGGTGACCAAAGAGTTCGGTGTGCCGGCCGATAAACTCTTCGTCACCGTCTATATCGACGACGACGAAGCCTTCAGGCTGTGGAAGAAGATCGCCGGCCTGCCCGACAGCAAGATCGGCCGGATCGCCGGCTCGGACAATTTCTGGGCGATGGGCGATACCGGGCCATGCGGGCCGTGCTCGGAAATTTTCTACGATCACGGCCCACACATCTGGGGTGGGCCGCCGGGGAGCGCGGAAGCCGACGGCGATCGCTTCGTCGAAATCTGGAATCTGGTGTTCATGCAGTACGAGCAGCTTGCCGGCGGCGGCGGGCGCGTCGACCTGCCGCGGCCGTCGATCGACACCGGCATGGGCCTTGAGCGCATGGCCGCGGTCCTGCAAGGCACGCACGACAATTACAAGATCGACCTGTTCGGTGCGCTGATCGAAGCGATCGCCGATCTGACCGGCGTCGATCCCGACGGCGAGCGCAAGGCCTCGCACCGGGTGATTGCCGATCATCTGCGCGCCAGTTCGTTTCTGATTGCCGACGGCGTGTTGCCGTCGAACGAAGGCCGCGGCTATGTGCTCCGCCGCATTATGCGCCGCGCCATGCGCCACGCCGAACTCCTTGGCGCCAAGGACCCGCTGATGTGGCGACTTGTGCCGGTGCTGGTGCGCGAGATGGGCCAGGCTTACGCGGAACTGCATCGCGCCGAAGGGCTGATCACCGAAACGCTGAAGCTTGAAGAGATCCGCTTCCGCAAGACGCTGGAGCGCGGGCTTGCGATCCTCGACGAGGCGAGCAAGACGCTCAAGAAGGGCGACATGTTCGATGGCGTCACCGCGTTTACGCTGTACGACACCTTCGGCTTTCCGCTCGATCTGACCCAGGACGCGCTCAGGCCCCGCGGTATCGGCGTCGACATTGCGTCGTTCACCGACGCGATGGAGGAACAGCGCCAGAAGGCCCGCGCCTCCTGGATCGGTTCCGGCGAGGCGGCGGACGAGGCGGTGTGGTTCGGCTTGCGTGAAAAGCTCGGCGGTACGGATTTCCTGGGCTACGAAACTGAAACGGCCGCTGGTGTTGTGGTTGCGCTGCTGCGTGACGGCAAAGAAGTCGCCGTGCTGGAAAAGGGCGCGAGTGGGGCGGTTGTGCTCAATCAAACGCCGTTCTATGCGGAGTCCGGCGGTCAGGTCGGCGACATCGGCTTAATGACCGGCGATGGTGTGCGCTTTCAAGTCGCCGATACGCAAAAGCGCGCCGGCGATGTTTACGTACACCTCGGCACCGTCGAGCAGGGCACGCTGAAGGTCGGCGCCGCACTCGATTTGAAAGTCGATCACGCGCGGCGCAGCGCAATCCGGCAAAATCACTCGGCCACCCACCTTTTGCACGAGGCGCTGCGGCAAGTCCTCGGCGATCACGTTGCGCAGAAAGGCTCGCTGGTCGCGCCGGACCGCCTGCGGTTCGATATTTCCCATCCGAAACCGATCACCGCCGGCGAACTCGAAAAGGTCGAGGATATCGCCAACGATCTCGTGCTGCAGAATTCGCCGGTTACGACGCGGATCATGGCGGTCGACGACGCCATCGCCTCGGGCGCCCGCGCGCTGTTCGGCGAGAAGTATGGCGACGAAGTGCGCGTGGTCGCGATGGGTGAAGGCGGCGGCAACACCATGGGCTGGTCGGTCGAATTGTGCGGCGGCACCCATGTCAATCGCACCGGCGACATCGGCCTCATCTCGGTGGTCGGCGAAAGCGGCGTCGCCGCCGGCGTGCGGCGTATCGAAGCGATCACCGGCAAGGGCGCGCGCAAGCACGCCAACCACGTCATGCAGCTCGCCAAAGCCGCCGCTGCCGAATTGCGGGTGCCGATTGACGAGGTACCGGCCCGATTGGCGGCGCTGCTCGACGAGCGCAAACGCGTCGAGCGCGAACTTTCGGATGCGAAGAAGAAGCTCGCCATGGGCGGAGGCGCCAAAGCCGACGGCGCCGATGGGCTTCGCACTGTGGGCAACGTCAAGCTGATGGCCCGCGCGGTGGAGGGCATCGATCTTAAGGATCTGCGCAGCCTTGCCGATGAAGGCAAGAAGACGGTCGGGTCCGGCATTGTCGCCATCGTCGGTGTGACCGGCGACGGTAAAGCCGGGATTGTCGTCGGCGTCACCAGCGATCTCGTCCCGCGTTTCAATGCCGTCGAGCTGGTGCGCAAGGGTGCCGAAGCGCTGGGCGGAAAGGGCGGCGGCGGGCGGCCTGACATGGCGCAAGCCGGCGGCCCGGACGGCTCAAAAGCTGACGCGGCGCTGGCGGCGATTGCGGCCGCGCTTGGCGGTTAATGTAGACTAAGGCCACGTCACACCTCGACGATCATTCCATCCTCGGCGGTTTCGAACGGTATCTCGGCGCGGCGCGCCAGCATGTCGTCGCTCATATGGCTGAGAATCAGACGTTTGGGACGAATCTGGTCGAGGTGGCGCTCGAGCAGGGACAGCGCCATGTGGGTCGTGACCGGTTTGTCGCGGGTGTAGGCCTCACAGATGAAGAGGTCCGCCTCGTAACCGATGTCGATCAGCGAGTTGGTCCATTCGCTGTCGCCGGAAAAGGCAATCACCTTGCCCTCGGCTTCGAAACGAAAGCCGAGACAGGGTCCGGCGCGGTCGTCGTGCACGACGTGGAATGGGGTCACCCGCAGGCCGCCGACGTCGTTTCGCTTGCCGATATCAAGTTCCTGGAGCTGCAACGGGAATCTCAGCTCGAGCTCTTTGGTGCCGGGAAATTCGGCCTCCATGATCTCGCCAAACCGCGATTTGAGACTCGGCGGTCCGGCGATCGTCAACGGCTGATCGCGCTTGAGGACATAGTTCGCCTCCATTAGATAAAACGGCAACCCGCCGACGTGGTCGGCATGAAAATGCGTGACGAAAATGACGTTGACGCTGTTGCGATCGATGGCGAGCCTGTTCATCGAAACAAGCGAACTCGCACCGCAATCGATCAATACGTTGATGTTCCGTCCGGTGAGGTGGAAACAGGTATTAAATCGTCCGCCGGAGCCGAAGGCGTCGCCGCAGCCGACGAATTGCAATCGCATCGATGCTCCCCGGGCAGTTGTAGATCGTCTTATGAGACGGTCAGATTTTGTTGCCAGTGTCACGCCGGCCCGACGAAGAGTCCGTGATGGCGGTCACATTGCAAAACTGCCCGGCAGAATCAAAGCATCCGCTCAAACGCCTGTCCTCTCATCGTTTTTTTACCTTTAGCCGATTCACTCTATAATCTGCAATGTGCCTGGGGAACCAGCGTGGTCCGGGGCTTGCGCCACGATCACACCACAAACAGGCGCATGCTGGCGTGATGGCCGGCCGCGAGGAGGGGGACGCCTGGGTGTTCGAGGGTGTAAGCCGTGCTGCTGGACTGGCGTCGCCAGCGTTGCTGTTGGCGGCTGCGCTATGCGGCTGCTCCGACTTCGACACCAGCAGCTCCTGGTTTGTCAAGCCGCTCAGGCTCTACGGCTCCAATCTCGGTTACACCTACACGCAATTTGATGACGCGAAGACGGACCATCCGATCACAGCGAACGATCTCGTCGACGCCAACGGCGCCTGCCCGAAGTACGTCGTGCCGTCGCCGCCGCCGGCGGCTGGAGCGGGGCCGGCCGCTGGCCCGCCGGATGCAGCCCCGCGACATGGCGCCGGCGTCGCAATCGGC
>VFSW01000653.1_pt1 | contig 51419 bp, 52 predicted proteins | sample 5358111 | NCBI WGS metagenome assembly VFSW01 (sample SAMN11554181, study PRJNA540505) | mine drainage metagenome | isolation source: sediment from site ElyBrook_90M | place: USA: Ely Copper Mine, Vershire, VT | collected 2017 | reverse complement strand
CCTGAAACGGCGACACCGACATCGACGCCGCCCACGCCCGCCGTCTCCCCTGACCCGCAAGCTGTCGCGGCACCAGCTGTGCCGTCGCGCGTGCCTGCGTCCGCGCCGGCGCCCGTTGCCACATCGGCGCCGCCGCCCCAACCGCGCGTCGGCGCCGACTATCTCGATCATCCCAAGCCCGCCTACCCGCGCATGGCGAGACGCATGGGCGAGGAAGGCACGGTGCTGTTGCATGTGCAGGTCGGCGCCGAGGGCAACGTCGAGCGCATCGAGGTGCAGGACTCGAGCGGCTATGACGACCTCGACCAGGCAGCCTTGGCCGCCGTCCGTCGTTGGACCTTCACCCCCGCGCGCGCTGGCACCACCCCGGTTGCCGGCTGGGTCGTGATCCCGATCCGTTTTTCCCTTGAAGACGCTGAACCATGAAGCCGAGGAACGCAGCGCTGGCGCTTGGCAGTTGACGAAAGCGATGCCATGTTCAGCTTGAATTCATCAAGAGCGCCTACACTTGAATGTGCAAGCGATGCGTCTCGCATCCCGTGCGTGACGCGTACGCGCTTTCTTCCAGGAGAACCGAAACGATGAACAACCCCTTCGACCCAAGAACCACGGCGCTCCGTTCGGGCTACGGCGGCTACACCGTCGAGCGCAACCGGGTGCTTCGAAACACCTATACGCTGCTGGCGATCTCGATGGTCCCGACGGTACTCGGCGCCTGGGTCGGCCTGCAAATCGGCCTGGCGCAGTGGATGATGCTGAATCCGGGAATGGGCATGCTGGTGTTCTTCGCCGGCGCCTTCGGCCTCATGTGGGGTGTGCAGCGGAACAGCAATTCCGGTACTGGCGTGGCGCTGCTGCTGGCGTTCACCTTTTTCATGGGGATGATGCTGTCCCAGTTACTGGCCATGGTGCTCGGACTGGCGAACGGCACGCAGTTGATCGCACTGGCGTTCGGCGGTACCGCCGTGATTTTCGGCGCCATGTCCGTGCTCGCCACGATGGTCAAGCGGGACCTCGGCGGACTGACCAAGTTCATGTTCATCGGTGCAGTGATGCTGATGGTCGTCGGCGTAGCGAACATCTGGCTGAAAATGCCCTCGCTGATGATTCTGTTTTCGGTCGCTGCGATTGGTATTTTTTCCGTGTTCATGATGATCGACGTGCGACGCGTCCTCGATGGTGGAGAGACCAACTACATCACGGCAACGCTGGCGATCTACCTCGATCTGTACAACGTGTTCGTGAACCTGCTGTCACTTCTGAGCATCTTCGGCGGCCAGCGACGCTGACCGAGACCCATGCGGTCGTGCATCAGGCCCCGGCGCTGCTTGGGAGTGAGCGACTCCCGCAGCGACTTGCGTGCCCGCTCATTCGATGTCGAACACCCCGATGGATTCCACGTGCGATGTATGCGGAAACATGTTGACCACACCGGCGGCGCGTAACCGATAGCCGGTCTGATGGACCAGCAAGCCGGCGTCACGCGCGAGCGTCGCCGGGTTGCACGAAACATAAACGATGCGGCGTGGCCGCGGAAGGCCGGCTGCGCAAGCGTCTGCCAGCGCCTTGCACAACGCCAGCGCGCCCTCGCGCGGCGGATCCACCAGCCACTTGTCGAATGCCCCCAGCGCTTGCAGGGATGCAGCGTCCATCTCGAACAAATTGCGGGCTTCGAACACCGCGCGCGCCGCCAGACCGTTATGCACGGCGTTGTCGCGCGCGCGCTGCACCAACGCGGCGCTGCCCTCGACAGCGAAGACGCTGCCGGCCAGACGCGCCAACGGCAAGGTGAAGTTACCCAGGCCGCAGAACCAGTCGGCGACGCGGTCATCGGGCTGTACATCCAGCAGTCGCAGCGCGCGTGACACCAGCGCCTGGTTCATGCGGTGGTTGACCTGCGTGAAGTCGGTCGGCTTGAACGGCATCGTCACGTTGAATTCGGGCAGGACATACGTCAGCCGCGGCGCCTCCGCGGCCGGCGCATCGATCGGCGCCGCCGTATCGGGCCCACCGGGCTGCAACCACCATTGGACATCATGAACGTCGCCGAAGGCCCGCAACAAGTCGAGATCGTCATCATCCAGAGGCTGCAGGTTGCGCAGCACCAGCACCAACGGTCCGTCGCCCAGCGCGAGCTCGATCTGCGGGAGGCGGTCGGGGCATGACAACGCGCCAATCAGAATACGCAGGGGTACCAGCAATGCCGAAACGCGCGGCGGCAGGATGGCGCAGCTGCGCATATCCGCGACATAGCTGGAACCGCGCTCATGGAACCCCACCAGAACGCCGCCCTTTTTCGGCACCAGCCGCACAGTCAGACGCGCTCGGTGGCGATAGCCCCAGTCAGGCCCGGCCAGAGGGCGCAGCACCATCTGCGGCCGCACTTGCGCGAGATGCCAGAGATTGTCTTCGAGAATACGCTGCTTGAAAGCCAGCTGCGCCGCAGGGTCGATGTGCTGCATGCTGCATCCACCGCACACGCCGAAATGCGGACACCGTGGCACCACCCGCGTGCTGGCGGTACGACGCCACGCCACGGCATCGCCCTGCTCCCACTTGGACTTGCTGCGACCGATCGCCGCGCGTACTTCTTCGCCCGGCAAGGCGCCGCTGACGAAAACCACCTTGCCGTCGGTACGGTGGGCGACGCCGCGCGCCTCGAGATCCAGGGACTCGACGCGCAACCACTCTTCAGAAACGACTGCTTTTTTCATCTTCTTCAGACCGCCCCGGCGCTGTCCAGGCCGCCCCAGGCCTGCAGATACTCCGCCCAGTGCGATTCGGAGGGGGCCTGCGCCCAATTCGCCAGCGACTCGCGCACCAATCGGACCTCCATCGCATGGGCCTCGCTACCCAGCCCGCCACGCATCAGCAAAAAGCGGCAGTACAGCAAATAGGTGTTGAGCACGTCGGTTTCGCAGTAGCGGCGCACGGCATCGAGCTCGCCACGCAGAAATGCCTCATAGACCTGACTGCCGTCCATGCCGAGCTTGCCGGGCAAACCGCAGAGCTGGGCCAGCACGTCCATGCCGGCTGCGGCGCGCGGCTGATACAGCGCCAGCAAGTCCATCAGATCCAGGTGCCGGTTGTGATAGCGGGAAATATAGTTGTTCCATTTGTATTCGCGATCGTCCTCACCCAGATCCCAGTACTTCGGGGCCTGCACGCCGTGCACCATGGCGCGGTAGTGCATGACGGGGAGGTCGAAGCCACCGCCGTTCCAGGACACGAGCTGCGGCTCGTATTTGTCGACCAGACCAAAAAACCATTGCAGCGCGGCGGCTTCCTTGCCGCCGTCATCGGCGAACGAGTGCACCCGCAGGCCCTTGCCCGGATCCCGGAAGATGCACGAAATCACCAGCACGCGGTGACACACGATGGGAAGGAAATCGCTGCCCGTGGCGTCCCTGCGCCGTTGCATGGCCTGTGCAATCGCGGTGATATCGTCGGATCCTGGATCGGCGAGACCGGCAGCGCGTACGGCGCGCGCATCGGGAACGGTTTCAATATCGAAAACGACAATGGGAGGGGGCATGGGGTCCTGCGTTGCCTCGGTTTGCGTCAAAGCACCGATGATTTATCGACACCGCTGCGCGTCAGCCGGCGCTTGAGCTTGAGCAAGGCCTCTTGCTGGATCTGGCGAACACGCTCGCGCGTCAGGTCCAGGCGTCGCGCCACGGTCTCGAGGGTTTCGGCATCGCGCCCGTACAGCCCGAACCTCGCCTCGATGACTTCCCGTTCGCGCTCCCCGAGGGCCTTGAGCCAAATGTCGAGCAAGTGCCCGATCTCCTCAACCTCGGCGGCCTCGTCCGGGCCCGGCGCCTGCTCGTCGGCAAATTGGTCGCTGTAACTGTCCCCCCCGCTGGTTTCGCGGGTAAGGTCGAGCGACGCGGGAATTTCACAGAGGGTCAGCAAGTCCTGTACTTCGTCGCCACTTCGCCCGGTCAACGCGCCGATATCCTCCAGCGACGCCACCCCGGTGGGATTCGACTCCTCGAGGTGGCGCTTCGCGCGCAGCACCTGGTTAAGTTCGCGAATCACCTGCACCGGGAGCCGGATGGTGCGCGCCTGCTGCATGATGGCGCGCTCGACGTTCTGGCGAATCCACCAGCTCGCGTAGGTCGAGAACCGGAACCCGCGCTCGGGCTCGAACTTCTCGATGGCGTGCATCAGACCGAGGTTTCCTTCTTCGATCAAATCCGCCAGTGCCACGCCACGACCGGAATAGCCTTTGGCGATACTGACCACCAGCCTGAGGTTGTGCTCGACCATCGCCTGCCGAGCGGCGAAGTCACCGTGGCGAGCGCGGGTTGCCGTTTCAAACTCTTGTTGTGGTGTCAGCAGCGGCTTGCCGCGAATCTGGTTCAGGTAGGCCTGAAGCACGCTTTGGCTGGCGGCATCGACGCCATCCGCGCCAATCGCAACGTCGCGCGAGGCTGCGGGATCAGCCGCGGCAGGCCACTCACCATCGTGCGCTTCGTCATCGGGCTCGGTTCGGGAAGCATCGGAGTCGCGCGACATCGGTAGGTCCAGTGCTGGAAGCTCAACGCGGGGGGAGGACCTGCATCGGATCAATCGGCTTGCCTCGCAAGCGCACCTCGAAATGCAGCTCCACGTGCGGCGCATCCGTCGAACCCATCAGGGCGATCTTCTGGCCCTTCTTGACGTCATCGCCATCTTTCACCAACAGCTTTTCATTGTGCGCATAAACCGAAATGTAATCGGCGTTGTGCTTGACAATCACAAGATTGCCAAAGCCTCGCAATTCATTGCCTGCATAGACCACACGCCCTGCCGCAGCGCACAACACGGGATCCGAAGCGCGTCCGGCAATGTCCAGGCCCTTGCTGCTCGTCCCGTTGAAACCTTGCAGAATCTTGCCTTGCGCCGGCCACCCCCAACGCAGATCGGCATCGGCCACCACCGGACCCGACTTGATGACGGGCGCGCGCGCTGGCGGCGGTGCAACCACTGCTGGCGAGCGCACTTTGGCAACATTTCGCACGGGGCTGGAAGCAGCAGCGTTCGGAGATGACGCCGCCGCAGGCGTGGCTGGCACCGCCGCAAGGCCCGGCGCCGGCGCCACGGCAAACGCTTGTGCACCGCTGCCAGGCGGCAGCGGCGGCGGGTTCGCCGCGTCGGGAGGCGCCACGCGCAGGACCTGTCCCACCTCGATGACGTTCGGATTGGCCAATGCATTCCAGCGCACCAGCGCATGCCAGCTCTGGCCAGCCTGCAAGGCGATGCGCAGCAGTGTGTCACCGGGCTTGACCGTGTAATAACCCGGCTCGCCGGCGTGCGCCGCCAGCGCCCCCCCGGTGGGGGCAGCGCCGGCACCGGGGTGCGTGGCGGGCGTGAAGCCACCGCGTTCCACGGGCGCCTGGTTCAGCGGCACGTTGGTGCAAGCGGCCAGCGAGACGGTGAGCAGGAGCAGCAGCGCGGGAAATCGCATGATGGGGTCGGGGCGAGGCGGTTCAAACGGCGTCAGAGAACGCCATGCTTCAGACGATGCCTGATTTTAGAGGCACAAAATGTGCATCCTCGACGCACCACGACTCAACCTTGTTTCCCGCGAGCCGTCGGTACGCCATGAGACGCTGTGGCAGACCGATCGGCGCAACCAGCACGCCACCTGCACGCAGTTGCTGCAGCCAGGCCTGCGGAACGTCGTCACTCGCCGCGGCGCTGACGACCGCATCGAACGGCGCGCCCGCGGCGGCGCCCTCGGTACCGTCGCCCAGCAGCAGACGCAGGTTCGGAACCCGCAGGGCGCGCAGGTTGCGACGCGCGAGTTCGTGCAGCGCACGAACGCGTTCAACCGAATAGACCTCGTCGGCGATGTGGCTCAAGACGGCAGCCTGGTAGCCACACCCGGTGCCGACTTCCAGCATGCGCGCGGGACGCCCGCCCAACGCATGCAGCACCACCGAGGCGCAGCGTGCGACAACCGACGGCTTGGAGATGGTCTGACCGTGGCCGATGGGTAGCGCGTTGTCCAGATAGGCCTGTGCTGCCAGGCCAGGTTCCAGGAACAGATGGCGCGGCACCGCCCGCATGGCTTGCAGCGCGGCTGGCTCCATGCCGCCGAGCGCTTGCAGTCGCTCCACCATGCGCGCGCGCACCGCCTCGGAATCCATGCCTTGCCCACTGGGTACACGTCGTGTCGCGAGCTGGTCCCGACCGGGTGCGCAGACCGCGTCGGAGGTGGAATCGGTGGCCCCGGGCATGCGCGCCGGGAAGCGCGCCCGTGTCGTCGGCCGCTGGCCGTTTGCCGTCATGTAGTGGGGCCTTCGGCGGCCGCGTCGACGGCGAAGCGCGAGCGACAAGCATCGAGCATCTGGTAGTGGGTGAGGTCAAGCTGCAGCGGCGTCAGTGAGGCATACCCCTGCGCGATGGCGTGAAAGTCGGTACCCGCGACGTCATCGCGCGCGCCCCCCGCCCCGCCGATCCAGTAGATCGGCTCGCCGCGCGGGTCTTTTTGCATCACGACCGGCTGGCTCGGATGGCGCTTGCCCAGGCGCACGACCTGCAGACCCCGCAACGCTGCGCGCGTCACGTTAGGCACGTTCAGGTTGTACAACGCTGGTACCGGTGTCCCCGCATGCGTCAATTCGCGCAGCAACTCCGCTGCCACGCCGACCGCGACATCCACCGCGCAATCGAGATGTGCCCACCCTTTGTCAACCAGCGATACCGCCAGCGCCGGCACACCGAACAGAAACCCCTCGGTCGCCGCAGCAACGGTACCCGAATAAATGGTATCGTCACCAAGGTTCGCGCCGTTGTTGACCCCGCTTACAACAAGGTCTGGACGGAACGATAGCAGGCCGGTGAGCGCGACGTGTACGCAGTCGGATGGTGTTCCGTTGATGTAGCGGAATCCGTTCGGGGCCTCGTAGACCGACAGTGGCCGGTTCAGTGTGAGCGCGTTGGACGCCGCACTGGCGTTCTGCTCGGGGGCCACCACCGTGACTTCCGCGATGCGTTGCAGCCCCGCGTACAGGGCGTGCAAGCCAGGGGACGTGTAGCCGTCGTCATTGGAGAGAAGGATGCGCATGCAGGCAATGTTATCGGCCGCCGCGCCGACCGCCTAATCTTTTGCGACTTTGGTGTTCGGCGAGACCGGACGGGCAGTTCAGCCGACTGCACCGCCCATCCCACACTGGCTCACCGCAGCGCATCAATCCGCATGGGTCCCTCCTCGGTACGCGCGTCGCCAACGACGCTGTGCGCGACGTCGTCGAGTTGCAAATTCAAGGCGCCGACGCTGCGCAGCTTGCCCGTTCTGTTGTCGAGCGTGCGCGCGTGCACGGTCAACCCGTCGACGTCGGCCTTGACGCGACCTGCGTTGCCGTTGCGCGCTTCGTCGGCGCTGATGGTCACCGCGCTTCCGCGAATCAACCCAGAGCCGTTCTCAAGATCGGAGGCCGAAACCAGCGCCGGGCCGCGCGCCCAGACCATGCCCCGCTCGCGGTTATCGAACAGATTGCGCGGCGTCTCGACCGTCACGCGCCCCGCTGCAGCGTCCGCGGGTGCCACCTCGGTTGCGGTGCTGCGGATCTGCCCGGTCCTGTTGTCAATCGCGCCACCCGCGCGCAGCGAGAGGACATCGGGCGCCGCGATCAGTCCGACGTTGTTGCGAAGCGCGCCATCGATGCTTGCCTGCAGGGTCCTGCCAGCCTGCAGCGTGCCCCCCTCGTTCTTGAGCGCGCCACGCACATGGAGCTCCATGGCACCCCCCGCTTCCAGCCTGGACTCGGTGTTGTCAAGCACGCCGGATGACACCCGCATGCCACCACCGGCCACGATCAGGCCCCCCTGCTTCTTCCCCCGAAGGTTGAAAAGATGGCCATGGCCCAACGCAAGCTCGACGTCGCCCCGCGCCGATGCGATTCGGCCGTCGACATTGCGCAAGCGGCGCCCGGCGCGTACCTGCAGGTCGGCAGCGGATTCGAGGGTTCCGGCAGTCTCGAGTGCCTCGACCGTGACGGTCAGCTTTTTGTCAGCCTGGATCGCGCCGCCCTCGGGCAAGTGGATGTATTCACCATTGAGTTCGACATCGCCGGCAGCGCGCAGTGAGGATTTGGCATCAGCCTCAATTTCCAGCACGTTCATGCGCAGGTCGCCGCCCGCGTTGACGGTACCCGCGCCCGCCGGCATCTGTGTTCCCTGCAGAAGCACGTTGCGCGCCGCGTCGAGTTTTCCGGCGCCATTGCGCAAGATGTCGAACGACACCTTCAGATCCTGGTCGCTTCGCACCGATCCGAGGCGGTTGCGCAGCTGCATGACCCGGAAATCGACTTGCTTGCCGTGAGCGAAGCCCTGACGATTATCCACCTCGGCCGCGACGACCTCGAGGGCACCACCAGCTTGGATCAAGCCAGTATTGCTTCCCACTGGCCCATTGTTCAGGACGCCCCCGGCGGGCAACGCAGCCGGACTACCCGACGCCAGGATCAGACGTACGTCCCCCATCGATGCGATCCTGCCGCCACCGTTATGCAGGGTTCCAGCCCCGTGCAAAGCGAGGGCCCGCCCCGCCTCCAGAGACCCTTGGGTGTTGTCGACCGCGCCGCCTGCATCGATGCGAAGCACGGAATCACTCGATGCGATCGAACCATGGACATTGCCGAGTTCGCCACGCACGTCGAGATCCAGCGCGTCATGGCTGTAGATCGCGCCGTCCTGGTTATCGAGTTGATGCAGGCGCAAGGACATGGTTCCGCCGCTGGCGACGAGACCCGGGATGCCATGGGATGCCTCGTCGGGCGCAGAGAACTGCGCGCTTGCGCCGGGGGTCAGCCCCTCGGTGAGACGCACGTCACGCATCGGGTGCGTGCGGAAATCGGCAGCGACGGGCTTCGGCAGCGCGCGATTGTCGAGTTTGTTTGCGTGAATCACGACGTCGGACTCGCCCCACAGCGTGCCGCCACGGTTGTCGATTTTGTAGGCATCGAGACGCAGGCTGCGTGCCTTGATGCCGGAGCCGGGGTTCGCCAGCACATCGGCGTGCAGCGTGGCGTCGCCTTGCGCCACAATGAGCGAACCCTCGTTCCAGAAACTCCCGGCATGCACCCGAAAATCACCACCGCTGCCCCACTGTCCGTACCCGCGCGCAATCCGGCCGTGCGCACGCACGTCGAGCAGCGTGTCGGCCTGCACCGTGGACATCTCGCTTTGCAATGAACCCATCCGCGCATCCATGTACAAGCGCCCCTGATCGACGGTCAGCGTGGAGGCACGCATCTTGATCGATTCGCCCTCGAGGCTGGCTTGCGTCGCGAACCCGACGCCTTGACCTGGTACGCGTGACTCGACACCCTGGCTTGGCACGCGGTGCTCGATTTCCCGCCGCGGCGACGCGAACGCGGACACTTCCTCCTGGGACTCGGATCCAGGCGGTTCGAGCAGCACCAGTGGCCCTTCCAGTGCAGCGGCAGCGCCTCCCTGGACTGATGCAACGTTGAGCGCTGCGCCGTCAAGGTACAACTCTCCGCCCGCGCTGATGCGCAACTGTTCGGTATCGATACGCCCACGTGCATGAATTCCAGCGCCCTTGCGCGTGGCCACCAACGTGACGTGCTGCGCCCGGAGCATGGAATTGCTGGTGAGTGCAATGGCCACGGCAGGCTCTTCGCCTTCGATTTCCTGCGACCCGTGTGACGGGTTGGAGCCAGCCGCCGTGCCAGTCAGTTGCTGGACCTCGATCGGCCCGTTGACCAGTAGCGACCGCGCATACAGCTCGAGCTCCGGCGCACTGTTGGGCCATGTGCGCACACCCTGGGGACCGATGCTGATGCCGCCGCCGGGCTCACCCAGACTCACCAACGAGCCGTCGATGAAGTCGAGGGTCGGCGTCCCGGTGGTGAGAATGACCTTGTTTGCATTGATGAATCCACACCCGTCGCAATGCAAGCCGACCGGGTTGGAGATGATGACGTCGGCACGCGTTCCGGCCACCTCCAGGGGGCCTTGCAGCGTGGATGCGTGGGTCGCATGCACCTCATGAATGATGAGGGATGCAGGCCCGCCGCCGAGTGCGGGATTCGCCGCCAGCGCTCCGGCAAGCTGGGAATCGACCCCATGCTGGCTGTTGTTCAAGGCCACACCAGCAGGCGCGATGTCGAAGGTGGCGAAGTGATTCACCGAGACGCCTGCGCCGTTCGGCGCGGCGATGTTGACCACCTCGACACCGTCGACATGGGTCACGTGCGGTCCGTCGGCCTGCACTGCGCCGCTCCAGGGAACGACATCTGCGACCGCGCAAGCGACGGAGTTAAAGCCGACGAGCATGGTGAGGATCGGGTGCCGCCAAGGCACGCTGATGGAGATGATGGAAGGCATGGTCAGAATCCCAGTTGCATTGAAGCCTGAAAAACAGGAGAAAAGTGCTGCATATCGGGGGGGCGCAGCAGCGGTGCGCTGATTGCGAGATCGAGCGCGACGCTGTCGTGCAGCGCGTGGATGCCGACCGTTGCGCCCGCCAGTCCGACCCCAGCCCCGTGGCGCGCATGGCCGCCCCAGGCGCGGCCGGCGTCCAGCCCCACGTAGCCGAGTACCCCTCGCTTGCCAGCCCCGGTGACCCAGCGCAGCGCATTGGTGCGCACCAGGATGGCGTTGTCGCCCAGCACTTCGCGATCACGGCTGTAGCCGCGCACAGCACCGCGATCCGCGATGCTGAAGCGATCTTCGTCAATCAGTCGATCGAGCGTGCCCTGCGCCCGCAATGCGATGGCCGCCTGCCATCCCCGCCCCCTGCCAGGCAGCGGAATGCGCCACTGCGCCTGCACATCGACGACCCGAGGTCGCAAGGTCATTCCGCCATGCTCGGCATCGGGAATGTCGGGCGTGGCGCGCAACGCACCGATTCCGTGCCGGAACTCCACCATGCCGGTGAAGTCGCCGCCATCGGGACGCAGCGTCAGCATGCTGGCGCCGAATGCCACGCCCACCCTGCGTCGACGTTGGACCTGGATATCCTGCCCGGCGAAGTTGGCATGGCCACGGCGCGCCTGCAGTGCTGCGTGAACCGTGAGACGCGCCGTTCCGATGCGCCACACGGTACGACCCCATTGCAGGCGCAACGCACGCGACGCCGCTTCGGACGTGTAGGTGTTGAAGCGAAGCCGCACCGGTTGTGCCACCCCGGCCCAGCTCGCGGAAGCGGTAAACAGGTCATAGCCGGATGGCACGCTGTAGCTCATCGCGACGCTCTGGCTGTGGCGACGCGGGCCGGGATGAACATTCGAGCTTGCGCTGAGGATGAGCTGGTCGTTCCAGCCACCCGGTTGATCGACCGCGACCACCGCCGCGGCCTGACCGGACGCGATCGCGCGGTTGCCGCCGTTGCCCAGCGCGGCGACACCGTGCACACGGTCGCGCAGACGGGTGTGGTCGCGCTCGATCACCAGCGCGCTGGTGCCCGGCGCATCGGCCGGCTCGATGCGGACCCGCACCAACTGGCTGCCCAGGCGCTCCATCTGTTCGATGCCCTGATCAATGGCGTACAAGTCGAGCACGTCGCCGCTGCGCAGCGGAAAGGCGCTGCGCCAGCCGCCCCGGGCACGATCCTCGGCGCCGTCATCCTTGCGCACCATGCGGACTGCGGACACGGTCCCCAGATCGAGCCGGATGCCCAGAACGCCGGAGGTGAGATTCTGCGGATCGAAGCCCACGCGGCTGGTGATCAGTCCGTGCGCGAACAATGCGTGATCCAGGACGTTGGCGATGGCATGCAGGCTCCTGGTGCCGATGCACTGTCCCTCGAGCGCCGCCAATTGCGCGACGAGCCACGGCACGCGGGTCGCATGCGGCCCGGTCAGCACGGCACGATGCACTGGGAAACACGGCGCATCCGCGGGAAGGTGGCGCAGATCCGCCCCGATGGACGGCGGTTTGGGGCGCCTTTTCAGGCGATTGGGCGCTTCCGGCAGGAACTGCTGTGCCTGCGACTGCAATGCCTCCTGCCTGCGCAAGGAATCATCGGCCAGCGAATCCGATGGCGCTGCACGCGCCATGCCCGGGAGCGAAATCAGGACGATGAGCCGGAATATCGGGAACAACACAACGAATGAACCCCAGTTTCATTGGGTTTTAATTCTTGCTCCCTTTGTCATTATTTTTACATGATGTTGCCTTCAGATAAACATCAAGCCTATCCTGCGGCCGGGTATCCAGGGCATTGCCAGGTCACCACCTCACCGCCGCAACCACCCAAGCCCCGCCTCGGTCGTGGCCCGCGGGATGTACTCGCAACCGATCCACCCCTGGTAGCCGATGCGATCGATGTGCGCAAACAGAAATGGATAGTTGATCTCGCCCGTGCCGGGTTCATGTCGGCCGGGGTTGTCCGCGATCTGGATATGGCCGATGCGTTCCAGGTGTCGTTCCAGGGTCGCCGCCAATTCGCCTTCTGTGCGCTGGGCGTGGTAGACGTCATACTGGACCAGCACGTTGCCCATGCCGACCGCTTCGAGAATGTCCAGCGCCTGATCGGTCCGGCTGAGGTAGAACCCGGGAATGTCACGGTTGTTGACCGGCTCCACCAACAGCTCCAGCCCCGCCTTTGCAAGCATCTCGGCGGCAAAACGCAGGTTGTCGACCAGGGTGGCACGCAACACCGCAGCACCGACACCGTCGGGTGCTTTACCGGCAAGGCAGTTGAGTCGCGGTACGCCCAGCGCAATGGCATAGTCCATGGCACGTGCAACCCCCGCGCGGAACGCATTGCGGCGATCGGGCTGGCAGGCAATTCCACGGTCGCCATGCTCCCAGTCACCGGCTGGCAGATTGTGCAGAACCGGCTTCAATCCGTTGGCATCGAGGCGGGCCCTGATCTCGGTCACGTCATGGCCGTAGGGAAACTGAAATTCCACCGCATCAAATCCGGCGGCGGCCGCGCGCTCGAAGCGATCCAGAAACGGCACCTCGGCAAACAGCATCGTGAGGTTGGCGGCGAACTTGGGCATGATCCTTCTCTCCTGCATGAAACGACAGCATCACAACGCCCACTTCACCCATGGGACCGTAAACGCTTCAGCGTGCCGCGTCGGCCTCATCCCGCCGGACGCGCCGCAGTCGCAACACGCCGCGCGCGTACCCCGGAAGCCAGCATTTCGAGCACCTCAAGGGTCGCTTCCCATCCGATGCAGCCGTCAGTGATACTCTGCCCATAGCGCAGCGCCGAGACACCGGCGTCAACGTTCTGCCGACCTTCGACAAGGTGACTTTCCAGCATCACGCCGAAGATGTTCCTGCTGCCGACCGCGAGCTGTGTCGCGACGTCTTTCGCCACCCCGGGCTGACGGGTATGGTCACCGCCACTGTTGGCATGGCTGCAGTCGATCATCACGCGTGATGTCACGTCGGACTCCCGCAGCGTCGCCACCACCGCGGCCACGCTGGAGGCGTCAAAATTCGGACCGGCGTCGCCGCCGCGCAGGATCAGATGGCAGTCGGGGTTGCCCGAAGTGGTGACGACGATGGCACGGCCATCCAGCGAAATGGAGGGAAAGCGGTGCGACTGCCCTGCAACCATGATGGCATCGACCGCGGTGCGCAGCTTGCCGCTGGTCGGGTTCTTGAAACCGAGCGGGGCGGATAGTGCCGAGGCCATTTGGCGGTGCAGCGGGCTTTCGGTGGTGCGCGCGCCGATGGCGCCCCAGGCCAACAGCTCGGCGTAGTACTGCGGCGTAACCAGATCGAGAATTTCCGATCCGGCCGGGATCCCGAGTTCAGCGCAGGTCACCAGCAACGCGCGCGCTTGCAGCAGACCCTTGTGAATGTCCCCGCGCCCATCGAGGTCGGGATCGTAGATCAGGCCTTTCCATCCGAGGCGCGTGCGTGGCTTCTCGAAATAGACACGCATCACCAGCAGCAGCGCGTCTGCGAAGCGCGGGGCAACGTCGCGCAATCGGCGCGCGTACTCGGTCGCCGCGGCGATGTCGTGGATCGAGCATGGCCCGGTGACAACCAGAAGCCGATCATCGTGCCCGCGCATGATGCCGCGCACCGCGCCGCGCGCGGCCGCGATTGCCGCCGCACCGGCATCGTCGATCGGCACTTGCGCGCGCAGGTCGCTCGGCGCTGGGAGTTGTTCCTCGCTGAGAATGTGCAAATCGGCGATGCGGGTGGTCATCCGTGCTGCTCCAGTCCGGCCCTGGGCCCGGAACGGGCCAATTGCGGCCATGCTCATGCTAGTGAAATATCGCGGTGCCCCAAGCGACGCGAGATCCCGCTACCCCGTTGAACCCCGGACTCATGCCGTAACGCTGGTACGCCTGCAGGGGGCAGGTCAAAACCACGCGACAGGGCACTTGCGGCATCTACTCCCAAACCTATGATCTCGGCATCCTTGGCATTGCGAAACGGGGGGAGTCCATGGAAACATCAATCACCAAACATACGCGCGACGTCGTTCGACTGGAACTGGCCGGCTGGATCTTGGCCGACCTTCTGCGGTTGGGCTGCCTTCTTGGGTTTGACGCCGCGCATCGTGCAGCTGGAATAGCCGTTGGCGGTCATGCTCGACTGCTTCCGCCAAGTGCGCCCTGATTTTGGGGGGACACCGGAACTTGGCGGAACCGCATGGCGTGACAATGATTCAACACAGGACAACATGGCTCGATGGCCAAGATGACTCTTCTCTCTGAAAACAACGAAAAACAACCTCCTTCCCAGAGGGAAACGCAAGACTTTTCCGCACATACGCCGATGATGCAGCAGTACCTGCGCATCAAGGCCGATCACCCCGATGTGCTTGTGCTCTACCGCATGGGAGACTTTTACGAACTGTTTTATGCGGATGCTGAAAAGGCGGCGCGCCTGCTTGACTTGAGCCTGACCCGGCGCGGGCAGTCAGCGGGGCAACCCATCATCATGGCCGGCGTTCCGGTACAGGCGCTGGACACTTATCTTGCCAAGCTCGTCCGTCTGGGCGAATCGGTGGCGATCTGTGAACAGGTTGGCGTTCCGGCTGCTGCCAAGGGACCGGTTGAGCGGCGCGTCGAGCGCATCGTCACGCCCGGCACCCGCCTGGACGACGGCTTGCTCGACGAACGCGCGGATTGCGCCCTGCTGGCGCTGGCGCCCGGTGCTGGTCGCAGGACGCCCCATTTCGGACTGGCCTGGCTGGTCCTTTCCAGCGGATCATTGCGACTCGCCGAATGCCCTGCCGGTGACCTCGAAACGTGGCTGGCGCGCATCCAGCCATCCGAAGTGCTGTGGCCGCAGGACGTTCCACTGCCAGAAGCCCTCAACGGTCTGTGCATCAGCACGCGCGCAACGTGGCAATTCGATACCGACGCCGGGCGCTCTCGCCTGTGCGCGCAGCTTGGTGTGCGGTCACTGGAGGCGTTCGGCGCTGACGACCTGGACCGCGCCCATGCCGCCGCGGCGGCTTTGCTGGGGTATGCCGACAAGACGCAGGGGCGCGCGGTTGCACACATCCAGGAGCTGCAAGTCGAGCGCAGCGACGACACCGTGTTGCTCGACGCCAATGCGCGGCGCAATCTCGAACTTTTTGCGACCCTGCGCGGCGAGCCGGCACCGACCTTGTTCTCGGTGCTCGATACCTGCCGCACCGCCGCCGGCAGTCGCTTGCTGCGCCAATGGCTGGGGGCGCCGCCGCGATCCCAGGATACGGCCCGGGCCCGGCATGCCGCCATTGCGGCGCTGTTGTCCGGTGCGCTCGATACCGTGCATGCGCGGTTGCAAGGCCTGGCAGACCTCGAGCGCATCGCCGCCCGCCTCGCGCTGCGGCAGGCACGTCCCCGCGAACTCGCAGCGGTGCGCGACACCTTGCGCCGGCTTCCCGACCTCGCCGCGTGCACGCGATGCTTCGGCGACCCGACCCTCGACGCGCTGGCGGACCGCATCACCCTTGACCCTGCCCACGGCGCGCTGCTGGAGCGTGCGCTGGCTGACGTTCCCGCGCTGAACCTGCGTGACGGTGGCGTCATCGGCGACGGGTTCGACGCCGAGCTCGACGAACTGCGCGCAATCAGCCATGACTGCGGCGCGTTCCTGCTGCAAATGGAAGCGCGCGAGCGCGAGCGCACCGGCATTGCCAATTTGCGCGTGCTCTACAACAAAGTGCACGGTTTCGCCATCGAAGTCACCCACGGACAAACCGACAAGGTCCCCGACGATTACCGCCGCCGTCAGACTTTGAAGGGCGCGGAGCGCTACATCACCCCGGAACTCAAGAGCTTCGAGGACAAGGCGCTGTCGGCGCAGGAGCGTGGACTGGCGCGTGAGCGCGCACTTTATGCCGATCTGCTCGAGTCGCTGCAGGGCGCGGTTGCCGGCTGGCTTCGCGCGGCGCGCGCCATGGCCACGCTCGACCTGCTTGCCGCGCTGGCCGGCGCGGCGCGGACCTGGAACTGGGTGCGTCCGGAACTTTCGGCCCTGCCGGGCCTGGAGATTCGCGGCGGACGCCACCCCGTGGTCCAGACCCAGGTGGATCGCTTCGTCCCCAATGACTGCATCCTGTCACCGCAGTCCCGGACCCAGATCGTCACGGGCCCCAATATGGGAGGCAAGTCGACGTATATGCGGCAGACTGCGCTGATCGTCCTGCTGGCGTCGTTGGGAAGTTTCGTGCCGGCGGCGCAGGCGCGCATTGGCCCGGTCGATGCGATCCACACGCGCATCGGTGCTGCCGACGATGTCGCCGGTGGGCGCTCGACCTTCATGGTGGAGATGACCGAGGCGGCGGCCATTTTGCGTTCGGCGACACCGCAAAGCCTGGTCCTGATGGATGAGATCGGACGCGGCACGTCCACGTTCGACGGGCTGGCGCTCGCGTCTGCCATCGCGGCACACCTGCACGAACGCTGCCGCTGTCACACCTTGTTCGCCACGCACTATTTCGAGTTGACTGAATTTCCGGCACATCACCCGGACGCCGTCAATCTGCACGTCGGTGCCGCAGAGCATGGCGACGCCATCGTGTTCCTGCATGAAGTGCAACCCGGCCCCGCCAGCCGCAGCTATGGTGTTCACGTGGCTCAACTTGCCGGCATGCCGGCGGGTGTCATTCGCGACGCGCGTCATCGCCTGGCCCGACTCGAACAGGCGCGTGACGCCCAGCGCGATCAACTTGACCTCTTCGGCATGACGCCGGAACCGCACCCGCCCGCGCCTGCGGAACTGCTGCGGCTGCGCCTGTGCGCCCTCGACCCTGACGCCTTGAGCCCACGCGACGCGCTCGCCCTGTTGTATGCGCTTCGCGATGCCGCGCGGGAGGCCTGAGCCATGTCCATCGCCATATCCGGATCCCCGCCGCGGCCGATGCTGGTGTTCGCGCATGCAAACAGCTTCCCGGCGGGCAGCTACCGCAAGCTGTTCGCGTTGCTGGCACCGTCGTTCGTGGTCGGCGCGCCGTCACGTCTCGGGCACGATCCCGCGCACCCGGTCACCGACGGTTGGCCGCACCTGCGCCTGGAGTTGCTGTCCTTCGTGCGTCGACATGCCCATGAGCGCAGGGTCATTCTGGTCGGTCATTCGCTCGGCGGTCTGCTCAGTCTCATGCTCGCGCAACGCGAACCCGCGCTCGTGCGCTGCGTCATTCTGCTGGACGCGCCGCTGGTCGCCGGCTGGCGGGCCGCGGTCTTGTGGGCCGGGAAGCGCAGCGGCTTGATCCACCGGCTCGCCCCGGTGACACCGGCGCTTCGCAGGCGCCGGCTGTGGCCCGATCTGGCTGCGGTGACCAACCATTTCGAGCGCAAGGCGCCGTTCGCCATGTGGGATCCGGAGATGCTCGTCGACTACGCGCGCGCCGGCACCCGCCAGGAGGCCGGACAACGGGCGCTGGCGTTCGATCGCGACATCGAGGCCAGGATTTATGCGACGCTGCCCCATGGCCTCGGCCGCATGCTCCGTGATCCACCGAAGGTGCCGATCGGTTTCATCGGTGGAACCGACTCGCATGAATTGCGGCTCGCCGGCATGGCTCCCACCCGGCGCCTGGTCGGAGCGAATCTGCGGTGGATCCATGGCGGAACGCATCTGTTTCCGTTCGAGCAGCCCGAGGCCACGGCGACCGCGATTCGCGATCTCGTCCATGCGATGGCGCCCACGTAAGACCCGGTTCCGCGGACGCGCGTGCGGCCTTTCTATAATGCGTGTTTACCGGCCTGATTCGGCGTCATGACCCAATACGTATTCGTTACCGGTGGTGTGGTGTCCAGCCTGGGCAAGGGCATCGCAGCCGCCTCCCTGGCCGCGATTTTCGAGTCGCGTGGCATCAACGTCACCCTCATCAAGCTCGACCCTTACATCAACGTCGATCCTGGCACGATGTCGCCCTTCCAGCACGGCGAAGTGTTCGTCACCGACGATGGCGCCGAAACCGATCTGGACCTGGGCCACTACGAGCGCTTCATCCGGCGCTCGATGCGGCGCAGCAACAACTTCACCACCGGTCAAATCTACGACAGCGTCATCCGCAAGGAACGGCGCGGTGAATATCTGGGCAAGACGGTCCAGGTCATTCCACACATCACCAACGAAATCCAGGAATTCATCCGCCGCGGCGCCGCCGTCGGGACGCCCGACGAAGCGCAAGTGGCGATCGTCGAAATCGGCGGAACGGTGGGAGACATCGAATCGCTGCCGTTCCTGGAAGCCGTGCGCCAGATGAGCCTGCGCATGCCACGGCATCACAGCGCATTCGTGCATCTCACTTTGGTGCCATTCATTCCGGCCGCCGGCGAACTCAAGACCAAGCCGACCCAGCACAGCGTGCAAAAGCTGCGTGAAATCGGGATCACGGCCGATGCGCTGCTGTGTCGCGCTGATCGACCCATTCCCGACGATGAGCGCGAAAAGATTTCGCTGTTCGCCAATCTTCCCCAGGACGCTGTCATTTCCGTCTGGGATTCGGACAGCATCTACAAAATCCCCCGCATGCTCCATGAGCAGGCGTTGGACACACTGATTTTCGAGAAGCTGCAACTTGCCGGAGGCCCCGCGGACCTGTCGGCCTGGGACGCGTTGGTGCAGGCGGAAGCGCAGCCTCGCCACACGCTGCGTATCGCCATGGTCGGCAAATACACAGATCTTTCGGATTCCTACAAGTCGCTGAACGAGGCGCTGCGTCACGCTGCCATCAAGAATGCGGCGAAGGTCGAGATCGCCTACCTCGACTCCGAAACGCTCGAACCCGGCAATATCGACCAGCTCGACGCTTTCGACGCCATTCTGGTGCCGGGCGGGTTCGGCAAACGCGGCGTTGAAGGCAAGATCCTCGCCGCGCGCCATGCGCGCGAACGCGGCATTCCCTACCTCGGAATCTGCCTGGGCATGCAGGTGGCCACGATCGAGTTCGCACGCCACATGGCCGGCATGGATGGCGCCAACAGTACCGAGTTCGACCCTGACACACCCTATCCGGTGATCGCGCTGATCACCGAATGGAAAGACCACAGCGGGACCGTGCACGCCCGTAGCGCCGATTCCGATCTCGGCGGAACCATGCGCCTGGGCGCGCAGGAAGCCCGGGTCCAGCAGGGCACGCTGGCCCATGAAATTTACGGGGATCGCGTCAACGAGCGCCACCGCCACCGCTATGAGGCCAACGTCGACTATCTCGACCGCCTGCAGGCGGCGGGTTTGTTGATCTCGGCCTATACGACCCGGGAACATCTGACCGAGATCGTCGAACTTCCCCGGTCGGTGCACCCCTGGTTCATGGGCGTGCAGTTCCACCCCGAGTTCAAGTCCAATCCGCGCGACGGGCACCCGTTGTTCTCCGCGTTCGTCAAGGCCGCGCTGCAAGCGCCAGGCCGGGACCGACGCTGAGCTTCACTTCATCGAGTCAATGCCCATGATGCGCCTTTGTGGATTCGAGGCCGGCCTGGACCGGCCGCTGTTCCTGATCGCCGGCCCTTGCGTCATCGAGAGCGAGCAACTCGCTCTCGATACCGCGGGCGCCCTCAAGGAAATCTGTTTTCGCCTGGACGTGCCATTCATTTACAAATCCTCGTTCGACAAGGCAAACCGTTCATCAGGCAGGTCTTACCGCGGCCCCGGCATCGACGAGGGCTTGCGCATCCTGTCTGAGGTCAAGCGGCAGATCGGCGTCCCTGTGTTGACCGACGTGCATGAAGACACACCCCTGGCGGAAATCGCCGCCGTGGTCGATGTCTTGCAGACCCCAGCTTTTCTCTGCCGTCAGACAAATTTCATCCAGAATGTGGCGCGTCAAGGCCGCCCGGTCAACATCAAGAAAGGCCAATTCCTGGCGCCTGGGGACATGCGCAATGTGGTCGACAAGGCGCGCGCGACCGGGAACAACCAGATCATGGTCTGCGAGCGGGGCGTGAGCTTTGGCTACAACACGCTGGTGTCCGACATGCGGGGGCTGGCCATCATGCGTGACACCGGCTGCCCTGTCGTGTTCGACGCAACCCACTCGGTCCAGCAGCCAGGCGGAATGGGTGACCGCTCGGGTGGACAGCGCGAATTCGTTCCGGTGCTGGCACGTGCTGCCGTCGCCGCCGGCGTGGCCGGCATCTTCGCCGAGACCCATCCTGACCCGGACCGGGCGCTCTCGGATGGCCCGAATGCCATGCCTTTGGCGTTGATGGGTGCATTTCTTGAAGACCTCGTCGCGCTGGACACCGTGGTCAAGCGCCGCGGATATCTGGAAGACCGGCTGCGTCCGGACACGGTCACACCCGACTGACCACAGCACGAAACCATCAACGAAACCCATACTTTGGAGAACCCATGAGTGCAATCGTCGACCTGAACGCGCGCGAAATTCTCGACAGCCGCGGCAACCCCACTGTGGAGTGCGATGTCGTGCTGGAAACCGGCTTTCTGGGTCGCGCCGCGGTGCCGTCCGGTGCATCTACCGGCACGCGCGAAGCAGTCGAGCTGCGCGACGCCAATCCGGAGCGCTACCTGGGCCGTGGCGTGCTGCGCGCGGTCGAGCACATCAACACCGAAATCACCGAAGCAGTCATGGGGCTGGACGCTTCGGAACAGTCCTTCCTCGATCGCACCCTGATCGAACTCGACGGCACGGCAAACAAGTCACGCCTTGGGGCCAACGCCCTGCTGGCGGTGAGCATGGCGGTGGCAAAAGCCGCTGCCGAGGAAGCGGGGGTTCCGCTGTACCAATACATGGGTGGCTTTTCCGCCTGTGAGCTGCCGGTTCCGATGATGAATGTCATCAATGGGGGCGCGCATGCCGACAACAGCCTGGACATGCAGGAATTCATGATCATGCCTGTGGGCGCGCCCAGTTTTCGCGAAGCGCTGCGCTATGGCGCGGAAGTGTTCCACGCGTTGAAAGGCATCCTGCACAAGCGGGGCATGCCCACCACGGTGGGGGACGAAGGTGGTTTCGCGCCGAACCTGGCAAGCCACGAAGCCGCGCTGCAACTCATCACCGAAGCCATTGAAAAAGCGGGTTACAAGCCCGGCGAGCAGATTGCCATCGCACTCGATCCGGCGTCCAGCGAGTTCTACAAGGACGGCAAATACCACCTCGAAGGCGAAGGACTGGTGCTCAGCTCGGCCGAAATGGTCGGCCTTTACGAGAGCTGGATCGGCAAGTACCCGATCGTATCCATCGAGGATGGACTGGCAGAGCAGGATTGGGATGGCTGGAAGCACCTGACCGACGTTCTGGGCAGGAAGGTGCAACTCGTTGGCGACGATCTCTTCGTCACCAACACCGAAATTCTCAAGAAGGGAATCGCGCAAGGCATCGCCAACTCGATCCTGATCAAGGTCAACCAGATCGGAACCCTCACCGAGACCTTCGCGGCCATCGAGATGGCCAAGCGTGCCGGCTACACCTCCGTGGTGTCGCACCGCTCGGGTGAAACCGAGGACACCACCATCGCCGATATCGCCGTGGCCTCGAATGCGGGGCAGATCAAGACCGGATCGTTGTCGCGCTCGGACCGCATCGCCAAGTACAACCAGCTGCTTCGTATCGAAGAAAATCTGGGAGACGTGGCGCGATTCTCGGGGCGTGCGACCTTTTACAACCTGCGCTGAACCCAGCACCCGGACCGGCGATGCGCCACCTGCGCTGGGTGACCGTCCTGCTGCTGGCGCTGCTCGGCCTGCTGCAGTGGTCGCTCTGGTTCGGCCCGCGCAGCTGGAGCGAAGTGCGTCGCATGCACGCGCAACTGCAGGCGCGACAGCAGGGCAATGCGGATGCGCGCGCGCACAATCAGTCGCTCGCCGACGAGGCGCGAGACCTTCGTGATGGCATGCAGGCGGTCCAGGATCGAGCGCGCAGGGACATGGGCATGATCAAGCCTGACGAGGTGTTCGTGCAGGTCCTGCCCGCTTCCAGCCCACTGCCGCCGGTGGCATCCGCGGCAGCGCCCTTGCAGCGGTCAGTGGCGCACGCGCGCCCCTGACCGCTGCGCCGCCGGAACGCGGTCGGCCTGGCAGGCCGGGGGACTGTTCACTGCGGGTGTGACGGGCTTGGCGGCTGGTCGATGTCGGCCTTGAAAAGCTGCGCGGCGTCCACCAGATCGAAGGCGTAGCCGGCGCCGCAGAATTCGCAGGCGACATCGACCTGGCCACGCTCCTTCAGCACCGACTCCACTTCATCGCGTCCGAGCATGCGCAGCATGTCCGCAACGCGTGCTCGCGAGCAGGTGCAATGGAAATGCGGGGTACGCGGCTCGAACACTCTGGGAGACTCCTCCCAGAACAGGCGGCGCAGCAAGACTTCCGGCGCCTCGCGCAACAACTCGGCGCGACCAAGGGTGGCCGCCAGATACATGGCGCGGGCGAAATCCTCATCGACTTTTTCCCGCCCGGCAGCCGAGCCTCCGCCGGCGTCGGGCATGCGCTGCACCAGCAGACCGCAGGCCCGATCGTCGTCCGCGGCCAGTATCACCCAGGAAGGAATCTGCTCGGATTTCTCGAGATACTGCCGGAGCACGGCAGCGAGATCCGTATGGCTCTGCCCGGTGTCGTCCGTGAGCGCGACGATGCCCTGGTATGGCGTCTGACCTGGCTTGCGCGCGCGTGGATCGAGCGTCAGCGCGCAGCGACCCATCCCGTGTGCATTGGCGAGGGCGGCCAGATGAGGGGCTGCCTCGGCGCCCGCCTCCGCGTGCGCGGTGGCCCGCAGGCCGAAATCGGGCTGACATTCCGCCACCGCGAGGCGCAACGGGCCATCACCCTGGATCTGCAGCACCAACGTGCCGTCGAACTTGAGGCTGCCCGCGAGCAAGGCCGACGCCGCTGTCATCTCGCCCAGCAGGGACCGCACCGCACCATCGTGATGACGGCGCCGCTGCATTTCCCGCCAACTGTCCTCGAGGCGCACCACGACACCGCGCACGTTGCCCTCGCCAAGCATGAATTTCAGGAGGGTGTCTCCAGCAACGGCGACCTCCCCTGCCACGTCGTCGCCCATCAATCGATCACCCGCAAGTCGCGCAAGAATTCGGCACCTTTCTCCACATATGTTCGTGCATTGCTCCGCAGCCCTTCAATTTGCTCCGCACTCAGCGCGCGCACGACGCGGGCGGGCGCGCCAAGAATGAGACTGCCATCCGGAAATTCCTTGCCCTCGGTCACCACGGCGCCGGCACCCACCAGGCAGTCACGCCCGATGCGCGCGCCGTTGAGTACCACGGCCTGAATGCCGATCAGGCTTCCGTCGCCGACCGTGCAACCATGAAGCATCGCCTGGTGTCCGATCGTGACACCGGCGCCGACCGTCAGCGGGAAGCCGGCATCGGTATGCAACACGGCACCTTCCTGCACGTTGCTGCCCGCGCCTACGACAACAGGCTCGTTGTCACCCCGCAGAACCGCGCCAAACCACACGCTGGCGCCGGCGCCAAGCTTGACGTCGCCGATGACCCGCGCGGTGTCGGCCACGAAGACATCCGGCGCGATGTCGGGATGCCGCACACCAAGTTGAAAGATGGTCATGATCGGTTCGTCAGTTCCTTGTTTGATACGGGTTTGCGGGGCGCTTCACAATCGCGACAATGACCACATGCCCATGCGTGAGTAGCTCGTCGAGGGGAGAATAACGCAACGCCGCTCACGGCGTGCCATCAGCGCACCAATGTTTCGCGATTGCTCGGACCGCCCATGACCTGGACTCTCACCCGCTTGCGCGCCGACGACGCGTTTCCTCCGATCGAATATGCGCTTCCGGCGGAGGCCCCCTATCCAGGCCTGCTGGCCATCGGAGGCGAGTTGACCGCGGATTCGCTGTGCCGGGCTTACGCGCGGGGCATCTTTCCCTGGTTCGAGCCTGGCGAGCCACCGCTGTGGTGGAGCCCGGACCCGCGCATGGTGCTTCAGCCGGCTTCGCTTCGCGTCACGCGCTCCCTGCGCCAAAGTGTCCGGCGCATGATGTCCGACACGCGCTGCGCGCTGCGCATGGACGCCGATTTCCCCGGCACCATGCGGGATTGCGCAGCCCCGCGCGACGGCACCAGGGGCACCTGGATCGGGCCATCCATCCTCCGCGCCTATGGCGCGCTGCATGCGCGCGGACTGGCGCACAGCGTCGAGCTCTGGAGCGAGGGGCAACGCATCGCCGGGCTTTACCTCGTTTCAATGGGGGGCATGGTGTTCGGAGAGTCCATGTTCACGCGCGTCGCAGACGGCTCGAAGGTCGTCCTGCTGGCGTTGTGCGGGTTCTGCCTCGCGAACGGCCTCGGCCCGATCGACTGCCAGCAGGAGACGGCCCATCTCGCCTCCATGGGTGCCACGCCGCAGCCCAGAGCGCGATTCGAGACCCAGCTGCAGGAGGCACTGGAGCGGCCGGCCCCTGCCGCGTGGCAGTATGATTGGGCGCAGTTGCAGCGTGATTGCGCACACTGGCTTTGACACACCCTGCTCCCATCCCATTCACGGCGCTCCAGTTCTACACGACGGCCAGCTATCCCTGCAGCTACCTGACCGGGCGGCTGGCGCGATCGCAGGTCGCCACGCCCGGCCACCTCATCAGGACCGAGGTCTACGCCGAACTCGTCGCCGACGGCTTTCGGCGCAGTGGCCTGTTCACATATCGACCGCATTGCGAACACTGCAAGGCCTGTATTCCCCTGCGGGTATTGACGACGCGCTTCCGGCCGGACCGATCGCAGCGACGCGCGTGGTCACGCCACGCCAACCTGCTGACCCGCGCGCTCAACCCCACGTTTCTCGCCGAGCACCATGCCCTGTACCTCCGTTACCAGGCGGGGCGGCATGCGGGAGGAGGCATGGATCAGGACGGCATCGACCAATACACACAATTTCTGCTTGAAAGTCGCGTCAATACCCGTCTGATCGAGTTCCGCACCCCGCCGGACGCCGCGCATCCGGACGGCGCACTCAAAATCGTCAGCATCGTGGACGTGCTGCCGGACGGCCTTTCCGCCGTTTACACCTTTTTCGAGCCCGACGATCCGGGAAGCAGCTACGGCACGTATGCCGTCCTGTGGCAAATCGCACACGCCAGGGATCTCGACCTGCCGTATCTGTACCTGGGATATTGGATCGCGGAAAGTGAAAAAATGGCGTACAAGTCCAAGTTCATACCGCATGAAATCTTGCTTAAGGATGGCTGGATAGAATCGTCCGTTCCTCATACGAACGTCACCCATCCATGATGTCGATTCAGAAGCTCGCGCTATCGAGCGCGTTCGCCGCATTGTTGGCTCCGATTGCACAGGCATCTCCCCTTTCCAGCATCAATAACTGGGCCGCGCGTGTCTCGCAGCATCTGCACAACGTCTACGACCAGGGCAGCAACGAACTGCTCGTGCCCGGCTATACATGGCATGATCCCGGCACCTACACCGCCGCGAAGCGCGCAACACTGAACAGCCGTGGATGGGGCATCGGCTTCTCGCGCAACCGCGAGGATGCGAGCGGCAATCAGGAGCTTGTGTATGCGATGGTCTTTTCCGATTCGCATCACAACGCCGAGCCGATCGCGGGCTATGCCAAACAATGGAACTGGCATCCATTCGCTGGTGATTTCCGCATCGGCGGCGGCTATACCGTGGCCGTGACCTCACGCGCGGACATCATGCGAAACTTTCCATTTCCCATTGCGCTGCCAGCTGCATCGATCGGCTATGGAAAATTCACGCTGTACGGAACATTCCTGCCGAGATTCAATGGTTCACCGAACAATGGAAACGTCGCCTTTTTCTTTGCAGGCTACAAGTTCTAGCGTTGTTGAGACAATTTTTCAGATGGCAATTTGTAGTTTCGCCATCTAAAATGGCCTCGTGAAACGCTCAGAACCAATGCCCATGCGCGATCAGCCGGCCATTCAGGTCGTCTCGCGCATTTTCGCCGTCCTCGATGCGCTGGCATCGCACGCAGAGCCAATGCCGCTCAAACTGATCGCCGAGCGCACTGGTTTGCACACGTCCACGGCGCATCGCATCCTCAACGATCTGGCCATCGGCCACCTCATCGATCGCTGCGAGCCCGGCGTCTATCAACTCGGCATGCGACTGCTGGAACTCGGCAATCTGGTCAAAGCCCGGCTCAACGTCCGCGACGCCGCGCTCGTCCCGATGCGCGAGCTGCACCGCATCACCCATCAACCCGTCAATCTCAGCCTCCGACAGGGTGACGAAATCGTCTATGTCGAGCGCGCTTACAGCGAGCGCTCGGGCATGCAGGTGGTGCGCACGGTGGGTGGACACGCCCCCCTGCATCTGACCTCGGTGGGCAAGCTTTTTCTCGCCAGCGAAGATCCGCAGCGGGTCAAGGCCTATGCCTTGCGCACCGGACTGGTTGGGCACACACGCAACAGCATCACGAATGTGTCGCAGCTCGAGAGTGAACTGGTGCGCGTCCGCCAACTTGGCTACGCACGCGACAACGAGGAGTTGGAGCTTGGGGTGCGTTGCATGGCAGCCGGTATTTACGACGACAGCGGGCGCCTCGTTGCCGGCCTGTCGCTATCTGCGCCGGCAGACCGTCTGCACGAAGATTGGCTCGGGAAGGTGGTGGACACTGCCGCGACGATTTCCGCCGCTCTCGGTTACCGTCCCAAGCCAGCAGCCAGCGTGGCGCGACGCTCGTAACGCCACGTCGCACGGCCGACGCGAAACCCCCATCCCTCCGGAACGCGCAGTGCCGTGCGTCCCTGCGCTCACTCGCGAACCGCGGTGCCGCTGGGCGCATCGGGCAAGGCATCGACGCGGGATAACAGCGTCCGACCCGACGTCTGCATCCAGTTGCGGATCCGCTCGGCGTCACCAAAATGCGAATACTTGCCCCAGGCGTCGAGGAGAACGACGATCACGTTGCGCCCCTGCACCACCGTATTGAGCACCAGGCAATGCCCCGCCTCATTGATATAGCCCGTCTTCTGCAGCAGGATGTCCCAGCCACGATTGAAAATCAGATGATCGGTGTTGCGATACTGAAGCTCCTGCCGCCCGGCAAGGACCGTGCCCTTGGGATCGGTCGAAAACTGGCGAATCAAGGGGTAGCCGCGGACATCCTTGACCAGCAGGGCAAGATCGTGTGCCGTGGATTCGTTATGCGGCGTCAGGCCGGTAGGGTCCTCGTAGTGGGTGTGATCCATGCCCAGCGATCGCGCCTTGCGGTTCATCGCCGCGATGAATGCGGTGATGCCGCCGGGATAGGTTCGCGCGAGCGCATGCGCGGCGCGATTCTCGGATGACATCAGCGCCAGTCGGAGCAACTCCTCGCGCGGCAGAATGACCCCAGGCCGCAGCCGCGAACTGCTCCACTTGAGCGTGTCGATATCCGCATCGGTGATCTCGATCGGGGTATCCATGGGGAGATGCGCATCCAGCGTCACCGCCGCCGTCATCAGCTTGGTGAGCGACGCGATCGGCCGCACCTCATTTGCATTCTTGCTGAGCAGGACCTGGTTGGTCCGCGCGTCGATCACCAGCGCCGAACCCGAGCGCAGGGGCACAGGGTCACCCACCCCGGGCGCCAGCGAGACGTCGCGCACCGCCGGTATGCGCCCCTGCGCAGGCGCCGGCACCACCGATCCAACCGCTTTCGCATGCATCAGACGCGCACGATCCTGCTCCACCAGCGCCACCGACCGCGGATCCAGCCGATCGGTCGCGTGCAACTGCATGGACTCACCCCTGGCCACGGTGTGATGGGCGAGAACAGCGTGCGCCACCCGATGGACATGGCGATGCAGGACTGCCGCGTGGCTGCGGTGCCCATGGAACACGACATGGTGACGCAGGGGGTGCGTCACGTGCCGCCCGCGGTGGTGGAGTACCTTGTGCCTGGGCTTGTGCACGGCCTCGTGCTTGTGCACGGTCTTGTGACCGATGGCTTCGGCGGCGCGCCCTTCTCCCGCTGACCAAGCCAGCAGGGCTGCAGTCAGCGCGGCCCATGCCAGCACTCTGCATGACGTTGTGATTCCTGAACGGTCGCGCATGATTTGTTTAATTATCGGCCCTGGCTTCGAAGCGTATCAAACAGGAAAAATCCATGCAAGATCAAAAATTTGTGAAGCACTTTTAAGAAATATGCGAAATTTTTGTATATCGCGGTTTGACTCGCGCTGCGCCGATCGGGGCCCAGACCCACGGACGCGGCTTTCCACACCCAATCGCGCATGAAAAAAGCCGCAAGTCCATGATTTCTCTGGGGCTTGCGGCCTTCGGCGCACCTGCGTGCACGCCTGTCTGGTGGGTGGTACAGGGATCGAACCTGTGGCCCCTGCCGTGTGAAGGCAGTGCTCTACCGCTGAGCTAACCACCCGAAGCCCCAAATTATGCCATAGAAAACTCAATTTTGGGAAGACGGTTTCCACACCGAACCGTCCGCCGCCGATTTTTCAAGCGCGCGCAAAATCGCCTCGTGCTGCCCGATCTCCTCCGGCGTGGCCATGATCCGGGGCAGTGTCGCGCTGGCAAAATCGACACCGGCTGCATCCAGGGATTGCGGCGGTGCATCGAGTTCCATCGCAAGACTGTCCTGCCCGCGCGTGAGCCAGACATAGACTTCGGCGAGGAGTTCGGCGTCGAGCAGCGCACCGTGCACGGTGCGCCTGCTGTTGTCGATGCCAAAGCGCTTGCAAAGCGCATCGAGGCTGTTGAACTTGCCGGGGAATTGCGCGCGTGCCAGCGCCAGCGAATCGGTGATCCCTCCGCAATGCTGCTCGAACGGAGGCAGACCCAGGCGCTCGAGCTCCGCGTCGAGAAAGCCGACGTCGAACGCCGCATTGTGGATGATGATCTCGGCGTCGCGGACGAACGCGAGTAAATCCGCCACGACATGACCGAATAAGGGTTTGTCGGCGAGGAACTCTTCCGTCAGCCCATGCACCCGAAGCGCGTCAGGGTGACTTGGACGCTGTGGGTTGACATAACGCTGAAAGTGCGCGCCCGTGGGTCGGCGCCGCACCAGCTCGACCGCAGCGACTTCGATGATCCGGTCGCCCGCGTTCGGATTCAGGCCGGTGGTTTCGGTGTCGAGAATGATCTGACGTGTCATCGGATTTGCAATGCGCGGTGGGGTTGTTGTCGTGAACGGCCGTCAACGCAGGATCTGGTCGACGCCGCGGTTGGCCAGCACGTCCGCCGCTTCGTTGCCCGGGTGCCCTTGATGGCCGCGCACCCAGTTCCAACGTACGGCGTGCGCTGCCCGCGCCAGATCGAGGCGCATCCATAGGTCGACGTTCTTGACCGGACGCCGATCCGCGGTTTTCCACCCCCGCGATTTCCAGCCTCCAATCCATTCGGTGATGCCCTTCATGACGTACTGGGAGTCGGTGAACAGCTCGACCTCGCACGGACCACGCAACGACTCGAGCGCCATGATCGCCGCCATCAACTCCATGCGGTTGTTGGTGGTGGCTGTTTCACCCCCAAACAATTCCTTGTTTCGTCCCTGGGATTCGAGCAGCACACCCCAGCCCCCGGGTCCGGGATTGCCGCGGCACGCGCCGTCGGTGTAGGCGCGCACGACATGCCGCGTTGCCGGCGCTGCAGCTTCGGTGCCTTGCGCACCGTCGATCGTTTTACTGGTCATCAGGAGGGATCCTGCATTGAAAAAGGGACATGCCGCCCGTGTGCGACGGGCGGCGCCACACGCGCCTTGCGCGCCTGGCCCGACCAGGCGCGCCCGACGAGACGCATCGAGCGCACGCGCTTGGTGGCGACCATCACATAGGCGGCACCGAACACCGGCCACCAGCGGTCGCCTGCCTTCTCGAGAAAATTCCAGCGATCGAGCCAGGACTGCGTGCGCACCGCAGGACGGTAACAGCCATAGCGCCCTGCCGTGACCTCGAAGCTCAGGAGCTTGAACCAATCACGTACACGACGCGGCGAAATCAGTTCACCATGCTGTGGCAGCACCATCGAAGCGCCGATGCGCGCCAGCGCCTGCCGCGCGCCCCACAAGCTGAACGCATTGAAGCCCGTGATCACCACGTACCCTCCGGCCACCAGAACCCGATCCACCTCGCGCAGACACGCGTGGGGGTCGGATACAAGCTCGAGGGCATGCGGAAGCACGACAAGATCCAGGCTCTGCGTGGCGAACGGCAAGTCGGTGAAATCGCACGCCAGGGCGCAATCCGTGTGCGACGCTGCCCCGGCGTTCTCGCACGCCAGCCACTGATGCGGCATGCGGTTGTGATGCAGTGCCCGTAGCGGTGCGCAGCCAAGCTGCAGCGCGTGGAAGCCAAAGATGTCGGAAACGGCGCGGTCCACCTGCGCCTGCTCCCAGGCGAGAACATACTTCCCCGGCGGAGTCTGCAACCAGTCGTGGAGACCTATACTCGCGCTGACCTCGGGGCTTACATGCATATCGTCGCGCTGCGCGCTTTTCGCGATAACTATCTCTGGCTGGTTCACGACGGGCGCCGGGCGCTGGTCGTGGATCCGGGGGCTGCCGCGCCGGTCGTGGCGGCCTGCGAGTCACAGGGCCTGCAACTTGCAGGCATTCTAGTCACCCACCACCACCGCGACCACACGGATGGCATCGTCCCGCTGCTGGACCGTCAACGGGTCCCGGTCTGGGGTCCCGCGGATGAGCCGATCCCCGGCCGCACGCATGCGGTGCGCGACGGTGACCGCATCCAGCCCCCCGGCATGGATGTCATGTTCGAGGTGATGCATGTTCCCGGTCACACCCTGGGCCACGTTGCCTACGCAGGCGCTGATGCCCTGTTTTGCGGAGACACTTTGTTCTCCGCCGGGTGCGGACGCCTGTTCGAGGGCTCGCCGGCGCAAATGCTGGGCTCGCTCGAACGTCTGGCGGCATTGCCCGCACATACGAAAGTGCATTGCGCGCATGAGTACACGCTGAGCAATCTACAATTCGCGCGGCGGGTTGAACCGGAGAACGCAGACATGGCGTCGTACACGACATGGTGCGAGCAACGACGGGCGGACGATGCGCCCACGCTGCCGGGTACGATCGGGCAGGAGTTGCTGGTAAACCCGTTTTTGCGTGTGCATACCGATGCCGTCCGGCAGTCGCTTGCGATGCGTGCGGGACGACTTCCTGTGGACCGGGTTGAAGCATTTGCCTGGCTGCGCGGGTGGAAAGATCAATGTTGAGTTGCGTTGGAGACTGACAGGATGGTGGATTTGCGAGGACTGAGAATCTGGGCGCTTGCCATTGCTCTGGGCGCGATGGCGGGTTGCGCGATCACCCCGCAGTCCTCCGGCGCACGGGCCGGCGCCGCAGCAACCACCTCCTCCACCACGGATGCAGCGCCACGGACCGAGGTCGCCGGGTCCCCGACTCCGCCGAACCAGGAGCAGATCGACGCCGATGATGCGATGGAACTGCGCGCCGCGGCACAGGCGGCCAACGACGCGGAGGTGCACTACGGAAACATCTGGGAACGTGTTCGCGCCGGGTTTGCCGTGCCCGACATGCAAGACCCCAGGATGACGCCGTATGTCGAGCAATGGATCCAGTGGTACAGCGCGCGTCCGGACTATGTCGCACGGATGACCGAGCGCTCGCGCAAGTACATGTTCTACATCCTCCAGGAAGTGCAGCGACGCGGGCTGCCCACGGAGCTGGCATTGCTGCCGTTCGTCGAAAGCGCGTTCAATCCTGATGCGCTGTCGACCGCGAAAGCCTCCGGCATGTGGCAGTTCATTCCCAGCACCGGGAAGCACTACAACCTGCAGCAGACCATGTTCCAGGATGGGCGTCGTGACGTGCTGGCTTCGACGCGTGCGGCCCTGGACTACCTGACCAAGCTGCATGCCATGTTCGGCGACTGGCAACTGGCCCTGGCAGCCTACAACTGGGGCGAAGGCGGCGTGCAGCGGGCGGTCGCCGCCAACCAGGCGCGCGGACTTCCAACCGACTACGCCAGCCTGAACATGCCGGCCGAGACGCGGAACTATTACCCGAAGCTGCAAGCGGTGAAGGACATCATCGAAAACCCGGCAAAATACGGCATCACGCTGCCTGATATCCCGGATCATCCTTATTTCAAGATCCTCACGGTGCAGCAGGACATCGATGTGGACGTCGCTGCCAGGCTCGCCAACATCTCCGTCGGTGAATTCCGCGCGCTGAATCCCTCGTTCCGCAAGCCGGTGATCCTGGCTGCCACCAAGCCGCGTCTGCTGCTTCCCTACGACAATGCGACGGCGTTCGAACAGGCCCTTGCCTCCCGCGACGCGCCGCTTGCCAGTTGGACCGCATACACCGTGCGCGCCACCACCTCACCCTCGGAACTGGCCCGGACCCTGCACCTCAGCGAGGCGACCCTGCGCGGCGTCAATGGCATTCCGCCGCGCACCCTGGTGAAGGCCGGGTCGACGCTGCTGATCCCGAAGTCCCCGGAGGACGACCGCGACGTCAGCGCCAATGTCGCGCAAAACGCCGTGCTTGCGCTCGCGCCAGCGCGTCCACCTGGCCGGAGGCTGCACGTGCGCGCCGGACTGCGCGATACACCCGCCAGCATCGCGCGTCGCTTCCACCTGCGCGCGGACGAAGTCGCCCGCTGGAACCACGTCGGCCCATCGACGCACTTCAAGCGACATGCCATGGTGGTGGTGTTTGTCCATACCCCGCCGCGCGCAAGCAGGCGTGCGCCTGCCCATCGTGGCCGTCGCGTGCTCGTGGCCTCCCGACATGTCCGCCATGCCGTGCATCTGCGGCACGCGCGGCATGTGGTGGTGGCGTCGACCCGATTCAAGACCCGGCGCATCCACGGATTGCGCGCCACCATGCGCGCGTCCGCCCGCCACCACGTGCGCGTCGCGCAGCGCTGATCATCCGATGTTCACCCCGGGGCCTTGCGCCCCGCACGCCTGACCCCATTCGCGCGACCCCGATGCACACCGACGTCCGTTCCTATCTGCTCGGCCTGCAGGGCCGGATCCTCGAGGCCCTGGAGGCGGCTGACGGCGTGGCGTTTCGTCGCGAGCTCTGGACCAGACCACCGGGAGACGACTTGCAAGGGGACGGCGCAACCAGTGTGATCGAGGAGGGAAACCTGTTCGAACGCGGCGGCTGCAATTTTTCGTCGGTGCGCGGCCGCCACCTTCCGCCATCGGCGACACAGCACCGACCAGAACTGGCCGGCGCGCCATTCGACGCGATGGGCGTTTCCCTGGTGCTGCATCCGCGCAACCCGTTCGTGCCAACCGTGCACCTGAATGTACGCATGCTCATCGCACGCCCCGAGGGTCGACCAACTGTGGCGTGGTTCGGTGGTGGCATGGATCTCACGCCCTATTACGGATTCGAGGACGATGCACGCCACTTTCACCGCTGCTGCAAACAGGCCCTCGACGCCATCGATCCCCTGCTTCATCCCCGCTTCAAGGCGTGGTGCGACATGTATTTCTACCTCAAGCATCGCAAGGAAGCCCGCGGCATCGGTGGCATCTTTTTCGATGACCACACCGGGCAGGACTTTGACGATGGCTTCAGGTTGATGCGTGCCGTTGGCGACGCCTTCCTCGGCGCCTACATGCCCATCGTCGAGCGCCGCCGCGCGCTGGTGTTCGGGGAACGTGAACGTGCGTTTCAGGCGCTGCGTCGCGGTCGTTACGTCGAGTTCAACCTGGTGTGGGACAGGGGTACGCTGTTCGGGCTGCAATCGGGTGGGCGCACCGAATCCATCCTGATGTCCATGCCCCCGGTGGCACAATGGCGCTACGACTGGCATCCGGAACCGGAGACACCGGAAGCCCGGCTTTACGAGGACTTCCTCCCTCCGCGCGACTGGATCGGCGCGTGAGGTTGGGGGCATGAGGGCTGACGCCGCCATCGGCCTGCTCGGCGGCAGCTTCGACCCTGTGCACCGCGCGCATCTCGAACTCGCGCATGCCGCACGCCGCACCCTCGGCCTCGACGCCGTCTGGCTCGTGCCCGCGCGCACGCCGTGGCAACGCGCGTCGCTGGGTGCCTCGCCCGAACACCGGCGTGCCATGGTGGCGTTGGCGATATCGGGCGAGAAGGGCCTGGAACTCTGCGATGTCGAGTTGACGCGCGCTGGCAACAGCTACACCATCGACACCCTCAACACGTTGCGGGCGCGACACCCGGATGCCCGGTTCACGCTGCTGCTCGGAGCCGATCAACTGCTGAACTTCACGACCTGGAAGGACTGGACCCACATTCTGGATCTGGCGGACCTTGCAGTGGCGCCCCGCCCGGGAGAGCCATGGCGGGTTGCAGCCGATCTGGCGGCGGCGCTGGGCGCGCGTGCGCGCACAGTCAGCACGATCGAGATGCCACTCCGCGACATCTCGGCCACGCGCATTCGCGCGAGATGTGCGCAAGGCCTGACCGTGGACGATCTCGTCCCGGCCCGCGTCGCGCGCTATATTGAACAACATCACCTTTATTCCAACCACTAAAAACCGAATGGACATCCGCAAGCTGCAACGCATCATCGTCGATGCGCTGGAAAACGTGAAGGCGCAAGACATCAAGGTCTTCAACACCGAGGGATTGACCAGCCTCTTCGACCGCGTGATCGTCGCCAGCGGAACCTCGAATCGCCAGACCCGAGCCTTGGCGGCCAGCGTGCGCGACTGCGTCAAGGATGCGGGCGGAACGGTGAAAAGCCCGGAGGGGGACGCCAGCGGCGAGTGGGTGCTGGTCGATTGTGGCGATGCCGTGGTTCACATCATGCAGCCGGTCATTCGCGCCTACTACAAACTCGAAGACATCTGGGGTGGCAAGACCGTGCACCTCAAGAGCCTGCAGCCACCGACCGGCCCGGCGACGACGGCCGGTGCCGCCCGGCCACCCGCCAGGGGATCCGCCACGAGGAGCGCAGCCACGACGCGGCCTGTCTCGAAAAAACCGGCGGCGAAGAGCGCGGCAGTCAAGAAAACACCCGTGAAATCGGCAGCGTCGAAGACCGGTGCACCACGCGCGACAGCCGCGAAATCGCGGACATCGACGGTGGGCTCGGCGAAGCCGGCTCGCAAGGCGCCGGCGGCGCGAAAGACGACTGCGAATTCGTGAAGCTGTGGCTTGTCGCAGTTGGCCAGCGCATGCCGGGGTGGGTGGATGAGGCATTTTCCGACTACGCCAAGCGGCTTCCGCCGGAAACGCCGCTGATCCTGAAGGAAATTCGCGCCGAGGCCCGCGGGTCGAGCATCAGCGCTGAAGTGGTCATGGAGCGCGAGGCGCAGCGCATCGACGCGGCGATGCCACCGGGGGCATTCGTGGTCGCACTTGACGAACACGGGGAACCCCTCACGTCGGTGTCGCTGGCGCGGGAACTCGATCGTTGGCGTCAGGGCGGACGCGACGTCGCGCTGCTGATCGGCGGAGCTGACGGCCTGGCGCCACGCATCAAACAACGCGCCGACGCGCGACGACGCCTGTCGGACCTGACACTGCCCCACGGTCTGGTGCGAGTCCTGGTGGCGGAGCAACTCTATCGTGCCCACACCCTGCTGAACGGCCACCCCTATCACCGCGCCTGAACACCGGCCGGCGTCATTCCCGGAGTTCGCTACGGATTCTCGAGCGTTTCCCAGCGCTCCAGCAAGCGCGACAATTCCTCGTCGATGGCACCAAAGCGCGCCTGCAGCGCGGCGATCTCCTGGGGCGCGTCCCGGTACAACACCGGATCCGCCAAACGTGCCCCCAACGACTTCTGCTCGGCCTCGAGCTCTGCAATGCGTCGTGGAAGATCCTGCAGTTCGCGCTGCTCCTTGTAGCTGAGCTTGCGACGCGCCGCCATCGGTGCCGACGCGGCCGCCTGCCGCGCGGATTCGGCGCGCTCGGGTTTCGCCCCCGAGGGGAGCCCGGCACGCATCGACTGCCGCAACCAATCCTCGACGCCTCCTTCGTATTCGCGCCACAGGCCGGGGGTTGCGGGCGTGGACTCGGACACGATCGTGCTGGTCACGACGTTGTCGAGGAAGCGGCGATCGTGACTGACCAGGAACACCGTCCCGGGAAATTCCTGCAGCAGCTGCTCCAGCAACTCCAGGGTCTCGATGTCCAGGTCGTTGGTGGGTTCATCCAGCACGAGCAGGTTCGCCGGACGCGCAAACAACCGGGCGAGCAACAACCGGTTGCGCTCCCCTCCGGACAGCGAACGCACGGGGGCGTTGGCGCGCGCCGGGGCAAACAGAAAGTCGCCGAGATAGCTCATCACGTGCTTGCGCGTACCGCCGATCTCGATCCACTCGCTGCCCGGGCTGATGGTGTCTGCCAAGGTGGCGTCGGGGTCGAGCGCGGCGCGCATCTGATCGAAGTACGCCACCTGCATCCGGCTGCCGAGGCGCACCGAGCCCGCGTCGGGCTCGAGTTCGCCGAGAATGAGCTTGAGCAGCGTGGTCTTCCCGGCACCATTTGGCCCGATGATTCCCACTTTGTCACCGCGCAGAATCGTGGCGGAGAAATCACGCACGATCTCGCGGTCGCCGAAGCGCTTGCCGACATGCTGCAGGTCGGCGACGATGCGTCCACCGGCATCCCCCCGATCGACATCCAGACGCACCCGTCCGAGCACGTCGCGGCGCGCCGCCCGCTGCGCGCGCAAGGCCTGGAGTCGCTGCACGCGGCCGACGCTGCGTGTGCGCCGCGCCTCGACCCCCTTGCGGATCCAGACCTCCTCCTGCGCCAGGAGCTTGTCCTCGCGCGCCCATGCCAGCGACTCGTCCGCAAGCTCCTGCGCCTTGCGCGCCTCGAAGGCGCTGAACCGTCCTGGATAACTGCGCAGAATCCCCCGATCCAGTTCGACGATACGGGTGGAAACCGCGTCGAGGAAGGCGCGGTCATGGGTGACCAGGACGACCCCGCCCCGGAACCCCACCAGCAGGTCCTCGAGCCAGCGGATGGCGTCCAGATCGAGGTGGTTGGTCGGTTCGTCCAGCAACAGCAGGTCGGGCGCGGCCACCAGGGCCCGCGCCAGTGCGACGCGTTTGTGCAACCCACCCGAGAGGTCGCCCGCGCGCGCCGCACCATCCAGATGCAGACGCTGCAGCGTCTGCGTGACGCGCTGCTCCCAGTTCCAGCCATCGAGCAGCTCCAGACGTGTCTGCAACGCATCAAGGTCATCGCCCGGGGCATGGACTTCGTAGCGCGCGCGCAAGTCGCGCGCCTCGGCGACACCTTCGGAGACGATGTCGAACACCAGGGCGTCGGATGCGAATGCCGCCTCCTGGGCCACGAACACCTGACGTACGCCCTGCTGCATCTGGACGGCGCCATCGTCGGGCTGCTCCAGGCCGGCCAGGATCCGCAGGAGCGACGATTTTCCCGATCCATTACGCCCGATGAGACCGACGCGCTCCCCGGCCTCGAGGGAGAACGCGGCGTGGTCCAGCAAGGCCACGTGGCCAAAGGCAAGACTCAGATCAGAACAGGTAAGGACAGCCATCGACGCGGGCCCGGTTGATGCGACCGTGCATTGTGCCACCGCCGGCGCGCGCGCCGGCTATGATCGACCACTGTCGCCACGCGCCCCCTCCATGACCGCTGAACCATCGCTGTATCTCGCCTCCGCCAGCCCCCGACGCCAGGAATTGCTCCGGCAGATCGGCGTCGACTTCACGCTGCTCGCGCCGGGGCCCGACGAGGACGCCGAGGCGCTCGAAGTGCCGCTGCGCGGCGAACCCCCCGCCGCCTATGTGGTCCGGGTCACGCTGCTGAAACTGGACGCCGCACGCGCACGGATGCAGCGCCACGGCCTTCCCCCGGCGCCGGTGCTGTGCGCCGACACCACGGTGGCGCTGGGACGCCGTATCCTGGGCAAACCAGTCAACCACGCGCAAGCCCTCGGCATGCTTGCATCGCTGAGCGGGCGCAGTCACCGTGTCCTGACGGCCGTCGCCGTGGCATGGGAGCGCGAAGTTGCAAGCTCTCTGAGCATCAGTCAGGTCCGAATGGATGCGATCGACGCCGCGCAGCGGGAAGCCTACGTGGCGAGCGGTGAGCCTTTCGGCAAGGCCGGAGGCTACGGCATCCAGGGCCGCGCTGCCTGCTTCATTTCCCGCATCACAGGAAGCTACTCTGGCATCATGGGCCTGCCCCTGTATGAGACAACACAACTCCTGAGGCAAGCTGGCGTATGACCATGAACCACGGCGCAATGCAGGAAGACCTCCTGGTCAATATCACTCCCCAGGAGACCCGCGTTGCATTGGTATCCCACGCGGCAGTGCAGGAAATACACATCGAGCGAACCCTCGAACGCGGGCTGGCGGGAAACGTTTACCTGGGAAAAGTCGCCCGGGTTCTCCCTGGCATGCAGTCTGCTTTTGTCGACATCGGGCTCGAACGCGCGGCCTTCCTGCACGTGGCTGACCTGTGGCAGCGCATGGCCGCGCACACCACGACGTCGGTGCAGATTCCGATCGAAAAACTGGTGTTCGAAGGGCAATCGCTCCTGGTTCAGGTGATCAAGGATCCCATCGGTGCGAAGGGCGCCCGGTTGTCGACCCAGATCAGCCTTGCCGGGCGTTTGCTGGTGCACCTGCCGCAGGACGATCACATCGGCGTGTCGCAGAAAATCGATGATCCGGCGTTGCGCGACAGTCTGCGCCAACGCGTTGCCGAGCTGGCACAGGAACATGATGCACACGCAAGCATGGGTTTCATCGTGCGCACCAACGCCGAAGATGCAGGCGACGCGCAATTGCGCGAAGACATCGCTTATTTGCGCAAGACCTGGACGGCCCTGAACCAGCGCGTCCGGGATGCGCGTGCACCGGCGCTGCTCTACCAGGAGCTCAGTCTGGCGCAACGTGTGCTGCGTGATCTGGTCACAGACGCCACGCGTGTGATTCAGGTTGACTCGCGTGAAAACTTTGAGCGTCTGCGCGAATTCGCCACTGATTACATGCCCTCCGTCGTCGACAGACTGCAGCTGTATCGTGGCGAACGACCGCTATTCGAGCTCTATAACGTCGACGAGGAAATTGAAAAAGCCCTGGGGCGCCGTGTCGATTTGAAGTCGGGGGGATATCTCATCATCGACCAGACCGAGGCGATGACCACGGTGGACGTCAACACCGGAGGATTCGTCGGTGCCCGCAATTTCGATGACACCGTCTTCAAGACCAACCTGGAAGCCTCGCAAGCCATCGCGCGTCAACTCCGGCTGCGCAACCTTGGCGGAATCATCCTGCTCGACTTCATCGACATGGCCAATCTCCAGCACCGCGCGGCGGTGCTCGATGAACTCAAACGCGCGCTGCAGCGCGACCACGTCAAGGTCACGGTCAACGGCTTTTCGCAACTCGGGCTGGTCGAGATGACCAGGAAACGCACCCGCGAATCCCTTGCGCACATGCTGTGCGAGCCCTGCCCGGCCTGCCATGGCCAAGGCCAGGTGAAGACGGCGCGCACGGCCTGTTACGACATCTTGCGCGAAATCCTTCGGGAGGCCAAGCAGTTCAATCCGCGAGAGTTCCGCATCGTCGCCTCCAACGCGGTGGTCGATCTGTTTCTCGAGGAGGAAAGCACCCACCTTGCCGAACTGTCCGACTTCATCGGCAAGCCCATCGCACTGCGGGCCGAACCTGGTTTCGGCCAGCACCAGTTCGATATCGTTCTGCTCTGAGGTGCTGACGGGCGTGCAGACGAGCCGCGCGTGTGACGCGAACCGGCCAACGGCGCGGCGGCAGCGTCCACCGCCGTCGCCACGCACACGACCTTACCGTGCTGCGCTGGTTTGCACGGCGCCCGATGGACAGGTCCTGGCATCGTAAGCAACCTTGCCCACGAGCCGCAGGAAGCTTTTGAAGGGCTCGATGGCGCGCATGGCAACCATTTTCGGTCCCTGGAACTGCAGCTTGCCGCTCATCATCGCCCACATCGGGCCGGGGCTGCCGTTGCCCATCGACTCCCAATCGGCAGTGTCGGCGTACATCAGGAAATCGACACCGAAATCCGGCGCCAGAGATGCCGTGCCGCCAGCCGCGCACGCGGCCTTGCCGTCCTTCGGCACGATCTTGAGCTCGACCATGGACTTCTTGCCACAGTCCGAGCGATACATCTCGATGATTTTGTAGCCGCGACCCTTGTCGTCATGCAACCATTCGCCTGCAAGCCCGTCAGCAAGCGCGGGGGTGTGATTCCATGCCTCGCAGAAATTCTGCGCCCACTGCGGCGACATCAACACCGGATCGGCCGCTTGCGCCAGACTGGTCGCGCCAGCCAATGCGACGATGACGACGGTGCGCGCCAGCGCATTGCAACAAAGCTTGGCGGGTTGAAGCATGGGGGAAACTCCTCGGGGTGGGAAGCGGGTGCAAGACCCGCAAATGCATTCGAAAGATGGTGGATGCAGGCAACGCCATCGCGCGGGCGCCGCACGCGCCGCCTGGTGGTGTCCAGACCGATGGCCCTGGCATTTCGATTTAGTGCCAGGAGTATGCGGGCTGGCAGCGCCGACTGCATCTAGTGGTAACCAGCATGATCGACGCGCACATTGACGAAAGTCGAAAAAAAAACCGCCTCGCGGCGGCTTTTTCTCGACCGACGTTCAGGCGTAGGCAGCGAGCGCTTTGCGCATCTTCTTCATGGCGGCGACTTCGATCTGCCGGATACGCTCGGCCGACACCCCATATTCCGCTGCCAGCTCGTGCAGGGTCTTGCCGCCACTGCCGTCATCGGCAACCGCCAGCCAACGCTGCTCGACGATGCTGCGGCTGCGCGCATCAAGCCCCTCGAGAGCCTGCGCCAGGCCGTGCGTCTGCAGCTGCTCACGCCCGCGCGCCTCGAGCACCGCGTCGGGCTCGTCACCACGGTCCGACAGATACGCGCCAGGCCCGAATGACTCGCCACCATCGTCGCCAACCGGCTGCATCGACACATCAGCGCCGGTCATGCGCTGCTCCATCTCGATCACATCGGTGCGCTTGACATTGAGCTCACGCGCGACGGCATCGATTTCGGCATCGTGGAAGCCGTCGAACTCCTGCTTCATCGAACGCAGATTGAAGAACAATTTTCGCTGCGCCTTGGTGGTCGCGACCTTGACCAGGCGCCAATTGCGGAGAATGTACTCGTGGATCTCGGCCTTGATCCAGTGCAGCGCGTAGCTCACCAGGCGCACGCCCTGCCCGGGATCAAACCGGCGCACCGCCTTCATCAACCCGATGTTGCCTTCCTGGATCAGGTCGGCATGCGGAAGCCCATAGCCGAGATAACGGCGCGCCACCGACACCACCACGCGCAGATGCGAGAGCACGAGTTTCCCCGCCGCGTCGCGGTCCTGGCGCTCACGCCAGGCATGGGCGAGATGGCGCTCTTCCTCATTGCTGAGCATGGGCATGCGATTCACGGCAGCGATGTAGGACTCCAGATTCCCGAGGCTTGGCACCTGGGACGGAAAACCAACCGCGTAGGCGTCCTGGGTATCAGCGCCTTGCAGGGTGAGAACACCTTCAAGCATGTGCGTACTCCTCCTTATCCATGACACATTTTAGCACTCAGGTCATGAGAGTGCTAAGCCCCGGAAAAGTTCCCTGCGCTGGCGCAACAAAACAGCATTTCCTAGGGGAGGATGCCCTCGCCGCCAGCGCTCAGCGCGGTCAGCGCGCTCAGCGCCAGGACTTGTGCGCCATCCGGACCGAAGTTCGCAGGCGCGAGCCACTGGCGCTGTGCCGCCTGGCGCGCGGGCCATTCGTGATCGAGCATTGCGTACCAGGACGTATCGCGGTTGTGCCCCTTCACGACTGCCGCCTGCCTGAACGTCCCCTCGTAGGTAAAACCCAGGCGCACGGCGGCGCGGCGCGACGGTGCGTTCAGGGCATTGCATTTCCACTCCACCCGTCGGTAGCCAATCGCGAACACGTGCGCCAGCATCAGATGCAGGGCCTCGGTCGCGGCGGGGGTGCGCTGCAGTTCCGGGGCGAACGCCAGGTGACCGATTTCGACGCAACCATTGCGCGGATCGATACGCAGGAAACTGGCCATGCCACAGGCCTGGCCGTCACGCAGCACGGCGAAAAACATCGGATCGGCCGACGCCACGCGTGCATCAACCAGTGCGGCGAATGCACCAGGCTCGCGGAAGGGGCCGTCTGGAAGGTACGTCCACGTCGATCCGTCAGTGTCGCGCGCAAACGCCCGCCAAAGTGATGCCCCATGCGTGCCCCGCAGCGGCTCCAGCACGGCGTAACGTCCGCGCATTGGTGCGTGGGCCGGACGCGGCGGTGGGCGCCAGTGCGGCAGGGCAGCGCCCACCGGCTGCGCATCGGGCGCGGGAGGACGTTCGCTCATACTGCCTCTTCGTCCACCAGCGCCCGCGCGAACGCCCGCGCATCGAAGGTCTGGAGGTCTTCGAGCGATTCGCCGACGCCGATGAAATAGATCGGCACCGGGCGCTCCCGGGCGATGGCCGCGATCACCCCACCCTTGGCGCTGCCGTCGAGCTTGGTCAGGATGATGCCGGTCAGTCCGATGGCATCATCGAACGCCCGTAACTGCGCCAGGGCATTCTGGCCATTGGTCGCGTCGATCACCAGCAGCGCCTCGTGCGGCGCACCCTCCATGGCCTTGCCAAGCACCCGCTTGACTTTGCGCAGCTCCTCCATGAGATGCAGCTGCGTGGGAAGGCGCCCCGCCGTGTCGATAATGACGACATCGGCACCACGCGCGCGGCCGGCGCTGACGGCGTCGAACGCAACCGCCGCCGGGTCCCCGCCCTGCTGCGAGATGACCTGCACGGCATTGCGCTCCCCCCAGGCCGCGAGCTGTTCACGCGCGGCGGCGCGAAACGTATCCCCCGCCGCGAGCAGGACCTGGCAGCCCGCGTGTTGAAGATGGCGCGTGAGCTTGCCGATGCTGGTCGTCTTGCCAGCGCCATTGACCCCCACCATCATGATCACCGTCGGGGTCGAGCGCCCGATGTCCAACGTCTTTTCCAGGGGCGCGAGCAAGGTTGCGAGGACGTCACGCAGCAGGGATTTCACCTCCTGCGGCGTTTGCGCCCCGCTGGCGCGCACAGCGCGCCGCAGTGTGTCGAGGACGTGGCGGGTGGCCGGCATGCCGGCGTCCGCCATGATCAGCGCCGATTCAAGTTCTTCGAACAGGGTTTCGTCGACGCTGCCGCCTCCAAACAATCCGGAAATGCCGGCCCCTGTCTTGCGCAGTCCGTGCCGCAACCGCGCGAACCAACCGGTTGGCGCATCGGGCTGCGCGGGGGCGGCATCGGGTACGACCCCCGCGGGAGTCGCCGCAACGCTTTCCAGGTCCGGTTGCGGGTCTGGCGCGGAAGACTTGCGTTTGAAGAATCTGAACATGGCGTGCAATCGGGTGTCGCCGCGCGAGTGCGAGGCGCAATGGGATATTGTCGCCCACGGCACGCCGGTCATGCGTGCGCGCTATGCTTCGACGGCTTGCAACCTCTCTGACGATCCCCGATCACATGCAACGTCCGGCACGCCCCGCACCGTCCCGACCGCCCGTTCCCGGGCGCGTGCCGTCGGGGCCAGGCGTCGTGCGCATCATCGGCGGACGATTCAAGCGCAGCAAGCTCCCGGTGGCTGACGTGTCCGGACTGCGCCCCACTCCCGACCGCGTACGCGAAACATTGTTCAACTGGCTCGGACAGGACTTGTCCGGCTGGCGCTGCCTCGACATGTTCGCCGGAAGCGGCGCGCTCGGTCTGGAGGCGGCATCGCGCGGCGCGGCGGCGGTCGACATGGTTGAACGCGACTCCCGACTGGCGCGAACCCTGCAGGCCAACCGCGACCGCCTCGGCGCCGACATGGTGCAGGTGCATGCCGCCGACGCCATCCAGTTCAGCTCCCGGCTCGCGGCGCAGGCATACGACCTCGTATTCATCGATCCGCCGTATGCAGCGGCCGACGCCGGCCTGCATGCACGCGCCCTTGCCCAAGCCAGCCGCCTGTTGCGCCCGGGCGGGCTGGTCTATCTCGAGGCCCCCGATGCGGCGCAACTGCAGGCTTGGGGTGGCGCGCGCGAATGGTCCCTGCTGCGCCAGGCGCGCGCCGGCGCAGTGCACTATGCATTGCTGCGCCGGGAGACCGAGACCAGCTAAACTTGCGCGGCGCACAAAACACCTTTTCTCCGAGCCCCCGATGCTGACCGCCATCTACCCTGGAACCTTCGACCCGTTCACCCGCGGTCACGAAGATCTCGTCCGGCGCGCAAGCAAGCTCTGCGATCGCCTGCTGGTCGCCGTCGCCGCCGGACATCACAAAAACGCCTTGTTCAACCTCGACGAACGCCTCGATCTGGCGCGCAGCATCCTGGCGCCTTACCGCAACGTCACCGTCGAGGGCTTTACCGGTCTGCTTCGGGATTTTGTTCTGGCGCGGGGCGCCCAGGTCGTGATCCGTGGGCTGCGCGCCGTCAGCGATTTCGAGTACGAGTTCCAGATGGCCGGCATGAACCGGCAGCTCATGCCCGAGGTCGAAACCATCTTCATGACGCCCGGCGATCAGTACCAGTTCGTTTCCGGTACGTTCGTCAGGGAGATCGCGCTGCTCGGTGGCGATGTCGATAAATTCGTGGTCCCATTGGTGACTGAACGCCTGGCTGCGAAAGTCGCTGCGCGACGAACTTCCTGAGGATTGCCGTCATGGCACTGTGGATCACCGACGAATGCATCAATTGTGATGTTTGTGAACCGGAATGCCCCAATCAGGCCATTTCCATGGGGCCCGACATCTATGTGATCGATCCCGACCGCTGCACCGAGTGCGTCGGCCATTTCGACCAGCCGCAATGCGTGCAACTGTGCCCCGTCGACTGCATTCCCGTGCGCCCCGACCGGGTTGAAAGCCGCGAGCTGCTCATGGCACGGTATGTGCGGCTGCAGGCACAGGAAGCCTGCACCGCGACGGCGGAGGCTCCCCGCGGGCTTGCAACAGCGGGCTAAGGGGTGTTGCCGCGGTGCAGTTGCATGATGGCGGCGTCGAATGCGCCCTCGAGCAACGTTGGGAGCACGTCCAGCGATCGATCCATCGCCTGCTCGATCAGCGCGAGTTCACTGCGCGGTGGTCGCCCGAGCACGAAGCCGACCACCGCGGCACGGTCTCCGGGATGGCCGATGCCGATGCGCAGCCGCCAGAATTCCGGTGTCCCCAGTTGCGCGGCGATATCGCGCAACCCATTGTGCCCGGCGTGGCCACCCCCCCGCTTGAGCCTGACTTGTCCAGGCGGCAGATCGAGTTCGTCGTGCACGGCCAGAATCTCCTCCGGCGCAATCTTGTAAAAGCGCGCCACCGACCCCACCGACTGGCCCGAACGGTTCATGAACGTATCGGGCTCGAGAAGCCAGACATCGCCATGCGGGCCCTGCATGCGTCCGAGGTGACCGAAGAAACCCCGTTCCGCGCGCAGCGGCACGCCCTCACGCTGCGTCACCTGGTCCACCCACCAGAAGCCTGCATTGTGGCGCTGCTGCGCGTGCTCAGGTCCGGGGTTGCCCAAGCCGACGATGAGACGAATCACGGCCGCGCCACGCCCGGACGCTCGGCGCGCGGGTCGCGCGCCAGCAACGCATGCACGGCGTCGATGGCACGCGTGGATCCATCGAGCAGATCGCACACCGCTGCGGTGATGGGCATGTCAACCCCCTGGGCACGCGCAAGGTCGCGCAAGGTCGGCGCTGTCTGCACGCCCTCGGCGACGTGGCCGAGATCGCGCACGATTCCGGCCAGCGGCTTGCCCGCGGCGAGTTGCAGGCCGACGCGCCGGTTGCGGGACAGCTCACCCGTGCAGGTCAGCACCAGATCGCCCAGACCGCTCAGCCCCATGAATGTTTCCGGGATGGCTCCAAGCCCAGCCCCGAGGCGGGCCATTTCAGCCAGACCGCGGGTGATGAGCGCGGCGCGCGCATTGTGCCCCTGCGCAAGGCCATCGCTGACGCCGCACGCAATGGCCAGGACGTTCTTCACCGCACCGCCCACCTGCACGCCCATCACATCGCTGCTGGCATAAATGCGCATGGCGCCATGATGCAATGCAGCGACGGTGCGATCGCGCAGGCCCGGATCATGGCTGGCGACGGTGAGCGCCACCGGCAATCCACGCGCCACCTCCTGTGCGAAACTCGGGCCTGACAACACACCGAGCGCAGGACCACCGTCGGCGAACACATCGGTAAGCACCTGGTGCGGAAGCCGCCCGCTGGCGCGCTCGAAACCTTTCGCCAACGCCAGGATCGGGGCCCGCACCGGACCGCGCGCGCGCAGGGCCTCAGCGAGTTGGCGCAGCCCGGCCATGGGGGTGGCGAGAACCAGCAACCCGTCGTCGCCGGCAAATTGCATGGCGGCGTCGAGCGATTCCTCGAGCCGCAGCGCATCGGGAAGTTCGATGCCGGGCAGGTAGCGGGAATTCTCGCCATGGCGCCGCAACTGGCGGATCTGGTCCGGGTCACGCGCCCAGAGCACGACGGGGCCGGCGCCGGCGGCATGACATGCCAGCGCTGTGCCCCAGGCACCCGCGCCGAGAACGGCTAATCGCGTCGTCATCAACGTGCAACAGCAGCGAGCGCCGGGCCGCGCAGGCTCAGCTCAACTGGACGGCGCTGTTGACGCCCCCGCCCGCCTGCTGGCTCTCGTACATGGCCTGGAAATTGATTTCGGCCAGATGCACCGGCGGAAAACCGGCGCGGGTGATGGCGTCCGCCAGGTTGGCACGCAGGTAGGGGTACACGGTTTGGGGGCAAGCGATCCCAAGCAGCATCGGGGCATGCTCTTCGGGAATGTTGCGCATTTCGAAAATGCCGGCTTGCTTGCCCTCTACGAGAAACAGGGTTTTATCGCTCACGCGTGCCGTGATGGTCGCCGTCACAGTGACTTCGAACACACCGTCCGCAACGGACTCTGATCCGACATTCATCTGGACGTCGACCGAAGGCTGCGCCGGGTCCAACAGGATCTGCGGGGAATTGGGCTGCTCCAGCGACAGATCCTTCAGGTAGCAGCGCTGCAGCGCGAACACGGGTTGCTGATCGGCCAGGTCGGTCGGATTCGGGGTGCTCATGCAATGACTCCAGGGAGTGGGGCATCCCGCAAGGGAATGCCAGACGACAAATCCGCCATTGTAGGCTGCGTCACCGGGCGAACCGGAACCCGGTCAGGTGGCGTCGGCCTCCAACAAAGGCATCAACCCGCCCCGCGCGTCGAGCGCCTGCAGATCGTCGCAACCGCCAACGTGATGTTCGCCGATGAAAATCTGCGGCACGGTCCGACGCCCCGTGCTGCGCATCATTTCGTCGCGCGCCGCCGGATCCAGATCGACGCGGATTTCCTCGATCGACTGCACGCCGCGCCGCGTCAGGAGTGCCTTGGCACGTATGCAGTAAGGACAGACGGCTGTCGTGTACATGCGGATTTTGGTCATGGTGCGATCCTCAATTTTTTTCCACCGGCAGGCCCGCTTCGCGCCACGCGCGAAGTCCACCCGCCACCGCTGCCGCGCGCGTGTAGCCGTGCTTGCGCAAGGTGGACGCGGCACGCCCCGCGCGCATGCCGCTCTGGCACATCACGAGCACAGGCAGTTCCTTGTTCTTCGGAAGTTCACCCAGCCGCTGCTCGAGTTGGCCGAGTGGAATGTTGCGCGCCCCAACACAGTGGCCGGCCGCATGCTCCTGCGGCTCACACACGTCAATCAGGGTGCCTTTCTCGCGATTGAGCATGCGTACCGCCTCGGCGGGCGCGACACCATCGCCGCCGCTGCGTGCGAAGGTGGTCCAGGCGAGCATGCCGCCGGACACCACCGCGATGGCGATCAGTGCAAGATTGTGAATGATGAAGTTCAAGGTACTGCCTCCGGAACACCCAGGAATCCCTCATTCTAGGAATTTCGCGCTGCCGCCGCCGAACCGCGCGTTTTGACACCCAGGCGCCGCCATCGGACGCCCGGTCCTGCACTAACATGCGGGCGATCCCAGACATTCACGACAAGCCCCGTCCAACCATGCACAAGCTCGTTCTGATCCGCCACGGCGAATCAACCTGGAACAAGGAAAATCGTTTCACCGGCTGGGTCGATGTCGACCTCACGGAAAAAGGCGTTGCCGAGGCGCGTCAGGCCGGTCGGCTGCTGAAGGCGCATGGCCTGGATTTCGACATCACCTACACCTCGGTGCTCAAGCGGGCAGTGCGTACGCTCTGGCTGTCCCTGGACGAAATGGACCGCATGTGGCTGCCAACCGTGCACAGCTGGCGCCTCAACGAACGCCACTACGGCGCGCTGCAGGGCCTGAACAAAGCGGAAACCGCCGCCAGATTCGGTGACGAGCAAGTCATGCTGTGGCGCCGCAGCTACGACGTGCCGCCCCCCGCGATGGACCCGGCCCACCGGCGCGAACTCGGCAGTGACCCGCGCTACGCGCGCGTCAACCCGGTCGATCTGCCGCTGGCGGAGTGCCTCAAGGACACCGTGCACCGTGTGCTTCCGTTGTGGGAAGAATCGCTGGCGCCGGCGATTCGCGCCGGCAAGCGCATTCTCGCCGTCTCGCACGGCAACTCGATGCGCGCCATCATCAAGCACCTGGATGGGATCTCGGACGCCGACATTGTTGGGCTGAATATCCCCAACGGAACACCGCTTGTTTACGAACTTGACACCAGTCTTAAGCCAATCCGTCGTTACTACCTCGAAGAGCAGACCACGACTGCCTAAGATCGTCAAGGCGCGGTCCGATCTGGCGCATGCGCCGCGCCCGGCCTGGGTGCAGCCGGGCCTATATACTGTAAGGTCTTCGAGGGATTGAGCATGGCAGGGAAACTGAAAACCACGGCTTGGGTGGGGGCCGGGATTCTCACCGGAGCGCTGGCGACGCTGCAACTGCAGGCACTGGCGCGGGGTTCGTCGGCGCCGCTCCCGCTGGAAGAGTTGCAGCAATTCGCGGCGGTCTACGGACTGGTCAAGGCGGACTACTTCGAGCCGGTCGACGGCAAGAAACTGGTGAACGACGCCATTACCGGCATGGTCGCCTCTCTCGACCCGCATTCGGAATACCTCGATCCGAAGAATTTCAAGGATTTCCGCGAAAGCACCAGCGGCAAATTTGTCGGTGTGGGGATCGAAATCGCATCCCAGGACGGCCTCGTCAAGGTCGTTTCGCCGATCGAGGGTTCCCCTGCCGCGCACGCCGGGATTCAGGCGGGCGACCTCATCACCCGCATCGACGACACCCCGGTCAGGGGCCTGAGCCTGGACAAGGCGGTGAAGCTGATGCGTGGCAAGCCCGGAACCAAGGTCACGCTGACCCTGTTACGCAAGCCCCAGGGCCAGACCCTGAAAGTCACCATCACGCGCGAAGAGATTCACGTCCAAAGCGTGCGCGGCAAGGAAGTGGCGCCAGGCTACGCGTGGGTGAGAATCACCCAGTTCCAGTCGGACACCCTGCCGGACTTCGTGCACCGCGTCGACGCCTTGTACGCGGCCGATCCCAAACTCAAGGGGCTGGTGCTCGATTTGCGCAACAATCCCGGCGGGTTGCTGGAAAGCGCGGTCGGCGTCGCATCCGTCTTCCTGCCGCAGGACGCGGCCATCGTCTCCACCCGCGGCCAGATTCCCGAGGCGAACGTCACGTATCGGAACACCCCGAGCGACTACTCGCGCACGCCGGGCGTCGATCCACTGGCAACGCTGCCGGCGGCCGTGAAAAAACTTCCACTGGTGGTGCTGGTCAACGGCGGCTCCGCGTCGGCATCGGAAATCGTCACGGGTGCGCTGCAGGATTACAAACGCGCGACGGTGATGGGTACGCAAAGCTTCGGCAAGGGCTCGGTCCAGACCGTGTTGCCCCTCGGCCCTGACACGGCGCTCAAGCTGACCACGGCGCGCTACTACACCCCCAACGGCGAATCGATCCAGGCCAAGGGAATCACCCCCAACTTCCTGGTCGACCCGCTGCCGAGTGGTGACCCGTACGCGGCGCTGCGCATGCGCGAAGCGGACTACAAGAATCAGATCGGAAGCGGTCAGCCTGGGGTCGCCCAGAGCCTTCCCAGCGCCGAGGAACAAAAGCTCGACGACGCGAGGCGCGCCCTCGAGGACGCGATCGAGAAAGACCCGAAGAAGTTTCCGAAGCTGCCACCCTATGGAAGCGCGGATGACTGGCAACTGACACAGGCCTTGCACAAGCTCGAGGGTCAACCGGTAATCACGGCGAAACCCCTTGGCGCTGCCAGCGCTGCGGTCGGTGCGCCAGCCGGGAGTCCGGCTGCGAGCAAGGCCTTGCCGCCGGCCAAGCCGGCCCGATGAATGACGATGCGCTGCTGCGCTACTCGCGGCATATCCTTCTCGACACCATCGGCGTCGAGGGGCAGGAGCGCATTCTCGCCAGCCACGCCGTGCTGCTGGGTGCCGGTGGGCTTGGCTCGCCGGTCGCCCTGTATCTGGCCGCAGCGGGCGTCGGGCGAATCACCCTGGTCGATGATGACGTCGTCGACCTGACCAACCTTCAACGCCAGATCGCGCATACCCAGGCCCGGGTGGGCGAATCCAAGGTCACATCGGCGCGTGCGTCGATGCTGGCGCTCAACCCCGGGGTTGAAGTCGTCACAGTACCCCGGCGCGCCGATGCGGCACTGCTTGCCATCTTGGTGGCCGGGGCCACCGTCGCCGTCGACTGCAGTGACAATTTCGTCACGCGTCACGCCCTCAACCGCGCCTGCGTTGCCGCCGGCGTGCCGCTGGTCAGCGGGGCAGCCATCCGCGGCGACGGACAAGTCAGCGTGTTCGACACGCGGCCCGGTGCTGACGGCGCGCGCGGCCCATGCTATGCCTGCCTTTTCCCTCCCGACTCTGCCGTGGAGGAGGTCCGCTGCGCGGTCATGGGTGTGCTCGCGCCCCTGGTCGGCGTGGTCGGAAGCCTGCAGGCGGTCGAGGCCTTGAAACTGATGGCGAATGCCGGCATCAGCCTCGCTGGTCGGCTGCTGATGATCGATGCTTTCGGCATGGATATCCGCACGTTGCGTGTCGCCCGGAATCCGCGTTGCCCCGTGTGTGCGCCCGCCGTGGAAGCCGCGCGGTAGCACCGAGGGGTGGGCGGGCGCACACAC
>VFSW01000652.1_pt1 | contig 51422 bp, 38 predicted proteins | sample 5358111 | NCBI WGS metagenome assembly VFSW01 (sample SAMN11554181, study PRJNA540505) | mine drainage metagenome | isolation source: sediment from site ElyBrook_90M | place: USA: Ely Copper Mine, Vershire, VT | collected 2017 | reverse complement strand
GCACCGCGGGCCTCCTCTGGTACGATCCTAACTCGGCGCAGCCTTATAACGACCGCTTGAACCTCACCGTCGAGCACGAATTCCAGGACCAGATCGTAGTTTCGTCGACGTTTTTCGCCAACTTCGGAGACCAACAGTACAGCCCCCAATTAAATGGGGCGAATCCATCGATCGGAAACCAATACGGAACGGCCTTCCTCACGCAGAGCGTTTCAAATCCGTTCTACCATTACCAAAACAATCCATCGATCCTTCCAGGCAACCTCTACAACCAGCCGCTGGTTCAACTGCAGCAGATGCTGACGCCCTATCCGCAGTACGGTCCTCTTTTTGAGATCGGCCACCTTGGAGCTTCGGAGCGTTACTTCTCGGGCGAAGTATCCGTTCAGAAAAGATTCAGCAAGGGCTATAACTTTATCGCGTCATACGTCTATATTCGCGAAGAATTGCAAAATTTTGCAAACGCCATGGATGTGTTCAATAACGTACTGACGTGGCAGGGCAGCGATCAGCCCCGGCACCACTTTGTCGTGGCGTTTACCTATGAGTTTCCCTTTGGCAAGGGACGCACCTACTTGAACAGTGCTAACAAACTGGTCGACTCCCTGGTGGGCGGCTGGCAGGTAACCGGCCTGTCCACGCTGATGTCGGGTTCCTACGCGCGGTTCAACAACTTGAACAGTGGCTCATACAATACCACGGCAGCCGTGTCTATACTGGGAAATCCCTGCATCTCGAACCCCACGCAGGGCAGGTGGTTCAACACGGCCGCTGTGCCGCTAGCCACTAATTCGTCGGCGATTGTGCCCTTCAATGTGCAGTTCGGCTGCCTGGTGGGCCCAATGTTCTATGACTTGGATGCAAGTCTAATGAAGAGCTTCCACATTACGGAGAAAGTCCAGGCCGAACTCAAGATGTCGGCTTATAACCTGACGAACAAGCTGAACTTGGGCAATCCTAATCTGAACCCGACCGATCCGAATTACGGGACGAATTTGTATCAGGGCGCTCCCGGAGGGACTTACGGCGCTCAAGATGCCGGCCCAGTGAACATTACGGGCCGTCAACTGGAGGTGGGCTTTAAGGTGTTCTTCTAGCCCCGCGCACGTGACGGCACGGGATCCGCCGGATATGGCCCCTTTGACGCGACGTGAGGCGATAGGCCTCCTGGCTTCGGCTTCGAACCTCGCGGGCCAAACGGCAGTTGGGCCCGCGGCGCAGGGGATGGCGTCCCGTGGCGTGAAGCCTGCTCCGCGTCCGAAGTCATCCGGTCGGCCGTTTGGCGCCCGGCTGACCGACGTTGGGCGACAAGCGGGCCTGCGGAACATTGTCGTAACCGGGCGCCGGGAGCGGCGTGATTACATCGTTGAAGCCATGGGATGCGGCGCGGCTTTCGTCGACTACGACAACGACGGTTGGATGGATGTTCTCGTGCTGTGCGGGTCGCGATTCGACGATCCGCCGCCGGATGCCTCAAATCGGCTGTACAAGAACAACCGGGATGGGACTTTTGCCGACGTCACGCTTAAGGCGGGCCTGTTCCGCACCGGTTACGCGTATGGCGTAACAGTCGGCGATTATAATAACGACGGATATGACGATCTATTCATCACGTATTGGGGCCAGAACGTTCTTTATCGCAACAACGGAGATGGGACATTCACCGATGTCACGCAACAGGCTGGTCTGTTGAGCCCGTCTTCCCGGTTCGGCACGGGTTGCACGTTCGTCGATTACAATCGGGACGGCAAGCTGGATCTGTTCGTATCCGACTATGTGGGTTTCGATGTAACGTCCGTCCCCAGGGCCGGGGCGAGTGGGAGCTGTAATTATGGCGGCATTCCAGTCAACTGCGGACCCAGAGGCCTTCCGTACGGACGTCATTCGCTTTACCGCAATAACGGAGATGGAACATTTAGCGATGTGACGTCGGCTTCGGGCATCGGCAAGGCGCCGGGAGGGTACGGACTGACTTCCGTCGCAGTGGACTTCGACAACGATGGCTGGCCCGATATTTACGTGGCCTGTGATTCGACGCCCAGCTTGCTCTTCCACAATAATGGAGACGGAACTTTCAGTGAGTGCGGCATGGAAGCCGGAGTCGCCCTGAGCGAAGACGGAATGGAACAGGCGGGCATGGGCGTTGGAATCGGCGACTTCATGCCGGATGGGAGCCTGGACATCGTTAAGACCCACTTCAGCGAAGATACGCCCGTTTTATATCGAAATGATGGCAGGGGCAATTTTCGTGACGTCACCCTTCGATCCGGTCTGGGTGAGGAAACTCGTTTTGTAAGTTGGGGCGTCGGTATCGTCGATTTGGATAATGACGGCAGCCCCGATATCTTTTGGGTGACAGGCGGTATCTATCCCGAGGTGGACGGAAAACTCCCGAATGCGCCGTTCAAGACGCCGGCTGTGCTCTTTCGAAACTTGGGAGGGGGAAGATTCGAGGAACTTGGCCCCGAGGCTGGGCCGGCCTTGACGAGTGTGCATTGCGCCCGCGGCTGCGCCTTTGGGGACTTCGACAACGACGGCGATATCGACATTCTCATCGTGAATCAGAACGAACCCCCGTCTCTTCTTCGAAACGATGTCAGCGGCCGAAATCATTGGATCAAGGTCAAGCTCGCAGGCGTCGCCTCGAACCGCTCCGCCATTGGAGCGCGCGTCAGCTTGCGCTCTGGAGATAAGGTGCAAACGCAGGAGGTTCTCGCCCAGTCTTCGTACTTGTCGGTGAATGACCCACGGCTGCACTTTGGCCTCGGCGCCATCCAATGGGTTGACCTCGAGATCCGCTGGCCACTCGGCCGCGTTGAAAAAGTCTCCCACGTGGAGGCGAATCAGCTCATCTTCGTCACGGAAGGTTCCGGCATCACGCGTTCGGAGAAATTTAAACGGGCGTAGCATTGTGGCATGAGGGGCTTCGCCAGCTTCTTGCGATGTGTTCTCGCGGCGTTGTGCTCCGTCATGGCGGTGCGCGCCCAACCGCTCCCCTCAGCAGGCGTGTCGAGTCGCGAGCAGCTTGAAAAGGCCGTCAAGATCAATCCGAATTCCGTCCCTGACCTTGAGAACCTTGCGGTTTTCTGGCTCAAAGCGGGCCAGCCTGGACAGGCGGCCGGATACCTGGATCGCGTCCTCCACATCCTAGGAAAAAGTCCGGAGGCGGCCTATCCCCATTACCTCCGGGCGAAAGTGTATGTGGACGACAACCAGGTCGCTAAGGCGGAGGCGGAGTTGTTGAAGGCCGTTTCGCTTCAGCCAGGATTTGCCGCTGCGTGGTCGGACCTCGGTTTCGTCCGAAAGCTTCTGCTCAACGACGTCGGAGCTCTCGCGGCATACAAGCGCGCCGTGGACCTGGACCCTGAAGACGCCGTCGCCCGATACCGTCTCGGCGCCGCATACCTTGATCGCCGGCAACCTCGCCTGGCCATTCCACAACTGGAAAAGGCCATGATGGAGGCCCCGGATGATCAGTCGACGCTCTACAGCCTGCAACTCGCACTTCGCGAGGACGGTCAGACCGAACGCGCCGAGGAAGTGAAGCGGCGCTTGGTCGAGACGTTGCAGCGGCGCGACGTAGTCGCGCAAAATGCTTTGAAAGCGGTCGTCGTGAACAATGAGGGTGTTGCGCTTCAGAAGAAGGGAGATTTTTTCGGGGCGATCCAGAAGTATCGCGGGGCCTTGGACCTGAGCCCCGAGGAGGTGGCCATCAGGGTGAATTTAGCCATCGCGCTCCTGCGGACAGGCCAGTGGAGTGAAGGACTATCCCAACTTCGCGAGGCGATGCGGCGAGAACCTTCGAACGATTTATTGCAGCGCGCCTGGGACGACGCCGCCTCGCAAGCGCCGCCCGGCACGATGGTAGACGGCGTTCCACTCGATTACCATCCCGGTCGCCCGCCCATCCGCTGAGACGTCCCGCTTGCATATCGGCGGTCATCGGAATGCGCAGTATCTTGTGGCCATCAACGACTAGGTGGCGGCCGGGGTGGGCCAAGCCGGATGAGCGAACTCAACAGGACATTCTTATCGAGTAACCCTGCCATCAGAACACAACATCGCGCACCGGCACGCGGTCGCGTGTTGGTTCCAGGTCGATCGCTTTGTATGGCGAGTATGAGGGCGCTCTCGACGCTTCGGAACACGCCAGTTTTCATCCGCTGGCGGATGAGGGCTTCGAGTTCCGTTCTATGAATCTCAATTGTCATCGCGGCTGCCCGCCTGTACTTATGATTCATAAGTTACGTGAAAAAGGGCTGTGCCGCAAATCGGATCGATCGCCCCTTGACATACGTATGAACGAATGTGGCAATGAAGCGACCAATCGCCGCGACCTTCCGGCGTGAAAAGAACTGATACGTTTATCAGTGCCTCGAAGTCGATGTCGCCAGCCAAGGCGTGACCGAGGCTCTCTCAATCCTGAAGGAAGCACTCGAGATCCACATCGGGCTACCCCAGGCCACGCATCTCCAAGAGATCCGCACGGTCGAGATTGACGTTGGGGCGGCTTAAGCCGCAGGCCCTCCGCTCGCGGCGCGTTCTCGATTCCGGAGACTTACACTCTCACCGCGCCGTCTCCCCGACCAGCACCGCCACCGCGCGGTCGAGCTGCGAGTCTTTCCCTTCGAGCGATTCGCCCAGGGGCCGCTCGACCGCAACGTCCACGGGCCGCGGATTCAGATCCATCGTCTTGCCGTCGGCGCCCTCGACGCGCTTCGGGCAGGCGCAGCACGGAACCGTCGATCAATTGTTTGCCCCAGGTGTAAATGATCCAGCCGGCGGTCGGCTCGCCGACCACTTTGCCGAGTTTCAGCGCGCGGTAGCCTTCGGTGAAATCCTTGGCGTCGGAGAGCGAGCCTTCGTTGGTCACTAGCACGGTGGTGGGCGTGCCGAGCGCGCGCTGCCCCAGCCACGCGCGGGCCGGCGCCGGGTTCATGCCGCGCCGCGTCATCGTCAGGTAGTCGCGCCGCGTGCAGACGTCGAGCGCATAGCCGTTCACGAAGCCGCCATGGTTGTCGCGGATGTCGATCACCACTCCTTGTCTGGTCTGATTGGCGATGTCGAGGTCGATGTGAAGCCGATCGAGCGCGGCCTCGCTCATGTCCTTGATATGCACATAGCCGAGCTTGCCGCCGCTGATGCGCTCGACGTAGGCGCGGTTCCGCTCGACCCATTGCCGGTAGCGGAGCTCGGTCTCGGCGGGGCCGGATACCGGCTGCAGCGTGAGGGCGCGCTTCTTCGACGCATCGCCCGCCGGAGCCACGTCCACGGTCACCTTCTTTCCGATTTCGTTCTCGAGCAGCGAGTCGAGATTCGTTTGCTGTCCGATGGATGTTCCGTTCACGGCCAGCAGACGGTCGCCCATTTTGATCGAGCCCTCGACCGCCGACGGACCCTGCGCGACGATCTCACGCACGAACAGGCCGTCGCCGCGCTCGTAGCGCAGACGGTCGAAGCTCAGTCCGAGCCTCCCGAACACGGGTACGCACAGCAGGCAAAAGTGCGCCACGTTGGGGTTCAACCGCTCATGCATGAACGGCTTAGACCTTCGATGGGTCGGCCATTCGCGACGAACTTCGGGCTAGCGGCCCCTGCCCCCAAATCTCGCGGACCGCCGGCTTAGTGCAGAAGAATCGCATGGCAGTCCTCGGTGAGCGGCCATGATTTCTGGGAGGCGTCCGATTTCACGAGCTTGACCGGCGGATTCCCCGGTTGCCGGTTGTAGAGCAGAAAATACGAGGTCGCATCCGCCTCAACTGCCCCGTCGGGGTTCTTAGTCGAAACGACCAGCGCTCCCTCCGCGCTCACGGAGAACTTCAGATCGTCTCCTGCCGGCACAGTGGTAGGTACCGCCGCAAAGGGACCCAGGATGTCCGTATAAAGCGCAAGACCCGGGTCGAAAAAATCCTGCGTCGCTTGCTGGTAGTAGAGATTCGCGGGGTCGAAGACGAAGCTGGAGGCGCCCAATGAGTTGTCGATGCTCTCAATACCAAACAACACATAGGCAGAATTGGAACCCGCGGAGACCAGGCCGTGGGGGCCTGCATAGCCATTGCACGCGCCCACCTGGTGGTAGGTGATCGTCACGGGCGGGGCTGTCGAATCGATGGAATTGCAGGAAGCATAAATCTGGATTCCCTGCGACTTGCCGGTTCCTTTGGGTGGAGTGGCCGAGGCCCATGCGGCGCATATGGCTGGAAAGCTGGCACCGCCAGCTTGCAGTTGCATCACAGCGCAGGCGTTGCCGTTATAGTCGCCATACTTCGGCGTGCCGCCTCCCCACACTTGGCAGGTCTCCGTCGGCGCCGTACACAGGTTGGGACCCTTGGCGAAATAACAGGGCGTATTGCTGCCTGTGATTCCGCCAGGGCAGCCGCCTTTAATGTTCGCGCAGGGCAGTTGGCATCTTCCGGCTAACTGGGGCTTCGAACAAGAGGCGGCATCGCCCGGGCTCCGCTCCCCACGGGGCCAGCCGGACGCGCATTGCGGGTCATTGACTCCCGATATGTTGACTTCCGGGTTCGCCTCGAGGACGCCAGGCGGAGTAACGTGTTTGGCGCTCCCGTGATAGTATGCGGTGAGATCGTCGGCAGTGGGTGTCGCCGCCCTGCGGTCATACCAGGTGACGCTGGCAACACCCCCGGCCGCGCATACCCAGGGCATGAAGCGCCGGCCCGCAACCGCTTTGTTTGCTCTCACCGGAACTCCCCAGTTGACTCCGCCATCGATTGAGTCATATACCATAATGTCGTCATTCGTCGGCTTGGTGTTGGTGGCGAAGGCAACATACACGTGAGCCGGATTGGTGTCATCCACGGCAACCATCTGGCTCGACAGAGTGTTGCCATTGTCGCAACGATCAAGCCCAGGCACAGGACAAGCCACGAGCGTGTAGGAGGCAACCTTGCTGGGGAACCCCGTTTGTGGCACAAGCCCGCTGTCACAAGCGCTGAACTTATTGAGCATGATATTCGATCCGGAGGTATAGACCGCATAGACGAAGCCATTGCCGCCGACTGTAACGCGTGGGAAGTCGCCCGTCCCGATCGTCGTCTGAGCGGACCACGTTTGCCCTCCGTTAGTGGAACAGACAATTCTCGGTGTGAGCCTGACATTGGAGAAATTCCGCCATACGAGATAAACGCGGTCCTTCCCAGCCTTGGAAGCAGCTTTGCGATCGGCCGCGATATGTTCCTGGTCGGGAAGCGTGCAGACCGCGGGAGTGGCGGACGGGCACACCACCGCATTGCTGAGGAACGTGAAGCTGTGCCCGTTGTTCTTGGAGATCGAGAGGCTGTCGGTTTTACCGTTAGGGGGCTTCCCCCCGGGTTGTTTGTTTGGAAACCCGATCCACGAGTAGTAGACCGCGCCGCTCTTACCAATGGCGAGAGAAGGATCGCCATCGCATCCGTTGAATATGCACGGAGTGCCGCCAACATAAGTGAAACTTGCTCCTCCATTGTCGGAATAGGCGTAACCGCTATTCGCGGCGATGACGACATGCGCGCCGTTTTGCGAGATCACCATTTCCAGTTCCCCAGGTCCTGCTTGCACCCCAGAGGTTCCCGCCGTTGCGAGCGGGCCGGTTCCACCTACGCTCGAAGCGGCATTGCGCGGGGTGTTGTTTGGTGGATTAGCCGGCTGAGTTGAAATCAGATGAGCCAGCGTTTCCAGGTCGCGCTGCGCGGCTTGCGCGTTTCCGGGCTGCACGTGAACCTGTTGTGCCATCTGAAATGCGGCTTGTGTCAATGCCGGGTTGGCCTGTGGCGCAAGGGCGGTCTCGAAACGAACCACAAGCAGGTTCACGGCGATTGCAGTGGTTGTCACGATGCCAGTCGCAGGACGCGGAGATTCCGTCTCCCCGGGCTGCGGCAGGGGCGTGGTCAGTTGCCTGTGAATCGCGGGCCAGCCAGCAATCACCAGCAATTGCGGACGAACTGCTTCCTCGGAAGCTATCTGGGCCAGCCGCTCCACCGCGTTCGCGTGGCTACTTCGTGTCTCCACCGTAATTGCAATGCGGGCGTCCGCCGTAGTCAGTTCTTCAGCCGATGCCGGCTTTTTGTTCGGCGGTGGTTCCGGTGGTTTGCCCGACAGCGGGTACGCAATCTCCAAAGCGTTGGTTGTCCGGTTGGCGACGGACCAGGGGGCGGGAACGGAAATGCTGACTCCTTGCACGACCACTACTTGCTGTGAAGGAGGTGTCGTCTGGCCAAACGCAAATATACAGGCCATGCACAGCACGAGCGGTAAGGAGACGCTTCTCATAATGCCTTCCCACGAAGCACCCAGGACTTCGATTTTGGAGCCCACCTTCGAGAAAATTGTACACCCGGCCGCCTCCATTCGAGCCTTTTTTTCATTTCTTCACCCAGAGCGGCTCCAGCGGCTCGTTTCGAGTCCGGGGTGAAGGCGTAGTCGCGCTTCATGCCGGCCGTCGACGTAAGCTGGCGCGCCGTGGGCGGCTCCCTGGCCATCTCGTCCAGAGAGTACGTGAACAGGTTCACCTGGCCCGCCGCACGGGCGGCGACCAGCAGCGTCTTGCCGTCCGGGCCGATCACCGGCCCGTCGGCGTTCAGGCCGAGCGGCAGCGGCGTCAGGCGCTCGCGGATCCCGTCGAAATCCACCTTTACCGGCGCGGGTTTGGCGGTCTTCGCGCCCGCGCCGGCGGATTTCCCCTCGCCGGCTCCGCCCGAAACAATCGCTGATGGTTTTGTTTGAAACAAATCCTGAAATTCATCCTCGCGGAACCTTGGCGCGTGGGGCGCCAGATACACGCGCGCGATCCGCGACGGCTCGCTGCGCTGCGCCGTGTCGAACAGCAGGAACCGGCCGTCCGGGCTCCAGGCGATCGCGCCCGCCGTGTCGCCGTTGGCGAGAAAACTCGCCGGACGCGCCGCGCCTCCGGAGACGGCCACGAGCGAGACGGTGCGGAGGAACGACTTGGCGCCGGTGTTCGAGAAGGCGATCCACTCCCCATCCGTGGACCACACGAGCGCCGGCTCGCGCAGCTCACCGCTCGCCAGTACGCGGTCCGCGGTTCCATCCGGTGACGTCACATGCAATTCGCGCCCGTCGCGCACATATGCGATGGACTTGCCATCCGGCGAAAAGACGGGCGCCTCGTCGTTGCCCGCCGACTGCGTCACCTGCGTCTCCTTCCCCGCCACGAAGTCGTACACGAACACCTCGCCGGATCGGTTCCGCTCCGGCACGTAGGCGATGCGGGGGCTGTCCGGGGCCCAGCAGCGCGAGCGCGAGTTTGTTGGGCGCGGCCAGAGTCATCGCGCTACCTCCGATGTGTTCTTCGGCGCCGGCGGCCTCACGTACTTATCCAGCCAGTGCAGCTCTTCGGCGAGCACATCCTCCAGCGTTTCGCGCGCCGCGTAAGCGTGCGCCTCAAGCGGCAGCATCACCAGCCGCACCGTGCCGCCATTGCCGCGCACCGCCTGATATAGCCGTTCGGAGTTGATCGGGAACGTGCCGGTGTTGTCGTCGGCTTCGCCGTGAATGAGCAGCACCGGCGCCTTGATTCGATCCGCGCTCATGAACGGCGACATCTTGACGTACAGATCCGGCGCTTCCCACAGCGTGCGCCGCTCGGTTTGGAAGCCGAACGGAGTCAGCGTGCGGTTATAGGCGCCGCTTTCGGCAAGGCCCGCGCGGAACAGGTCCGAATGCGCGAGCAGGTTCGCGGTCATGAACGCTCCGTAGCTGTGCCCGCCCACGGCGACGCGCTCGGGGTCCACTACGCCCATCGCCGCACCCTTCTCGATCGCGGCTTTCGCGTCCATCACGATCTGCCGCAGGTAAGTGTTGTTGACTGTCGCCGGATTGCCGATCACGGGCATGCCGGCATTTTCCAAAATCGCGTATCCGCCCAGCGTCAGCAGCAGATGGCCCGCGAGCCGGGTGAAGCGCAGCGGCGAGCCGCTCACCTGGCCGGCGGTCGCGGCGTCGTTGAACTCATAGGGATAAGCCCAAAGCAGCGCGGGAAGCCTGTCGCCGGCGCGATATCCGGGAGGCAGATAGAGAGTGAATGAGAGTGGCACGCCGTCTTCGCGCGTGTACTTCACAAGCTCCTTATGCACGGCGCGCAGCTCCGGATTCGGGTCGCGGTAATGCGTAAGCTCCGTTTCGCCCGATGCGGCGCGAACGTAGTAATTGGGCGCTTCCGTCGGGCTTTCGCGCCGCGTGACGATGCGCCCGGCGGCATCGTCGAGGATCGCCTCGGGCGTTTCGTAGACATCGGCGGCCGAGGCGAAGAGGCGCTCGGATTTGCTTGATGCGAAATCGTAGCGGTCGAGAAACGGATGGTCGCCCGTGGGGGAAGCGCCGAGGCCGGTAAGATACATCGCGCCGCCATCGAGTTCAACGGCGCGATGTCCGTTCTTCAATGTGCGCGAGAGCGGCGCGCCGGGGTCGTGATAGCGGTCCTGGATGTTGCGGCTGAAGACGGTCGCCGCCGGCGCCGCCGGGTTCGTCAGATCGATGCGCAGCGTGCGCAGCCAGCGGCGGTCGCGGTCGTAGTCTTCGACGAGCGCGGTCTGTCCATCTTCTAGCGGCTGCATGCCGCGGAAGCGCTGCTCGGTTTCGAACACCGTTGCCGGCGTCGAGGTGAACGGCGCGGCGAGCGTGACGATGCGGTCTCGATGCGCGGCCCGCTTGCGCGGATCTCCGCCGTCGAGCGCCTCGACCCAGGCAAGCGTCGAGCCGCTCACGGGCAGCCATGCGACAGCCCGAGGCCCCGTGCGCACACCGTCGATCGGTACCCGGTCGGCAAGCGGGAGACTCGCGAGGGTGTGCAAACTCCGGCCCGCGCGATTCCAGACCTCGATCTCCGAGGGAAAATCGATAAACGGGTGCAGATACGAATATGGGCGATGCAGACGGGTGACCAGCAGATAGCGGCCGTCGGGCGAAGGCTCGGCCATCGTGAAGATGGCGGGCTTGCCGATGAGCGTTGTCTTGCCCGTCGCGGGGTCGACGAGCGCAAGCTGCGACGTGGCGTAGTAATCGAACAAATCCTCGTCGTGCGGGTTTTCTAGCATGTCCTCGTACGTGCGCACCGGGCCGGCGCGGCCGGCGCTCTCCTGCACGTGCGGCCCAATGGGCACGCGGGGCGCGGGCGGAGGCGCGCCGCGGCCCGATGGAACAAGGCGCACCAGCAGCGTGCGGCCGCCGGGCATCCAATCCACCGGAGGGCGGCGCCGCCCGAACGCGCCATCCGGCACGCCGATCACCGCGTCTACGCGCACGCCCGCGAGCTTATGCGCTTGGCCGGACGCCGCATCGCCAATCCACAGCTCGATGGCGTGCGCCGTGGTGTCCGTGAACGCGAAGCGCTTGCCGTCGGGGCTCCAGATAGGATCGCTGAGGCGGTGTTCGCCAGCGGGCAGCGCGATGCGCGCGCTTGCGCCGCCAGGGAGACGGACCAGCGCGAACGACACGGTGAGCGGCCGCAGGTGTGGGCCGTTGGTGTTGACGTCGATGCGCAGGCCCGCCAGCCGCAGCATGGGCTGCGCGAGCTCCGCGATAGTGGGATGCGCGACGGCTTGCTCGACGATGCCCGCGTCGCGCGTGGGGCCGATAGAAAGCGTGGGCGGCGGCGGGGCATTCAACGCGTCGAGGACGGCTTTGGGCGGCTGTTGATAGGGGCTCTCGGCGGACGGGGCGCCGAGCGCGGTGGCCAGAACGAGTATGGGAACCCGAATCGCGTGCGGCATATCGCTCGATTCTACTTCGCTTCGATCGATTGAAGCTCGGCCTGGCACCGCGACGACGACGGAACCAGGCGGCACGCGGCGCCGATTTCGACGATCGCTTCGTCGCGGCGTCCGAGCCGTTCATCGGCGAGTCCGAGGCCGAAATGGGAGACGTAGGAGTCCGGCGCGGCCGCGAGCGCCTGTTGAAACGCGCGCCGCGCGGCCAGGAAATCGTGGCTCTCGAGCCGGAGCTCGCCGAGCGATTCGGCGGCGGGTGCGTACTTCGGATCGGCCGCGAGCGCCGCTTCCCATGTCTCGGCCGCGCGCTTCGGCTGGCCGTTGCGGCGATAGCAGTCGCCCAGGCTGCCCAGCGCCGGCAGGTTCCGCTTGTCCCCGGCAACCACCTTCTCGAACGCGGCGATGGCGCGATCGAGATGTCCCGAAAGCATGGCGTCGAGCGCGCGCGCGGATTCGTTGTACTCGGCGATGCGGTCCTTCGGGTCCGCGCCCGAAGATGCCGCGCCCGCGCGCGCTCCGCCGGCGAGATAGCCGAGCGACTCGAGCATCGCCCGGTTCCCCGGCAGTGTCCGCCGCTGTGCCTGGGCCGGGGCTGGACGATAGCGAGCGATCAGGCCGTTGAGGCGCGAGCGCAGTTGCGCGGCGTCGTTGGGGCGCGTGTGGATCAGGTTCGTACGCTCGCCGGGGTCGCGGTCGAGGTCATACAACTCGGGCTTTGGCGCTTCGATGTATCGCAGGCCGCCGAGGCGCGCGCCGCGCAGCGCCGCCCAGCCGAAGGCGTCGCGCGGGTACACGGTCTCGCTGTATGCCGCGCTTCCCGGGGCGCCGTCAAGCAGGCTGCGGCCTTCAAACGTGGGCGGCCGCGCGATGCCTAGCCAGTCGAGCACGGTCGGCGCTACGTCGATGAGGCCCGCCGCGGTGGTGACGCGCGCGGGCAATTTGCGCGCCGCGCCTTCGGGCCAATGCACGATGAGGGGAACCCAGATCGTGCTCTGGTAGATGAAGTACCCGTGGCTCGATTCGCCGTGATCGCCGAGACCCTCGCCATGATCGGATAGAACAATGACCAACGCTCGGCGCCACCATCCCAGCCGCTCGAGCGTCGCGCGCAGTCGTCCCGCCAGGCTGTCGACGTAAGCGAGTTCGGCATCGTAGCCCGCCGCGCCGGTGAGGCCGCGCGCGCGGGCCGAGTACGGCGTGTGCAGATCGAACAGATGCACGAAGACGAACGCGGGCGTATCGCGGTTGGCTTCCATCCATTGCCCGGCGGAGCGCGTAACCAGCGCGCCATCCAGGCGCACGCGCATCGAGAGCTGCGCCAGCGGCGCGTCGGAGGCAGTCTGGAACGGTGCGTTATAGATGTCGAAACCTGCATCGAGGCCGGACGATTGCGCCAGAATCGCGCTGCCAAGAAACGCGGCCGTTCGATAGCCGTGGGCGCGAAGAATCGAGGCGAGCGTGACGGCGCCCGCCGGGACCCGCTCGCCGTTCTCTTGGACGCCGAGATGAAACGGATACGTCGAGGTGAACAGCGATGCGTGCGAAGGCAGCGTCAGCGGGATCTGCGAGGAGATCGCGGTGAACAGGGTGCCCCCGTTTGCGAAGCCGTCGAGGTTCGGCGTCCGGATACGCCGGTAGCCGTATGCGCCGAGATGGTCGGCGCGCAGCGTGTCGATCGAGACGAGGACCACCGGCGTCTGCGCCGCGACGAACGCGGCCGGGAGAAGAAACAGCGCGAGCCTTCGCGTGATCATGCAGTCTCCTTATTCGGCATCCAGGCCGCGCAGAGTGCGGCGCCCGCGAGCGAAGCTCCCAGAAACCAGACGAGCCAGGGTAGCCCCGAGATCCGCGCGGGCGGGTAGCCGACGCCGATCCATTCCACCTCGCCGCCCGCAAGCGGCGCCTCGCAGGGTGCGACGAGAAACGCGAGCGGCGAGCGCACACGGCGGGCCGAGAGACGCTGCAGCCCGGCTCGCGCGGAGAACGACTTGACGAACGTCGCGCGGCCCGTCTCGACCCGAAGTTCGCCTTCGCAGGCGCGCAGCGGGCGGATGCGCCAGCTTGTTTCGGCGCTCGCGACGGCTCGCACGCCTTCGGTCTCGACCGCAATGCAGGCCGGCGCGGCGAGCGTAGCGAGCGCGGGAAACGCCGCGTCCGCGCGCCAGTGAGCGGTCACGAGCGCGGCGTCGCCAGGGGTTAGCGGCGCACGCGCGTAGACGCAGCCGAGCATGAGAACCGCGAGCCACAACTCGGCGCCGGCGGCCAGCGCCGGAAGCGCGGTGAGACGAAACAGGCGCACGCTCTGCCGGGCGAGATCGCGCTCGACGCCAACCAGCGCCGCGGGCTCGTCCAGGTAGAAGCGCAGCTCGATCAGATGGGCGAGCAGGCGGCGCAGAGCGAGGCGGAGGGCCGGCGCGTCGACAAAATATCGGAATACGATATAACTCGCCGCGCCAGCGGCCGCGCCCGCCGGCAGCAGCGTCCCGAGCGCGCTCACCCGAGATAGCCCAGCCCCTTCAGCTTGCGGATGACGGTTTCCTTGAGCTCCGGCGCTTCGGTCTTGGCGAGCTCGGCCTCGATCGCGTGCTCGATGAGTTCTTCGGCCGAGCTGTAGCCCGCGACCCGAGCCGCTTCCCGCGCGCGCCGGTACAGGTCCTTGCCGAGTTTCACGGAAATCTTCGCCGCCATGACGGATGCTCTCACCAATTGTTTCACTTGGCCGCCGGCGGCGCGCGCTGGGCCGGCGCGCGGGCTTCGAGCAGGCGTGAGATGACAACGCCCAGGTTTTCGATGCGCGGGTTCCCCGCCGTGAGCGGCGACGAAGAGAAAAGCACGCCGGGCACGGCCGATGGGTCGATGCAATGATCCGCGATCCAGGCGTCGTCGTTGTCGTCGATCAACGAGGGCGGCGCCTCGCCGAGCGCGGTTTGCCATGACGCGCGGTAGCCGGAGGCGTAGCCTACGATGAGATCCGGCGCCGCATCGCGTGCTTCGACCGCCGTAATGACGGGCCGTTGGTTCTCCGCGTCGCGCCAGCCGAGCAGCTCCGCGCGGATGCGAACCCGCAGCGCGCGCGCCTCCGCGCCGGGCGCGACGATGCCGTGCGCTTCGCGGCCCGCAAGGTTGAGATACAGCCCGTTCAGCCCGATCGCGTAGGCCCGCGTGCGTCTCCAGGCGATGTGTCCTGCCGCGTCGACAGCAAGATATCCGCGCTCCGCGAGCCAGCGGTTCAGATGCACGGCGCGATCGAACGGCGCGAACCCGTGGTCGGACATGACCATCAGCGTGGCCGGCGGCGCGCCGCGCATTGCCTCGCCCACGGCCGCATCGACCGCGCGATACACGGCGAGCAGCTCCGGCTCGTGCCGGCCCCACAGCATGTGCGAGTTCTGATCGACCGACGAGAAATAGAAGAACAGGAAGCCCCCGTGGAAGCGGCGCAGCGCTTCGTGAAACAGGCACATCTCCGTGCTTAGCACAAGGCGGCTCTGGGCGAGAAAATCGTCGAGCGTGAAGACTCCGTCGCGCGGCGCCGCGGTGTCCTCGGGAATTCCGAGCGTGTCGAAGCGCCCGATTCGCGCGGCGAGATCGCGGCTGAAGCGCGCCGGATACGAGATCGGTAGCGCCGGCGACGCGGGGTCGATGTTGACAGGAGAAACATACAGCCGGAGGTAAGGATGCATCGCGAGCGCGTGGAACCGCACCATGCCGCGCGCCGAGGCCAGGCCGGGGATGAGCGGGAAATCGAGCGGCATCCAGCCGGACCACTCGCCGGGCTTGAGAATCGCCCGGTCATCGCCGGCCGCGATGCGCACGAGATCGCGGCTCGGGTCGACGTCGGCGATGGCGGTGACGATGGCGGTGCGGCGGTCCTTGCGCAGCGTGTTGGGCGGCCCTTCGATGGGCATCTCGACGCGGCCCCCCACGTTGCGCGCCATGCGGATGCGGCCGCCCGGTACGTCGCGCGGCGTCTCGTCGGGGTCGTCGGTGAACAGCGTAAAGACGCCGAGCGTACCGGCCAGATCGGGCGTTCCCATGCCGGATAACTCCTCGCCCTCCGCAAAGGGTGGAAAGTTCGCGGGCAGCCGGAAGATGGACGTGCGAATGCCGCGCGACTCAAAGCCGCTCCAGAACGGGTTGCCGTGCCGATGCACGAGGAACCGCGGCGCGCTGAGCGGCAGATCGAAAGCGCCGAGGGGAAGATGGAAGCGCGGCGGCTCGACGCCTCCGAGCGACGAGTAGAGCTCCATCGTTTTCGGATCGCGCTCGACGAAATCGAATACGCCGTGGCGCGCCGGCTCGAGACAGGTGAGAAACGAGGTCCAGGCCACGGGGCTTTGGGGCGGCATCGTCGTGGCGAGCCGCCGGAAGCCGCCGCGATGGCGCAGCGCGTCGAGGTTCGGCAGCTCGGCCCAGTGGCGCTCGACGAAGCCGGGGTCCATGCCGTCGACGCCGATGACGATCACCGATGCTGCGCTGTGCGCGCGCCGCGCTCGGCAGGCCGCGCAGAACAGGCACGCGGCGAGGGCGAGGGCCGCGATACCAGGCCTACGCAACGCCCGCCACCGGCTGCCCCTCCATCCAGGGCGGGCGCGGCACGCCGAACAACTCGAGCGCCGTGGGAGCGAGGTCCTCGATGCCGGGATCGGCGGCATCGAGCGGAAGGTTCGAAAACAACACGCCGGGGACGAGCTCGGGGTCGACGCAATGATCGCCGCTCCACGCCTTGTCATTCGGCTCGAAGATGCGGCGTGTGACCTTGCCTTTCGCGCCGTCCCATGAGGCGCGGAAGCCTTCGGCGTAGCCCACGATGAGATCCGGCGCGGCGCCCGTGTACGGCCCTTGGTAAAGCGAAGACGCGGGATAGGCTTTGCGGATCGCCTCTGCGCCGGTCTCTTCGTCGCGCAGGCCGCTCAGCCGCGAGGCCAGCTCTTCGATCAGGGGCGGGGCGTCTTCGGGCGCCACGCTGCCTCGCGCCTCGCGCCCGCGCTGGTTCAGATACAGTCCGCCAAGGCCGAACGAGTATGCCCGCGTGCGCTCCCAGTCGATGCCTTCGAGATAGTCGCCGCCTTCGTCGCGGCCGGTTTCGAGCGCCAGATATCCGTTCCGCAGGAGCCACGAGTTGAGATTCACGCCGCGCTCGAACCGGCGGAATCCGTGGTCGGAGAGGATGAACACGGCCGCGCCCGCGCCCGCGCGGCGGAGCGTCTCGCCCGCGAGCCGGTCCATGTCGCGATAGAGCGCTTCGATCACGCCCGCGTGCGGCGACGCCGCGTTGTCGAGATGCCGGAAGAACATGTGCTGCACGCGATCGCTGGTGTCGAACACGCAGGCCACGACGCCGCCGCGCGCCCGCTCGAGTGCCTGAAAGAACATCGCCTCGCGTTCGGACTGGATCGAGGCGGCCTGTGCGAGGAATGCGTCTTCGCCGATCGCGCCTTCGTTCAATGCCCAGGTGTCCTCGGCGAGCCCCAGCGTCGAGTATGTGCCCAGCAGCTTCGCCAGGAACACGGCGAAGGAGCGCGGCTGGCTGATCGGCAGCGCGGGCCGCTCGGGGTCGAGCTGCAGCGGCGTGACGTAGAGTTCGACATCGGGTGAGGCTTCGGTCAGAAGAAACCGCGCGATGCCGTGTACGGCGGGCCCCACGCCGGGCCGGAAGCGGAGGCGCACCCAGGGTGTGTATGCGCCCGGCTGCAGCGCGTACGAATGTCCCTCGATTTCGAGCCTGTAACCCGCGTCGCCCGTGTTCGGCCGCAGGTGGAACCGCACGCGCAACGGCTCGGCGGATACGGTGAACGGATTCGCGGGGCCCGAAAGCGAACCCGCGTAGCCGTCGCGTTCGCGCTCGAGCATCGACACTACGCCGCCATCCCCGGCACGCCGCGCGCGATCCGTCGTGAAGAACGAGAACTCGCCCTGCGTGCCGCGCAGGTCCGGCGCGGGCATCGCCGAGAGCAGGCGTCCGCGAAAACGATCGGGCGGAAACGTCACGGGCACGCGCAGGATCGTACACGGGATGAAGTAACGGCCGAGAATCGTCCAGAACGGCTCGCTCTTGCGGCGCATCTCGATCGACGGCGCGGAGAGCGGGATGCGCAGGGGCCCGAGACGCAGCGTGCGGCGCGGCGGGCTTACGCGCGCGGCGGAGAGCAGCGGCGCGTACGAGCGCAGATCGCGATTGAGAAAGTCGAAGATGTTATGCCGGCCGGGATTCACGCCGGTGGCGAACGTCGACCAAGCGACCGGCGACAGCGCCGGATAGGTTGTCCGCAGCCGGCGATAGCCGCCCTGCGCTCGCAGCCGCTCGAGATTCGGCATCTTCCCTTCATCCATGAAGCGTTCGGTGAGCGTTGGATCGAGCCCGTCGAGCCCGAGGAACACCAGCTTGCGAACGCGCGCGCGGCCTCCCGCCTTGCGCCGCACGAGCGCGCGCCGCAGCAGCCGGAACGGCAACAGGCACAACGCTACGGCGCTCGCGGCCAGCGACGCCACCAGCGCGAGGAACGAGCCGAGAAACGCGAAGCCCGCGCCCGGCCCGATGTAAGCCAGATGCGCCAGCGCCGCCTGGCCGTTCATCGCAGCTTGCCCTCCACGAACGGCACCTCGAGCACCTTCTCGTGTTGGATCGGACCATGGCCGAAGTAGCCGTCCTCGCCGAACAGTTCGCCGTGATCGGAGGTCACGGTGATGTAGGTATCGCGCGGCACAAGGTCGAACAGCTCCTCGAGCACCGTGTCGAGATACCGCACGGCGTCGATCTGGCGGCCGCGCAACTCGCGCAGCTTCGCGGGTTGGAATTGTTGCCTGCGCCGCCGGGGCAGCTTGCCGCCGACCACGTGTTCGTCGAGATGTTTGAAGACGCCGTGTACGCCGCTGATGCGTGGCCACTGGTCCGCGGGCTCGCTGGGAAGTGCATAGGGGTAGTGCGTCTCGCCGGTGTTGAGCAGATAGAAGCCGCGGCGGCCGTCATCGAACTTTAGCCGGGGCAGCATCGCGCGCATGTCGTTGTGGCGCTCCATCAGCTCGAAGCTGTCGAAGCCGTGGTTGAGCACGGTGGCCGGGTTCAGCACGGGCATCGACACCATGGCGTGCGTCGTGTAGCCCAGCGTGCGCAGCAGCGGCGGCAGATAGAGGCCGGGGAGAAACGAGCCGAAGCTCAGCCCGTCCGAGCCGAGCCGCTCGTTGAACTTCAAAAACTCGCGCTGGTACGAGTCCGAAGCGAAGACGTGCCGCGGGCTGGTGTGCGGCATCAGTCCCATCAGCAGGTTGAAGTGCGAGGGCGCGGTCCAGGAGGCGTACGACCAACGGCGCTCGATTCGCCCGAGCTTCGGCAGCGTCTTGGGCCGCGCGGCGATCAGCGAGTCATAACGGCAACTGTCGAGGACGACGAGGATGTAATGATGGCGTGCGCCGGGCACCGCCTATGAGCCTTGCTTCAGCAGTTTCTTCCAGCGCTCCCAGGCGTCGTCGCGAGCCTTGCGATTGGCGTCGTTCGCGTCCGGCGCTTCGCCCGCGCGCATGAAGCCGTGGCCCGCGCCGTCGTAGGTCACCGGCTCGAACGTCTTGCCGGCGGCCTTCATGTCGCGCACCGCGCCAGGCACGGTCGCTCCGATGCGCGCGTCGTTGCCCGCGTAGAAGCCGTACACCGGCCCCGGAATGCGCGCCATCGCGTCCGCGGCGGGCGGCGGGCCGTAGAAGACGAAGGCGGCGCGCAGGTCCGGCCGGTTAGTGGCGAAGCGGAAGCTCTGCCCGCCGCCCCAGCAGAAGCCCGCCACGAACAGCTTGCCGTTCGAGGCCGGTAGCTTCAGCGCGTAGTCGGCCGCGGCGTTCAGATCGGCGGTGATCTGGTCCGGATCGAGATGGCCGATCGCCTCCATCACGCGGCCCGGCGCGAAGTCCTTCGTGCGCCCGCCGTTCGGCGCCATGCCGGATAAAAGATCGGGCGCAACGGCGATGTAGCCGGCGGCCGCGACCTCGTCGGCCACTTCCTCGACCCAGTCCGACATGCCGAAGATCTCGTGAATTACCAGCACCACGGGCGTCTTGTCTTTCGACTCGGGGTAGGCGATGAAAGTCTCCACGGCGCGCCCGCCATGCTTCACCGTGACCCACTCGCGGTGACGCGGGGACTTATCCACGGCCTGACGGGCCCAGTCCTGCGCGGTCACGCAGGCGGCAGATAACAGGAAAGCCAGAACGGCGCGTCTCATGCACCTTGTTATACCTCAACCGCGAAGCCTCGAACGGGCGCCTGTCGCGGTGCTAGGATAGCGGCTGGGGAAAGCTGCCATGAATCGCCGCCGATTTCTCGTGTCGGGCGCCGCATCCGTCGCTGGATTGCGCGCGCGCGCCGACGAGGCCCATCTGCTGCTGCCGAGCGACCAGCCCGATGAACTCGCGTTCCGGCTCATGTGGTTCAACCCCGTTCCGCCGCTCGACAAGAAGAGCTACCGGCTGACGGTGAAGGGGCTTTGCGACAAGCCGGAGTCGTTCTCGATCGCCGATCTGCGCGCGCTGCCGCGGGTGTCGCAGAACGCGCGAATGAAGTGCGTGCAGTGCTGGTCCTCGCGAACGGATTGGGGCGGGTTCCGCGCGGTATCGCTTTTCGATATTGTCAAGCCGAAGAAGAACGCGCTGGCGGTGCGGCTCGATTGCGCCGACAAGTGGTTCGAGTACTTCACGCTCGAGGATCTGCGCGACGCCCGGGTGCTGTTCGTGCTCGACATGGCCGGCAAGCCGCTCGAGGACCGGCACGGCGCGCCGCTGCGCATTGTCGATCCGAAGCGTTACGGGTACAAATGCGCGAAGCTGATCACGTCGATCGAGTTCGTCGAACAGGGCCAAGGCAGCATGGCCTGCGATCTCGGGCCGTATTATTCGCCCACCGGCGAGATCAAGCCCGGCTACGATCATCCGCTCGACGTGGCGGGCGTGTCGCGCAAGAAGATCGCGGGCGGCGAGATTACCGATTATTGAGAAGCCGTGGAGTGAAGCGGGCGATTGGAGTTGTATGCGGGGCGCTCGCGGCGGTGGCCGTGGCGGCCTCGGTCGCGACGCGGCCCGTGCCCTCGTCGGGCGCGGCGTCGCCGTTGCTCGAGGGCGCGCGGATCGATTTCGTGACGCTCGAGGTGCTACGGCGCTCCTGCGTCGATTGTCATTCCGAGCGGACGCGCTACCGCTGGTACAGCTACGTCTGGCCCATCTCGACATGGACCGCGCGGCACGTAGCGGAGGGCCGTCTGCACCTGAATTTGTCGCGCTGGGCTCAATATTCGAAGTGGCGCCGCGAGCGCGCGCTCTCCGAGATCGCCAACCAGGTGCGGGATGGAGACATGCCGCTGCGCGAGTACACCTGGCTGCATCCCGATGCGCGCTTACCGGCCGCCGGCGAGCGGGCGATCTTCGATTGGACGCAGCGCGAGCGTTTGCGGATGATCTCCGGCGGAGGCCCGTAGCGCGATGGCGCACACGATCGCGTTCGTGATTCTTCTGCTGGCGCAGAACCGGCCCGCCGCGCCCGCGGCCGAGGATGCCGCGCGGCGCGAACTCATCCTCGCGATCGCGGCAAGCGGCCGTGTGGTGTCGATCGCCGCGACGCCGGAGGAGCGCGTCCACCCGGCCGTCGAAGTACCGCCCAGCGCGCCGCCGCTGCTGCTGTTCCGGTTTCTCGAAGGGGCGGGGAAGCACCGCTTCAGCCAACTCGGCCTGGTGATCGACGATGCGGGCCATTAGCTCAGCGCTCGCGGCCGCGCTGGCTCTTGCGGGTGGAGCGTACGCCGCGAGCCCAACGGTCGCCGACGGCCTGCGGCTCTTCCACGCCGGCGATCTGCGCGGCGCCGAGCGCAGCTTCCGCGCAGTGCTGGCCGCGGGCGACGACGCGACGGCTCGCGGGTTTCTCGCGCTCTCGCTCGCCGGTACGGGGCGCTGCGAAGAAGCCGTTCCGGAGCTGCGCCGCGAGTCCGCGCACGCCGCGGACAACGACGTACGGCGGCTCACCGGCCTGGCGCTGGTCGACTGCGACGCGCGCGCCGGCCGCTTCCGCGAGGCGCTCGACGTGGCCGCGCGCCTGAAGGCCGCCAATCCCGCCGACGCGGATGTGATGTACGAAACCGCGCGCCTGTTCAATCGGGGCTGGAACGAAACGCTGCGCGAGATGTTCGAGAGTGCGCCGGGCTCGTTCCGCGTCAACCAGCTCTCGGCGGAGATCTTCGAAAGCCAGAGCAACTACACGGCGGCCATCGCCGAATACCGCAAGGCTATCGCCAAGAGCCCGCGCACCATCGGCCTGCACTACCGCCTGGGCCGCGCGATTCTGATGCAGTCCCACGCGCCCGAGGCGCTGACCGGCGCGGGCAAGGAGTTCGACGCCGAGCTCGCGCTCAATCCGGGCGACGCCGCGGCGCAGTATGAAGCGGCCGAGATCCTGGTCGCGCAACAGAAGCCGGATGAAGCGGCCACGCGGCTCGAGCGCGCCATCGCCTCCGATGCCGATTTTCCCGAGGCGCTGATCTCGCTGGCGCGTCTGCGCGCGAACGCGGGGCGCAACACGGAGGCCATCGCGCTGCTCGAACGCGCCGTCAAGCTCGAGCCCGACAGCCAGTCGGCGCGCATGAGCCTGATGCTCGCCTATCGCAAGGCGGGCCGGCTCGACGACGCCCGCGCGCAGAAGGAAGCGCTCGAACGGCTGGTCAAGCCGCCGGAAGGCGAGTTCTCGGATTTTCTCAAGAAACTCGGCGAAAAGAGCCCATAACATGCGGATGTTGGCGCTTGTGGCGGCGCTCGCGGCCTGCGCGTGGCTGGCGTTCTCGAGCGGCGCGGCGCCCGGGCCCGACTATCGCAACATCGCCGCGCGCGCGGGCCTGACGCGCGCGTTCCCAAATGGAGGCGGCCATTCGAAGGACTACATCATCGAGACCACCGGCAGCGGCGTCGCGTTCCTCGACTACAACAACGACGGCCTGCCGGACATCTTCGTCGTCTCGGGCGAGGGCGGCTTGAGCCGGCTGTATCGCAACGACGGCCACGGCTCGTTCACCGACGTCACCGCGGCGATGGGCATTACCCGCACCGGCTGGGGCGAGGGCGTCTGCGCGGGCGACTTCGACAACGACGGCTTTATCGATCTGTTTGTAACATATTGGGGCCAAAATGTTCTTTACCGCAACGTGGGCGGCAAGCGCTTCGAGGACGTCACGGCGCGCGCCGGCCTGATCCAGGATCGCCGCCGCTACAACACCGGCTGCGCGTTCTTGGACTACGACCACGACGGCCGCCTCGATCTGTTCGTCGCCAACTATCTCGATTTCGACCCCGCCACGACTCCCAAGCGCGGCGCCAATCCCTACTGCTGGTACCGCAACATGCCGGTGAACTGTGGCCCGCGTGGCCTGCCCTTCGAGAGCAACCTGCTCTATCGCAACCTGGGCGATGGCAAGTTCGGCGACGTCTCGGCGGCCTCGGGCATTGGCGCGCCGCGCGGCAGTTACTGCCTCGGCGCGCTCACCGGCGACTTCGACGGCGACGGCTGGCCCGATATTTTCGTCGCCTGCGACCAGACGCCTTCGCTGCTCTACATGAACCGGAAGAACGGGACCTTCTCCGAAGAAGCGCTCGACCGCGGCGTGGCGCTCGACGAGAACGGAAAGGCGCTGTCGGGCATGGGCGCGGCCGCGGCCGACTACGACGGCGACGGATGGCTGGACATCTTCCGCACCAACTTCAGCGACGAGCGGGAAACGCTCTATCGCAACCGCGGCGGCGGCGAGTTCGACGAAACCACCGAAGCCGCGGGCCTTGCGCGCAACACCAGCTATGTCGGCTGGGGCTGCGTCTTCTTCGATTACGACAACGACGGCTGGGACGATCTGTTCCTGGTGAACGGCCACGTCTTTCCCGAGGTGGACACTCTGCAGATCGATATTCACTATAAGGACCGCGCGATTCTCTATCGCAACCTGGGCAACGGACGCTTCGACGACGTCTCGGCGCACGCCGGTCCGGCATTCGCCGAACGCCACTCCTCGCGCGGCGCGGCGGCGGCGGACATCGACAACGACGGCTCGCTCGAACTGCTGGTCAACAACCAGAACGAAGCGCCCTCGTTGCTCGCGAACGCCGCGCGGCCCGCCGGGCACTGGGCGATTTTGTCGCTGACCGGTACGCGCTCGAACCGCAGCGCGATCGGCGCGCGGGTGCGCTTAACCGCCGGCGGCCGCGTGCGGCTGGCCGAGGTCCGCAGCGGCGGCAGCTATCTTTCGCAGAGCGACTTGCGGCTGCACTTCGGGCTCGGCGCGGCGCGCAGGATCGACCGCATTGACGTTGACTGGCCGGGCGGCGGCCATGAGACATGGCGCGACCTCGCCGCCGACCGCGTGATCGCCATCCGCGAGGGCGGCCACTAGCCGGTTGCCGCTATTCTGGTTACGAAGGGGACAAGCGTATCGTGCAAACCCGGCCTGAGACGGCCTTACCCGACAGCCACGCGAGGGAAGTCGCGACCGGCGAAAGATTTCGCTTCGGAGAGAACTGGGCGCGTTTTCTCGAAAAACTGAACGAAACACGGATCGCGCAGGCCGAGGCCTCGCTCGAACAGATGCTCGGCCAGGGCAGCCTCGATGGGCGCACGTTCCTTGACGCGGGCTCCGGCAGCGGCCTGTTTTCGCTCGTCGCGCGGCGGCTCGGCGCCCGCGTGCATTCCTTCGACTTCGATCCGCAATCGGTCGCCTGCACGGCGGAACTGCGGCGCCGGTTTTTCGCGGACGATGCGGCATGGACCGTCGAGCACGGGAGCGTGCTTGACGGCGCGTACCTCGAGCGTCTTGGACAGTTTGACGTCGTGTACTCGTGGGGCGTGCTCCACCATACCGGCGGCATGTGGCAGGCGCTCTCGAACGTTGCCGGCCGCGTGGCGCCGGGCGGGGTGCTGTTCATCGCCATCTACAACGATCAGGGAACACCGAGCCGCCGCTGGCTGGCCGTGAAGCGCGCCTACAACCGGCTCCCACCGCCGCTGCGCTTTCTGGTCCTCTGGCCGGCCGCCATCCATCTCTGGTGGCGGCCCGTGGTCAAGGATCTTCTCAAGCTGCGTCCCTTCGCCAGCTTGCGCGCCCACGGCGGCGGGCGCGGCATGGACGTGTGGCGCGACATTGTCGACTGGGTAGGCGGGCTGCCATTCGAGGTCGCGAAGCCGGAGCGGATTTTCGACTTTTTTCGCGCCCGCGGATTCCAACTCGAAAAGCTCGTCACCCAGGCCGGAAGCCTTGGCTGCAACGAGTTCGTGTTCCGGAAATCGGAATAGCGGGCCGTGCGAAGACGAGGACCGCGCGAGGTCGCTTTCCGGCTGAAGCAATCCGCGTCGAATGTCCGCCGCCTATTGTCCCCGCCGCGTCCCGACGCGCCGAAGGCGGCCTCGCTGCCGCTCGCCGATGGGGCCGCGGTGGCCGCGAAGCTGCGCGGCGCCGAATACGCGGCCGAGGTGGAGCGTCTCGCCGGCTCGATCCTCGCGCACCGCTTCCCGCTGCTCGGCGGCGTGGTCGAGACGGGCGCCGCGATCGAATGGCGCAAGGACTATCTTCATGGCCAGGCCACCGGGCTCGGCTTCTTCGCGCGCATCCCCTACCTCGACTTCGTCCGCGCGGGCGATCATAAGCCGATCTGGGAGCTCAATCGCCACCAGCACCTGGTGCTGCTCGCGCAAGCGTGGCTGCTCAGCGGCCGCGAAGAGTTCCTCGAAGAAGTCTGGCGCCAGATCGCGGACTGGCTCGGGCAGAACCCGTATCCGCGCGGCATCAACTGGGCCAGCGCGCTCGAAGTGGCGTTCCGCGCGCTGTCGTGGTTATGGATCGATCATCTGGCGGGCGCGCGCATGCCGGATACGCTGCGGCGCGCGTTTCTGCGCGGCCTTTTCATTCACGGCCTGCACCTGCGCGGCAACCTTTCGGTTTACTTCTCGCCAAACACGCATCTGCTCGGCGAGGCCGTCGCGTTGCATGCGCTCGGCCTGTTCTTCGACCGGCCGGAATGGCGCCAGACGGCTGGCGCGGTTCTCGACCGCGAAGTGCTGCGCCAGGTGCGCGAAGACGGCGCATACTTCGAGCAGTCGTCTTACTATCACGTCTACGCGCTCGACATGCTGCTGTTTCACGCGATCCTGCGGCCGCCCGCCGCGCCATACAGGGAACGCCTCGCCCGCATGGCGCACTACCTTCACTCGCTCGCCGGCCCGCGGGAGGAGATTCCCTTCCTCGGAGATGACGACGGCGGGCGATTCTTCCATCCGTTCGGCGCGCATGCGCGCTACGGCCGCGCGACGCTCGCCGCGTGCGCCGCGTTCGGAATCGGCGGCCCGCTGCCGTACCGCGCCGAGGACCTTTATCCGCTCGCGGCCTGGTGGCTCGGGGCGACCGAAGGCAGTGGCGCCGCGGAGCTGCGGAGCGAGTTGTTCCGCGACTCCGGTTTCGCCGTGCTTGTGGACGGTGGCGCGCAGTGCGTCGTCGATGCCGGGCCGTTCGGCCCGATTTCGGTCGGCCACACGCACGCAAGCAAGCTCAGCTTCACTCTGCGCAGCGGAGAGGAGTGGCTGTTGATCGATCCCGGAACCTACACGTATGTCGCCGATGCGGCGCTGCGGCGGCTCTTCCGCGGCACGGCGATGCACAACACGATTCGTATCGACGGCCTCGATCAGGCCGAGCCGGCCGGCCCGTTCGCCTGGCGCGGCCGGCCTTACGTGGCCGTCACGCAATGGAACCCCGGCGCGCGGCGCGACGAGATCGCCGCCGAGTGCCGCTATCGCGGCTTCACGCATCGCCGGCGCATCGAGTGGGAGAAGCCGTCGCGGATCGTGGTCACCGACGAGATCGACGGCCCGCCCAGCGAGCACATGGTGGAACAGTTCTGGCACACCGGACCGGGCGCCGGCCGCCTTGGCCCGCGCACGTTCCGCCTCGGCCTTCACGCGACGATCGCGCTGGACGGCGAGGCGGAGATCGCCGAAGGCGGCGAATTCGGCTGGCGCTCGCCCGCGTTCGGCGTCCGCGTTCCATCGCCCGTCATCCGGCTGAACCTCGCGGCCACGCTGCCCGCCCGTCTCGTAACGCGGATCGCGCTGAGCGAATAGAATGGCCGGAGGAATCCTCCATGCGAAATCCCGCTCCCTTCTTTGTCCTTGCGCTATCGCTCGCCTTCGCTCCCCGCGGCGCCGCCGAAGATATCTTTCCCGGCGACCACCTTGGCGAATGGACCCGCATCGCCATCCCGCCCACCAAGCCGATCACCAACATCGCGCAATGGCATCGCGATTCCTCGACGCGCACCATCCTGTGCGACGGCAACGGCGGCCACGAGTGGCTCCGCTACAATCACGAGCTGACCAACTTCGAATTCCGCGTCGAATGGCGCTTCACGCAACTCGCCGGCGCGCCGAAGTACAACAGCGGCGTCTTCTTCCGCAACAACCGCGACGGCTCGATCTGGCATCAGGCCCAGGCCGGTCTCTCCGGCGGCTACATCTTCGGCGTGACGCCGGTGGACGGCGTGCCGAAGCGTGTCGACCTGCATGCGCAGATGAAAGAAAATCGCGTGAAGCCCGCCGGGGAGTGGAACGAATACCGCATCCGCTGCCAGGGCGGCGACTGCACGCTCGCCGTTAACGGCGAAGTGACCAGCGAGATTCACACCGCTGTGCCCAGCGGATATATCGGGCTCGAGAGCGAAGGCTACCGCATCGAGTTCCGGAATCTCGATCTGACCGTGCTTCCGTAACGGCCGCCGCCGGCCTGCTTAGCCAAGATGCTTGGCCGCCATGCGCTGCCACCACGGCCAATCGTGCTCGGCCGCGTGCCCCCAGACATCGAGGGTGTGCGGAATGCCCTTCGCGTCGAGCACGGCCGAAAAACGCCGGTTCTCGTCGACGAGAAAGTCGCGCTCGCCGACCGCCATCACGAGCGTTGCCGCGCGGCACAGATCGAGCCGCGTCGACTCGCGCATGCGGGGCACATAGTCGGGCGGATTCTGCTCGAGCGCGGCCTCGTCGAAATACCCGCCGAGAAACCGGCGGATGTCGAACGCGCCGCCCAGCGTCACCACGTGGCGGAACAGCTCCGGATGGCGCAGCGTCAGGTTCATGGCGTGATAGCCGCCCATGCTTGTGCCAAGCGCGCCGAGCGGCCCATCCGGGTTCTTCTCCCGCACCAGCGGCAGCACTTCCTCGAGCAAGTAGCGTTCATAGGCGTCCTGCAGCCGCACGCGGCCCGCCGGCCGGAGCCGCTTGTTGTACCAGCCCGCCATGTTGACCGTGTCGACACAGAACAATTGCAGCGCGCCGTCTTCGAGCCGCTCGCGCAGAACGCCGGGCATGCCGCGGTCCTCGAACTCGGAATGCCGGCCGCCCGAGGTCGGAAACACCAGCATCGCCTCGCCCGCGCGTCCGAAAATCGACACTTCCATCTTGCGCCGCAGCACGCGGCTCCGCCATTCGAAATGTTCCCGAACCAAATGCCTCTCTCCCTCCGCGTTGGCGCTCCGGGCGCGTATTTCCCAGTCTGCCCCAAGGGGCTAACCGGGGGCAATGCGCCGGGCCGGGAAAACGCAAAATGCGTCGCGCCGTGCGACAAATTCCCGCTCCCTCGCACTACGTTTGTGTCAAAACAAAACATGGTGAAAATGGACGAACGCGAACCCAGCGGTTTTGGCATTCCCGCCGGCGAGGAACCCGACGAATTTCTCGAATACCTCGAGCTCATGGATTTTCTCGAGCAGCTTGAGGAGCAGGACGCCCCGGGCGAAGGTTAGCCGGCGGCGCCGGTTCGCGGACGTCCAGCCCTCGTCTGCCAGAATGGAAGTTTGTCCGACGCCGCCGTTGCCCCCCGCTCCGCATGGTCTCCGCTGGCCTACAAGGTCTTCCGCTGGCTGTGGATCGCCTCGGTAGCCTCGAACGTCGGCACGTGGATGCAGAACGTCGGCGCGGCGTGGCTGATGACTTCGCTCGCGCCGACGCCGCTGATGGTGGCGCTGGTGCAGACGGCGACCAACCTGCCGGTGTTCCTGTTCGGCATCCCGGCCGGCGCGCTCGCCGACATGGTGGACCGCCGCAAGCTCCTGATCGCCAGCCAGATCTGGATGCTGCTCGCCGCGGGCGCGCTGGGCTGGCTGTGTCTGGCGGGCGGCATCGGCCCGTGGGGGCTGCTGTGGCTCACCTTCGCGCTCGGGACGGGCGCGGCGCTCAACGCTCCGGCCTGGCAGGCGATCGTGCCCGAGCTGGTGCCCCGCGAGGAGCTGCCGGCCGCCATCGCGATGAACTCGGTCGGCTTCAACGTCGCCCGCGCCGCGGGGCCCGCGCTCGGCGGCCTGGTGGTCGGCGCGACGAACCCGGGCATCGCCTTCATGCTGAACGCCGTCTCGTTCGTGGGCGTGGTGATCGTTCTGTACTGGTGGAAGCGCGAGCCGGTGGCGGGCGCCGAGACCGGCGAGAGCGTGGTCTCGGCGATTCTGGCCGGCATCCGCTACGTGCGCTACGCGCCCCCGCTGAGGACGGTGCTGCTGCGCAGCGGCCTGTTCGTGCTCGCGGCCAGTTGTCTGTGGTCGATCCTGCCGCTGGTGGCGCGCAATGAGCTGCGCAGCGGAAGCACCGGCTACGGCGTGCTGCTCGGCTGCCTTGGCGCGGGCTCCGTCTCGGCCGCGTTCCTGCTCGCGCGTATCCGCCATCGGGTCGGCGTCAACGCGCTGGTCGGCGCGGGCGTAGGCCTGTTCAGCATCGCCAGCTTCGCCCTCGCCGTGCTCGGCCAGTTCGCCGCCATCGGCCTGTTTTTGCTGGCCGGCGGCGCGGCGTGGATGGCGGTGATGTCGAGCTTCAACACGGCCGCGCAGACCGCGCTGCCCGAGTGGGTGCGCGCGCGCGGGATGGCCGTTTACATCTTCGTCTTTCAGGGCTGCATGGCGCTCGGCAGCATCGTGTGGGGCGCGGTCGCCAACCGGTTCGGAGTCCGCTTCTCGCTCGGCGCCTCCGCCGTGGCCCTGCTCGTTGGACTCGCCTTCACGCTCCGCCGCACGCTGCACGCCTCCGGCGCCATCGACACGCGCCCTTCGGCGCACTGGCCCGAGCCGAGCGTTCTCGTCGAGCCGAAGCCCGGCGACGGCCCGGTGCTCGTCATGGTCGAATACACCATCGAGCCCGCCGTGGCGGACGCGTTCCGGCAGGCGATGGACGGCGTCGAGCGGTTCCGCCGCCGCGACGGCGCCGTGCGCTGGGGCCTGTTCGAGGACGCCGCCACGCCCGGCCGCTACGTCGAGTCCTTCCAGGTCGACAGTTGGGCCGAGCATGTCCGCCAGCACGCCCGCGCCACCATGGCGGATCTCGCCGTCGAGGAACACGCGCGCGCGTTTCACCGCGCTGGCGCTCCGCCGAAGGTTACGCACTGGATTGCCGCGCCGCGCCCGCGCCGGCGGTAACCTTGGCGGCTCGAAATTCGCCATAATGCGATCCACTCTATGTCTCGCACCTTCTCCGCGATCCTCGCCGTCCTCTTACTAGCGCCGGCGTGTTTCATCGCCGGAGAGATCCAAAGCGTCAATCCAGCGGTGCGCGCGATCGTCGACGGCGTCTCCGTCGAGCGGATCGCCGCCATCCAACGGAAGCTCGAAAGCTTTGGCACGCGCCACATTCTCTCCGACGACAAGGACCCGGTGCGGGGCGTGGGCGCGGCGCGCCAGTGGATCTACGATCAATTCAAGAGCTACAGCCCGCGCCTCGAGGTCCGCTTCGATCGCTATCGCGTCAGGAAGCAGGGCCGCATCGCGCGCGACGCCGAGCTGGTCAACGTCATCGCCACGCTGCCCGGAACGCTCCACGCCGATCACCAGATCCTGGTCACCGGGCATTACGACTCGCTGGTCGTTCGTCTCAAGCCGGGCTCCGATCCGCCGGAGCTCGACTCCGAGCGCAGCGCCGCCGAGCCCTTTGCGCCCGGCGTCACCGACGACGGCAGCGGCACGGCCGTGGTGATGGAGCTTGCGCGCGTCATGAGCGGCCGCCAGTTTGAAAATACGCTCGTCTTCATCGCCTTCGCGGGCGAAGAGGAGGGCCTCGTCGGCGCATCGCTGTTCGCCGCCAAGGTCCTTGACGAGCACACGAAGATCGACGCGGTGCTCAACAACGACATCGTCGGCAGCGTGTTGAGCGGCAACGGATGGACGGACAACACGAAGGTCCGCGTGTTCTCCGAAGAGCCCTCGGACTCGCCCTCGCGCGAGCTGGCGCGCTACATCCGCGACATGGGCTGGCGTTATCAGCCGTCGCTCGGCGTCGATCTCGTCTTTCGCGCGGACCGCTTCTTCCGTGGCGGCGACCACACGCCGCTGAACCAGGCCGGCTTCGCCGCCATCCGCCTCACTACGCCGAGCGAGAACTACAAGAACGAGCACACCGTCACCGACACGTTCGCAAACACGTCGCCCGAATACGCCGCGCGCGTCGCCCGTCTCAACGCCGCCTCGGCCGCGAGCCTCGCGCTTGCGCCGCTTGCGCCGTCGGTCGACCGCATCGTCGAGAAGGGCGAGCACAAGGGCGAAACCGCGCCCCGCATCAGCCGGGGCAAATCCGGCTACGACGCGCACCTGGCCTGGAAGAAGGACCAGCCCGAGCCCGATCTCGCCGGCTACATCGTCGTCATGCGCTCCACGCTCGCGCCGTTCTGGGAGCACGAGGTGTTCGTCGGTAACGTCCAAGAGTACACGCTCGAAAACGTGTCGATCGACGACGTAGTCTTCGGCGTGAAGGCCGTCGACAAGGACGGCAACGAGAGCCTGGTGGCGCCCTACGTGTTCCGCCCGCGCGCGCTGCATAAGATCGAGACGTACTGACCGCACAGGCCGCGCGGGCGGTCCGCCGTGCGCGGCAAGGGACGACGGGCGTAAACTACTGCTCATGCGAAAGCTCGCCATCGCCTCCGCGCTGCTGCCTGTCTGCGTCTTCGGACGCGTAGTCTCGGTGGAGGTTTCCGACCGCACGACGGCGGGCTCCGTCGAGCGCATCGCCGGCGCCGTGCGCTTCGCCGTCGATCCATCCGCGAAGGTCAATCGCGGCATCGTGGACCTCGGCCTCGCGCCCGTGAACGCGCGCGGTCTGGTCGAGTTCTCGGCGAACTTCTATGTTCTCGCGCCGAAGGCGGCGAACGGCGTCGCGCTCGTCGAGATCTCGAATCGCGGCGGCAAGGCGCTGCTGCAGACGTTCGATTTCGCGAAGAGCTCGCTCGCGCCGCTTGCGGGCGACGACCTTGGCGACCGCTTTCTTCTCGACCGCGGCTTCACGCTTGTCTGGATCGGCTGGGAGTTCGACATTCCGAATGAACCCGGCCTGATGCGGCTCCAGGCGCCGGTGGCCAGCGATCATGGCAAGCCCATCGCGGGACTGGTGCGCTCGGAATGGACCGGCGACCGTCTCGTCAAGACCATCTCGCTCGGCGACCGCACGCAGACCGGCTATCCCGTGGCCGGCCCGGACGACCCCGCCAACGCGCTCTACGTTCGCGACCGCGCCGACGGCCCGCGCACGCTTCTTCCGCGCGCCGCCTGGACCTTCGCCGATCCGCTTCACGTCACGCTCGCGGGCGGCTTCACGCCGGGCCGCATCTACGAGGTTGTGTATCGCGCCCGCAATCCGGTCGTCGCCGGTCTCGGCTTCGCCGCGGTGCGCGATTTCGTCACCTATCTCAAATACGGAGCGCCCGCCGCGCCGCTCGCCCACAGCAGCCGCCGCGCGATTGGCTTCGGCATCTCGCAGGACGGGCGCTTCCTGCGCACGTTCCTTGCGCAGGGCTTCAATCTCGGCGAAGACGGCCGCATGGTGTTCGACGGCGTATGGGCGCACGTCGGCGGCGCGGGCCAGGGCAGCTTCAACGCGCGCTTCGCCCAACCCTCGCGCGACGGCCATCCCTTCTTCAACGTGCTGTACCCGGTTGACGTGCCGCCGTTCACGCCCGACGAGCTGCTGGCGCCCGAACGAGCCGCCAGCGTCGCGCCGAAGCTGTTTCTCTCGAACGGTTCGTATGAATACTGGGGACGCTGCGCCTCGCTGATTCACACCACGCGCGACGGCGCGCAGGATGTCGTGCCCGGCCCCGGCATCCGGATCTACTTCTTCGCTGGCTCGCAGCACGGGCCTGGCGCGATGCCTCCGCGCAAAGTCGCTGGAGCGCGCTACCCCACCAGCGGCAACGATTATCGCGCTTCGATGCGCGCGCTGCTTGTCGCCATGCAGGCCTGGATCGCCGAAGACCGCGAGCCGCCCGCTTCAAAATTTCCGCTGATCTCCGCGCACCAGGCGGTCAAGGCCGCGGCGGTCGAATTTCCTTCGATTCCCGGCGTCGCGCGTCCCGAGCGTCCGCGCCAGGCCTGGCGCCTCGATTTTTCGGTCGAGCCGCCAAACATCGGCGCGCCCTATCCGGTGCGCGTGCCGCAGGTCGATGACGACGGGAACGAGACCTCCGGCATCCGCATGCCCGAGGTCGCCGTGCCGCTCGCCACGAACACCGGCTGGAATCTTCGTGACGTCTCCATCGGCGCGCCCGGCGAGATGTACAGCATGGCCGGCGCGTGGCTGCGCTTCCCGCGCGACCGCGACGAACGCCATCGCACCGCGGACCCGCGCGAGTCCATCGCCGAGCGCTATTCGAACAAGGACGATTACCTCGACCGCATCGCCGACGCCGCGAGCGACCTCGCCCATCGCGGCTACCTGCTCGACAGCGATCTGGCCATGCTGCGCGCGCGCGCCGCGTCCGAATGGGACTATGCGACCGCGAAATAATCCCGGACCAACCCCGTGATCGAGCGCTTCTTTCGAACCTTCCTTATCGCCGCGACGCTCGTCGGCGGCGCGTTCGCGCAGCAGCCGCCGGTCGTGCTGCGCGCCGCGCGCATGCTCGACGTCGAGACCGGCCGCATGATCTCCCCCGCCGAAGTCCTGGTCCGCGACGGGCGCATCGCGGAAGCCGGCGCTTCCGTCACCCATCCGGCCGGCGCGCAGACGATCGACCTGGGCGATCTCACGCTGCTGCCCGGCCTCATCGACGCGCACGTGCATCTCTTCCTGCACCCCGGCGCCGAGGACTTGCAGACCGTGCGCGAGTCCGTGCCCGAGCGAACCATCCAGGCCACGCTCGCCGCCCGCGACGACCTGATGGCCGGCTTCACCGCCGAACGCGACATGGGCGCCGAGGGCGCGGGCTCGGCCGACGCCGCCGTGCGCAACGCGATCGATCGCGGCCTCATCCCCGGCCCGCGCCTGCGCGTCAGCGGCAACGCGATCGATATCCTCGGCGGCCACGAAGACGCCATTCTCTTCAACCCCGCGCAGCACGTACTCTCGAACGCCACTTACGCGAACAACGCCGCCGAGTTGGTCGCCGTCATCCGGCAGCAGTTCAAGGAGGGCGCCGACTTCGTCAAGATCTACGAAACCGGCCGCGACAGCGTCCGCGACGGAGAGTTTCACACCGTATATCAATACACCGAAGCGGAACTGCGCGCCGCGGTGGAAGAGGCCGCGCGGGTGGGCCGCCGCGTCGCCGTCCATGCCACCGGCGAGCCCGGCACGCTGTACGCCGCGCGCGCCGGCGTCGCCAGCATCGATCACGCGAATCAGTTGAGCGGCGAAACCATGCGCCTGATGCGCGAGCGCCACATCTTCGCCGTGCCGACGTTCACCATCGCCGAGTATTTCGCCGATCGCGCCGCCACGCCCGCGCTCGCCGCCGCCGAACATCGCATGCTCGAGCTGCACGCGGCCGCGTTTCGCGCGCAGCTCGCCGCGGGCGTTCCCATGGCCGCGGGCTCCGATGTCGGCCCGTTCCCGCACGGCACGCAGGCGCGCGAGTTCGAGCTGATGGTGCGCTACGGCATGCGGCCGATCGAGGCGATTCGCGCCGGCACGCTGAACGGCGCACGGCTGCTCGATTGGGAGCGCGACATCGGCGCGATCAAGCCGGGCTTCGATGCCGACATCGTAGCCGTGCCGGGCGATCCGCTCGCCGACATCCGCGCGCTCGAAAAAGTCGCGTTCGTGATGAAGGGCGGCGTGGTCTACAAACGGCCCTGAGACAGGCCGCGGCGCGTCACGGCGTGATGTCGGTCACCGGAAGGTCCCAGTGGGCCAGCAGGATCTCGAACCGCCGTTGTTCCTCGCGTTTGTAAGTGTCTTGGTCCGGCCAAAGCTGTTGGATCAGGCGTTGCTCGTCCGGGTTGGCGGTGGTCGCCACGGCGGAGTTCTTGAACCGGATCGTCACGCGATAATCCCACCGCGCGTCCTCGGTCATATGATTCGCGGGCGTCTCGATCTTTACCGAGAGCATGCGTCCGCTCTCGACGATCTTCTTGAGCAGCGGATAGTGGTTCTTCAGGAACAGTTGCAGGAACTCCTCCTGATGTCCCCACTGCACCTTGTAGTAAAACTCGAGGGTGTAGGGCTGATTCGGCTGCCCCTGTGGCGGGGCGCCCTGAGCAAGAAGCGGCCGCGCAAATGCGCCCACCAGCAACGCGGTTAGTACGAACCTCATCGATCCTCCAATCTGTAGTGACCTGGATTCTAACAGGCCACGACCGGCGTAAGTTCGGTGGCCTCCGCAAACGCCCATAATCGAATACAAGGCACGCGTGCATATGACTCGCTTCGCTGTTCTGACATGGGCCGCCGCGGCGCCCATCGTTCTACAGGCCGGCGGCGGCGCGCAGCTCTCTTCGCGCATCGATCCGATCTTCTCGTCGCTCGCCGATGACGCCTCGCCGGGGCTTGCCGTCCTGGTCCGCGATCATGGGCGCACGATTTTCGAGCGCGGCTATGGGGTGCGCGATCTAAGCACCGCCCGCCGCATCGATGCGCAAACCGATTTTCGCCTGGCTTCGTGTACCAAGCAGTTCACCGCGATGGGCATCATGCTCCTGGCGCGCGACGGGAAGCTGCAGTACAGCCGGACACTGGCGGACCTGTTCCCCGGCTTCCCCGCCTACGGCCGGACCATCACCATTCGCCAGCTTCTGACTCACACCTCGGGCCTGCCCGACTACGAAGACCTCATGGATGCGGACGCGAAAGGCGGCCGGCCGGCGTGGACCGCTGCCCATCAGATTCAGGACAGCGACGTGCTGCGGCTGCTCGAGCGCCAGACCGCCGGTAAGTTCGCGCCGGGAACGAGTTGGTCCTATAGCAACTCCGGCTATGTGCTCCTCGGGCTGATTGCCGCCAAGCTGTCCGGCGAGCCGTTCGGCCAGTTCCTCCACGACCGGATCTTCGCGCCGCTCCACATGACTAACACGCTGGTCTACGTGAAGGGTGAGAACAGCGTGCCAAACCGCGCGTACGGATACGCGCAGGGCCACTTAGGCTTTGCCGGGAGCGACCAGAGCCCGACTTCCGCGACCCAGGGCGATGGGGGCGTGTACTCGAACCTCGCGGATCTGGCGAAGTGGGATGACGCGCTCGAGCGGCACACGCTGCTAAGCGCGGAAGAGATGAGCGCGGCGGTGACGCCCGCCACACTCGCCGATGGCTCTCAACCCCGCTGGCCCATCGAGGCGGGCGACGGCAATCTCGCGCCCGGAACACCGGTCCTGTACGGGTTCGGATGGTTTCTCGATCCCTGGCGCGGGCGCCCGCGGATGTGGCACTTCGGCAGCACCGTGGGATTCCGTACCGCGATCGAGCGCTTCCCGAAGGACCGGCTCACGATCGTGATCCTGTGCAACCGGACCGATCTCGATCCGGGCCGGCTCGCGATGCGTGTCGCCGACGTCGTGCCCGGCCGCTAAAACGCCGTTCGTTCGTCCGCCTTACAGCCGCACGATGTTCGCGCCCTTGCGCCCGCGCAGCGCGTTGCGCGTATCGACGATCAGCTTCGATCGAGCGACGATCGCGTCGTAGTCGAACGCGGAATGATCGGTGACGATGACCACGCAGTCGGCCGCTTCCGCCGCGGCTGCCGCGTCCTGGCTCGCGAGGTTCAACTCATCCAGCTTCAGCGCCGGCACATAGGGATCGCTATAGCCGATGATCGCGCCGCGCCGCTCGAGCAGCAGCAGGATATCGAGCGCCGGCGACTCGCGCATGTCGTCGATGTTGCGCTTGTACGCCACGCCCAGCACGTGTACGCGCGATCCGCGCAGCGCCTTGGTCCGGTCGTTCAGCGCGTTCTGCACCTTGTCCACGACGAAGTGCGGCATCTGCCCGTTGATATAGCCCGCCAGCTCGATGAAGCGCGCCTCGATGCCGGCCTGCTTGGTCTTCCACGAAAGATAGAACGGGTCGATCGGGATGCAGTGCCCGCCCAGGCCCGGGCCGGGATAGAACGGCATGAACCCGAACGGCTTGGTCGCCGCCGCGTCGATCACTTCCCATACGTTGATGCCCATGCGGTCGCACATCAGCGCCATCTCGTTCACCAGGCCGATATTGATCATGCGGAACGTGTTCTCGAGCAGCTTCACCATCTCGGCCACGCTCGTCGAGCTTACCGGCACGACTTTTTCGAGCGCCTGCGAATAGAACAGCGCGCCCATCTTCGTGCATTCGGCCGTGATGCCGCCCACGACTTTCGGGATATTCACCGTCTGATATACCGGATTGCCGGGATCGACGCGCTCCGGCGAGAAGCACAGGAAGAACTGCTCGCCGACCTTGCGCCCTTCCGCTTCGAGCATCGGCAGCACGAGTTCGTCGGTCGTTCCCGGATACGTCGTCGATTCGAGAATCACCAGCGTCGCGGGTTTAAGGTACCGGGCGATCTCCTGGGTCGCCGAGACGATGAAGCTCATGTCCGGGTCTTTCGTCTTGCGCAGCGGCGTCGGCACGCAGATGTTGATCGTGTCGAGCGACGCGACGGCCGAAAAATCCGAAGTGGCGCGGATCTTCCCGGACTCGGCGAGCGGCCGGAAAACCGAGGTCGGAATATCCTGCACGTAACTTTCGCCGCGGTTCAGCGAATCGACCTTGCTCTGCTGCACGTCGATGCCGGTGACTTCGAATCCGGCCTTGGCGAACTCGACGGCCAACGGCAGGCCCACGTAGCCCAAGCCGACAACTCCGACCCGTGCCGTGCGGTTGCGAATCTTTTCGGCCAGAACTTCGCTGGCGGTTGCGGTTTGTTCCATAAGTTAAGACGGCTTCTTCCCTGTCCCTTCCGATTCTACAAGACAGGAGTGCGGCGGCCCACGGAGACGTATACGAAAAATCGATAAGAACAGGCCCCATGCCATACTAATTGACGAGGCGCCGTGAGTTCACAAAAGTTTCAGAAGTCGGAAGTTGCCGTCTTTGGGCTGGGCTACGTCGGGTGCGTCACGGCGGCGTGTCTCGCCGATTTAGGCCATCGTGTGACGGGCGTGGACCGCGACGAGCACAAGGTGCGCAGCGTGCTCGATGGCAAGGCGCCGTTCTACGAGCCGGAGCTCGAACAGGTGATCCAGGAAAACGTCGCCGCCGGCCGGCTCGCCGCCAGCTCATCCGCCGCCGCCGCGCTGCGCGACGCCGATGTCGCTCTCGTTTGCGTCGGCACGCCCTCGGAGCGCAACGGCAATCTCGGCCTCGATCAACTGCGCCGCGCCGTCGAGGAGATCGCCGCATGTATCGAGGGCCGCGCGAAGCCGCTGGTGCTTGCCATTCGCAGCACGGTGTTTCCAGGCACGTGCGAGGAAGTCGTGGCGCCGGCCATCGCGGGCCGCAACGTGCGTATCGTCTCGAATCCGGAATTTCTTCGCGAAGGCTCGGCGATGAAGGATTTTCTTGAGCCCTCTCTGCTCGTGGTGGGCGGGGACGACCGCGCAGCCGTGGATCGCGTCGCCGCGTTGTATGATCCGCTCGGCGTCGAGGCCTGCCGCGTTTCGTTGCGCACCGCGGAGATGATCAAGTACGCCTGCAATTCGTTCCACGCGGTCAAGATCGCGTTCGCGAACGAAATCGGCTCGCTCGCCGCGAAGCTCGCCGTGGACGCGGCCGAGGTGATGGATACGCTGTGCCGCGACGAGAAGCTCAACGTCTCGGCGGCGTATCTCAAGCCCGGCTTTGCGTTCGGCGGCTCGTGCCTGCCGAAGGATCTGCGCGCGCTGGTCTACCGCGCGGGCCGGCTGGATCTCAACCTGCCGCTGCTGTTCTCCGCGATGCCGAGCAACGATGCGCATCTCGAGCGCGCCATCCAGGCGGTCCTCGACCTGCCCGCGCGCCGCGTGGGCGTCATCGGCCTCGCGTTCAAGGAGAACACCGACGATCTGCGCGAGAGCCCGGTGGTCGGCCTGCTGGAACGGATGATCGGCAAGGGCCGCGACGTGCGCGTCTTCGACCCGCACATCCGCCTCGACGCGATCTACGGCGCGAACCGGCGCTTCATCCTCGAAGTGATTCCGCACATCGGGCGGCTGCTGGATAACCGCCTCGAGGAAACGCTCGGCTGGGCGGATCATCTGGTGGTGACGCAGAAGCAAGCGCCCGAAGCCGCGGCCCAGATCGTCGCCAGCGGACTGCCGGTGCTGGACGTCGCGGGCACGAAGCTCGGCGCCGCGGCGCCCTCGCCCGCGTTGCGCGGGTAAGCTCGCTCGACTCCCGGCCCGCGCGCGCAATCTTCTATACTGCGAAGGTGATTTTCGCGAATAAGGACGCCGCTTCCACGCTGCCGCGGCGCCGCGGCGCGTGCTGAGCCGCACATTAGCCGCCGCGGTTTGCCTTGCGTTCACGTGCGGCGCGGCCAGCCCCGATCCGCTCACGCATCGCTGGAGCGCGCAATGGATCGCCGTGCCGGGCGCGCCCGCGCGCGAGTTCGGCGTGTATCGTTTCCGGCGCGCGCTCGACCTCGCGTCGCCGCCCGCGGCGTTCGTGGTTCGCGTGAGCGCCGACAATCGCTATCAGCTTTTCGTGAACGGCGAACGTGTCTCGGAAGGCCCCGCGCGCGGCGACCTGATGCACTGGCGCTACGAAACCGTCGATCTTGCGCCCTATCTCCACGCGGGCCGCAACCTGCTCGCCGCCGTCGTCTGGAATTTCTCGGACGACGCGCCCCAAGCCCAGATCACCGACCGCACGGGGTTTCTCCTCGAAGGCGACGGCCCCGCCGGGCGCGCCGCCGATACGGGCCGCGCGTGGAAGTGCCTCCGCGACGAAGCCTACCAGCCGATCCCGGTGAGCATGGGCGAACTGCGCGGCTACTTCGTCGCGGGTCCCGGCGAGCGCGTCGACGCCGCGAAGGTTCCCTGGGGATGGGAGACCGCGGCGTTCGACGATTCTTCCTGGCCCGCGGCCGTCGAGTTGGGCCACGCCGATCCGCGCGACGGCGTCGATGGCGGCAATCGCTGGATGCTGGTTCCCGACGCTCTGCCGCCGATGGAGCATCGCCTCGAGCGCATCCCGAAGCTGCGCGAGCGTTCGGGCGTCGAGCCGCCGGCCGCCTTCCCCGCATCGGCCGCCGCGTTCTCGATCCCCGCGCACACGCATGCACGGCTGCTGCTCGATCAGACCTATCTCACCACCGCGTATCCCGAGCTGGTCGTAAGCGGCGGCCGTGGCGCGCGCGTTACCCTCGGCTACGCCGAATCGCTGGTCATTCCCGGCTCGTATCGCGGCGTGTGGCGGAAGGGCAACCGCGACGAGATCGCCGGCAAACGCTTCGCCGGAACCCACGACGTCTTCCTCCCCGACGGCGGCGCGCATCGTATGTTCCGGCCGTTGTGGTGGCGCACCTGGCGCTATCTCGAAGTCGAGATCGACACCACGGCCGAAGCGCTCACATTCGAAGACCTGCGCGGCGTCTTCACCGCGTATCCGTTCGAACGCAAGGCGCGGCTCGACGCGGGCGGCGGCGAAATCGCGCGCATGCTCGACATCGGGTGGCGCACGGCGCGGCTCTGCGCGCACGAAACGTTCATGGACTGCCCGTACTACGAGCAGCTTCAATACGCCGGCGACACGCGCATCCAGGTCCTGGTGTCGCTCTACATGACGGGCGACGCGCGGCTGGCGCGCAACGCGATTGCCCAGCTTGATTCGTCGCGCTCGGCCGACGGCGCGACCCAAAGCCGCTGGCCCACGCGCTTGCAGCAGTACATCCCGCCGTTCTCGCTCTGGTGGATCGGCATGGTTCACGACTACTGGATGTACGCGAACGACGCGGAGTTCGTCCGCGGCCGTCTGGAAGGCGTGCGCGCGGTGCTCGGTTTCTTCGCCGCGCGCCAGCGCGCCACCGGCTCGCTCGGGCCTCTGCCGTGGTGGAACTTCGTCGACTGGGCCGAGGCGTGGCCGCGCGGCGTGCCGCCCGCGGGCGAAGATGGCGCCTCCGCTCCGCTCGACTTGCAGCTCCTGCTCGCCTATCGATGGGCGGCGGATCTCGAGCGCGCGCTCGGCTCGGCCGATCTCGCGGGGAACGATGCTCGCGAGGCCGATCGCCTCGCACGCGCCGTACACGCGCGCTACTGGAGCGCGGCGCGCGGCTTGTACGCCGACACGCCGGCCCTGGCGAATTTTTCCCAGCAGACCAATGTGCTCGCCGCGCTCGCGGGGCTCGACACGCCGGAGATCGCGCGCGCCGTGATGGAGCGCGTGCTCGCCGATCCCACGCTCACGCCGTGCTCGCTCTATTTCCGCTATTACCTCAACGCCGCCCTGCGCGCGGCCGGCCTCGGCGATCGCTATCTCGAAATGCTCGCGCCGTGGCGCAAGATGCTCGCGCTTGGCCTGACGACATGGCCCGAAACCGCGGAAGATCCGCGCTCGGACTGCCACGCCTGGAGCGCCAGCCCGAACATCGAGCTGTTCCGCACCGTGCTCGGCATCGACTCGGCCGCGCCCGGCTTCGCGCGCGTGCGCATCGAGCCTCATCCCGGCGCGCTCGGCGAAGCCTCCGGCGCGATGCCGCATCCAGCGGGCCTGGTCCGCGTTCATTGGCGGCTTGCGGCGAACGGCGGACTCACCGCCGATGTCTCGCTGCCGCCGGGCGTGACAGGCGAATTTCTCTGGCATGGCGCGCGGCGCGAACTCTCGTCCGGAGACTCGCGGGTGACGTTCTGACATGCCGCCGCTGCTCTCGGCCTCGTCGCTTACGAAATCGTACGGCGGCGTGCGCGCGCTGCGCCGCGTGAACTTCGAATTGCGCGCGGGCGAGATTCACGCGCTGGTGGGCGAGAACGGCGCCGGCAAATCGACGCTGATCCGCATCTTCGCGGGCGCCGTCGAAGCCGATGCGGGCGAGGTCCGCTTCGAGGGCCAATTGGTTGCGTTGCGCGATCCGCTGGCCGCCAAGGCGCTGGGCATCGCGGTGATTTATCAGCAGCCCGCGCTGTTCGGCGAGCTGACCGTCGCGGAGAACATCGGCCTCGCGCTCGAATCCGGCGGCCTGTGGCGGCGCATCGACTGGCGCGAACGCGCGCGCCGCGCCCGCGAGTTGCTCGCCCAGCTTGGCTCCGCCATCGCGCCCGAGCGCCGCGCCTCCACGCTGAGCATGCCCGAACAACAAACCGTCGAGATCGCCAAGTCCCTCGGCGCGCGCGCCCGCGTGCTCATCCTCGACGAGCCCACCGCGTCGCTCAGCGAGCGCGAAGTGCGCGCGCTGTTCCTCGTGCTGCGCGATCTTCGCGCGCGCGGCGTGGGCATGATCTACGTCTCGCACCGGCTTGAAGAGCTGCCCGAGATCGCCGACCGCGTCACCGTGCTGCGCGACGGCGAAACGGTGGAGACTCGCCCGATGGCCGAGGTGGACCGCGCCTCGCTCATTCGCATGATGGTGGGCCGCGAGATCGACTCGGTGTTCCCGAAGCGCGACGTCCCGATCGGCGATGTGGTTCTCGAAACCCACCGTCTCGCCAGCGCGGACGCGGGCGTCGGCGGAGTCAGCGTCACGGTTCGCGCGGGCGAAATCGTGGGTCTCGCCGGCCTTGTCGGCGCGGGCCGCACCGAGCTTGCCGAGACTCTGTTCGGACTGCACCGCGTCACCGCCGGTTCGATTCTCTTCCGCGGCCGCGAGGTTCGCATCCGAACGCCCGCCGCGGCCGCCGGTCTCGGCATCGCATACGTCCCCGAGGACCGCCGCCGCCATGGCCTTGTGATGCCGATGAGCGTCGCCGAGAACGTGTCTCTCGCGCATCTCGCTTCGCTGCCCGGCCTTCGCGCTCTCGATTTCGCTCAGGAGCGCGCCAGCGCGGCGGCTTACGCGGAACGCCTTTCGATCAAGACTTCAAGCGTCGGCACGGCCGTCAATACGCTCTCCGGAGGCAATCAACAGAAGGTCTCGATCGCGCGCTGGCTGGCGGCCGCGCCGTCCCTGCTCATCCTCGACGAGCCGACGCAGGGAGTCGACATCGGCGCGAAGGCCGAAATTCACCGCCTGATGTCGGATCTTGCCGCGCAGGGCTTGGCCATCCTGATGATCTCCTCCGAGCTCGCCGAGATCCTCGGCATGAGCGACCGCATCTACGTGATGCGCGCCGGCGCGGTGGCGGGCGAGCTCAGCCGCGCCGAGGCGTCGCAAGAGACGATTCTTTCGCTCGCGCTCGGTGAAGAAGGCGCGGCCGCGTGAGGCGCGAGGCTTCGGTCGCCATCGCCTGGGCGGCGCTGCTCGTCGCGCTTGCGTTCGCGGCGCCCGGTTTCTTTCAAGCCGCGAACTTGCGCGATCTGCTGCTCGCCAACGCCTCCACGCTGCTCGCCGCGAGCGGCATGACGCTGGTGATTCTCGCCGGCGAAATCGACATCTCGACCGGATCGGCGTTCGCGGTGCTGGCCGTGGTCGCGGGCCTCGCGGCGCGCGCCGGACTGCCGATGCCGCTGGCCGCGCTTACCGCGGCGCTCGCCGGTTGCCTGCTCGGCGCGATCAACGGCCTGCTTGTGGCGGCGCTGCGCATCCCCTCGATCGTCGCCACGCTGGCCGCGATGGTGATCTGGCGCAACGCTCTCAATTGGGCCACGGGCGGCGCGTGGATCGAGAACCTGCCCACAGGCTTTCAATGGTTCGGCCTCGGCCAGAACGCGGGTGAGGCGGTGATCCTCGCGGTCGCCGCGGCGCTCGTGCTCGCGCAGGCGTGGCTGCTCGCGAACGTCGCCGCCGCGCGCGCGGTGTACGCCACCGGCGCCGGCGCCGAATCCGCGCGCCTCGCCGGCATCCCGGTGCGGCGCGTGGTGTTCTGGGTGTTCGTCTGGATGGGCGCGCTCACGGGCATCGCCGCGGTGCTCGACGCCGTGCGCTTTCGCGAGGTGCAGAGCAACGCGGGCGTGGGCCTCGAGCTGAAGGCGATCGCCGCGGTTGTGGTGGGCGGCGCATCCATCACCGGAGGACGCGGCACGCTCGCCGGCACGGCGCTTGGCGCGGGCTTGCTTGCGACCATCGGCCCGGCGCTCACGTTCCTCCACATCAGCCCGTCGTGGGAGAAGGCCATTCAGGGCGGCATCATTCTCGCTTCGGTGGTGATCGACTTCGCGCGAGACAGGGGAGCCCGGCGCGATGGCTAATCGCTCGCGCCACACCGTGCTTGTGACGCTGCTGGCGCTCGAAATCGTCGTCTTCAGCTTCACCGGCGAGCAGTTCCTCACCGCCGCCAATGCGTTCGAGATCGCGCGGCTGGGCGTCGAACTCGGCCTGCTCGCGCTCGCGATGACGCCGGTGATCGTCACCGGAGGCATCGATCTGTCGGTCGGCTCCCTGCTTGCCCTCGTCGCCGTCGTGTTCGGAAAACTGTGGCGCGACGGCGGGCTGCCGGTGGGCTGGGCCGCCGCGGCCGCGCTCGCGCTGGGCGTCGCCGGCGGGGGTTTGAACGGGCTGCTCATCGCGCGGCTCGGGCTGCCGCCGCTCATCGTCACGCTCGGCTCGTACTCGTTGTTTCGCGGCATCGCCGAGGGCATCACCGGCGGCGCGGATAACTTTTCGAATTTTCCTCCGCGCTTTCTCTTCCTTGGCCAGGGTTACCTCGGCGGGCTGGTTCCTCCACAGACGCTGGTGCTGGCAGCCGCGGCCCTCGGCTTCGCGTGGCTGCTGCACCGCACGGTCATCGGCCGCGGGTGGTACGCGATCGGCCACAACGCCGCCGCAGCGCGTTTCGGCGCCGTGCCTGTCGCGCGCCGGCTCGCGCTCGCCTACCTGCTTTCGGGCGCGGCCTCGGCCGTCGCGGCGCTGATCTATGTCGCGCACGTCGGCCAGGCCAAGGCCGACGCGGGAACGGGCTACGAACTGCTCGCCATCACCGCCGTCGTGCTCGGCGGCACGTCGATCTTCGGCGGCGAGGGCTCGATCGCCGGCACGCTGCTCGGCCTGTTCGCGATCGCCGTGCTCGAGGATGGGCTGCGTCTCTCCGCGCTTCCCTCCGAGCTGACCGGCATTCTCACCGGCGCGCTGCTGATCGCCGCCGTCGGCGCGAAGGCGTTCGCCGCGGGCAAGACGCGCGAGAAAATTCCCGTGCGCCGCGTGGCGCTCGCCGCGGCCGTTGTCTTCGCGGCTGTCTGCGTGTGGCTGCTCGCGCGCCCTCGCGCGCCGGGCGCCGGAGCGCGCCGTCCGGTCATCGCCGTGATGCCGAAGGCCAAGGGCGATCCGTACTTCGTCAGTTGCCGCGCCGGCGCGGAGGAGGCCGCCAAGGCGCTCCACGCCGATCTCATCTGGGATGGGCCGACGAGCATGGACCCGGCGCGCCAGAACGAAGTCATCGAGGGCTGGATCACGCGCCGCGTCGACGCGATCGCCGTCGCGGTCGCCAACGGCGTCGCGATCTCGACGGTGCTGCGCAAGGCCCGTGCGCACGGCATCCCCGTGGTCACCTGGGACGCCGACGCCGAGCCCGGCGCGCGCGATTTTTTCGTCGATCAGGCCACGCCGCGCGGCATCGCCGGCACGCTCACGGACGAAGCGGCGCGCCTGCTTGGCGGCCGCGGCTCGTTCGCCATCATCACCGGCGCGCTGACCGCGGCCAACCAGAACGAATGGATTCACTATATCCGCGAGCGGCTGGCCGCGAAATACCCCGGCATCGCGCTGGCCGCGATCCGGCCGTGCGATGACGACCGTGACAAGGCCTTCGCCGAGACGCAGACGCTGCTCAAGGTTTATCCCGAGGTGAAGGTCATCCTCGGCATCTCCGCGCCGTCCGTGCCCGGCGCCGCCGAAGCCGTCAAGCAGTCCGGCCGCGACGATGTGCGCGTCACCGGTCTCTCGCTGCCCAACATGTGCAAGTCCTACGTACACGCGGGCATCATCGGGTCTGTCGTGTTGTGGAACACGCGCGACCTCGGCTATCTCGCCGTCTACACGGCGGACGCGATCCTGCGCGGCAAGCTCAAGCCGGGCGCGACCTCGCTAAATGCCGGCCGCCTCGGCCGCATTCAAGTTTCCGGCCGCGACGTGATCCTTGGCGCGCCGTTCGTGTTCACCTCGGCCAACATCGACCGCTTCGATTTCTAACGCGCGCCGCGACCCGCTTCAGCGGGGCCCGTGGGGAGTGAAGCGGCTCGACACGGATTCCTTCGGCGCGCCGCGCCGCAGCCGGATCGGCCCGTTCGACGTATGCAGGTCGAGCTGGTTGCCGCCTTGGCCGAGCGTCGCTTCGAGCGTCGAGCCTTGACGCCATCCGGCCGGCGTGGCAAGCGCGAAGTCGCTCGAGATGGGAGCGTTGGACGTCGATGCCTTAATCCGCGCGGAGGCTCCATCGGGAAGCCACGCGGTGATGGGCCCGTTCGACGTCGTGGCCCGCACGGAGGGAACCGGGCCGCCGTCGAACGCCAATTCGATCGGGCCGTTCGAGGTGCGCAGCACCAGCAGCGAAGCGGGATCGGGCCGGAGCCCGCGGATTTGAATGGGGCCGTTCGATGTCGTCGCCTCCAGCCGCCCGCTGAATTGCTCCACGCGGATCGCCCCGTTCGACGTGATGAGCCGCGCCTCGCCCTCGATGCCGCTCACCGAGAGAAATCCGTTCGAGCTTTCGACGCGGTCGAGCGTCGCGCGCCGTGGGACATGCAGCCGCAGGGTCGCGCCGCCGTGGACGCCGCCCTCGCGGGGCGCGAGCGTGCGAATCGAAACGAGCCCCGGCGAGGCTTGAACCTCAACGTTCACATGGCTTAGATCCGCCTCCGTCCGCGCGTGTTTCTCGCCGTCGATCTCCACCACGTCGCGGTCCCAGCCGGTGATCGTCACGCCGCCGTCCGCGTTCTCGATCTGAATCTTGCCGCCCGCGGTAAGCGGGTACTCCGAGTGAATCGTCTCGTTGGCCTCGGCGCCCATCGTCAGGACCGCCGTTGCCAGCGCGAGTCCCGTCGCGAACCATATCTGTCGCATGCATGTTCCTCCCTCGTATTCCGATACTTCTCGCGCGGACGAAGGTTACATCCAGGCCGCCCGGCGCCGCGCCTGGACGATGTATACTTCAGTCAACGCGCGCAAGGCTCTCCGAAGCGACCCAATATGCGAACACCGGCCATTGCTTTCACGACATGCCTGACGTTGTTTCTCTCCGGCATGGCGCTCCCGGAAACATCCACGGGAACCAGCCCGGGCCGCGCCTGGGACAGCAAGGCCGCTGCGGCGTATCTGGACCAGCGGGCGGCGTGGTGGATGGACTGGCCCGCCGCGGCGCGCGATCACGAGACGTTCTGCGTTTCGTGCCATACCGCCGTGCCGTACGCCCTCGGCCGGCCGGCGCTGCGCGCGCCGCTCGCCGAGAACGGTCCGTCGGTGAACGAGCGGCGTTTGCTGGCCAACGTCATCAAACGCGTCGCGCTTTGGAACGAAGTGAAGCCCTTTTACAGCGACGAACAGCGGGGCGCGCCAAAGACCGCCGAGTCTCGCGGTACGGAAGCCGTGTTGAACGCCCTCATCCTTGCAAGTTACGACGCGCGCGACCGGACGCTCGACGGAAGCGCGCGCGAGGCGCTCGCGAACATGTGGGCCGCGCAGCTCAAGACCGGCAGCGCGAAGGGCGCCTTCATGTGGCTCAATTTCCATAACGAACCCTGGGAAGCGGACGACTCGCAGTACTGGGGCGCGACGCTCGCCGCCCTCGCCGCCGGCGCCGCCCCGGATAACTACGTGTCGTCTTTCGCCATCCGCGACAACGTCGCCATGCTCGCGGCCTACCTGCGCGAAGGGGCGCCGCGGCAATCGCCGCTCAACCGCGCCTGGCTGCTGTGGGCTTCGGCCTCCGTGCCGGGCCTTCTCTCGCCCGCCGGGCGGACCGCTCTCATCGGCGAGTTCTACGCGAAGCAGCGCGACGATGGCGGCTGGAGCGCGACGTCGCTCGTCATCGACGGATGGAAGCGGCACGACGCAACGCCGCTCGAGACGGCCAGCGACGGCTACGCGACAGGCTTGGTCGCGGTCGCGCTCGAGCGCGCCGGAATCAGCCGCTCCGAGCCCCGGCTCGGCAAGGCGCTCGCGTGGCTCGCCGGCAATCAGGATCGGACCATTGGCCTGTGGCCCGCCTGGTCGCTGAACAAGCGGCGCGACCCGGCCTCCGATATCGGGCGCTTCATGACCGACGCCGCGACGGCCTACTCGGTGCTGGCGCTCGAGCCGGCGAACTAAAACGTAAACCGCGTCTGCAGCTCGAAGCGCCGGTTGTCGGCGGATTCGGAAAAGCCGGTGCCGCCGAGAGTCGTTACGCCGTAGGGCTGATTCGCCTGTCCGAACAGCGGCGAGGTGATGTCGCCGATCAGCGGGCCGGGGTTGTTGTGGTTGAGCAGGTTCCGCATCGACACGCCGACCGACAGCTTGTAGCGCGCATCGCCGCCCGCCTCGCGCGGCGGTCCGAAGGCGAAGATTTTCGACAGCCGGAGATTCGCGAGGATGAGCCCTGGGCCACGGCCATAATTGCGCGGCACGAGCCGCTCGCCGGGCGTGGGGTTTGGATCGAGCAGTCCGTAAGCGGTCTGAATCAGGCCCGGCTTGGACGGATTGTTGGCGAAGCCGGGCCGCCCGTTGAATAACGTGTCGCCATATAGATCGCGGCCCACGGTGATGTCGAACGGCGGGCCCGAGCTCGCGGTAATCAGCGGACTGAACAGAAGGCCCCACGGCGCGTTCACGGATCCTCCCGCGGTCGCGCGATGCCGGATGTCGGTGAGCGCCGGCGAGTATTCGCCAGCCATGCTGTACGGGTTCGCGGGGAACGTTGTCAGGCCGTCGGTGTTGCTCATCGCGTGGTTGTAGGTGTAGGAGCCGAACAGCGAAACGCGCTGGTTGACGCGCGAGTTGACGTTCACGATGAGCTGGTTCTGATTGTAGAGGCCGGAGGATTCCATCAGGAACACCGGGTCCGGATTGCCGAACGGGAACAGGCCGCTCGCGGGCAGCGGCGCGTTGATGTCGGCCGAGCGCAGCTCGTGCAGGCCGTGCGAGTTCGAGTACGTAAGCGTGAGCGTCGTGTGGCCGGGTAACTGGCGCTCGATGGCGAGCGCGGATTGCATCAGCCGCGGCGCGACGACGTTCGAGCTGACCTCCTCGATGGCGCTCGCCGAGCGCGATGCGGCGAGCAAAGCCACGCCCGGCGCGCCGGGAAAGAAATCCGGATTGTCGATGACGTACTGCTGCTGCGTGACGCCGTTGTAGCGCCTTGCGGCGACGGTGTTGGCGAGCGCGAAGCGGTCGTAGAACATGCCGAAACCGGCCCGCAGCACGGTCTTCGGCGCGCTGCCGCCCGCGGGCGCCCAGGCGAGGCCGAAGCGCGGCGCGAAGTCGAGATGGTCGCCGATGTTGGTCTGGTTCTCGTAGCGCAGGCCGAGGCTCAGCGTGAGATTGCGCCGCGGGCGCCAGTCGTCGCCGACGAACAGGCCGGCGTCGAACTGTCCGGCCAGAAGCGACGGAAGGCCCGCGGTCAACGAGTACTGCGTCGCGCCGCCGCCGAGTGCGCCGATGCGCGCCGGCGAGTAACCGAGGCCCGAGAAGAGCAGCGTGCGGCGATAGCGCTCGATGGAGGTGATGGAGACCAGCACCGGCGCGCCGGCGGCGTCGAGCACCGGCTGGTTGAGCGCGTTCAACTCGGGCGCGAGGCCACCGCCGAAGGTGAAGGCGCCGTTGAAATTCTGCTCCGCGACCGAGTCGTCGCGCGCATAGCGCAGCCGCGCGCCGAACCGCCACGAGTGCTTGCCGCGGTCGATCGAGGTGTAATCCTGCAGCTCGTAATTGTCCTGCGTGTCCGAGGACGCGCCCACCGGCGAGCCCCCGCCCGTGAACGCGCTCAGCACCTGGATTTGCGCCGCGGGCGACTGCGCGGTCATCGAACTCGCCGCGCGAAAGAACTGGAAGCGCGCCGTGTTCACCACATTCGCCCCCAGCACGGCCGTGTCGGTGAGCTGCAGCGTCTGGTTCAGCATGCGCACGTCGTAGCCTTGCGAGACGAGGTTGAAGCTTCCCACGCCGTCGCTCGCGATCTCGCCGCGCGAGACGCTGTAGCGGGCGGTGAGCGTGTTGCCGGGCGTCAGCCTGTAGTCGACGCGCGGGCTCACGACGATGCGCCGCTGCGGAATCGAGAACACCTGCGTGAACGGATTGATAATCGCGAGCGTGGACGGATCGAGCGTAGTGCCGTCGATGATCGCCCCGTTGTCGATCGAGGCGCGCTGCACCTCGAGAGTGAAGCTGAGGCGCGAGTTAATCGGCCCGGTGACGTTGCCGCCATACTCCTTCAGCAGGAACGGCGCTTTCTCCGCGGCGTACGGGTTGCGCGAGTTCCAGACGCTGTCGCCGAAATTGTAGAAGCCCGTTCCGTGCCAGGTGTCCGCGCCGGGATTGGTCGTCACCTCGATGCGCCCATAGCCGAGCGTGTCGTACTCGGGCGAAAACGGATTCTGGTTGATGCGCACGCTTGCGATCGAGTCCTTCGGAGGCAGTTCGCCGCCGCTGAAGCCATCGATGAAGAGCGCGCCGCCGTTCGGCCCGGCCGCCGGTCCGGCAAGCGCCTGCAGGTCCGCGGCAAGATCGTCGGGATCGTCGGCCAGCACTTGCAGGTCCTTACCCTGGAGCACCAGCGCGCCCGCGTTCGCTGCCGGGTCCGTCGTGACGGCCGGCGCCGCTTCGGCTTGCACCGTCACCTGCTGCCGCACCGCGACCACGCTGAGGCGCAGATCCAGTGTCGTCACGCGCGCGCTTACCTCCACCCGCACTTCCGCGGGCAGCGCGAGATCCTTCGCCGTCGCGGAGATCCGGTAGCGGCCCGCGGGCAGCGCCGGGAGCGTGTAAGAGCCGTCGTCCGCGCTGGTTGCGGCGCCCCGGGCGCCGGCCGGCCCAACGGCCACGATCGTAGCCCCCGGAACGCCCGCGCCGCTCGCGTCCATCACGCGCCCGCGCAAGCCGCCCGTCTGGCCGCAAGCCAGGCGCGCGAACAGCGGCAACAGGCACAGCACAAAGCGGATGTGGCGCGGTGGCAACCTCACGTATCCCGAACTTCCCAGTATGACGGCGCTCTCTGAAATTCGTCTGAAACGCCCGCGCCGCGCCCGCTTGCATCCTTTTCGCCGGCCGCGCATCCTATATCTTGATATCAAGATAAATGGCCCGCTGGGCGCGGTTGAGGCCGGCGGGCAGTAAAGAGGAGGTTCCCGAATGGCGGCACAAGCGACAGAGGCCACGCGGCGCGTGGCGAAGGTGGTGCGGAGCACGGACGCGATGGAAGGCGACGGAGTGAAAATCCATCGCCTGTTTCCGGGCCACGAGCTCGGCGAGCTGGATCCGTGCCTGCTGCTCGACGAGATGGGGCCGGTGGACGTGGGGC
>VFSW01000651.1_pt1 | contig 51431 bp, 36 predicted proteins | sample 5358111 | NCBI WGS metagenome assembly VFSW01 (sample SAMN11554181, study PRJNA540505) | mine drainage metagenome | isolation source: sediment from site ElyBrook_90M | place: USA: Ely Copper Mine, Vershire, VT | collected 2017 | reverse complement strand
TGCATCCGACCTGGCTCATCCCGAGCACCATCACCAGCATCGCCGCGCCAATCAGGCGGTTGCGGCGGCTGATTGGCCACGCCATCAACATAAGGCCGAGCATCATCAGCGCGCCCAAGAGCGGTAACCGAGTCGAGTCGCGCGTCATCGTGAGCGAGGCGATGCGAAGCATGTCGGCCGAGGCGAAGCGCATGTTCGAGGCGGCCATCGCGGGATGGGCTGCGACCGTCGCGCTGGCGGTGAAGGTCACCGAGGCGCCCGCCGCAAGAGCAATCGGCGGCGCGAAGGTGAAGGTGTTATCCGCCAGCGGCGGCGAAGCGGCCGCAGTCGCCGTCTGGCCGTTGGCGCTGAGCGCGCGCGCGGAGAAGACGCCCGGGTCGCTCAGCGCGACGGTCACCGAGTTGAGCGTCTCGGCGGCGCCGGTTGCGTTGACCGCGCTGAAGGTAGCGCTCACCTGCTGCCCGGGACTCGCGCTGATCGTCGCGCCGGGCGCGGCGAAGCCGGTTCGAGGCAGCGCCGGCGTTGGCGTTGCGGTCGGAATCGGCGTGGATGTAGGCGTCGGCGTCGGGAGCGGGGTCGGCGTTACGGTCGGCGTCGGCGTGGGTGTCGGCGGCGTAACCTGCACTATCACGTTGAAACTCGTCGACGCATTCGACGGATTGTATTGGCCCGAACCGGCAAAACTTGCCGTCAGCGGCATCAGCCCGGTGCCGGTTGGAGTCGCCTGGCAGGCCGCGTTGCCGCTCGCGTCGGTGGCGGCCGAACAGGTCGCGCCTCCCAGATTGAAGGCTATCTGCTGATTCGCCAGCGGAACGACCGGATTAGCAGAAACGTCGGTCAGGTTCGCGGTCAGCCTCGCGGGTTGATTTGCCGTTCCGCTGGTCTGGCTCTGATTGAGGGTCAGGAAGGTTACGTCGGTTCCCGACCCCCAAGTCACCACCGATTTGTTCGAGGTGAGCACCGTACCCTTGAGCATGGCGCTCGCCTTTATCGTATCGACGCCCTGATGCGCCGCAGTGTAAGTGAACGAGGCCTGTCCATTCGCGTTTGTAATGCCGACGCCGGTCTGCGTATTCGCGCCGTTGACGACGAAAGATACCGCCTTCCCGGCCGGCGCAGTCGCGAAGTGGAAACTGGTCGTGAAAGTCTGCGCGCTGCCCTGCGCCGGGTTGGGCGCGACCGACGGCGGATTGAGCACCAGCGTCGGCGGCTGAGTGGCCGATGTATAGAGACAGGCGCCCGCGTTGTTCGTAAGCTCGAATACGGCGTTGCCGGTGGCGCCATACAGACATCCGCCTGGTCCCAAATCCATACTTCCCAGGGATCCATTTAGGGTCAGAATCGACGCGGTGGTGGGCGGAGTGCGGGTGAGGTCGAAGGTCGTGCTTTCCGCGGTGGAGGCACCGGTCGGAGTCTGATCGAGGAGCAGGAATTGCGCGCCGCCACTAGTGCGGGTTCCCTGCGCGATAACAGAGTCGGGCGAAATGGGCCCTGACAGTGTGGTGATCGTCGGCGGCGTGGGACCGTTGGTGCCGCTCACTACGCTGAGCACCGGGGTCCCGCCGTTGAATCCGCCGAGGGCGTACAATGTGCCGTCGGGCGCGAACGACAGTTGTCCGTTCGCCGTAGTCGACAGCGTCGCGTAGACGCTCACGGTCGGCGTTGTGCTCAAATTCGAGATGCGCCAGATAGCGGCGTTGTCCGATCCGGCTCCGAAGCATTCGTCGTCAGTGAAGAGATCACCGCTTAGCGGATCGACCGCGAGCGCCACCGTGCAGGTGAGGCCTGAGGCGACCGTGCGGATGACTGCGCCGGTCGACGGGTCGATCTGCAGGACGGAGCCGTTGTTAAAGTCGGTGGGCGACGCGGTGCCCTGCGCGGCGTACAGGTTGCCGTTATCGAATACCATCTGGCCCAGAGACTTGCCGATCGGGGTTTGAGTCAGCAGCGTTGCGGGGCCGGCTACGCCACCAGTGGACGGGAACTTGTAGATATTGCCCTCGAAGAAATTCGAAATATAGGCATTGCCGGACAAGTCGAAGGCTGGGCTGAAGGCGCCGCTGCAGCCCCAGTTCACGTTGCCGTAGTTGAAGGCCTGTGCGATGAAGCCGGTCGCGAACGCCGATACGGTCAGGCCGGGCGCGCCGACTGGCGTCCCGGAGGCGCATCCGGGATTAGTCGCATTGCTGAAAGTTACCGAGGGTTGATTGGGTATCGGCAGATTGCCGTCGGTCACGTCGGTTGCCGAATAGGTTACAACTTCGGAGTTGGTGTCGGAGGCGCCGAGCTGAAGCTGGCCGTTATTGTCGGTGACCATCGGGTTTGGTCCCGAGATAACCGATTTTCCAGGGGCCTGAGTGAGAGTGATGACCTTGCCGGGAGTCGGCCGTCCGAGCGCGTCCTGCATCGTGACCGTCAAGGTCGAGACGCTTTTGCCGTCGGCGGTGACGGTGGTCGGAAACGCGGCGAGCGAGGCGGAGGTCGCCGGCGGCACGATATAGGCCAGTTGCGGCTGGACCGCGGGCGTCAGCGTGACCCCGTCGGTCGTGTCGGTGGCAGTGAACGTGACAGTCTCGGCGACCAAATCGGTTGCCTGAAAGACGACTGAACCGTTTCCGACGCTCGAAACTCCGCTCGAGGGCGTCACCTTGGCGCTACCCGTAGCGCTGAGAGTGACGGTCTTGCCGCTCACGCTGTTGCCGTTGCCGTCGCGCAGCGCCACCGTGACATAGGCGAATGTGTTGCCGTCGCTGAAAGTGCCGTTCGTTACGAGGCCGTTGGCTGGCGCATTTTGCGATAGCGCAATCTCCGAAGCGGTGGGGCTGACCGTTCCGGCAGCCTGGCCTGAAATCAGGAGATACAGCGCGTTCAGATTCGGCGACCCCAATCCCACGTGAGCGAAGTCGCTCCCCATAGATACAGGACCATGAAATCCGTCCGTTTTTCCGATGGTATAGAGCGCGGGGTTCAACAATCCGAGATTTCTTCCCACGCCTTGATTCAGCAGCGCCGCGAGCCCAGCCCATTCGGGCGCGGCGAGACTCGTTCCGCCATAGAATAGTCCGGTCGGACAACCACCATTGCTCGCCTGGCAGATCTGAACGCCGTGGAAAGGATCGGCGTTGGCCACGACGTCGGGCACCGATCGCGACGAGGTGCCGCTATATGGAATCTGGTAGGTGGCGCCGGGGAGGAACTTGCTCACCCCGAAGCCGCCTTGCCCGGCGGGCGGAGTGGTCGCCGAGTCATCCCACCAAGTCTCGGTGCCATAGGTCGCGGATGGCCCTTCGGTCAACGACGAACCGCCAACCGCGGTCGCGTTGGGCGAGTCAGCTGGCACGGCAACCGTGTTCGGGCTGCCATCGAGGCAGGTGCTGCCGGTGTCGCCGGCGCCGTTGAACACGCTGATACCGGCGGCGGCCGCACTTTGAAGAATCGAATTGACGCTCTGAACGTCAGCCAGGGTAGTTTGATCCTCGCAGTATGCCCAACTGTTGCTGATGATCGTCACCTTGTCGGAGATCATCTGGTTCAGCACGCTCTGAAAACTGCTTCCCGCGCCGCTGAAAGGCGCGTCGTAGACGACCGTCCGAGCGCCAGGGGCGAGCGTCAGCGTGGTGTCGATATCGAGCAGCACTTCGCTCTGACCCGATCCCGGAGTCGCGACACCGCCGTTCACGTCCACTTTGCTCAGTTGGTTGATCAGGGTCGCCGGTTCGTTGGCCCACGCCAGATAGTTCACGACGTCGCTTTGCGTGAAAGTGTCGAATTCGACCAGGCCGATTGTCTGGCCCGTCCCGTCGACGCCGCTCCACGGGGTTGCGGTGAGAGGTTTCGCCGCCGCGGACGGTCCGGATACCGCATTGCCCAAAAGGCCGCTTGGCTCAGTTGGGCTGAAGCTGGGTGGCGGGACACCGCAGATGTTGAGGATGCCGTCGTCGTTGTACTCCTTGCCCGCGTTGGTGGCCTTCATGCAGGCCGTATAGGAGGCGGATGCAGAGGTTTCGTTTGACGATGACAGGCAAATCTTGGCAATGACGCCGCACAGCACCGCACGGAGGGCCCAAATTGACGACTGCGGACGGGGCGGCGTCGACAGGCCAATAATCGCCTGAACATGCGAGGCGAGGTCCGCCCGCAAAGCCGGTTCCTTCCGATTCGCGTAAAAGCGTTGCTTGCCGAGACGGTAGTCTGCAATCGAGGTATCGAAAGCGCGGTCGGCGGCGGCGCGGGTGCCGCGGACGGTCAAAGTCAGCCGATTCGCCGAACCCATCACGAGCGTGAAGCCATGGCCTTGCAGATAGGCCAGCACCGAATCGTAATCGCTCTGCGAGGGGCCGAAGCGGCCGGCAATCTCAGGTTGGGTCAAATAGTGATGGAAGATTTTCGAGTTCGGATCATAGATATCTTTCAGATAACTCGCGAAGCTTTTCTGGTCGTCGCGCTTGAGAATGATCGTCAGGGTCAGCGGCTGGGCGCCGCTGTCTGGCTTCGAGGGAACGATCGTCGCCTTCGCGAGCGCGGGCAGCACGTGGCCGGGAATCCGCACCATCAGACCCGAATCGGGGGCCGATGATGAAGCTGGCTGCGGCGTGCTTGCCAGAGCCGGCATCGCAAAGGACAGAGCAAAGAGGACAGAGACGAGGAGACGTAGCTGCGTATGCGTCGTGACGCTATACATGTCTTATGACCCTTCTTTATGATTCGGGTGCTATTTTTGAAGTCCGCGGATGCTATGCGAGCCAAACCGCCCTAGCTTGATGCACCATATCGTATCCTTAAGTCAACGACTTCGCCGGTCATTGGAGGGATTTCGCAATTCGGCAACAATTACCGGTTGGGTCGATTTCGCGATTCGCAGCGGGGATGCCAGCGGCAGCGGCGGAGAGAATCGCGCGGTTGGTGTCAGAGCCGGCGAGCGCGCGCTTGACCGCGCGAAATTGTGAGTGGCGGGTCGATTGGCTCGCGCGGATCATCCCGGCGCCGCGGTCTCAGCCTAAGGCTGTATGGCGCTGACGCAAGGCGGGGAGACGGTTGCGGCGATGACACTCACCCAGAAATTATTACCGCAGTTCGGGTTTTCGTCCTGGGCATCAAACGTGCCGCTATTGACTGCGGTGATTGACCACAACTGGTCGCCCAACTCACCCAAATCAACCGCGATCCCGTCCTTGGTGTTGACGGAGACATTCGTTGTACCGAGGAGTCGATTGTTCCTGCCCGGCGTGGGACACGGCGTGTCGTCCGGGGCTCCGGAGGTCGAGCAGCCAAAATAGATTCCGGTGCCGTCGTTCGTGGCGACGACGGAGGATAATGCGTTATTGGAGGACTCCTTGACCCAGATTCCATAGAGAGCATCGTTGTCCGCAGTGATGAAAGCGAGCGAATTCGCTCCGCCGCCGACAATCTTTATTCCCGTTGCGGCATTCTGATTGGCTTGTACGTTCTGGAGTAGGGCATTGGAAGTGTTATACAGTTTGATTCCCAGGGTCACGTTGCCAGTAAATTCCGACAGAGTAATCGCCAGATTGGTGGCGGCGTTATTCACAAAGCCTTTGGTACCCAAAGATTGGTTGATCAACTCATAGTTGGCCTTGGGACCGTTGTTGATCACGCCGGTGTTGTTCTCCGGAAGATTGAGCTTATACATGATGACATTCGGAGCGTCGTTCTGAATCGCGACGTTGAACGTAGTGATCGTAGCGGGGGCCCCAACCATAACGAAATGATTGGCACTGGCGAGCACATGCACTCCGGTGTCGGAGGCGTTGCCGGACATCTGGAAGGCTCCCAGGTTGAGCTGCACGTAAGGCGCCACGACATCGATGCAATCCTGCGAGGCGGTCTCGGTGATGCTCGCTCCGAGTGTGTATCGGCCCTGTGAAGTTATCTGGCAGCATTGCGTGATCGACGTCAGGCAAATCGGCAACGCCGCCGCGCGCGCGGGACTGCCGAGCGAGGCAGTGCCAACGATCAGGGCCAACAGCGCTACCAAACGGCCGCGGCGGACGACAGCTTTTAGGGTGGCGCTCAGTTTCATGGCGTTGGTTCTCCCTGAAGATGGATCGGAACGTGGCCGGTCAGAGCGCAGGCTATCTGAACGAACGAAGAAGGCGCAATCGGAATGCCGTGATCCTGCGATCCGCTCATGGAGGGGCGGATGGGCAAGTTTCACGCGCGGCTTGCTCATCGTGACGGGATGCTATCAGAATCGAGCGTGGCTTCGGATTTGCTCAAAATCGCGCTGATCCAGATGAGTTGCGCCGCCGATCCGGCGCTCAACCTCGAGAAGGTGATCGCGCGGATCGAAGAGGCGGCCGCGGCCGGCGCCTGCGTCGTATGCACGCAGGAGCTTTTTCGGTCGCACTATCCGTGTCAATCGGAGCGGGCGGCGAACTTCGACCTGGCCGAGCCGATTCCCGGACCGTCGACCGAGGCGCTGAGCGCGGTCGCGGCGCGGCTGGGCGTGGTGATCGTGGCATCGCTCTTCGAGCGGCGCGCCGAGGGGCTCTACCACAATACGGCGGTGACGATCGACGCGGACGGGCGTATCGCGGGGCGCTATCGCAAGATGCATATCCCCGACGATCCTCATTACTACGAGAAGTTCTATTTCACGCCGGGCGACCTGGACTTCACGGCGAATCGCACGGCGCATGGAGCGATCGGGGCGCTGGTATGCTGGGACCAATGGTTTCCCGAGGCGGCGCGGCTGGTGGCGATGGCGGGTGCGCAGATAGTGCTTTATCCGACCGCAATCGGATGGGAGCGGACGGAAATCGACTCGGTGCGGCGCCGGCAGCATGACGCGTGGGAGACGATTCAACGCGGGCACGCGATCGCCAACGGGATGTTCGTCGCGGTGGTGAATCGGGTGGGCGTCGAGGACGATCTGGAGTTCTGGGGCGGCTCGTTCGTGGCGGACCCGTTCGGCGAGGTGATCGCGCGCGCGTCGTCGGACAAGGAAGAGATACTGTTCGCCGAATGCGACCTTAAACTAATCGAGGAGACGCGGCGCAACTGGCCGTTTTTGCGCGACCGCCGAATCGACGCGTACGGCGACCTGACGCGCCGCTTCCGCTCCTGACGATGAGTTCCGTTAGCAGGGCGCGACCGCCTTGTCCGTGGCCCGCCGGGACGTATCGGATGCCGGCCGAATGGGAGCCGCATCGCGCGACCTACCTGGTGTGGCCGCATAATCGCGAGACCTGGCCGGGAAAGTTCGACGCGATACCGCCGGTGTTTGCGCGTCTTGCCGCGGCGATTGCGTCGTTCGAGCCGTTACGCGTCCTGATTGCGACCGAGCATGACGCCGAGGAGATTCGCCGCATGATCGGGCTTGCGGGCGAAGCGTCGGGCGAGCGAGGGGACGGCGCCGCGGTCCTCGAGCGGGTCGAGCTGGTCACGGTCGCGACCAACGATTCATGGATTCGCGACCACGGCCCGATATTCGTGAATCGCGCCGATTCAGGGACCCCCGGGCAGATCGCGCTCGACTGGCGTTTCAACTCGTGGGGTGAAAAATACGGCGCGTTCGATCTGGATGATGCGACGCCGCGGCGGCTGGGCGAGCGCTACGGCTTCGAGGTCGCCGAGACCGGAATCGTGCTCGAAGGCGGATCGATCGACGTGGACGGGGAGGGCACGCTGCTCACGACCGAATCGTGCCTGCTCAACCCGAATCGCAATCCCACGATGAATCGGCGCGAGATAGAAGATGCGCTGAAAGAATGGCTCGGCGTAAGCGCGGTGCTCTTTCTGGGCGAGGGGATAGCGGGCGACGATACCGACGGCCACGTCGATGATCTGGCGCGGTTCGTCGCGCCGGGGACGGTCGTGACGGTGGTCGAGAATGATCCGGGCGACGCGAACTATCGCGCGCTCGAAGAAAATCTGACGCGGCTCGAAGCGGTGCGCGATGCGGCCGGGCGGCGGCTTCGAATCGAACGGCTGCCGATGCCGCCGGCGCTCTTTCACGAGGGTATCCGGGTTCCGGCGTCCTACGCCAACTTCTATATCCTCAACGACGGGGTGATAGTTCCAACCTTCGACTGTGCGGCCGATGCGGAGGCGCTGACGACGATCGGGCGGCTTTTTCCCGGGCGGCGCGTGGTCGGAATCTCCTCGACCGACCTGGTGTGGGGACTGGGGGCGGTGCATTGCCTGACCCAGCAGCATCCGGTGGCGCCGACAGGAGGCGGGTTGGCCGAGTAGGATACTGGTGGCAGGCATCGACGCCGCAGCCACCGCGGCGGTCGCCCGGCGGGCGGACTCGCCGGCGTTGACAGCGCAAGGCCGCTTGCCTCAATCTATAGAGGGTCTAATCGCGATTTACGGGGGCATCCGTCCCAGGCTTGACGGCCGCAAAGGCGTGAGCCTGATGAATCACGAGCGGCAGTGACCATCGAGCACTGACCATTACGCAAGGAGAGTTGACATTGAGCGAGCCACAGGACAATCCGCATCGTGAGACCGTGAGCGGAACCCCGAATATCAGCGAAGGCCCGAAGAAGACCGCGCAATCGCAAGACTATTACGAGGCTATCAAGCATAAGTTCGCCGAGGAGCGCGACCTGCGGCTGAGCCTACGGCCGGAAGGGACATCGCAATACACGTCCGACCTGACCGGCGCGTTGGCCAAGTATGCGGTTGATACATATGGAGGCGAGATTAAGCCTCGTGAGGCGATCAACGATACCGTCGAATGCCTGTTTATCGGTGGCGGATTTTCGGCGCTGCTCACCTCGGCGCGGCTGCGCGAGCGGGGCGTCGAGAGCATCCGGATCGTGGAGCGCGGAGCCGACGTGGGCGGCACCTGGTACTGGAACCGGTACCCCGGAGTGTCGTGCGACGTGCCCGCCTATGACTACATGCCGCTGCTCGACGAGCTGGACTACGTGCCCAAGGATCACTACTCGAAGGGCCCGGAGATCTATGCCCACTGCCAGGCAATCGCGAAGAAATACAATCTGTACGAACTCGCGGTTTTCCAGACGACGGTGACCTCCACGGTGTGGGAGGAAACCGAACGGATGTGGCATCTGACCACGGACCGTGGCGACCATATGAAGGCGCGGTTCGTGATCTGTGCCAACGGCACGCTTTCGAAACCCAAGCTGGCGAAGATCAAGGGACTCGAAACCTTCAAGGGCCACTCCTTTCATACCTCGCGATGGGACTACGCCTACACCAAGCCCGACCTGTCGGGCCTGGAAGACAAGGTCGTCGGCATCATCGGCACGGGCGCGACCGCGGTGCAGGCGATTCCCGGTTTGGGCGCGTCGGCCAAGGAGCTGTACATATTCCAGCGCACGCCGTCGTCGATCGACATTGGCGACGATTGGCAGACCGATCCCAACTGGGCGCGGAGATTGAAGCCGGGATGGCAGGCTCGACGGCGAGAACTCGCGCGCGCGCAGCCGCAGATGACCGAGGCGCAGAAGGCGAAGTATGACGCGATGTCGCGCGAAGAGAAGATTCGCCGGCAGGAGAACGCGAACATCGATGCGATGATGAGGATCCATAAGCGCATCGATCAGATCGTGAAGGATAAGGCGACGGCGCAGGCGCTCAAGCCCTGGTACATGCTGATGTGCAAGCGCCCGTGCTTCCACAACGAGTATCTGCCAACCTTTAATCGGCCCAACGTGCATCTGGTCGACACCCGGGGCAAGGGGATCACTGAGATTACCGAAAGGGGACCGGTGTTCGAGGGCAAGCAATACGAGGTCGACGTGCTGATCTATGCCACCGGCTTCGAGGTGCAGAAGACCGGAATCTACAACCAGATCAAGGGCGAGCACGGCCTCGATCTGGAAGATAAATACCGCGACGGAATCCGCACGCTTCTGGGAATCCACTCGCGGAGCTATCCCAACCTCTTTATCATGGGCGGCTACCAGGCCTCGTTCCAGTTCAACCTGACGGATATGCTGCAGGCGCAGGGCGATCACATCGCAGCGTGTATCGATTACGCGCGAAGCCACGGCTACCAATCCATGGATACGACGGCCGAAGCCGAGGAGTGGTGGGTGCAGGAGGTCATCGAGCATCGCGGCAAGACCACTCGCAACCAGGATTGCACGCCGGGCTACTATAATTTCGAAGGCGAGTCGCAGCGCCGGCAGGATGGCAACTACAACGGCGGCTTCTACCAGTACTGTAATCATCTCAACGAGGTGCGCGAGCGGATGGATAAGCACTTCGTCTTCACGAAGAAGTAAAGAGGCGGCGCGATCAGGGTACCAGCAGGTATTCGCAGATCTAGTCAGCCGGCTTAGTCATACGGAGCGACGTGGCTATTGCGCCAGAATCTCAGTCAGGGTTCGTGCGGGAGGATGATCCGGCGGTAACGGATGGGCCGGCATGAGCGGACCGATCGCCGCGACGGCGCTCCGCCTGCGCGACCTGATGACGCTAGCGAGCCGCGCGCGCTATATCCTGTGGCGCACGGCGCCGGGCAGCGGCCCTGTGATGGTCAGGCTCCGCACCGGAGAGCGCCTGATAATTCGCCGGGCGCCAGCGCGCGATCTCGATCTTGCCTACGAGATTTTCGTGGCCGATTGCTACGGCCTGGTGCCGCCGAGCGAAGCCGGAGCGGTCAAGGAAATTGTCGATCTAGGCGCCAACATTGGATATAGCGCGGCCTACTGGGCGCGACGCTTTCCGAAGGCGCACATCGATGCGTTCGAGCCTCATCCGGGGAGCCGGGCGATGCTGGCGGAGATGCTGGCTGCGAACGGGCTTGGCGGACGGGTGACGATTCATGCCGAGGCGGTGGGAAATGCCACGGGGGAGGCGATTCTGAGCGACGATTTCACCTGCTCGAGCACGGTCTTTGGCGACCGGCGCGGAGGGATCGCGGTTAAGGTGATCGATTTTTTCGAATTCGCCGGCGGCCGCCGGATCGACTTGCTCAAGATAGATATCGAAGGCGGCGAATACGCAATCCTGATGGACCGGCGCTTCGATTCGCTCGATGTGGGCGCGATAGTGTTCGAGTGGCATGCCAATGATGATTCGATGAATCCCGAGCTTGCACTATTCGAGCGGCTCGGCGACCTTGGATGGATACTGACTCATGGGCCGGGCGGCGGAATCGAGGGGCTTCGAGCGGGCACGGTTTACGCCCGTCGGGAGAATGAGGCCGCGGGGTGCCGGCCTCGCGCCGCCGGAGTTTGCCCGCGTGCGTGATCCGTAGCGCATGGGCCGGGATTGGCGGCGGGTCGCGCGGCCGAGTATCGCCCTGGTTTGACCCCGCCGCGCACTAAATTGAGATTTTGAAGCGTCCTATTTTCGCCGAGCAACGAATGCGATTGACTTGGAGAACCGCTTCAATATGCCGAGGCGTATCAGGCGGTCGATCGGACCGCCAACCTTTCCGGTCCACCCGAAGGTCACGGGGAGCCATTCTTCAATCGCGAAATAGGGGCGAAGGAGGATGCGCAGGCGCCTTGGCCCGTACTCTCTCAAATGCCCGGTCATCATCCGAACTGTGAAGTCTCCTTGCTTGGCCATCTCCAACAATCGTGACGCGTTCCAGAGATTCGGCACGGTTATCAACAGAACACCGCGTGGCCGCAGCACGCGCGCGACCTCGGTAACCACGCTATCGTCGCGGATTATGTGCTCGATGGTCTCGGAGCAGATTACGGCGTCGAAGGATGAGTCAGCGAAAGGTAACAGCGTGGCGTCAGCTTGAACCAGGGGCATCCGCACATCTTTGGGAGCCAAATGCAGGAAGCCCAGCGCGAAATCCGCGCATATCGGGCGCTTACCCATATCCGCCAGGAACCTGTCGTAATCAAGATTAGCTCCGCAACCTACGTCAAGAATGCTTGTGGCGTCGATGAGATAGCGGCGCGCCATCTGAATGACTACCTGCGTTATCTCAGGTTCGGAGCAATGGAACGCGCCGCCCCTCTCCAGTGCCTGCTGGGCCTGCTTCTCGTAGTAGGCCCGGTCGGTTATCATTATGACTGCCAAACCGAGGCGAGGGCGGCGGCGTGGTGGGACTTCACAGCTGATTCCAGTCAAAACTGATCCGCTTCGCTATAGCTCCTTTTTGAACAGGCGCGCAACTTCCGGCAAAATTGCGCGTCGGCGCAAGGCTTCACAACGGTAATGACGCGTTCCATTTGGTGGTTAACCTGCGGCCGGCGAGGCCCTGGGGTGGCGGGGATGCGCCGCCGGAGTTTCCGATCGATACGCTACCAAAAAGAAACTCAGTCTACCCGGTTTCGAGTGGAAATCGCCGACGCGTCGGCAAAACTTGAGCCAAATGGCGCATTCGTGGCTGGCACGCTTCCTGCCTCCGAATTTAATCTGGCGTATTGACGCCTTACGAAATTCAGATCGCGGTTGATTCACGTATAATGGCACAGGCGGCGCCGGACGGTCGCCGCGCAGGAACCTTTCACGGTAGTCATGAATAAAGATAGAAAACATCCGGTCTCCATGCATAACTCCAAGCCGCGTCTGCGGATCGCGCAGCTCGCGCCGCTCTACGAGCAGGTTCCGCCCAAGCTCTATGGCGGAACGGAGCGCGTAGTCTCGTATCTCACCGAGGAGCTGGTGCGGCGCGGACACGACGTGACGCTGTTTGCGTCGGGCGACTCGAAGACCTCGGCGCGACTTTCGCCGGGATGTCCGCAGGCGCTGCGGCTGGCGGGAAAGCCCGAGATGGGCACCTATCTGCAGTTGCCGATGATCAGCGATGTATACAAAGGTGCGCAGGAGCGTTTCGATATAATCCATTCGCATATCGATTACTGGAGCTTCGCGTTTGCGGAGCTGGTGAACGTGCCGACTGTCGGGACGATGCACGGGCGGCTCGATATTGATGAGCTGCGGCCGATCTATTCGCGCTATCGGCAGAACCCGCTGGTATCGATCAGCGATACGCAGCGGCTGCCGTTGCCGTTCATGAACTGGATAGCGACGGTGCAGCACGGGCTGCCGCGGGATCTGCTGCGGCCGAGTTTCGGCGCTGGTAAGTACCTCGCCTTCCTGGGCAGGATATCGCCGGAGAAGCGGCCGGATATCGCGATCGAAGTCGCGCGAAAGGCCGGAATACCGATCAAGATTGCAGCCAAGGTCGACGTGGTCGATCGCGCCTATTTCGAGCGGGTGATCGAGCCGATGCTGTCACCGCCGGACGTGGAATATATCGGCGAGATCGGCGAGCACGAAAAGAGCGAGTTCCTGGGCAACGCAATCGCGCTGATGTTCACGATCGACTGGCCCGAGCCGTTCGGGCTTGCGATGATTGAGGCGATGGCCTGCGGCACGCCGGTTATCGCGCGCCCGTGCGGATCGGTGCCTGAAGTTATCGACGTGGGCGTGACGGGGCTGGTGGCCAAAAGCACCGAGGATCTGGTTGCCGCGGCTGAGGGGATACAGAAACTTTCGCGAACTGCGGTCCGCGAGGGCTTCGAGCGGCGCTTTACGGCGGATGTGATGGCGGACCGATACGAGGAAGTTTACCGTACGCTGCAAAGCGTCGCGGCGAACTCGGAGCGCAGTAGTGCGCACGCTTCCTAATCTCCGCTGATGAAACAGGATACCGGAGACCTATCGCCAGGCCGGCCGGCCGCGCGCAAAGCGGCGGCGCGCGAGCCTGGTGCGACGCTCAAGGTCGGCTCCGAATACTACGTTCTCGCTTCATCTCTTTCGACCCATCGGGAGACCAGGGTGCTTGCTGACGGACATAGTTTCGCGGTTTTCGACGCCGGCGGAGATATCCTCGAATCACCGCTCGAATCGCTCGGCCTGTTCCATCGGGACACGCGCTATCTGAGCCGTTTCGAGTTGTCGATTGGGGGGAAATCGCCGTGCCTGCTGAATTCCTATCTGAGCGACGACAACGCCCAGCTTCGGATCAACCTTGCGAATCCGGACCTGCATACGCGCGCGGGGGTCATATCGCTCGCGCGGGATTCGGTCCAGATCGAAAGGAGCTGGGTGCTGGCCGGCGCCGCGCTGATCCATCGAGTGGTGGTGCGCAGTTACGCGAATTTGGCGGTGCGGATGCCGTTCGAGATCCACTTTGGCGCGGATTTCGCCGATCTTTTCGAGGTCCGCGGCGTGAAGCGTGCGCACCACGGAAAATTTCTCGAACCGGTGCTCGATGAAAGCCGGGTGGAATTCCAGTATCGCGGCCTCGACGAGGTGACGCGGACCGCCGAGATCGTTTTCAATCCCGGCCCGCAGCATCTGCACAACCGTGGCGCCAGTTTCATGCTCGAGCTTGCGCCGGGCGAGACGGTGGAGTTCGAGGCGCGGATCACGTGCGGACTCGGCGCCGGGGCGGACGGCCGCTCGGTTCAGGTTCCGATCACCTTCGAGACGGCGCTTACCTCGCGCCGCGACGAGATCGCGAAACGGCGCAGCGGATGGGCCACGATAACGACCAGCAGCGAGCTTCTCAACTCACTAATCCAGCGGTCGCAGACCGACCTGACCTCGATAATTTCGGAGAGCGCCGACGGCACCTTCATGATGGCCGGTATCCCGGGGCTCGCGACCCTGTTCGGCCGCGACAGCCTCATCACGGCGCTCTCGGTGCTGCCGTTTAATCCCGGAATAGCCGGGCGCACGCTCAGGATGCTGACGCGCACGCAAGGCGCGCGTGTCGACGAGGCGCGCGACGAGCAGCCGGGCAAGATTGTCCATGAGATGCGATGGGGCGAGATGGCGGCGACCGGCGAAGTCCCGTTCGGGCGCTATTACGGAACCGTCGATGCGACGCCGCTCTATCTGTGGCTGATGGGCGAATACTGCGAGGCCACGGCGGGCCTGGAGCTCGCCAATGAGCTGTGGCCCAACGTGGAACTCGCGCTCGAATGGATCGAGCGCTGGGGCGATCGCGATTGCGACGGCTACGTCGAATATTTCCGAGAGATTCCGACCGGCCTGGCTAATCAGGGCTGGAAGGATTCGTTCGACGCAATTTCCCATGCCGACGGCACGCTGGCACGCGCCCCGATTGCGCTCGCCGAGGTGCAGGGCTACGTGTTCGCCGCCTATGAGAGCCTCGCCCGGACCGCCTCGCGGCTGGGACGCGGTGCCGTCGCCGATCAGATGCGCGAGCGCGCCGCCGTATTGAAGGCCAACTTCATCCGCGACTTCTGGGTCGAACGTCTCGACACGGTGGCGCTCGCGCTCGATCGGGACAAGCAACAATGCCAGGTGGTCGCGTCCAACGGCGCTCATTGCCTGGCGGCCGGGATTGTCGATGGAGAGCGCGCGGCGGTGATGGCGAAGCGGTTGCTTCGCGACGATGCCTTTTCGGGGTGGGGCGTGCGGACGCTCGGCGCGAACGAGAAGCGCTACAACCCGATGAGCTATCACAATGGATCGGTGTGGCCGCACGACAATGCGATCGCGGCGATGGGGCTGGTGCGCGCAGGCAACCCGAATGGCGCGTTCGCGATTCTCGAAGGATTGCTTCAGGCGGGGCTGCATCTCAAGACCGGAAGCCTGCCGGAGCTGTTTTGCGGCTTCGTGCGCGAGTCGCGGCTGGGTCCGGTGCCGTATCCGGTCGCGTGCCATCCGCAGGCGTGGTCGGCGGCGAGCGTGTTCATGGTCATGCGATCGATACTGGGTATCCGCGTGGCCGGAGCGGAGCGGCGTGTCAGGCTTAAATCGCCGGCGTTACCAGTCTGGCTCGACTGGGTGAAAGTGGAGGGCCTCAAGGTCGGCAGCGAGTCGCTATCGCTGCAGTTCACGCGCGCCGCGAACGGCGTCACAGTCGGGCTGCTCGAAAGCTCAGACAGCTCGATCGGTATCGAAGTCAGCTAATCAGCCACGGGTCGTTTCGAATCATCTCGGATCATCCGTCGCGCCGCTTCGAGCTGTCGGGGTGGCTGCCGATGACAGACTCGGTGCGGGCGTCGTGGAAGGCACGGCGGTTTCAGACGAAGCGGGTGTTTGCGATGGCACCGCCGTAATCGATGGTGTCGCGGCCGGGGTTGAGCTGGCGTGGCGCGATAGCGCCGGCGTGGGAGTCGAGGATTTCTTCATCGCGGGAGTCGCGGTGCGTGTCGGAGTCGCACTCGGCTTACCGACGGCCTTCGGCGTTGCCGTAGTGGTCGAGTTCGGGGTCGCGGCGGGCGTTGCAGTTCGAGTGGGCGTTGCACGCGGGGTCGGCGACGGCGACGGAGTTGGAGTAGGCGACGGAGTTGGAGTAGGCGACGGACTTGGTGTCGGCGTCGGCGATGCGGTTGGGGTCGGCGTGGGAGTAGGCAAAATCCATTTGATTGGCCATTTGACCCAGATGAGCGTTGCGGTATGTCCGGCGCGAGGCTGAATCAGGTTGCCGGCCGCGCTGAATTTGCGAGTGGCCGGGTCGAATATTTCGGCGCTCGCGAGCGGCTTGTATTCCTGGTCCCATCCGCCGGCGAGGATCACTTTGCCATTGGGCAGCAGAGTCGCCGAATGGTCGTAGCGGCTGGCGACCATCGGACCGGCCGCGCTGAACTTGTGCTGCGCCGGGTCGAACAACTCCGCCGAGGCGTCGGCGCATCCGCCGGCGATTAGCACCCGCCCGTCGTTCAGCAGAGTTGCGGTCGCGCCCGCACGGCGCTCGATCATGTTTGGGCCGCTCGCGAATGTTCCGCGATGCGGGTCGTAGAGTTCGGTGGTGTCGAGCGCGGAACTGCGTGCGTAGGGACTGCCGCCTGCAATCAGGACTCGGCCGTCCGAGAGCATCGTCGCCGTGTGGTAGATGCGATTGGTGCTCATCGAGCCGGTGCGGATGAACTTGCGATGCGCCGGATCGAAGAGCTCGGCGTCGGCGTCGCCGCCGCCCGCGATCAGCACCCTGCCGTCCCGGAGCAGAGTCGCGGTTTGGCCGTAGCGGTCGGCGCTGAGGACGCCGGCCGGAAGGAATCGGCCGGCAACGGAGTCGAATATTTCGGCGCTGTCGTCACCGCCGCCGACTATGAGGACCTTGCCGTCCTTGAGCAGAGTCGCGGTCGGTTCATCGCGCGCAGTAGTCATATCCGGGCCGCTGGTGAATCGGCCGGCGCTCGGATCGAAGAGTTCGGTCGAGTGGAGAATCCACGGCATCGTGGGTCCGGGAAAGAGAATCAGGGGCACGAGCTCGGTATCGACGCCGCCAACGACCAGCACGCGCCCGTCACGAAGCGCAACGGCGGCATGGCGGTCGCGATGGGTCGTCATCGGCGCGATCGGCATGAAGTGCCCCGACACGGCGTCATAGACCTCGGCGCTGTCGAGTACGGCAGGGCTTTCGCCGGTTGGCACCTCGACGGTTCCGGTGCCGCCGGTGATAAGGACGAGCGGTCGCAGAGCGGGAGTTGGCTTCGCAGTGGGAGTTGGAGTGCGACGCGGGCGGCGTCGATGGTGATGCCGTATTTTATGGGCGGCGCTGGCGGTGAGCGAAAGACCCAGGAGCAGGCTCAGCATCAGCGTAACGAGCGATGCGAGCATTATGATTCGAACAGGCCGGTTCATCTGCGATCCTGAATGCGCGCCTAGTCGGCCGCCCCCGCGGCGGCCGTCTTCAACGCGCGAATCTCGTGCCATTGCTTTTCTTTCGCCGCGACATCAATAGGAAGCCCGCGGGTCTCGTCGATGAAGGTGCCGAAGATGATCGCGCTCGGAATTCCCAGGATAGCGCCGTACTTGATGACGTTGGTCAGGCCGCCGAGCGGCGCTATCAAAGCGGCGATCAGCGTCTGCGCGAGAATCGAAAAGGCCGCGCCGGTTATCATCTGCCACCCGACCATCGTGCTGCGCAGATCGGCGGGCAGGAGTTCGGTCGCCGCGGCATTAGCGCCTACGGTCATGATCGAAGAGCCGACCTTGAACCAGCAATAGCTGGCCAGCAGCCATAGCATCGGCAGCGAAACCGGCCCCGGAGGTCCCCAGTAAAAGGCGAGGGCGCCGAGCCAGGCCGCGCCGCCGAACCACGCAACCGTCGGCACCCGGCCAATCGACTCCGAGGTCCATGCGCCGATCGGATAACCGACCATCCCGACAATCATGCCGGTGACCACGAGTACGCTGGCCTTTTCAGGCGCCAGGCCCATTATCGAGACCGCGTCGAAGTAGAGCCATCCGTTGACCGCAGTACCGGCGATCGTATCAAGGGCGGCACAGACGAGCAGGGTAATCGAGCGCCGGCGATAGAAGGGATGGAAAATGTCCCAGAAGGAGCTTTGGGTGGCGTTGCCGCTCTCGTGGCTGCGCATCCATTGCGTCTGCGCCGGAAGCATCCGCCCGATAATCGGGGCCAGCAAAATCCCCGCGACGCACGGTGCCAGCAGCCATCGCCAGGACCATTTATGGTCGATCAGCAACGGCGCAATCGGGTAGCAGAGTGCGCCGCCGATCGCGCTGGCCAAGGCCGCCGCCGCCTGCCCGCGCGCGCGGGTCTCAACGGGCAACTCCTCAGCGAGCAGCACGATCGCCGAGGAGACGGATCCTCCCAGCAGGGCGGAAATCAGAATCTCGAAGATCGCGAATTCCAGGGGATGCGGCGCTGCGGCCGCGCCCGCGGCGAACAGTGGCGCGAGAAAGAGGCTCGCCAGGATTATCCGCCGCCGGCCAACCCGATCGGCCATCCGCGCGAGCAGCATCGAGCCGAACGCCGAGGTCGACATCCAGGCGAAAAGCCGGGCAAGGCCCGATTGGTCGAGGCCGAAGCTCTGCGCGATCCATGGCGACGCGACGCCCGATACCGAGAGCGTGTAGCCCTGATAGATCTGCAGCATCACGATCGCCGCGATCAGGCCGACGCCCCCCGCCACCTTGCGATCCGGCTCACGCGCGCCCGCTACCGCCATCCGCCCACGCCCCTCATCCGCCACCGTATCTGGTTCATCATCACACCATTTCGTGCATCGGATCGAGTGCGAATCCGCAGCCGGGCAAGCAATCGCACGGTTTTTCGACCGCCGGAGCAAGGCACGGCCGTTGCGTCTTAAAGGGGGGAGACGAAAGCGGGCGATTTTGGCTCCGCGAGTCTAAACCAGGAACTACAACGATGTCCGCAAAGCTCTCCGACCGTCCGCTCATCAGGTTTCTCTCCTGCGTCAGGCCCTATCGCCGATTCGTGATCGGCGCGGCGCTGATGGGCATAGGGAAGTTCACGCTTCCCCTCGCATTCCCGCTTGCCTTCAAATACGTGGTCGACGTGCTGATTCCGGCTCATGCGAAAATCGATGGCATCAGCGCGGTTATCGACCACTGGACAGCGGCACTGTCGCATCTGCTCGGATTGAGCGCCACTGCCGACGGCAAGCTTGCCGCCCTCAGCATCGCGATGCTCACGCTTTACGCGATTCAGTCGATCACGAGCTACTATCGGAACTACTGGGCGGGCATCGCGGGCAATCGGCTTATCTTCGGACTGCAAGCAAGGCTCTTCGCGCATCTGCAGAAGCTGCCGCATTCGTTTTTTGATCGACATACGTCGGGCGCCATCGTGTCGCGCGTCCTCAACGACGTGTCCCAGGCCAACGAACTCGTCTCATCCGCGCTAATCGACGCCTGGATGGATGCGGTGTCGCTCGGACTTGTGATCCTGGCGCTGTTCGCCATGAACTGGCGGCTCGCGCTGGTCGCGATCGCAATCGCGCCGGTGTGGTTCACTTTCATGCGCTATTTCTCGCCGCGCATCAAAGCGGTCAGCCACAGGTTTCAGCAGACCGTCGAAGAGATTACCGGCGAGGTCCACGAACGCGTCATCGGCGCGGCCACGATCAAGTCCTTCGGCCGCGAGGAGGACGAGGCGCGCCAGTTCGCCGAACGGACCGAAAAACTTTATGCCCACTCGGTCGAAAAGGTGCGGCTCGCGGCTGCCCAGGAGATGCTTATCCAGCTTCTCACGCGGTCTGCCCCGATGGTTGTTGTGTGGGTCGGCGCGCTGATGATCATGCATGGCACGATCACGCTCGGTACGATGCTCGCGTTTTTCACCTACCTGGGCTTCCTCTACCTGCCGCTGGAGCGCTTTGCTCAGCTCTCCGTCGTGGTTTCGGCCTCGACCGCGGCGATCGAGCGGATTTTCGAATTCCTGGACCTCAAATCCGAAATCAGCGACCATCCGCTGAGCCACCCCTTCAAGGTGCGGCGCGGTTCGGTCGATTTCGAACAGGTCACTTTCGGCTATCCGGCGCGCGACGGGCGTCCGAGCAAAGAGGTGCTGCGCGGCGTCGATCTGCGAATCCCCGGCGGATTCAAGGTCGCCCTGGTCGGTCGCTCCGGCGCCGGCAAGACGACTATCGCTAGCCTCATCCCGCGCTTCTATGACGTTACCGGCGGGCGCGTTCTCATCGACGGACGCGACGTGCGCCACTTCACCCTCAAGTCGCTGCGTGAAAGCGTGAGCCTGGTGACCCAGGACGTCCTGATGTTCAGCGCGAGCATCCGCGCCAACCTGCTCTACGCGCGCCCCGATGCCACGGACGAGATGCTCTGGGAGGCGCTTGAACTCGCAAGCCTGCGCGACTTCGTCGAACAGATGCCCGACCGGCTCGACACTATAATCGGCGAGCGCGGCTTCAAGGTCTCGGGCGGACAGCGCCAGCGCCTCGCGATCGCGCGCGCGTTCCTTAAGGATTCAAAAATCGTCATCCTTGACGAGGCGACTTCGGCGGTCGACTCGCAATCCGAGAATCTGATCCACGAAGCGATGGAGCGTCTGATGGAAGGGCGCACCGTGATCATGATCGCGCATCGCCTGCGCAGCGCCGCCACCGCCGACCTTATCGTCGCGCTCGAGGGCGGACGGGTCGCCGAAGTCGGCACGCACCCCGAACTGCTCCGTCGCGGCGGCGTCTACGCGCGGCTCTACAAGGAGCAGATGCGTGGTCTCACGATGGACGGCGGCGCCGCCTCGCGCAAAGAATCGCTTCAGATGGAAGCTTGAGGCCGATCGGCAGTTTGGGCAGCCGCGACCCCCGATTACGAGACCTGCTTGGTGAAAGTTGCGAGGTCGAAGTAATCGCGCCAAACCTTTATTTTGCCGGCCTCGTTTAACTCGAACATCCCGGCCACGGGAATATCGGCTTTCTTGCCGTTCATGACAATCGTATCGATACGCGCGTTAAAGACCACGTTGCCATCGTGGGCACTCTTGAGGATTTTGACGCTGAAGGAGGTCGCGTCCTTCATGAAGCCGTGCGTCATTTCGCGGATGGCGGCCTTGCCTTTGGCGGGGCCCATCGGGACGTTGTCCCATATGGCATCCTCGGCGAAGTAACCCATGACTTCGTCCACATTCAGACGAGTCCAGGCCGCGAACAGATCGTTCACCACTTTCTCGCAATTGGCCGCCATGATTTTCTCCTTCGGGCAGTGTTAGCGCACCCTGTCTAGCCGAAATCCTGAGCGCGCGCTGATTTTGCCTTGCGCTACTTGCTCGCTCCTGTCCGTGCATTGCCCATCTGATCGTGCGGATAGGCGAAGACCGGATCATTTTGCAGTACCGGCAGCACCTTCTCGGCGAAGAGCTTGAAGCTGCGTTCGAGCTTCGGATACGGCAATCCGCCAAACGCGAAGGTCCCGATGACATGCTCGATCGGTACCGTCTGATGGATGTAGCGCAATTTTTCGAGCACCTGGGCCGGCGTCCCGGCGGCATGCAGGCTGCGGAAAAACTCGATCGCCTTAACTTTAGCCTCGGCGTCGGCCTGTAACTTACTGTAGGTTTTCTCCAGTTTGGCGTAAAACTCGTAGCCTTTGACGCCTCGCAGATGGCCGTCGGAGAAGTGATAGTGGGTGTCAATCGAGTCCCACATCGCTTCCAGATGACGGTTCCCCAACTCGGCGGCTTCGCGGGCATCGTCGGAGACCAGAATGTTGAGCAAGCCGATTGGCGGCCGAGGCGTAATATGGTTGGCTAATGCGGTTTCGCGATAGCGCGCGTAATCCGCGGCCGTATCTTCCCAGCTCCGTTGTGCGATTATCAGCACGCCCAAACCGAGCTTCGCCATGATCTCGGCCGATTCTGGACTTACGCTCGAAGCATAGAAGCGGTCCTCGGGATGGGAGATGGGCCGCGGGCGGATCTGGATTTCCGGAATCTTGTAGTACTTGCCGTCGAACGAAAAGCTCTTCTGGGTGAGGCCCTTGCGGATGATGATCGCGCTTTCGACGAAGCGGTCCCGCGCCTCTTCCATGTTGATACGGAAGCCGTTGTACTCGACCGTCGCCGCGCCGCGCCCGAAGCCGAAGATCGTCCTGCCGCCCGAGACTACGTCCAGCAAGGCGATCTTTTCCGCGATTTCGACCGGGTCATGCCAGGGCAACACGATGACCGCGGTGCCGAGCTGCACGCGCTTGGTGCGGCCCGCAACATAGGACAGCAGCTGAGTTGGATCGGGCGACATCACGTAGCCGGTGAAATGATGATCGAGCGCCCAGACCGAATCGAAGCCGACCGCCTCGGCCATCGCCATCAGGGACAGTTCGTCCTGATAGGTCTCGAAATCCGGTTTGTCGCCGAAACTGGTCAATTGGAGCGTCATGCCGACTTTCATCTGCGTCTCCTTTGTCAGCCCCACTGAATTTTCCTCACTTTAGATTCGAGACGGTCCAAAAAGCAAAAACATTTACTGTTCGCCAGGCAAGGGCGGTCGGGCGTCGGGCACTGTTCGCAGCCCAAGGCCGACAGCCCGGATGATACTGACGCGAGGGAGGATGCTGCGGATGGGGGACGTGCAATCTGCCGCGAAATAGGGCTAGTTTGGGCGGATAAATGTATGGGCCTCGTCGCATGAGGTCCTTTATCGCGGAGGCTGAATGATTCCCTTTGCCGGTAGCCCGCTTAATCGCGCGAGTGAAAAACGCACCGATCGAAACTGGATCGAGTCCAAACGGCACGATCCGTCTTCGCTGGTACTCCCGATGTGGCGCCTGGAGCCGTTCCTTCTTGAACCGGAAAAGCCGGATTCCGCGACTGCGCTAGGCCTGTTGCGGCCGGGAATTGCGGATTCGCTCGCGAGTGCCGGAGCACTGTGCATCTTTCTGGGCCTCGATGGCGACAGGGCGGTATTTGCGCTTGACGTCTCGGAGGTTGGCGACCCTGCGAAGGTGGGACCGCTCGCCGGACTCGGCTATTTCCGTGACGCACGTATGGCGGCGCAAATGGTCGCGCACAAGGACGCCGCGATCATTGCGCAGGCGAAGGCGCTGATCGATTGGCATCAGCGGCACGGCTTCTGCCCGCGATGCGGCGCGCCGACGGAGATGTTGGACGCGGGTTATCGGCGGCTATGTGGGAAATGTAACGCCGAGCATTTTCCGCGCGTCGATCCGGTGGTCATCATGCTCGCGACCGAGGGTGAGGCGTGTCTGGTGGGACGCGGCAAGCAGTTTCCGGCCGGGATGTTCTCTGCGCTGGCGGGCTTTGGGGAGCCTGGCGAAACGATCGAGGAAGCGGTGCGGCGCGAACTGATGGAGGAAGCTTCGGTGAAAGTGAGCGAGGTAAGCTATTACGCGACGCAGCCGTGGCCGTTTCCCTCCTCGCTGATGATCGGATGTTTCGCAAAGGCCGAGAGCCGCGACGCGAAGGCGGACGAGACCGAGCTCGCCGAAGTGCGCTGGATAGAGCGCGGGCTCGCGCGCGAGCTGATCGGGGGAAAGCAGGTGAATGGCCTGCGCGTGCCGCCGCCGATCGCGATCGCCCATCATCTAATCAAGACGTGGGCTCTCGCTGGGAAATGACGCCCTATCTTCTGAGACAAATGACCGACGTTCGATGAGCTGATTCACTGAAGGAGGCCGACGTGATAGTTCAGGCGCGCAAAACCTACAAAGTCATAAGCGAAAAAAACCTGCCGATGAAAACCAGGGACGGCGTCACGCTGTTTGCCGACGTAGTGCGTCCCGATGCTCCAGGGCGTTTCCCGGTCCTGCTGAGCCGGACACCATACAACAAAAAGGGCACGGACGATCCGAATGGTCCGACCTACCTGTTCGCCCGGTATGGCTATATCTCGATTACTCAGGACTGTCGCGGCCGCTTCCAGTCGGAGGGCGAGTACGACACGATCTTCCAGGAAATCGAGGACGGCTATGATGCCGTCGAATGGGCCGCACGGCTGCCGTGGTCCAATGGCCGCGTCGGCACCACAGGCCAATCCTATCTGGGACTGACGCAGTACATGATCGCATGCAACGATCCGATGCCGCCATCCCTGCAGGCGATGGCTCCCGTCTCGGCCTCGTCTGACTACCACGCGAGCTGGATCTATCATACCGGCGGCGTCTCGCTGTGGGGATGGATCGTGCCCTATGCGATCTTCAAGGGGCTCAATACTCTGAAGCGGCTCAAGCGCAATGATCTATTTGAAAAGATGAAGGAGTATGTTGAAGGCGGGGAGTTTCCACTTATGCGGCAAACCCGCTTCGGCCTGAACGCCTTCACCCCGCTTACCGAAAAATGGTATCGCCATCTGCCAATCAAGGATTGGGGCGAGATACTGAAAGAGGCGGCGCCCTATTTCGCCGAGCATATCGCGCATGCCGACGACGGCGAGTACTGGTATCGCGCCAACGTCAACCGTCATGCCGCGAGCGTCAGCGTGCCGATGTTGCACGTCACGTCATGGTACGACATTTTCGGCGAAGGCGGCCGGAGTGCCTATCAAAGCATCAGTGCCAATAGCCAGTTTGAAAAAGCGCGCCACGGGCAACGGCTGATAATCGGACCCTGGGGCCACCTGCTTCCTTATAACGTGCCCAGCTCGCGCGGCACCGGCGATATCGATTTCGGCCCAGCCGCCCTGATCGATCTGAACGAAACTTTGCTGCGCTGGTTTGATTACTGGCTCAAAGATATCGACAGTGGAATCATGGATGAGCCGCCGGTCACCGTCTTTACTCTCGGTGAGAACCGCTGGCAGAAGCTCTCGGCATGGCCGCCTTCCAACATGCGACAGGTCCCTTATTACCTGCACGGCCAGAATGGGGGCAACACTTCGAGTGGCGACGGTGCGCTTCATACCGTACCCCCCGACAGGGAAGAAGCGGATACCTACACGTATGATCCGAATGACCCGGTACCATCGCTCGGCGGCAACAATCTGGCTATTGATATGGGCGTACAGGATCAGCGTCCGGTGGAGGAGCGCCAGGACGTCCTGGTATACACCTCGGATCCCGTGGAGCAACCGCTTGAAATTACCGGACCTGTCACCGTCGTTCTATGGGCATCGTCCTCGGCGGTCGATACTGACTTCACTGCAAAACTCGTCGACGTGCATCCTAATGGCTATGCGCAAAATCTCGTCGACGGCATCATTCGCGCGCGCTATCGGGAGTCCGCCAGTGCGCCGCGCCTGATGGAGGCCGGCAAACCGTACCTGTTCACGATTGATTTGTGGGCCACGAGCAATGTCTTTCTCCCCGGTCATCGGATCCGGCTCGAAATCAGTTCAAGCAATTTTCCGCGCTTCGACCGCAACCTCAATACCGGCGAGGCATTTGGCGAGGGAACGCGAGGAGTGCCCGCACGCCAGACGATATATCACCAGGAGGACATGGCTTCGCACATCCTCCTGCCCGTTATCCCGAGATAGCGGGCGCGATGAGCGAGGCGGGAGTGTTCGCATGCAAGGTTTGAGGGAGCGATTTGCCCTTCAGCCTGCTTTGCGCAGTCGCACGGGCACGATCCAAAAGGTTAACAGCACGAGCATGCCGAACGTGAAATAGACTACAAGGAACACCCAAGCCGGAGCGTCATAGAAGATCAACCGGTCGAGCCAATAGCCGATGAAGTCGCGCGGGTAGCCCGCCTCGCCACCCTTGAGTCGAAGTGCGCTCTCGAGGCTTGTGAGCGGGCAGGTCGATCCGACCGCTGCCTCGACGCATACCACAAGAACCATAGCGAGGTGCGCGACACGGAAGTAAGGGTTCCGTACCCATTGCCATCGCGCCGCGGCGCCGGCCAGAATCGCGGCGAATCCCAGTAGGACAATCGCGATGTATGTTACGTGGATCGCAACAACCAAATCGGCTGTCACCCGCCAAAGCATTGTATTCTCATGTCCAACGGGCAACTCAGTGGTGCTCAATCGGCCTCAGCTGCAAGTTATCACAGACGACAAGTAGCGGGAGCGACATCGCCAAGGCCACCACTTGAGCAATATCGAGCAGCTCGAAAGGTTCAACCCTGGCGTGCTGGCGATGCCCGATGTCGCATCGCAAGCGCGCGTCGTGAACATGGTTGCGGCCGCGGTGATGTGCTATGCAGATCTCAAAACGCAAAGGCTTTCGAGACGCACGGGCTTTCGACTCGTGCCAAGGAGTTATCGCAAATGGGCGCCGCTGAGAACAAAAAAGTGATCGCGGATATGTTCGAGGCGTGGAGCCGCGGACAGGGCGGGTTCCTCGATTTGCTGGCCGACGACGTGCATTGGACGGTGATCGGCAATACGGCAGTATCGCATGCGTACAAGAGCAAGAAGGAGTTCGTAGAAGGTGCGGTCAAACCGCTGGGCGAAAAGATCAGCGGTGCGATCCAGCCGAAAATGCGCGACCTGATCGCGGACGGCGACAAGGTCGTGTTGCAATGGGACGGCACTGCGACTGGCAAGAACGGCACGGCCTATCAGCAGACGTATTGCTGGGTGATGCGGATCGAGAACGGCAAGGTGAAAGAGGGCACTGCGTATCTCGATACGGAACTCATCTCGAAGTTGTGGAAGTAGTCCGATGCGGGTCAATCGGCTGCGTGCAACGCTGAAGTCCGGCGGAATCGCATTGGGCACGCTCGTGTGGGAGACGCGCGGGCGCGGAGTGGTACACACGCTGGCGGCGGCCGGGATGGACTTCGTGATGATTTGCACGGAGCATTCCGCGTACAACCTCGAGACGGTGGTCGAGTTGGTGGGGCAGGCACATGCGGCGGGTATCACGCCGATCGTGCGAATCCCCGACCTGCAGTATCAGTACGTCACGCGTCTGCTGGATACGGGGTGTCAGAGCCTGATTGCACCGCACGTAAAGACCGGCGCCGAGGTGCGGCGCTTCGTCGAATTCGCGAAGTACTATCCGGAGGGCCGCCGCGGGATGGCGATTTACCAGGGCGCAAGCACAGACTACGAAGACATCGAACCGCTCGCCGCGATGGCGCATGCGAACGCGAATACGCTGTTGGCGGTGCTAATCGAAACCAAGGAGGCGCTGGAGAATGTCGAGGAGATCCTGATTCCGGGCATCGACCTGGTGCTCGTCGGTCATCAGGACTTGAGCCAGAGCCTGGGAATCCCGGGCCAGTACGCGCATCCGGCGCTGCGCGAGGCGAATGCGCGGGTGAACGCTCTGTGCAAGCAGCGCGGGATCGCTGTGGCCGGCGCGGTGAATCGTCCGGAGAACGCGAAGGCGGTAATCGATAGCGGCGCGCAATTTTTGCTGTACGGGACGGATCTCGTGTTGATGCGGCGTGAGGCCGAGCGCGCGGCGGACGCGATCGCGCCGTATCGCAAGCCGGCGTGAGAGGCGCGCCCCATTAGCAACTCGGACCTAAAGACGGGACAACCTGTTTGTATCTATCTATTTTACGGAAGTGCGGGAGACAGAGTAAAGATGTATGTAATCATGCGCAGGATAATTATTGTCGCCGCAGCACTGGGTTTCGCGATGGTTGGCTTGCAATCATGTTTTTATGGGTCAAGCACGGCCGCGCCGGCCGCGGCGGCGACTACATCATGCGATGCCCAGGGTAATAACTGCCAGTCCACAACGACGAAAAGTTCCTGGTGGTTCCTGTTCTAAGGCTGAGAGCACGCGCCGTCTCTACCCGTACAGTCGCCGCCGAATTCCTCAATCCGGGAGCATGCCCATGCGTCTTTTCGCCGGCGGGCGTCCTTTCAATTTCCGCGATATGCATTCTCGCCACGAATCTTCCGGGTGAGTTGCCGAGCCCATACTTAAAGGTCGTTTGCGCTCCGGGGCAGAGTTGAGCTATGCGGATCGTAGGCTGAGGAGCCAGGACATAAATTCGTATTGGATGCGCTGAGGTCCTGGTAAAAACCTAAGGTTTCGCGGAGGGATGCGGCCATGCCCCACGATTTGCTCGTCCGCAACGGCACCATCATCGATGGCACGGGCGCACCGCGCTATCGCGCCGATATCGCTATCGCAGACGGGCGAATCAGCGAGATCGGCAATATCGGCGGGGGCGCAAAGCGGGTTATCGACGCGTCCGGCCTGATTGTTTCGCCGGGATTCATCGATCCTCATACTCATTACGATGCGCAAATCTGCTGGGATCCTCTGATCACCTGCTCATCCTGGCACGGCGTGACCACCGTGATCATGGGCAACTGCGGCGTCGGGCTCGCGCCCTGCAAACCTGCGGAGCGTGATATCGCGGCGTGGAATCTGGTTCACGTCGAAGCGATTCCCTACGACGTTTTGAACCGGGGCATCACCTGGGATTGGGAAACTTTTCCGGAGTACATGGATGCGGCCCAGCGGCGCGGACTCGGTATCAATGTCGGATTCCTTGCCGCGCTGTCGCCATTTCGTCAATGGGCGATGGGCGAGGAGGCGATGAGACGCGCGGCCACCGGGGACGAAACTGCGCGAATCGGCGCGATGCTGCATGAGGCGATGGCGGCAGGCGCCTTCGGCTTTTCGCTTACCGTGATGCCGCAGCATCTGGGCTACAAGGGACAGCCGCTCGCGTGTCGTCTCGCCAGCGACGATGAATTGCGCTCCTACGCGGGGGTGCTGCGCCAGGCGGGCCACGGCGTCGTCGAGATCGCACTGACCAAGCAGCCGAGCGGCGTTTCGGAACGGGAATATGACCTGCTCGATTTGCTCTCGACCGAGAGTCAGCGCCCGGTGACCTGGCTCAATCTGCGCGACCGCGACGACGCGCCCGAGGCCTGGACCGAGACGCTCGAGAAGGTCGCGCCGCTGCTGGAGCGCGGCTGCCGCCCACAGGTGGCGGCGCGCCCGTTGATAATCGAATTCAATCTGCGCAATCCGTTTCTGTTCGCCAGCATGAATTCGATCAAGCCTGCGTTCGGCGACAAATCGGCCGAGGCGCAGAAGAGACTTTATGCGGATGCGGAATTTCGCCGGAAGTTTGCGGCCGAACTCGAGCGCCGCGCCGTCCTGCGCGATATCTGGGATCGCGCCAGGGTAAAGGAAGCGAGCAATCCCGTCCTTAAATCCATCGAATGGAAGACGGTTCGCGAGATCGCGAGCGAGCGCGGAGCCGATCCGTTGGAGGTGTTTTTCGATCTCGCGATCGAGGACAACCTCGAGCTGACCTACCTGATGCCGCTGCTCGACATCAACGAAGATCGGGTCGCGCGCAAGTTCAGTGATCCACGGACGATGATCGGAATTTCGGACGGCGGCGCGCACGTCGATATGCTGTGCAACGCCGGCTATCCAACCTACCTGATCGGCAAATTCGTGCGCGGAAAGCACGCCCTCACGCTCGAACACGCGGTCAAGCGGATCACTTCCGAGCCAGCCCGGTTCTTCGGGATTCCGGGCCGCGGAACGATATCGCCGGGAATGGCGGCCGACCTGGCGATTTTCGACTACGATCGGATCCGATCGCCCGAGCGTCCGGAAATCAGACATGATTTTCCCGGCGGTGGACGGCGCCTGGTGACCCGCTCCGAAGGCATCGAATACACGATCGTCAACGGAACGATTCTCTATCAGGCCGGACAGCATACGGGATCATTGCCGGGGCGAGTTTTGCGCTCGGGACAGCCCACGACCTAAGCCGAGGAGAGCACTTCATGGCGAATACCAAGGTAATTTCCGCCGATTCTCATATGACCGAACCCGGGGACCTGTGGGTCGAGCGGCTCGACCGCAAATATCGCGACAACGCCCCGCGCGTAATCAAGAACGAAAAGCCATCGGGAGCGCCCTACGTCTTTGTCGGCCCGGGTATGCATCCGCTCACGGTCGCAGGAGTGTTCGCAGCCGGCCGCAGCGGAGAGGAGCTGCGCGAGCACATGAAGCATGGCTACGAAGCGGCGCGCCCCAGCGGATGGGATCCGATCGAACGTCTCAAGGATCAGGACCTCGACGGTGTCATCGCCGAAGTTCTCTACTCGAGCCTCGGTATCGTCATCTTCGGAATGAAGGATGTGGAACTGCAACAGGCTTGCCTGCGGGTATACAACGACTGGCTCGCCGAATTCTGTTCGCATGCGCCCAACCGCCTGCTTGGAATCGGGCTCTACTCGTTGGCGTCGCTGCCCGACGTTGCAGAGATCGAGCGCTGCGCAAAAATGGGCCTGAAGGGCATCCTCATACTCGCCACCGATAGCATCGACTCATCCTACAGCGACGAACGCTTCGATCCGCTTTGGCGGATCGCTTCCGAAACGGGGATGCCGATTTCACTGCACAAGCCCCTGGTCTCGGGGATGCCGATGACACCCGCGATGCCGACCGCCGCGGATCTGCAGATTCACGTTATTCATGTCGTCGAGCAGTGCATCACGCGGCTGGTTTACGGCGGAGTGTTCGAGCGCTTCCCCAAACTAAAGGTCGTTTCAGCGGAAAACGATGTTGGCTGGTTCCCGAACTGGATCCACCGGCTCGACCATGTTCACTCGAAGATCGCGAAGCCGCGGCCGCCGCTGCCGCTCAAACCAAGCGAATACGTCCGCCGCAATGTGTGGGCGACTTTCCAGGATGATCCGCTCGGACCCGCCACCTGGCAGTTTTTCGGCGCCGACAACTACATGTGGGCGTCGGACTTTCCGCACGCTGATTCCACGTTTCCCAACTCCTTGAAAACAATCGACGAGAATTTCTCCGGAGTGCCGGCCGAAGTCAGGCAAAAAATAGTATTCGGTAACGCCAACAGGCTATATAATCTCGGGTTCGATTGAATGCCGCATCCTGCCGCGGCCGAGGTAAATCAGCCATGCACGGGTATTCACCAGCGCGCCTGACGTGCCGATAGAAAGGATGCCGCGATGTTCATAATGCGATTCACCGAGCGCCCCTACGTCGCCTACACTGAAGAAGACGTGCGCGGCAGCTTTCGCAGTTCAGTCCGGCTCACGTTCTCGAATAGCCACTTCAACCCGGAGCTGGGCGCCGACCTTTACAACGAGTACCTGGACGAATACGAATTCTCCGAGCAAGCCGGCTTCGACGGCTTGATGCTCAACGAGCACCACAATACGCCGACCTGCATGGGCGCCGCGATGAACCTCGAAGCGGCGATCCTCGCGCGAATTACCAAAAAGGCGAAAATCGTCCTGCTGGGCAATCCCCTGCCGATCTTCGAGAATCCGTTGCGTCTGGCCGAGGAATTGGCCGAAATAGACATGATCTCGCGCGGGCGGCTGGTCTCCGGATTCGTGCGCGGCACCGGTATCGAGAGCTGGGCGACCAACACCAATCCGGTACATAATCGCGAACGCTTCGAAGAAGCGCACGACCTGGTGATCAAGACCTGGACCACGCCCGGCCCGTTCCGATGGGAGGGCAAACACTATCAGTTCCGGGTTGTGAATCCCTTTGAACGGCCGCTGCAAAAGCCTCATCCGCCAATATGGATCCCCGGCCTCGGCAGTCCCGAGACACTCGAGTGGTCGGCCCGCCGGCATTATCCGTATATCTACCTTGAAACTGACCCACAGGTCACGGTCCAGATGACTGAGTTGTACGGCAAGGCCGCCGCCGAGAGCGGCTACCAACCAGGGCCCCAGAATTTCGGCTATCTATGGCGTATTCACGTGCAGGACACTGACGAGAAAGCCTCCGAAGTGGGCCAGGGATTTCTCACTGGCAATGCCGGTATCGGACGCGTGCCGATGCCCGGTGATTTCATGGCGCCGGCCGGATATAACTCGCGCGAGGGTTCCAAACGCATCCTGGAACAGTACAAGCACTCGCTCAGGCCCGATGCGCTCTACGGCGGCGTGGATTCGGCCGGATGGGACGCGGTGGTGCAAAGCAACCGGGTCGTAGTTGGCAATCCCAAGACCGTCATCAGGAAAATTCGCGAGGGTCTCGAGATCCTGCGCCCGGGAATTCTTGGGATGTGGACCAACGACGGTACCATTGGTCATAAGGATACTATGCGATGCCTTCAGCTCATGAAGGAAGAGGTGCTCCCGGCGGTGCGAGAAATAGGTAAAGAGCTTGGCCTGCCCGGTCCATTCGAGCAAGCGCCGTGATGCGACGCTCGCAATGAGTCTCGACTGACTATCCAACTTGCGGCATGAGATCCGGGGACGATAGATGACTACGAGCACGTTCGAGACGAAATCCGTAAGCGTCGGCGGGGCGCGGATACAATATTTCGTGGCGGGAAAGGGCTCGCCTTTGGTTTGGCTGCACGGGAGCGAGGGCAACCTGGGATGGCTCAGGCTGCACGACGAACTCGCACGCAACTTCACCGTTTACGTCCCGACCCATCCGGGATTCGCCGCCTCCGATCGGCCGGCGTGGCTCGAATCGTTCCTCGACCTCTCGCGCTTCTATCTTTGGATTCTACAGGAACTCGGGATCACGCGTGCGACGCTCGCCGGACATTTCATCGGCGGATGGCTCGCGGCTGAAATGGCCGTCATGTCGCCGCCCCTTGCCGAACGATTGCTGCTTGTCGATGCGGCTGGAGTGCGGCCGCGCGAGGGCGAAATCACCGACATCTTTCTCCACGGCGGCGAAGGAACCCGCCGATTGTCCTTTTTCGACCTGACGCAGGTGGCTGACTACGAGCGTCTGTTCGGCAGCAAGCCGGCTCCGGATGAACGCGAGGCGCACGTCATCAATCGCGAGGCCACCACCCGCTACTGCTGGAAGCCGTACATGCACGACCCCAGCCTGGCGCCGCTGCTGGAGCGCCTGCGAGCATTGCCGACCTTGCTGGTGTGGGGCCGTGAGGACCGCATCGTACCGGTCGAAGCGGGCGAACTGTATCGCAACGCGATCGCGGGCTCGCATCTGGAAATAATCGATCGCTGCGGCCACTTTCCGCACCTCGAAAAGCCTGTCGAGTTCATGCGAATCGTCTCGCCTTTTCTCGCGCGGTAGCGGCCAGCTTCAAGGTGCGGCCAGCTTCAATGTTCGGCCCGCCAGGTCAGGAAAACCGTGGCATTACTTTGTTCGCGAATAGGTCGAGTTCGCCGATAACCTCATCTTTCTCCAGATATCCCTGTCCAATCTGGAGATGTACTTCATTGAAGCGTAGCTGATTGAAAGCGGTCTCGATCTGCCGGCTGACCTCGTCCGGGGTTCCCACGATCGCCATCGGCCGCGCCTGATCGAATGGCAAAAACCATTGATCCCATACCCACCAGTGTTCTTCGAGCTTGGCCAGGGCGCGCTCGCGACTGCGGTCGATCGAGATGATCCCGCCCCAGGCGGCGATATCGTCCTCGGGAACGCTGCGCCCGGCGCGATCAGCTTCGTCCTTGTACGCGTCCCACAGGCCTCGGCAGAAGTCCAGATTGTTCGCCAACACGATCGGCTTTCCGCCCTCGCGCGCCCAGAACCGAATCGTCCGCATGCTGTGGGCAAACGCGCCGTAGAGCTTCGGATACGGCTTCTGATAGGGACGGGGTGCAATGCCGATTTTGGTTACGTGGCCGTCAGGCTCCACGCCTTTGCCGAACTTGAGATAGGCCGAGTGAGGTTGCACCAGGTCTTTCGGTGGAAACGTCCAGTACTTTCCTTCGTAGCTGAAGACCTCATTGGTCCAGGCGGTCTTCACGATACGAACCGATTCCTCGAAAATCTCGCGATTGATTTGATCCTGTTCGTCGTGCCGTTTTGCAAGGTCCGGAGTGGTCGCCCGCGCGCCAGGGACGGCGGCGTAATTCTGAAACCAGCGCGCCTGATAACCGCGGGTGAAACCGACCGCCAGCCGACCCTTGAGAACGTGATCCAGCGTTGCGATCTCCTCCGCCACCCGCACCGGATTGTGCGTCGGTAGCACATATCCCAGCGTGTTCGCCCTGAGGCGCTTCGAGTTTAATCCGATGAACATGCTGGACATGCCGGGATGATTAGTCTCTTCGAACCCTTCGATTTGAAGATGATGCTCGTTGTGGCCATAGCCGGCATAGCCCAGTTCGTCCGCTGCCTGCACGTAGGCCCGGACTTCTTCGAGGTAGCGCTGGTACAGATCATCTCGCTGACCGGCCATCCCCTGCTCCAGTTCTTTCCGTCGTCCGACCGCGCCCGCCTGAATCAGATGAAACTCCATTTCATTTTCCCTCTAATGATTAATAGTAATTTTCACTTTTGCGGCGCGGGCCGCGGCCGCGCGCTGTTCAGCGATTCGAGCGAAGAGTGCCGAGAGACACGGACTGGTTGGCGGAGAGGGGGGGATTCGAACCCCCGAGACCCTTTCGAGCCTACACGCGTTCCAGGCGTGCGCCTTAAGCCGGGCTCGGCCACCTCTCCGCGCGGACGCCAAGTATGCCATCCGAAGCGGTCGCGCTGCCATACGGCGCGGCCCCGCTCACTGAGCGCGTGAGACGACACAGAAGGTTTCGTTGAGCAGCTTGATCGATCCTTCGGGACGCCGATACGCCGCCGCCGCATCCGCGAGCGCCCGCATGATCTCATTGCGCTGCGCCGGCGTGCATCGCGCCATCATCGCGCGAAACGGCGTCGATACATCGTTGCGGAATTCGGTGAATTCATCGAGCGAGGCGAACTCGAAGCTGACTTCCACCCGAAACGTCTCGACGCCGCCGAAGCCCGCATTCCCAAGCGCGCGTTCCAGGATCGAAACGTCCGCGAGCCGGAATGGATCGAGCGCGTCGGGCGGTCGCGGAGGAAGCCCTGCGATCCGCCGTATCGCGTCGCCGCCTAAGCTTATCATCGGATTCTTTTCGGGCGGCGACCAGACCGCCGTCGCGAATCGTGCGCCGGACTTGAGCGTCGCCCGGATTGCGCGCAGGCCACGATCGAGATCCGGGACGAACATCAACCCCCATCGGCATAGCGCCGCGTCGAACGAAGCCGCGTCGAGCCCCAGCGCCTCGATATCGCCGACCCGGAAGTCGACGTTGGCGAGTCCGAGCGCCGCGGCACGTTCGCGTGCGACCGCGATCATCCCCGACGACTGATCGATCGCGACGATCCAGCCGCTCGCACCCACGCGGCGCGCTGCCGTCAGCGCGGGCTCGCCCGTGCCGGTCGCAAGATCGACGACGCGGTCGCCGGGCTTGACGGCTGCCAGTTCGACCAGCCGGTCGCTCACATGCTGCGCCGATCGCTCGAAGACCCGCCACCACTTTTTCCAGCCCGCCGCAGCGCTGTCCCAGTCGAGTTGCTGATTACGCTTGATCTGTTCGCTCTCGCTCGCATCCACCATCATCGTGCTTAGCCTCTCAATCTCACTACCTCTATTCCGCGCAGACGAACAAGGGGCGCCGCGCCGGCGCTCGGATGAGGCCCGGCGACGTCGAAGCGCCGGAACCCCTGCGCCACAATCATAATCGAAGCGCCGCGGGCGCGCGCGTCGGCCGGAATCGCCGCCTCGCTATGAACCGCGTCGCCGCGCAGATAGTAGCGCACCACGTTGACCGCGTAAGGCGGCGCGACCGCGATTCGTCCGCCCGGCGCGATCGCCGCGGCCGCGATCGTCGCGGCCTCGTGCCACTGCGCGTCATGCGGGTTCTGGTTGTAGGTGTAGACGTGGCCGAGCGCGAGCGCGATCAGCAACCCCATCGCGGCCGCGCGCATCGGGCGCGAGGCTATCTCCACCGCGCCGATCGCGGCCAAAATCAGGAACGGAATGAAGCTCGTGAGCGCGTACCGCTCGATAAAGACCGGTGCGATCGCGTACGACGCCGCGAGCATCATGAGCGGCGGACCCCACATCCACAAAAGTGCGAAGCCGATCGCCCGCGGCGCAATTTGCCATCCGCGCCACGCGCCCCATCCTGCCGCCGCCGCCACCGCCGGAAAGGCGAACGTTCCGATGCCCTTGTTGAACATCGCGACCGGCTCCCACCACTGCGGGCGCCCGATCCAGCTCGTCGCGCCCGCTCTGAGCGCGCCCGCGCTCGAACGGATCGCCGCCGCCGCGAACGGCGCCAGCATCGCGCATCCCGCCCCGAGCGCAAGCGCGGTGCGCCACATCGCGCGCATTCCGATTCGATCGCCGCGCCGCCACGCGCCGGCGAACCGCGCGACGATCCAAAGTCCTTCCGTAGCGATCACGAATACCGCGGTGAAATTGGTCGCGACACCCAGCGCCGTCAATATCGCCGCCAGCGCCAGATCGATCGCGCCGCCCAGCCGCATCGCCCGCAACAGCATCCACACCTGCGCGAGCATCACGAACATCAGCAGCGCGTACATCCGCATCTCGCGCGAGTACTTGATCGTGATCAGGCTCACCGCGAAGAGCAGCGCGGCAAAGGCCGCGATCTTCGTAATCGCCAACGGTGTGATGCCAACTGCGGCGCCGCGCCGCAATTCGCCGACGCGGCCGGTTTGATCCGCCGCGATCTGCGCGCCGCCATCCATCCGCATCAGCTCGGCGGCGAGCGCGTAGACAATCAGGATTGCGGTGATTCCGAACAGCGCCGACAGCGCGCGCATCGCGGCGAGCCCGTCGCCGAACGCTCCGATCCATTCGTGAAGGATAATTTCGTGCGTCGCGAGCTTGCCCGGATTCAGCGTCGCCTGGCGCCGGATGACTTCGCCCAGCGTCGGCGCGATTGCCGACGCCCACGACGCCCCCTCGTCGGCCGACATCTCGCGTGCGCCGATATTCGCCGCGCGCAGATATCCGCCGCTCGCAAGCGCGAGCATCACGGCGAGCAGAGCGATGGCGCGCGCCGCCGCCCTGCTGCGGGCCGCGCCGCTTCGCTCCGGCGTGATTTCTCTCACAGGCCCTTCTTGAGCCTGGGAGCTGGCCTGAACCCTACCGAGCGCGCGGCCGGAATCGTCATCGGAGTTTTGGTCCGCGGATTGTAGCCAGGCCGCGCCCTGCGCCGCCGCACGGAGAAGGTGCCGAAGCCCGGCACCCAGAATCGCTTGTCACGCCGGATCGCACGCGCGATCTGCTCGAAGACCACGTCGAACGTGCGTGCGACCGCCTTGCGCTCCTGGCGGGTCGAGCGGGCAATCGCGTCGATCAGTTCCGCCTTGGTCATCGGCCCGATTTCCTTGTGCGCGCGCGTTTACGATCGGCGCCGGCGTGCTCCGCATGACCGCGAATCATCCCGGCTTTTGCGCCCCGAGCTCGCGCCATACCAATCCCCATCGCACGCCCTGATCGCTGACTATCACGCTGTCGCACTCGAACTCGCACATCACGCGTTCCAGGATCGCCGCGCCCGCAAAGATCACGTCAGCGCGTCCCGGCTCCATTCCCGGCAATGTGCGCCGTTCAGCGAGCGGCAGCGATCCGAGCTTGCCGATAACCCGCTCCACTTCGCTCCGCGCGAGCTTGCAGCCGTGAATCCGTTCGCGATCGTAAGTCTGCATCTCCAGCGCCACCGCGCATACCGTCGTCGCGGTGCCGGCTATCGCGACCATCCGGTCGGGATGGTAGTTCCATCCCAGTGCCTTGATTGCATGGTCGATCGCGACGCGCAACTCAGCCGCATCATGCGCCGACGGCGGATCGCTATGGATAATCCGTTCGGTCATTCGCACTGATCCGATTTGCAGGCTTGCCATCTCGAGCTTCGCGCCCGGCTCGGCGCGGATAAACTCGGTCGATCCTCCGCCGATGTCGATTATCAGCAGTTTGCTCGAAGGATCGATCGGCAGGCCGCGCGTGACCGCCAGGTAGGAGAGCCAGGCCTCGGTCTCGCCCGAGATTAGGTCGAGCTCGACGCCCGCCTTGCGCACTCGGGCGACGAACTGGTCGCCATCCGAGGCGTCGCGCAGAGCGGCGGTGGCGGCGGAGACGATTTTGTCCACGCCCCGCGCGTGCGCCTCGGCGACGAAATCTGTTATCGCCTCGAGCGTGCGCGCGGCGGCTTGCGGGTCCAAACGATGGTTCTTGTCAACGCCCTGGCCCATCCGCGTGATTCGCGAAAGGTCGGCGAGCGTGCGCACGGTGCCGTCGGGCGCGCTCTCCGCGATCAGCATCAGGACCGGATTGGTGCCGACATCAAGTGCAGCAATTTTCATGTTTGTGACTTGCCGATCAGGTTGCGGGTTGCTTGGTTATGGAATCTTGCGAAGGATTTTTGCGGCGCCATCCGCCTTCACGCGAATATTGAATCATGCCTCGCCCGCGGTGCGAATCGCCGTGGCCGACGAGAAATCGCTAATCCCGTTGGCGGCGATCCATTCATCCAGATGGCGCGCCGCCCGCGCCGCCAGCTCGATCTTTTTCTGCTTGCCACGGACCCGCCCCGCAAGCGGCGGCATCAACCCGTAGTTCGCGTTCATCGGCTGAAAATCGCGCCGGCTCGAATCGGTAATATACCCAACCAGAGCGCCCAGCGCGGTCTCGGGCGGCGGCACGACCAGCGGCTCGCCGCTCACCAGGCGCGCGGCATTGATCGCGGCGAGCAATCCTGCCGCCGCCGACTCGACGTAGCCTTCCACGCCGACCATCTGGCCCGCGACGAACAGATCGTCGCGCGCACGCAGCTGCATCGTGGACCGCATCAGGCGCGGCGAATCGATAAAGGTGTTGCGATGGAGCGAGCCCAGGCGCACGAACTCCGCGCGCTCCAATCCCGGAATCATCCGCAGCACGCGCCGCTGCTCCGGATAGGTCATCTTGGTTTGGAAGCCGACCATGTTGTACAGCCGCCCCTCCCGATCATCCTGGCGCAGTTGCACCACCGCCGCCGGGCGATTCCCAGTGCGCGGATCGCGCAGACCCACCGGGCGCATCGGCCCGAAGGCGAGCGTCTTCGGCCCGCGCCGCGCCATCTCCTCGATCGGCATGCATCCCTCGAAATAGATCGGCCGCTCGAACGGATGCAGCGCGACTTTCTCCGCCGCGATAACAGCTGCAATGAAGCCGTCGTACTCCGCCTCCGACATCGGACAATTTATATAGTCGTCGTCGCCCACGTCCCATCGCGAGGCGCGGAACGCGACCTTCATGTCGACCGATTCCGCTGTGACTATCGGCGCGATCGCGTCGTAAAAGTAGAGATTGCGCGAGCCGATAATACGGTTGAGATCCTCGCCGAGCGCCGCGCTGGTCAGCGGACCGGTCGCGACGATCGTCGGTCCGGGCGGGAGCGCGGTTACTTCCTCGCGAATGACCTCGACGTAAGGATTGGCTTCGAGTACCGCCGTGATCTCGCGCGCGAAGCCCTCGCGGTCGACCGCGAGCGCGGAACCAGCCGGCACTCGGGTGCGGTCGGCGGCGGCAATCACGATCGAGCCGAGCCGCCGCCTCTCCTGGTTGGGCAGTCCGACCGCGGTTTCGAGCGCGGCGCGGCGCAGCGAATTAGAGCATACCAGCTCGGCGAAATCAGCGCTCCGATGCGCTTCCGTCATGCGCACAGGCCGCATCTCGAAAAGCCGCACCGCGACCGAACGATTGGCGAGCTGCCACGCCGCTTCGCTGCCAGCCAGCCCCGCCCCGATCACGTTAACGATCATCTTACTCATGCTATTGAGGCGCACCGCACCACGCCAGCGGGCCATTCTTCCCCGCTCCCCGATTATAACTGACCAACAGAGAAATTCGTCCGTCAATGTCGATCCGGCGCTTCGCAGATCAGACATCTAACCGGGCTGCAACGACAGATCGGCGATCGCGGCGCCGCCGCTATAATGCATCGCCGGATGAGACCTAACCCCCGGGCCTTTCCTTAAACTGCTATTCGCAGCATTTGTGGCGAGGCTGCGACGGAGCCACATCCATCGCGGGATTTTGCTCGAAGAAACCGGAGGGCTTTAGCATAAAACCGGCATATGCGACCGGCATTACCGGCCAGTCCTCCGGCCGTGGAATATGGTGCACGCCGAATGAGTACCAAGCGACCAGATCCGTATTCTCGAGCGGACGATCACGTTTGATCCATTGATCAAGCCCGTCAGGCGCAGCGTTCTGATTGATATAATCGCCGGACGCATATCGTTGCGCCGGATCGTAGGCGGTGACCCATAGGTTGTGACGAATGAATCCTGCCCGTCTCAGTATCGATGCGCCCTCGCGCGCGAAGGGCAGCGCCACGTCCGCTCCGGGCATGATTTTGTACCCCGTCGGCTGACCCACGCCGTTGACGCACGATGGATTTACGACCAGCCAGGCGCGTCCCGTCGCAGGGTCCGCATCGCGCGCGGCTTCCAACTGGTTGCTTATCAGCGTGTACCGCGGCCGGTACGAGCCGTTGTACGGGTTGGATGGCCCGGGAGGATCGGCGATAGTATCGACTTCGTAGACCGAATTGCCCGGCCCGTCGACGTCCATATCGAGTCTGAAATTGAAGTAGTGTTGATGAATCGGCGCGTAAAGCTGCGGAGCGACCAACACGCCATGAGTCGGTTGCACGCCTGGCGGATAAGCGCCGACCGACAGGCATCCGGTCAGCTTAACCTCGAGCTGTATTTCGCCGCTTTGATACAGGTACCAGAAAAACCCGTAGTCATAATTCCCGACGGTCGCGAAAAATGATATCACCAGGCGGCGTGAACGGCGCACCTCACTGCGATTGGTACGCCAGTCGGTGTGCTTCCACAGCGTGCCGTAATCCTCCTCATGCATGCAGACGGCGTTCTCGATAGTTTCCGCCTCGCCCGCCATGTTGACCATATGTGCGTTGAAGTAGTGGATCGTGCCAACGCAATCACATCCGAGCGTGAGGCTGTTGGCCATCCGCCCAATGCCATATTCTCCCACGTCGAAGGCATTTTTTTTGTTGTGCGTTCTGGTGGGATCGCCATATGGCACTTGCATTTCGGATAATGACGCCCGATGCAAAATTGGCCGGACGCGGCCCTGATCCTCGTAGGCGAGTTGATGAAGTACCAGGCCCTCACGTGATGTATAGCCGACCCGGAAGCGCCATTTCTGCCAGCGCACCTCATAGCCGTCGACGGTAAAGCTCGGGCCCTCGGGCTGTAATATCTCGAGCGGTTTCAAATCCTGCCGCAGCGGCCCGAGACTTTCGGCGGCATAGATGCCGGTCAAAGGCGGGAGCGGTACCTGGACATCATCGATTACCTCTACCACCTCCATCTTTTCGAGATCGACGAAGGTAATCAGTCCCTCGACCGGACGGCCATAGCCGACGTCGGTATCACTGCCGCGAATCCACGTGAGGCCCTGGGCCAGCCGGCGGTCGGGAAACCGTTCATCGCCGTAAGCGCCCGCCGACCAGGGATCCACGATGGCCTTATCGAATTCGGTGATATTCCGGCGGGCGAGCGCCGCACGCCATCGAGGATCGGCTTTGACGGCATTTTCGCACAGCATGAACTCTTCGATGATAATGCCGGGCTGAACGCCCCGCCGCTCTTCACATGACAGCAGGGTTTCGTTGCGCAGGCTGACGAGCGCTTCCAGCACGCGCCGACTCCCCAGATCAAGCGCAATAATGAAGGCGCGCCGGTCCAGCGTGTCGTCTGCGCGGATACTTTCGAGTTCGTCCTTGGCTGGTTCGTGCAGGTTGACCGAAACGAAGCGGAAATGGTCACTCGCGGGGCCCTGGGCGCGCAGAATGCGGACGGCCACGCCTACCTCTTCCGCGCTTAGTGGATCCAGAGGATGACGTTGAGATCCCTTCACCAGGTGCGAGTTCTCCATTGTCGATCTCTCCTGCTTACCTCACGCGACTATAGGTAGGTCGCGACGCCAGCGTCAACGCGATACACCGCTGACTGTCGCGGTTGATCCGAGCCGGCACAGATGTCGATCCGGCGCTTCGCCGTTCGACTAAGGATCAGAAGCCAAACCCGAGGGAGGCAATGACGATGCAATATATGATGCTCATTTACCACGACGAAAAATCGCCGCTGAGACCCGCCGAAGGCTCGCAACTGATGCAGCAATACATGCAGGAATTCATGATGTTTACGGAAGACATCGTGAAATCCGGCCACTTCAAGGCGAGCAATCGCCTGGAATCCGCCTCCCGCGCAACGACGGTGCGGGTCCGCGACGGAAAGACCGTGACCACCGACGGGCCGTTTGCCGAGACCAGGGAACAACTCGGCGGTTACTACCTCGTCGAAGCGAAGGACCTCGATGAGGCGCTGGCGATCGCCGAGCGAATCCCGGGAGCGCGCTACGGCTCGGTCGAAGTGCGCCCAATCATGCAGATGAATCGCTAACCGCGTGAGGCGACGAAATTCCAATGTGCCCCGCGTGCCTCGCAACTGTGGCGCTGATAGTCGCCGGCGCACATCACGACAGATACACTTCCCAATAAAAGAGTATTACTGGCTATACGCACTCACCGGGCACGGCGCCATCGGATGAGCCGTTCTCTCACTAACTGGATAATGTCGGCATCGCGACCCGGATACCAGAAGCTTCCGGAGTCGAAGGAGGAATAGTCATGGCGGAGTCTCTTACTGGTGGATGTATGTGCGGCGCGATCCGCTTCGAATGCGCGGCCGAACCGCTTGTTTCTTTCAATTGCCATTGCCGCGATTGCCAGAAGGCGACCGGCAGCGCCTTCGTCCCCGCGGTCATCGTGCCGGCGAATTCGCTAAGAGTAACAGGGCAGGCGAAACACCATTCGGTCAAGGCCGACAGCGGAAGCACCATGACTCGGAGCTTCTGCCCGGAATGCGGTTCGCGTCTTTTCGGCCAGACCTCGCGGCGTCCGGAAATGATCGGGATTCTGGCCGGGGTCCTGGATGATCCGGCTCGGCATCGGCCCACCGTCGAGTTCTGGACCTCGAGCGCCCAGCCCTGGGATCACATGGACCCGGCAATTCAGAAGTTGCCAAAAAACCCGCCCGCTTAACTGAGGTTCCGTGCCGGAGATCAGGCCGGCGACGTCGCTAGGCGCTCGCCGGCGTGGGCGACGTGCCAGGTGTTGGCGCCGCCGGATTCTCGCCTGCCGCCACACGATAGCCGCAATCCTCCTTGACGCACTGCCATCGCGCGCCTTCGCGCTTGGTCACTTTCTCGACCAGGTAGGGCGCGCCGCATTGCGGACAGGGTGTCGCTATCACGCGGTCCCAGCTCGCGAACTTGCACTTGGGATAGCGCCCGCATCCGAAGAAGAGCTTGCCCCGGCGGCTCCGCCGCTCGAGCACTTCGCCCTCGTGGCAGTCAGGGCATGCGACACCGGTCTTGACCGGATCGGCCTTCAGCCGTTTGATACCGTCGCATTCCGGATAGCCCGAACATCCCAGGAACTCGCCAAAGCGCGACCGCCGCCGCACCATCGGACGCCCGCACTTCTCGCATGCCGCGTCGGTCGCTTCGCCCTGCGCCGCCTGCGACTCGGCGACCGCGATTTTGCCCTGCTCGTCGCGGGTGAACTCGCTCGTGTTGGTGCATTGGGGATAGTTCGAGCACGCCAGGAATTCGCCGTTGCGCCCGAACTTGATAACCATCTTGCCGCCGTCGAGCGGACAGATTAGGTCGGTCGGTATCCCCGAGCGCTTAACCTCGGGCATCAACGCCTTCGCCTCGCCGAGCCGCTTCTTGAACGGCTCGTAAAAACGGTCGAGCGTCTTGACCCAGTTTTCGCGTCCCTCTTCGACACTGTCGAGATTTTCTTCGAGCCGCGCCGTGAAGCCGACCTCGAGGATGTCCGGGAAGGCGCGGACGAGCATGTCGGCGACGATCCGGCCAAGCGTGGTCGGACGCAGCCGCTTGCTCTGGTCTTCTTCGACGTACTCGCGGCTCAGGATACTGGTCATGATCGAGGCATAGGTCGAGGGGCGGCCGATACCCTTCTCTTCGAGCTCCTTGATAAGCGTCGCCTGGGTGAAGCGCGGCGGCGGCTGCGTGAAATGCTGCTGCGGATCGAAGCCGTAAAGCTTCAGCATCTCGCCCTCGTTGAGCGCCGGCAGCGTCTCGTCCTCATCGTCCGCCGAGGCGTCGTCCTGACCCTCGGTGTAGATGCGCATGAAGCCGTCGAACTTGACCACCTGCCCGGTCGCCCGGAAAATCGCGCGCGCCGCCTCGATATCGACGGTGGTGCGATCGTAGACCGCCGGGTTCATCTGGCTCGAGACGAAGCGGTTGAAGATAAGCGTATAGAGCGCGAGTTCGTCACGGTCGAGATAACGCGCCACTGACTCGGGGTCGCGCTCGACCGCGGTCGGACGAATCGCCTCATGGGCGTCCTGTGCGGACTTCGACGATCGGTAAGCGACCGGATTTTTGGGCAGATATTCGGGGCCGTAACGCTTGGCGACGTACTCGCGCACCGCAGCCACCGCCTGGTCCGACACCCGCACCGAGTCGGTGCGCATATAGGTGATAAGGCCGACCGCCCCCTGATCGCCAAGCTCGACGCCCTCGTAAAGGCGCTGCGCCACCTGCATCGTGCGCCGCGGCGAGAAATAGAGCTTGCGCGAGGCCTCCTGCTGAAGCCGCGAGGTGATAAACGGCGGCGCCGGCGAGCGGCGGACCTCCTTGCGCTCGATCTTGCGGACGACGAACGGCGCCTTCTCGCATTCGGCGATTATCGCGCGCGCCTCCGCCTCGGCGAGCTTGCGCGCCTTGTTGTCGATCCGCTCGTCATCGTGGCTGTAAAGCCGGGCCTTGAAGCGGGGCGGCAGCGCACCGTCGAGCATCGCGTCGAGCGTCCAGTATTCCTCGGCTCGAAACGCCTCGCGCTCGAGTTCGCGCTCGACGATTATCCGCAGCGCGACCGACTGGACGCGGCCCGCGCTGATTCCGCGCTTGACCTTGTCCCACAGCAGCGGGCTTATCTGATAGCCGACCAGCCGGTCGAGCACCCGGCGCGCCTGCTGCGCTTCATAGAGGTTCCGATCGAGTTCGCCCGCCTTCGCTACGGCCTCGCGCACCGCCGCCGGGGTTATCTCGCGCAGAAGCACGCGATGGACCCCGCCTTTGACCTTGCCCAGCCGATCGGCGATATGCCACGCGATCGCCTCGCCCTCGCGGTCGGGGTCGGTCGCCAGATACACGTTATCGGCTTTTTTCGCAGCCGCCTTGATCTCTTCGAGCACCTTCGCCTTGCCCGCGATCACGTGGTACTCGGGTTTGAAATGGTCGGCCACGTCCACGCCAAGCTTGCTCTTGGGGAGATCGACTACATGGCCCACGGACGGCGTTACCTGGAAGCTGGCTCCCAGATAGCGTTTTATGGTTTTCGCCTTGGCAGGCGATTCGACGATTAAGAGATTCTTTGCCACCCTTCCACAAGCCTCCGAGAATCCGAGCTCCTGTTCCGGCATCGTGCCGCGGGCGGGAACTATGGAAGTGAAAAGAGCTTGCCCGGATGCTGTACGACGGCGCCTTCGAGCTCCAGCTCCAAGAGATATTCTAACACAGTCTGGGGATTAAGCCCGGAACTTTCAATTATCGCGTCAACGTGGAGTCTCTCCGAGTCAGATAGGCAGCTAAGTATCGCCTTGACTTGCGGACGCTCGTCAATTTTCGCTAAATTATTGGTTTCGTTGAATTTCTGTGTGCGCGACGGCATTTTCGCCAATCCGCCCGCTCGCGTCGCTTCCTTCGACGTCTCAGTCGAACTGAGCTTGCCCAGTTGTGGCGCCAGCTCCTCGATTACATCCTCGACGCAATCGACCAGCAAAGCACCCTCCTTGAGCAGGCGGTTGGAGCCGCGCGTCTTCCCATTGAGCGGGCTTCCGGGTACTGCGAAGACCTGCCGATTCTGTTCGAGCGCCATCCGGGCGGTTATCAGCGAGCCGCTCTTCTCGGCCGCCTCGACGATCACAACTCCCAGCGCGAGACCCGAGAGGATGCGGTTGCGGGTCGGGAAGTTCTCCGCAATCGGCGGCGTGCCGCACGGCAGCTCGCTCAGGAGCGCGCCGTGATTGGCGATCATCGCATCGGCGAGTTTGCGATGCTCGGGGGGATAGATAACGTCGATTCCGCATCCCATGACAGCGACGGTGCGTCCGCCCGCGTCGAGCGCTCCCTGATGGGCGGCGCCGTCCACGCCGCGCGCAAGGCCGCTCACAACCGTCAGTTGTCGCGCCGCCAGCTCGAAGCCGAGCCGATTCGCCATCCGAAGGCCGGCGTCGCTGGCCGCGCGCGCGCCAACGACCGCCACGAAGCGTACGTCGTCAGGATGCATCTCGCCTCGAGCGTATAGCAGCGGCGGCGGATCGGCGATATGTCGCAGGTTGACCGGATAGTCCGGGTCGGTCCATCGAATCAGCCGGGCCCCCACCCGCGTGATTTCGCACAGCTCCTTTTCGACTTCGGCGAAGTCGTCGAAGTCCGAGAGACTCTTGACGACGTTGCGCGGCACGCCGGCCTGGGCAATCTCTCCTTCCGAGGTCTTGAAAATTCGCTCGGCGTCGCCGAAATGCTCGAGCAGGAGATGGGCGGTGCGCGGTCCGATTCCGCGGACGCGCCTCAGAGCGAGCCAGTAAGTGTCTGCCGATCGGTCCATCGGGATTTTACAGAACGCCGCGACATCCCCCTTTACTAATGGTATAATCTCCCCGTGCGCTTGGGAAATCCTTGTACAACAAGACGCGGCGGCGTCCAATCGGTCGCAGGCTGGAAAAGCATCATCTTGACCAGCCGGAGCCGTTCTAATAGTTAAGCTTATGTCGCATTAGGTTTGATCCAGCGCGCGCGAGCCCAAGCGTGGAGAGTAAATTTGCAGGAACAACAATCGGTTGACGGGACGCCGGAGAAGGGTGGTGAGCCGGCGCGCTCGCCCTCTTTCGAGAAACAGATTCTGATCTTCAGCGTTTATCGCGACGCCGAGTTGCGTGGCGCGCGCCTGCTTTTCAATCTGCTAGGCCATCTCAAGGACGCCGACTCGCAGCTCAAGATGGCGAAGCATCTGGCTGATGAGACCCGCCACGCATGGCTCTGGACACGGCGGATAGCCGACCTGGGCGGCGCGCCAGTGATTATCGCGGACGGGTATCAGCGGCGGCTCGGACTCCGAACCGGCGTGCCGAAGAGCGTGGTTGAACTGCTGGCCCTGACGGTCGTGGTCGAAGAGCGGGCGCAGAGCCGCTACGAGGCGCATGCCGCGTTGCCGGGCGTCGACGAGGAGACTCTCGAAGTCCTGAAGGCGGCGACCGAGGACGAGTCATGGCATCTTTCGTGGATCGAAAAGAAGCTCCGCGAGGTCGCGCGAGAAGACGGTTGCGAGGAGAAGGCCGACGAAGCGCTCAACCGTTATCGCACGATCGAGCGCGAGGTCTACGCGACGCTGGCGGCTGACGAAGCGCATCTGATGCGCGGTTGATCGGGAACTCGCGGACGGTTGCGGCCTGTCGAGCCGCACTCCGAAATCACACATCGTATAGTCGCAGCTTAAAATACCGAAATGAATTAGGTAATCCGCTTAGCGATCCCGCTATTTCGAGGGCGCCTTGACGAACGAGTCGAGCGCGGCGTCGAGGTCGAGGCGCATCGCCTCGGCCGCCTCGGCGGCCGCCTCAGCGGGCCTGACGCCTTCGCGCTTGAGCCATGCGTACATCAGGCTTCGGCTGGCGTTGACGGCGATTCCGGTACCGTCGGCACGGGCCGCGCGGACCGCGTCGGCCGCGCCCGCGCCTTGTGCGCCGTAGCCGGGCACGAGGACGACGGCATTGGGCATCAATTGGCGGGCGCGCACCGCATGGGCGGGATAGGTCGCGCCGACAACCGCGCCGACCGCGCCGAGTCCGCCCGGGCCGACGAGATCGGCGCCCCATTCGTGGACCCGGCGCGCGACCATCTCCCAAAGCGGCGCGCCCTCGCACTCGCGATCCTGAAATTCAGCCGACGATGGATTCGAGGTTTTGACCAGTACGAAGATGCCGCGGCCGTTGCGCGCGCGGGCGATAAACGGGGCTAGCGCGTCGGTGCCGAGGTATGGATTGACGGTGACCGCGTCGCATCCGAAATCGCCGTCGCCGAGAAAGGCCTCGGCGTAGGCGGCGGAGGTCGAGCCGATATCGCCGCGTTTCGCGTCGGCGATAGTCAGAAGTCCCAGGCGGCGCGCGGTCCGGATTACTTCGACGAATGCTTTGAGTCCATCGAGTCCGCGCGCCTCGAAGAAGGCGAGTTGCGGCTTGATTGCGATGATTGAGGAGGCCGCAGCTTCGACTATCTCGCAGCAGAAGCGGGCGAGCGAGTAGCCATGCGGGACGCCGGGGGCGTCGGGCGAATCGAGTTGCGGATCGACGCCGAGGACCGCGACGCTGCGTCTTTTTTTCTGCGCTTCGAGCAGCCGTTCAGCGAAGTGGCTGGGTTCCATCGGCGGGTATCATTACACAAGCGTGCGGCGGCGGCACGCGGACGGCGGATTGGCAAAGGCGGATCGGATGCGCGAGCGATTGAGTTTGCCAAGGCTCGAAAGCTTCTGTTAGGAAGAGGCCGAAAGCATCAAGGAGGATTCGGATGGACGGACGAAAGTTGCCAAGTGTCGCGATTCTTTCGTTAGCTGCGATTGGACTCCTGAGTTGGTCCGGCGTGGCTCGGTCGCAGAGCCCCGCTCTTCGGCTCGACGCGCATTTTCAAGCCACTACCATGAACGGTGGAGCGATTGTCGGAACTGCGCCCGAGGCAATTATTACGAATCCTCAGCCGCAGTCCCCGGCCGTCTTGGCGCAAAACGACCACCCGACGGTTGCGACTCCGGCCGTGCCGCCGAGTTCAGCGGACAATACGCCACCCGATTTTGGTTATGGACCTGACGGCCCGCCTGACCATAGCCAAAATCTTAAGCGAGCCCAGGAATGGTGCAAGTATCACTACTGCTGGATGCCGAATGACCATCCTCCCGAATTCAAGGAGGACCAGCACCTTAAGTTGCAGCCAGCGGACCCGAGCCATGTTCTGATCTTGCCTTCCGCCCCCCCCCAAGCGTCTCCTCAAAGCAACTCCGACCCCTACTATCCCCAACCGTATAAAGGAGCTTCCTGGGTCCCAAAGCCTGGGCCCATGGACCTCGCCGCCGCAGTTTCCGACATCGACCCCAACATCCCGGGCAGCGGCGACTGGCTGGTCCAATTCACCAATAACGGCCTCTATGCAAATAGCAACAAGTTTTCAGCGTCGGGACTGTCCCAAATCGCGGATCAGTGGCAATTCTGGTGCAACGGCTCAGGACTCGCTGATTGCAGCAAGACTGACGTGTTCCCCAGGCCATATGACACGCAGGTTTCGTATAACTGGCACGCCGGACACTGGATCTTCGCCGCTCTTTCCGCTGCAAGTAAAAGCAGCTTGGGAGGTCACCTCTACCTCGCCGCCACCCCCGGCCCCGATCCGACCGCAAAACCGTATCGAGCCTCATTGACGGCATGTAGCGATATCTTTACGGGCACCTATGGCGATAACCCGATCATGGGGATCAGCCACGGGGGCAATGGCGCCAGCGGCCGCGTGGTTGTCGATCTGCAGTGCTTGGACTCCTCGTCGGGCGGTTATGTCGGCGAAGAAATATTCGATGTTGACATCGGCGCCTTGGAACAGGGCGCCGTGGGGTCCACCTGCGCCGCTCCCAACTGTCAGATCTTCTGTAGTGACTCCAGCAACTCGTTGTGCGCGACTAGCCCGAATCCCTATCTGTACGCCAAGGCTCGTCCGGTCAATAACCTGGGCTCGCACCGAGCAATATGGCTGAGCTCCGCCAATGTTTCCGATGGTCAACCCGTATTGTGGGTCTACAAACTCGAGCCCGGTGCCACCGCGAGCGTCGACACGCTTTCCGTCGATAGCCCGTCCGGGCAGGCGAATACGCCGTTCCCAGGGCCCGCTGTTTCAATAAGCAGCAACGAGAATCCGCCGGCGCCTCAGCCAAATTGCGGCACCGGATCGAACTGCGAGATTCTGACGGACGCGCTGGACCCGGATAATGGCGGAGTCCAGACCAATAGCGCGGGAAGTGATATCTTCGCCACGTCATTTTCCGCCCAGAACGCGGTCAACGGCAACAACTCCCACTACTTCGCTTTCGTCCTTAATACCGTCAACGGAAACTACAACTGGATAGAGCAGACTCAAAAAGGCGGAATGATCAGCTACTCAAACGCCGCCATCGACCCTGATAACGAACTTCTGGTCAATTACACCACCTTCACCAGTTCGGGATCGAATACCAGCGTCGATGTCGTCGACTACAGTCCGATCTCCTCGGCTTCCTTTGTCAACAGCTACCCGGCCATCTTCGGTAGCACCGCCGAACTAACTTCCGCATGCAGCACGCAAGCCAATGTCTGTCGCTGGGGTGACTATACTACCGAAATCTACGATCCCGCATGCAACGCGGCAAACGCAGGCTATACCTCCGAATGCGGGCTCTTCTGGACCACGGCGGAAAACACTCCCGATGGCACTATGCAACAGTCAAACGTATTCGCCCTGTACGATACGGTACCGCAAAACGATGTCGGCAAAATCACCTTCATCAACAGCGCCAACACCGAGTCGGAATGCAACTCGGAACCCTGCGCGATAACGTTCAATGCGCCCTCCAACGTGCAGAACGGAGACGTCCTGCTCGCCGTGGTCAGCGCCAGCTTTGCTTTCGATTACCTACCGTCTCTACCAAATGGATGGACCGCACTAGGCTTCGTCAATCAGTCCGGATCGCAGAACTTCACAGGCACTGACTCCTCGGGTTACCGGGAGACTGGCTGGGCACTGGTCCATACATACGGGAGCACTAGTCCTGAAACGGGCCAGTATACGTTCACCGAGAACGTATCACCCGGCGTGGGCGAATTCGGCGGCCTCGTGCTGGATTACCGCGGCGTGAATACCAGCCAGCTCAATTATCCAGCCTACGGCTTTACCAGCATGTACGACACCAACACGGCCTCTGTGGGCCCGGTCACCACGGGCGCGAGCCAGCAACTGGTCGCGGTCTTTAAGGACGGGGGGGATGACGATATGAACGGCGAAAATACCGTCGGGATAACCTATACCTCTCCCGTGGGCGACGTTTCCCCCGGCCTTACAGCTGAGACTCCCCTGACTATCACCGGCGACGCTTGGACCGGTATGGCGGCGGACACTTGGACTGGTGTCGGCTTTCAAGGGGCCTCTTTCTATAGCCAAGTGAGCTCGCAGGGGAATACCGTCATCGGACTGCCGCTGGGGTGGGGAGTTCTTCTGCCGACCGGCCTTCAGTGAGCCTACCACGGGGGTTGGATAGCATCGACGCGAAGCGAGAGCGCCGCCGTTACGCTCGACGCGCGGCGGTGTCTTCATTTGGTAAGGAAACTGCCACGTTTCGTAATACCGGTAACGCGATTGCCGGTTCGAGGCGGGCGTCGCTGTCGAAAGCGTGTGCGCTCGGGGCGATGGCCGCCTACCCATTTCAAACAGTGATCTTTCCGGGGCGGAGCGGCAATAACGTTTGTCTGATCGTCGCTTGGTCGCGTGGCTTATCGCGCGGTATCGGATGAGACGCAGGGGCCTATTC